>Ga0224505_10001018_pt1 | contig 18533 bp, 14 predicted proteins | sample SF_Jan12_sed_USG_FD_169102 | JGI IMG/M metagenome (GOLD analysis project Ga0224505, IMG submission 169102) | Sediment microbial communities from San Francisco Bay, California, United States - SF_Jan12_sed_USGS_4_1 | ecosystem: Environmental > Aquatic > Marine > Sediment | place: USA: California... | reverse complement strand
CTGTGCGACGTAGATGCCCATGTTGTCGTTGATGCGGCGGCCCGCGAGGATCATCTCGGGGTGGTAGCCGATCGCCTGCGCCTTGTGCGTCAGGTAGTACGGATCGACACCGATGCAGTGACCCCCCACGAGTCCGGGGCGGAACGGCAGGAAATTCCACTTGCTGCCGGCGGCGAGCAGCACTTCTTCGGTGTCGATGCCGAGACGGTTGAAGATCAGGGCCAGTTCGTTGATCAGCGCGATGTTGACGTCACGCTGCGTGTTCTCGATCACCTTCGCGGCCTCGGCCACCCGTATGCTGGATGCCTTGTGCGTGCCGACGGTCACGATCGAGCGGTATAGTTGGTCGACGAATTCCGCCACTTCGGGCGTGGAACCGGACGTGACCTTGCGGATCGTCGTGACGCGATGTTCCTTGTCGCCCGGATTGATGCGCTCGGGGCTGTACCCGGCAAAGAAATCCTTGTTGAACCTTAGGCCCGAGGCCTTCTCGAGGATCGGGATGCAGACCTCCTCGGTGCAACCGGGGTAGACGGTCGATTCGTACACCACGATGTCGCCCTTCTTCAGCACTCTGCCGACCGACTCGCTCGACTTCACGAGCGGCGTCAGGTCCGGACGCTTGTACTCGTCGATCGGCGTCGGCACCGTGACGATGAACACGCGGCACGGCTTCAAGTCCATCAGGCTCGTCGTGTACGAAAGCTTGCCGGCCTCTGCCAGCTCCTTCGCGTCGCATTCGAGCGTGCTGTCGACGCCCTTGCGGAGCTCGGCCACGCGGTCGGCCTTGATGTCGAACCCCACGGTGGCGAACCGCTTGCCGAACTCGACAGCGAGCGGCAGACCCACATAACCCAGGCCGACGATACCGATCTTGAGATTCCGAAGATTGAACTTACCCATGATTCCAGATGGTTCTTGAGAGCTTACAGACGCCAAGGATGCCATTGGCAGCCGGCGGAATATGAGACCCCGGTCAAAGGCTCACGTACGCCAGGGCCCCCAGCCCCACCGACGTCATCACGATGAAGTACGGCAATGCCATCCACACCATGCGGCCATACCCGAGTCGGATCAGGGGTGCCAGGGTCGAAGTCAGCAGGAACAGGAAAGCAGCCTGGCCGTTCGGCGTCGCGACGCTCGGGATGTTCGTCCCGGTGTTGATCGCTACGGCGAGCCAGTCGAACTGCTCGCGGGTGATCGTTCCCTGCAGCAGGGCAGCCTTGATCTCGGTGATGTACACGCTGGCGACGAAGACATTGTCGCTGATCGACGAGAGCACCCCGGCAGCGAGATACAGCATCACCGCCTGCAGGCTGCCCTCGAGCGCAAGCACGCGGTTGATCATCGGTTCGAACAGGTGCTGGTCGTGGATCTCGGCGACGATCACGAAGAACACGACCAGCAACGCCGTGAACGGCAGCGCCACCTCGAAGGCCTTGCCGATCCGGTGCTCTTCCGTGACCCCCGTGAAGGCGGTGGCCAGGATGATGACCAGCAGGCCGATCAGGCCCACTTCGGCGACATGGAACGCCAGCGCAAGCACCAGCAGGATCGCGACGATTGCCTGCACGATCAACACTTGCCCTTCGCGCGGCGTCGACCGGGCTGCGAGTTCTCGAGAGTAATCCTCGAGCACCGCGCGAGCTGCGTCCGGCAGCGGCGTGCCGTAGCCGAAGAGGCGGAACCGCTCGACCAGCCAGCAGGTGGCGAAGCCCGCGATTGCAACGGGCACGGTGACGGGAGCCATCGCCACGAAGAACTCGCCGAAAGTCCAGCCCGCCTGCTCCGCGATCAGCAGGTTCTGCGGTTCGCCCACCTGGGTCATCACGCCGCCGATCGCGGTACCGACGGCACCGTGCATCATCATGGCACGCAGGAACCCGCGGAACGAATCGAGGTTGTCGCGGTGCAGGACATGCACCTCGGAGTCGTGCGTCGAATCGTGATGCAGCGTCGCGTGGGTCTTGCCCGAAGCGACCCGATGGTAGACCTCGAAAAAACCCGTGCCGACCGTGACCGCGACGGCCACCACGGTGAGTGCGTCGAGAAAAGCCGAGAGCAGCGCCGATACGCCGCAGAACATCAGCGCCAGCGCTTCGCGCGAGCGGATGCGCAGGATCAGGCGCGTGAACACGAACAGCAGCAGGTCGCGCAGGAAGTAGATGCCCGCGACCATGAAGATCAGCAGCAGGATCACGGGGAAAGCGCCGGTGACTTCCTCGTACACGCTTTCCGGCGTAGTGAGCCCGATGATGACGGCTTCGATGGCGAGCAGGCCGCCCGGCTGCAGTGGATAACACCGCAGCGCCATGGCCAGCGTGAAAATGAACTCGCCCAGCAGCAGCCAGCCAGTGACCATTGGCCCGGCGAGCAGCATCACGATCGGGTTCAGCAGCAGGAAGCCGACGATCGTGAGCTTGTACCAGCCCGGCGACTGTCCGAGGAAAGCCCGGCCGAACGACTGCGAGAGAGTGTGGCTCATGGCGCGGGTGCGGCAGCCTCGGGCGCGGGTTCAAACGTGCGCCATGCGGTCTTGCCGCCGCTCTTCTTGTCCAGCAGGCTGAGCATCGCCTGGTGCGCCTGGAGTTCTTCCGCGGTGGCACGCCGCACGAGCAGCGTACCCGCGGGTCGCACAGCCTTGGTCACTGCCGCAACGACACCTGCGGCCGCAGCCTTGTCGTCGAGGGTCAGTGCGCCCTGCCCGCCCGTCATCGCCAGGTAGACTTCGAGCAGCAAGTCGGCGTCGAGCAACGCGCCGTGCAGGTCGCGATGCGAATTGTCGATGGAATAGCGCTTGCACAGGGCATCGAGGCTGTTGCGCTGCCCCGGGTGCATCTGGCGCGCCAGGGCAAGCGTGTCGAGCACGCCGCAGACGTCGCGCGTGGTCACCGTGCTCTCGAGTCTGCCGTTCGCGGCGAGCATCGCGAGTTCCGCGTCCAGGAACGCGACGTCGAACGGCGCGTTGTGGATGATCAGCTCGGCTCCCGCCATGAACTGACGCAGTTCGTCGAAGATATCGGCGAAGCGCGGCTGGCCACTGAGGAATTCGGTGGTGAGACCGTGCACCTGCACGGCACCCGGATCGATCGTGCGGTCCGGGCACAGGTAGCGGTGGAACTGCCGGCCCGTGCGGCGCCGATTCACGAGCTCGATCGCGCCGATCTCGATGATGCGGTGACCGAGCTCGGGCTCGAGTCCAGTGGTTTCCGTGTCGAAGACGATCTGTCGCATGGAAGGGGTCAGGCGACTGCCTGAGCGAGGGCCTCCACGACCTTGACTTGCTGCGCATCCGTGAGGTACGGGTGCATCGGCAGACTCATTACGCGGCGCGCGGCCGCCTCGGAAGCCGGGAAGTCACCCTCGCCGTATCCGAGGTGCTTGAACACCGGCTGCATGTGCAGCGCCAGCGGGTAATGCACCGCCGTCGGCACGCCAAGCGACTTCATGCGGGTTTCGACGATCTCCCGCTGCTCCACTTCAACGGTGTACTGCGCATAGACGCAGGTGTTGAAAGTCTCGACCTCAGGGGCGCGGACTTTGGCGCTTGCTCCGGTGCCGAACTTGTCCGCGATCAGGGCCGCGTAACGCTCGCCCGCCCGACTGCGGGCCGCAACCTCCTCGTCGAACACGTCCATCTTTGCGAGCAGCACTGCCGCCTGGATGGTGTCCAGGCGTCCGCAAACACCGAGTCGGGGATGGTGGTAACGGCGATCCTGGCCATGGACGCGTATTTCGCGCATGAGTTTCGCGAGGGAATCGTCGTTGGTGAACAGCGCTCCGCCGTCCCCATAGCAGCCCAGCGGCTTGGATGGGAAGAACGAGGTTGCACCCACTGCCGTCATGCCGCCCGAGCGGCGTCCCTTGTAGGTCGCGCCGAAGCTCTGCGCCGCGTCCTCGATGACAGGCAGTTCATTGCGGCAGGCGATCGTGTTGATCACATCGATGTCGGGGCACTGGCCATACAACGACACCGGCATGATCGCCTTCGTCCGTGGCGTGATGGCCGCCTCGAGCTTCGATGCGTCCATGTTGTACGTGCCGCGATCGATGTCGACGAAGACCGGCTTGGCGCCTGCCAGTGCAATCATTTCAGCAGTCGCGAAGAAAGTGAAAGGCACGGTAATGACTTCGTCGCCCGGACCAATGTCGAGCGCCATCAGTGAAATCAGCAGGGCGTCCGTGCCGCTGGCAACACCGATGCAATGCCTGGAGCCGACGTAGGCGGCCAGCCTCTGCTCCAGCTCAGCCACTTCGGGCCCGAGTATGTATTGGCCGTGCTCGAGCACCTTCGTGATCCTGGAGTCGACCGATGGCTTGAGCCGACTGTACTGGGTCTTGAGGTCGATAAAGTCCATGGGGTGCCTGTAGTGGGCGGCTGATCTTGGTAGTTTACGAGGGGTCAGGGGATAGAGGTTAGGGGTTAGTCGGAGTCAGCGAACGAATCCCTTCGTTCGCGAGCTCATCAGCCCGCTCGTTGCCGGGATGCCCGGTGTGGCCCCTGACCCAGTGCCAGTGCACCTCGTGGCGTCCGATCTGCTCTTCGAGAGACAACCAGAGGTCCGCGTTCTTGACAGGCTTCCGGTCGGCGGTCTTCCAGCCCCGCTTCTTCCACTGCGGCAGCCACTCCGTGATGCCGAGCCGCACGTACTGGGAATCGGTATACAGCTGCACGACGCAGCGACGCTTCAGCGCTGCCAGCGCTTCGATCGCCGCCGTGAGTTCCATGCGGTTGTTGGTCGTGTGTGGTTCGCCGCCGTGGAGTTCCTTGCGGTGCTTGCCGGTTTCGAGCAGCGCGCCCCACCCTCCCGGACCCGGGTTCCCCTTGCAGGCCCCGTCCGTATGCACGATGACTTCGGACGTGCTCACGCCGCCTGTCTCGTCGTCGGCTCAGGGGCGCTGCCCACGAGCACCGTCCGCTGTGTCCAGGCCGGCCTGATCGGCGTGATCGAACGCACGCGCTTGCGTGCCTTGAGCAGATAGGCGCCAGCCAGCGGCGATGCGATGACCGGACCGCGTCGTTCCAGCCAGCTGTCCTCGTGCAGGCCGAACATGCGCTGCGTCCAGGGCGGCGCGAACAGGTAGCGCCGAGTGGAGACGACCTCGAATCCGAGCAGGCTGAGCCAGTCTCGCGTGCGGTGTTCGCTCATCATGCGTGCCGCATGCGGTGGGAAGTGGCCAGCCGACGCGAAGTGGTGACGGACGCCCCAGGCGCCCCACGGGTTGAAAGCGCAGATGACCAGGTTGCCCTCGCCGACCAGGACACGGTCGACCTCGCGCAGCAACTCGTGCGGGCGCGGCGCATGCTCGAGCGTGTGCGGCAGCAGCACGGCTTCGACCGAATTGGTGGCGATCGGCAGCGCGTCGAAGTGAGCACGGATCGCGCCGGGACCGTGCGCATCGGGCGCGATGCAGCTTCGATGCTGAGTCCGGGCTGCTGCGCAGAGCCGCGCCGGATCGCCCCAGCAACCGATCTGCAGCAGCTCGAAGCCGACGACGTCCGCCATCTCGTCCTGCAACAACCGCGTTTCGAGCGCGAGCACGGCCGCCCCGAGCGGGGATTCGAGCCATCGGTCTGCGACGGGGTTCGCGGTCATGTGCGCAAGGATAGCCGTAAGTCCCTGCCGGACGTCGAAAAAACGTGTCCTGTCATATGGAATTTTCCGCCCCGAAGGGCTCTAATACTCGCGCCCGGACTCATTGGGCCCCGGACGACGAAGGAGTCCCCAGCAGCATGCTGCAAGTGAGCCCGGTACGGGCGTTCTCGGACAACTACATCTGGCTGATCCGCGCGCCGGCCGACCCGGCCGCCGCCGTGGTAGTCGATCCGGGTGACGACCGCCCCGTGGAACAGGCATTGCAGGTGCAGGGACTGCGGCTCGGCGCGATTCTCGTCACGCATCACCACGCCGATCATGTCGGCGGAGTCGGGGCACTGGCGGCTCGCCATGGCGCACCGGTTTTCGGGCCAGCGCGTGAGCAGATGCCCTGCGCGGCGCAGGCCCTGGACGATGGAGACAAGGCTTCACTTGAAAACCTCGGGCTCGAGTTCAACGTGATGGCGGTCCCTGGGCACACGCTCGGACACATTGCCTATGCCGGCCACGGCACACTTTTCTGCGGCGACACGCTGTTCAGCGCCGGCTGCGGCCGCCTGTTCGAAGGCACGCCTGGCCAGATGCTCGCCTCACTCGACCGGCTCGCCGCCCTGCCCGACGCCACGCGCGTCTTCTGCGCACACGAATACACGCTCGCGAACCTCAAGTTTGCAGCCGCCGTCGAGCCCGGCAACGGCCAGGTTCGCGACACGCTGGGCTACGTGCAGCAGCGCCACGACCGCGACGAGATCACGCTGCCGTCCACGCTCGGACGCGAGCGCCTCATCAACCCTTTCCTGCGCAGCCGCGAACCTGCGGTGCGAGCCGCGGCTGAACGGCATGCGGGTCACCCGCTGCCCGAGGCCGTCGACGTGTTCGCCGAAGTGCGACGCTGGAAAGACGGATTCCGCTGAGCCGACATGACACGAACCAAAACACACCCGTCCTGGCTCGCCGTCGTCGCAGCGGCCGCGCTGCTCACCGGGTGCGCTACGACCGACTCAACCTATTCGAGCTTGCCGGCTGCGCCGGATCATCCCGGCCCGAAGGCACCAATGGACCGGGCGACGGTCACGATCCCGGGCTCGTTCGACACGAGTCGCGAAGTGCCGCACATGGAGCCCGGGCAGTACGCCGATCTGCTCGACCGTATCCGCGACGGTTACGCCCTGCCGGACGTCGCGCATTACGCGGTCGACCGCGAGGTCGAACTCTACCGGAAGAGCCCCGAGTTTCTCGACCGCACGTTCAAGCGAGGCGCACGGTACCTGTACTACATCGTGCAGGAACTCGAGAAGCGCAACCTGCCACTCGAACTGGCGCTGCTGCCGGTCGTCGAAAGTGCGTTCAATCCGGTCGCCTATTCACGCAGCCGCGCCTCGGGCCTGTGGCAGTTCATCCCGTCCTCGGGCAAGCACTACGGCCTCGAGCAGAACTGGTGGATCGACGAGCGACGCGACGTCATCGAAGCTACGGGTGCCGCGCTCACGTACCTGCAGTACCTCAACAGCTATTTCGCAGGCGACTGGTACCTGGCGATTGCGGCGTACAACGGTGGCGAGGGCACTGTCAGCGGCGCAGTGCGCCGCAATCAGTCGGCAGGGCTGCCGACAGACTTCTTCAGCCTGAACCTGCGTTCCGAAACCCGCGACTACGTGCCGAAGCTGCTCGCCATCAGCCGCATCGTGCGCAACCCGGAAGCCTACGGCCTGTCGTTTGCGCCAATTCCGAACCAGCCGTTCTTCGAAGCAGTCGAGCCGGGCAGGCAGGTGCACCTCGAGCAGGCGGCGCAGCTGGCCGGCATCACCCGCGAGGACATGTTCGCGCTGAATCCCGGCTACAACCGCATGACGACGCCACCGAGCGGCCCGCATCGCCTGCTGTTGCCGATCCCGAATGCACAGGCGTTCCGCCTGGCCATGCTCGACCAGTCGCTGGTCGACCAAAGCAGCGTCGCCGTTGTCGCCGTCGAGCCGCCCCCGGAGGTTCGTCACCGTGTCCGGCGTGGCGAGACGCTGAGTTCCATCGCCCGCAAGTTCGGCGTGCCGATGCTGGCCATCCAGCAGGCCAACGACATCCAGGGCTCGGTCATCCACCCGGGCGACTCGCTGCTGATTCCGGCCGCGTACGCCGGCTCGACTGCGACGCTGGCCGCACTGGCCGCACCGCGTGACGACATCACAGCGCAATTGCCGGAACACCAGAGACCGGCGGCCCCGCGGAAGCCCAGGGTGCACGTCGTGAAGTCGGGTGACTCGCTGTGGAGCGTGGCGCGCAGGTACGATGTCTCGGTACCTGCCCTCGCCTCGGCCAACGGGCTTTCGAGCAAGGCGGGCCTCGTCCCTGGCGCGCGACTTGAAATCCCGGGCACGGGCGGCGCCGGCACGCGGCTCGCCTCCAGCGGCACGAAGGAATCCAGCCGCGTGACCTACAAGGTCAAACGCGGCGACACGCTCTCCGAGATCGCCGACCGCTTCGACGTCAGCGTGCGCGAGCTCATGACCTGGAACCGCCTGCGGCGATCGTCGTCGCTGCGCGCGGGCCAGCGTCTCGTCGTCTATACCGACCCAAGCCGGCAAACCGGAGGCTGAAGATCGTGGGATTCCTGACAGGCAAGCGGGCCCTCATCGTGGGGCTCGCCTCGGAGCGTTCGATCGCCCACGGCATCGCAGCGGCGATGCACCGGGAGGGCGCAGAGCTCGCGTTCACTTACCAGAATGACCGGCTCAAGGATCGCGTGGTCGAGATGGCGCAGGCCTTCGGTGCCGCGATCACGCTGCCGATGGACGTCGCGTCCGACGCTGAGATCGACGCCGCGTTCGCGGGTATCCGCGAAGTCTGGGACTCGCTCGACATCATCGTGCACTCGGTTGCTTTCGCGCCGCGTGAAGAACTCGCCGGCACGTTCGTCGACAGCACGACGCGCGAAGGCTTCCGTATTGCGCACGAGATCTCGAGCTACAGCCTCACCGCGCTGGCAAGGGCCGGCAAGCCGATGATGCAGGGGCGAGCCGGCGCGATCATCACGCTGTCGTACCTGGGCGCCGTGCGTTCGATCCCCAGCTACAACGTGATGGGTCTCGCCAAGGCTAGCCTCGAGGCGAACGTGCGCTTCCTTGCGGCCGATCTCGGCCCACAGGGCATCCGCGTAAATGCAATCTCGGCGGGACCGATCAAGACGCTGGCAGCGGCTGGCGTGAGCGGCTTCCGCAAGATGCTGACGCAGGTGGCCGCCGCCACTCCCCTGCGCCGCAACGTGACGACCGATGAAGTTGGCAATGTGGCGGCGTTCCTCTGCTCGGACCTCGCATCGGGGGTCACCGGCGAGATCGTCTACGTGGATGCCGGGTACAGCCACGTGGGGATGAGCTTCGCGGAATAGGGGTTAGGGGATGGGGGTTGGGGGATAGTCGGAGCCGCGGCTGAATCCGGGATCACCGCCAAGAAATCAGCTTGGACGCAAGAGCCATCGGCCCCGACCATGGCTGCGTGGAACAGCAACCTCGGAAGAGTCACAAAGACTTGATTCTCTGGCAGAAGGCGCTGGACCTTGCGGTCGCGGTACACGAGGCCAGCGCAACATTCCCCAAGGCAGAGATATTCGGTCTCGTATCGCAGATCAGGCGGGCCGCGGTTTCAATCCCGTCGAACATCGCCGAAGGCTCAGCCCGCCGTTCGACTCGCGAGTTCATCGCCTTTCTGCACATCGCACGCGGCTCGATGGCTGAAGTCGAAACGCAATTGCTCTTGGCACAACGGGTCGGCTATGTAAGCGATGAATGTCTCTGGGCTCTGCAGTTCAGGCTCGACGAGGTCGGCCGGATCATGAACGCCGTAATCACGGGACTGCGACGAAGGTTGGGATAGCGTCCGACTATCCCCCAACCCCCATCCCCCAACCCCTACTCGGCCGCAAACATCTTGTCGTTGCGCTTGATCTTCGCGGTGCGACGCAGCTCGGCCAGGTAGGCATCGAACTCGATCGACGCGTTCTGCGTCGCGAGGTTCCGCGCCTGCTCGGCGAGGTCGCCACCGAACACGGCGGGCGTGCCCGGGGTAGCCGACGACACGACGAACACGGCAGGATCGCCGCTCGCGAGCGTGGCCACACCTGCGCTCACCTTGCCCGCCCCGGCGGGACGCGGCGCCTTGAAGATCGCCTGCAGCAGCTCGGGCACCATCGGTGCGGCGCCCTCGACGGTCGGGCCGCGACGGCTCAGCGACGGCGACGCGACCGCCGTCGAGCCGACCGACGCCGCCGCCGTCGCCAGCGGCTCACCTGTATTGACGCGCTTCGCCAGGGCCGTGGCGGCCCCGGTGGCCGCAGCACGCGCCTTGTCTTCACGCAGGCGGGTCACGATCTGTTCCTGCACCTGGGCCAGCGGCAGCTGCATCGACGGCTGGTGGTCGGTGACGCGCAGCACGACGACGCTCTCCTCGCCGATCTGCAGCGGCGGGCTGTTCTGGCGTTCCTGCAGCACTTCGCTGCTGAAGGCCGCCTCGATCATCTTGCGGTCGTTGCCGAGCGCACCGCCACCCTGGCGCGTGAACCCATCGACTGTCTGCACCGTCATGCCGAGCTTCTTGGCCACGCTGTCGAGCTCGCTGAGCGACGCGAAGGATTCGTCGGCGAGCTGCTGAGACTTCTCGTAGAACAGCGCCTGCGCCTGGTCACGCCGGAACTCGGGCTCGAGTTCGGTGCGAACCTCATCGAAGCTGCGCACGTGCGGTTCCTCGATGTCCTCGAGCCGGATGATGTGATAGCCGAACTGCGTCTTCACCGGCCCGCGGATCTCGCCCTTCTTCATGGCGAAGAGCGCCTCCGAGAACGGCTGCACGTACGCTTCCTTCGGCGCCCAGCCGAGGTCGCCGCCGGCGGCCTTGGAGCCCGGGTCATCCGAGTTCTCCTGCGCCAGCTTGGCGAAATCCTCCCCCGCCTTGGCACGGGCCAGGATGGCGTCGGCCTTCTTGCTGGCCGCTGCGTCGTCGCTGCCCGTCTCGATCAGGATGTGGGCGGCTTTGCGGCGCTCCGGCACGGCGTTGCGTTCGGCAGCCGTCTCGTCGTAGTACTTCTTCAGCGCGTCTTCCGTCACCTGCACGCCCGCGGCGATGTCGGCAAGGTTGAGCTGCAGGTACTGCAGTGCCACCTTCTCCTGCGACATGAACTGCGACTTGTTCTTGTCGTAGTACGCGGTGATTTCGGCGGGCGTCACCTGCACCTGCGCGGCAAATCCGGCGGCCGGCACGACGGCGTATGCCGCATCGCGCATCTCGCCCTGCAGCTCGACGCGACGACGCAGTTCGCCCGGCGTCACGAATGACGACAGCGCGATCGCATTGGTCAACTGGGAGGTCTCGAGGTCGCGGCGGTATTCCTGCTCGAACTCAGGTTCGGTGCGGCCCTGTTGCCGCAGCAGCGCCGCGTAGCGGTCGCGTGAGAACTTGCCGTCGACCTGCAGCGCCGGGATCCGCGTGATCGACTCGGCGAGTTCGCGGTCGCTGACGCGGTAGCCGCTCTCGTGTGCGCGCTGCACCAGCAGTTCGCGCGCGATGAAATTGTCGAGCAGCCTGGCCTGCTCGGACTTGACGAGTTCCGGCGGCAGTTCGTCGCGGCGTTGCGTCTGCAACTCGGTCTGGCGTTCCTGCCAGGCCCGGCGCACGGCCTCCTGGGAGATGTCCTTGCCGTTGACGGTCGCGGCGGCCGAATTCACTGCCGATTCGAACTGGACGCCCCAGAAGATGAAAACGACGGCGATGGCGCCAAGGAAAAAGATGGCGAACGGCCCGGAAATTCTTTCGCGGATCTTCTGCAGCATGTTGTCTAGGGGATAGGGGTTGGGGGTTGGGGGATAGTAAGAGGCGGACCTGCGGCCCGCCAGTTGTTAGTTGCCCGGAAATACGAAAGCCCGCGCGAGCGGGCTTTCATGTTCCAGGAACTGGCGGAGTGGACGGGACTCGAACCCGCGACCCCCGGCGTGACAGGCCGGTATTCTAACCAACTGAACTACCACTCCGCGTTTTTCTGGTGGGTGCTGAGGGGATCGAACCCCCGACCTACGCCGTGTAAAGGCGCCGCTCTACCAGCTGAGCTAAGCACCCGCGCCTCACTGGTAGCCCACTAGCTTACGGCATCCTTCAGGCCTTTTCCAGCCTTGAAGCCCGGCACTTTGCTGGCAGCGATCTGGATCGCCTCGCCGGTCCGGGGATTGCGGCCAGTGCGGGCAGCCCGCGCCTTGACGGCGAACGTGCCGAAGCCCGACAGCGTCACCGCGTCGCCTCGCTGCAGCGTGTCGGTGATCGCTCCCAGCACTGCCTCGACGGCACGCGCGGCATCGGACTTCGCGAGCGACGTGCGCTCGGCAACTGCATCGATCAGGTCGTTCTTGTTCATCGGTTGGTGTTCCTCGTCGTCATTCGGTCAGTGGGCATGCACCTGCTTGCCCGTACGCTTTGCCGGACGCTTGGCGCCGGCCCGCTTGCCGTCCACCGTGCCCGCCGTCCCTTCACCCACGGCAGCCAGCGGTTGCGGCATGTTCTTCAAGGCAAGCTGCAGCACTTCGTCGATCCACTTGACCGGCTTGATCTGCAGCTTGCCCTTGATGTTGTCAGGAATCTCGGCCAGATCCTTCACGTTCTCGGCCGGAATGAGGACCGTGGTGATGCCGCCGCGATGTGCCGCGAGCAGCTTCTCCTTGAGGCCGCCGATCGGCAGCACTTCGCCGCGCAGGGTGATCTCACCCGTCATGGCGACGTCCGCACGCACCGGAATCCTGGTGAGCGCCGACACGAGTGCCGTGCACATGCCGATGCCGGCGCTGGGGCCGTCCTTCGGTGTCGCGCCTTCGGGCACGTGAATGTGCACGTCGGCCTTCTGGTAGAACTCCGGATCGAGGCCGAGCACGTTGGCGCGACTGCGCACCACCGTCATCGCGGCCTGGATCGACTCCTGCATCACCTCGCCGAGCTGGCCCGTGTGCGTGAGCTTGCCCTTGCCGGGCATCACCGCGGACTCGATCGTCAGCAGTTCGCCGCCCACTTCCGTCCACGCGAGGCCGGTAACCTGGCCCACCTGGTCGAGCTCCTCAGCGCGTCCGTACCGGTGACGGCGCACGCCGAGGTACTTCGGCAGGTTCTTCGGCGTGACCGAGATGACCTTGCGGTCCTTCTCGAGCAGCAACTCCTTCACCGACTTGCGGCAGACCTTGGAGATTTCGCGCTCGAGGCTGCGCACGCCCGCTTCCCGCGTGTAATGGCGGATCACGTCGAGGATCGCGGGATCGGAGACCTTGAGCTCGTCGTCCCGCAGCCCGTTCTGCTTCATCTGCTTCGGCAGCAGGTAACGGCGCGCGATGTTCGCCTTCTCGTCCTCGGTGTACCCGGGGAGGCGGATGACTTCCATGCGATCGAGCAGCGGCGGCGGGATGTTCAGGCTGTTGGCCGTGCAGACGAACATCACGTCCGAGAGGTCGAAATCGACCTCGAGGTAATGGTCGTTGAATGACGCGTTCTGCTCCGGGTCGAGCACTTCGAGCAGGGCGGACGACGGGTCGCCGCGGAAGTCCATCGCCATCTTGTCGACTTCGTCGAGCAGGAACAGCGGGTTCTTCACGCCGGTGCGGACCAGGTTCTGCACGATCTTGCCCGGCATCGAGCCGATATACGTACGGCGATGTCCGCGGATCTCGGCCTCGTCACGCACGCCGCCAAGGGACATGCGCACGAAGTTGCGGTTGGTGGCGCGCGCGATGCTCTGGCCGAGCGAGGTCTTGCCCACGCCGGGAGGCCCGACGAGGCAGAGAATCGGCCCTTTCAGCGTCTGCACCCGCTGCTGCACCGCGAGGTACTCGACGATGCGTTCCTTGACCTTGTCGAGCCCGAAGTGGTCCTCGTTCAGCACCTTCTCGGCACCGGCGAGGTCGTGCTTCACCTTCGTGCGCTTGCGCCAGGGACACTTCACGAGCCAGTCGATGTAATTGCGCACGACCGTGGCTTCGGCCGACATCGGCGACATCAGCTTGAGCTTCGCCAGCTCGGACTTCGCCTTGTCGCGCGCTTCCTTCGGCATGCCGGCGCGCGCGATGCGCTTCTCGAGCTCCGCGATCTCGTTCGGCGCGTCGTCGAGCTCACCCAGTTCCTTCTGGATGGCCTTCATCTGCTCGTTGAGGTAGTACTCGCGCTGGCTCTTCTCCATCTGCTGCTTGACGCGGCCGCGGATGCGCTTCTCGATCTGCAGCACGTCCATCTCGCCTTCGATCAGCGCGAGGATGTGCTCGAGGCGACGGCGCACGTCCTGGATCTCGAGCACTTTCTGCTTGGCGTCGAGCTTGAGCGACATGTGCGCGGCGACGGTGTCCGCCAGGCGGCCCGGCTGCTCGATGCCGGCCAGCGAGGTGAGTATCTCCGGCGGAACCTTGCGGTTCAGCTTCACGTACTGCTCGAACTGCGAGACGACCGAGCGCACGAGCACGTCCATCTCGCGCTCGTCGTAGCGCTCGCCGTCGGTGAGCGGCGTGGCGATCGCAGTGAAGTAATCGGTCTGCTGCAGGTCGGTGACCGAGGCGCGCTCGACGCCCTCGACCAGCACCTTGACCGTGCCGTCCGGGAGCTTGAGCAGCTGCAGGATCGTCGCAATGGTGCCGACGTCGTAGAGGTCCCTGGCGGCGGGCTCGTCGACGTCAGCCTGCTTCTGCGCGAGCAGCAGCACCTGCTTGTCGACTTTCATCGCCTGCTCGAGCGCGAGGATCGACTTCTCGCGGCCGACGAACAGCGGGATGACCATGTGCGGATAGACGACGACGTCGCGCAGCGGCAGGACCGGCATCGGCTCGGCGCGTGCGGCGGCAGGCTTCGTCGGAGGTGCGTTCGATTCAGGGCTGGTGGTCACGTGCGGGGGTCTCCGGACCGTCTGGTGCCCCCCGCCGCGTCAGCGACAGAAGGTTGTGGGAATCTCAGGGGAAAATATTAGCTCGCCCGTGCGACGCGCGGGGGAGATTTGGGGCGGAATCTCAGGAATCAACCGTTCTGCCCCCTCTCCCGCTGCAAAGGGAAAGGGTTGTCGAGCGCACCACAAGCATTATCTGTTCCGAACGTCACGAAGAAGGATGCGAGTCCTGGCTGGGGCCCGCCGGATCGACTAACCCCTGACCCCTATCCCCTAACCCCTCGATCAGTGGTCCGAACCGGTGCGCCGCTCTTCGACAGCCGCGAGGCGCGGTTCGTCCTGGCCATACACCAGGTAGGGCTTGCTCTCGCCCTGGATCACGTCCTCGTCGATCACGACCTTCTGCACGTTCCGCATGCTCGGGAGGTCGTACATGATGTCGAGCAGCACGTTCTCGAGGATCGTACGCAGGCCGCGGGCGCCCGTCTTGCGCTGCATCGCCTTGCGCGACACCGCCCGCAGGGATTCCTCGCGGAACTCGAGATCGACGCCTTCCATGTCGAAGAGCTTCCGGTACTGCTTCGTCAGCGCATTCTTCGGGTCGGTGAGGATCTGCATCAGCGCAGCCTCGTCGAGCTCGTCGAGCGTCGCAACGACGGGCAGGCGGCCGACGAACTCCGGAATCAGCCCGAACTTGATCAGGTCCTCCGGCTCGACGTCGTGGAACAGGTCGCTGCCGTGCTGGCGCGCGCTCTGCTCGCGGACTTCCGCCTGGAAGCCGATACCGCCCTTGTGGGTGCGGTTCATGATGATTTTCTCGAGGCCCGCAAACGCGCCGCCACAGATGAACAGGATGTTGCCCGTGTCTACCTGCAGGAACTCCTGCTGCGGGTGCTTGCGGCCGCCCTGCGGCGGCACCGAGGCGATCGTGCCCTCGATCAGCTTGAGCAGCGCCTGCTGCACGCCCTCGCCCGACACGTCACGCGTGATCGAAGGGTTGTCCGACTTGCGCGAGATCTTGTCGATCTCGTCGATGTAGACGATGCCCGTCTGCGCCTTCTCGACGTCGTAATCGCACTTCTGCAGCAGCTTCTGGATGATGTTCTCGACGTCCTCGCCCACGTAGCCCGCTTCGGTCAGCGTCGTGGCGTCGGCGATCGTGAACGGCACGTTCAGCAGGCGCGCCAGCGTCTCGGCCAGCAGCGTCTTGCCGGAGCCGGTCGGGCCGATCAGCAGGATGTTGCTCTTGGCGAGCTCGATGTCGTCGCGCGTGCGCTCGCCCGACTTGTTCTGCAACCGCTTGTAGTGGTTGTAGACGGCGACGGACAGCACCTTCTTGGCCCGTTCCTGGCCAATGACGTACTCGTCGAGGACCTTCTTGATCTCCTGCGGCTTCGGCAGCTTCTCGCGGGTCTTCTCGGCTTTTTCCTCGAGTTCCTCGCGGATGATGTCGTTGCAGAGCTCGACGCACTCGTCGCAGACGAACACCGACGGACCGGCGATCAGTTTGCGGACTTCGTGCTGGCTCTTGCCGCAGAAGGAGCAGTAGAGAAGCTTGCCGTCGTCGTGCTTGGAGCGATCGTCCGCCATGTACCGAGAACCCGTGGTCCGGAGGCTAGAATCGGCCTTGATGGCTTATACCACCAAAGCCCCGTGCTCGCAAAAAAGCCAGTCGCTACAGTGACTTAATCACCACCAGCGCACGCCGTTCAGGTGCGGGTCGCCGTGCCCGCTTCGCCCCGCTGCTGCAGCACCGCGTCGATCAGGCCGTAGGCGGTGGCCTGCTCGCCGGTCATGAAATTGTCGCGATCCGTGTCCGCCTTGATGCGGTCGATGGTCTGGCCCGTGTGCTTTGCCAGGATCGAGTTCAGCCGGTGCCGGGCGTCGAGGATCTCGCGCGCGTGGATCTCGATGTCGGTCGCCTGGCCCTGGAAACCGCCCAGGGGCTGGTGAATCATCACGCGCGAATGCGGCAGGCAGAAGCGCTTGCTCTTTGCGCCGCCTGCAAGCAGCACCGCACCCATGCTGGCCGCCTGGCCCACGCAGATCGTGCTGACGTCCGGCTTGATGAACTGCATCGTGTCGTAGATCGCGAGGCCGGCGCTGACCGAACCCCCCGGCGAGTTGATGTAGATCGCGACGTCCTTCTCGGGATTCTCCGACTCGAGGTACAGCAGCTGCGCCACCACGAGGTTGGCCATGTAGTCCTCGACCGGACCGACCAGGAAGATCACCCGCTCCTTCAGCAGGCGCGAGTAGATGTCGTAGGCACGCTCGCCGCGGGCCGTCTGTTCGACGACCATCGGGACGAGGTTCAATGCGGTGGGTTCGATCATGGGCATCTGGATCAGGCTCCGAAATTCATCAATTCCTTGAACGTGGATGGCTGGTCGGTGACCGCCGCTCGCTCGAGCAGATAGTCCACCACCTGGTCCTCCAGCACCATCCCTTCGACCTGGCGCATGGCATCAGGGTTCTGGCGGTAGGCCTTGAGGATTGCATCCGGGTCGGGATAGGTCGCCGCCAGCTCGCCAAGGCGCGTTTCCACGCGCGTGCGGTCGATCTTGATCTCGCGGGTCTTCACCAGCTCGTTGACGAGCATGCCGAGCGCCACGCGGCGCCGTGCCGGCTCGATGAACGGCTCGGCCGGCGGGACCTGCGCAGCGTCCTTCGCACCCATGCGGCGGGCCGTGTCCATCTGCATGTCCCGCACTTGCTGCTCGACCAGGGCCTTCGGCACGTCGACGGGATTGGCTTCGAGGAAACGGTCGAACACCTGCTGCTTCAGGCGCGAGCGCACGTTCTCCGCCAGCTCGCGGCGCATGTTGTCCGCAACCTCGGACAAAAGCTGCTCGAGGCCGCCTTCGGTGACGCCGTATTCGAGGCAGAACGCATCGTCGAGCGGGGGCAGCCGCTTTTCCTCGACTTTCTTGACGTGCACCGAGAAATCAGCTGTCCGGCCCGCGAGGTCCTTGTTGTGGTACTCGTCCGGGTAGCGCACGGCCACCTGCTTGGTCTCGTCAGCCTTCGCGCCGAGGATGCCGGTCTCGAAATCCTTGAGCATGCGACCTGCGCCGAGGAGCACGGCAATGTCTTCGCCCTTGCTGCCCTCGAACGCCTTGCCGTCGATCAGGCCCTCGAAATCCATCGTGACGCGGTCACCTTCGCGGCTCTCGCGGTCGACTGCATCGAAGCTCGGGCGCTGTTCGCGCAGGTTCTGGACCATGGCTTCGATGTCCGACTCGCTCACGTCCGCCACGGGACGGCTGACGACCAGCCCCTCGACTGCCGTGAGGGCGATCTCCGGGAAGATTTCGAACACCGCGCGGTACTTGAGGTCTTCGCCCGGGGCGCTTGAAATGGGCTCGATGCGCGGGCCAGCCGCCGGCGTGAGCCTGGCCTCGGCGACGGCACGCGTGAAGCTCTGCTGCAAGATGTCCGACAGCACCTCCTGGCGGACCTGCTCGCCGAACTGCTGGCGGATGACCTTGATCGGTGCCTTGCCGGGCCGGAAGCCCTTGAGCTTCGCGGTGCGGCCGACACGCTTCAGGCGCTCGGCAATGGCTTCCTCGATTTCCTCCTTCGGGACGCTCACTTCCATTCGGCGCTCGAGGCTGCCGGTCGACTGCACGTTGACTTGCATAGGGGTCATCGATCCTCAAGGGGGGCTAGCTTGCGCCTGGGCGGACCGCCCGGAAAAGCCGCGTATTCTGCCATGGAAGAAGGGGTTAGGGGTCAGGGGATAGGGGTTGGTCGGAGGTGCGGCCGGATTCTGAGCCAGTGGCGCAGGGCATCGTGATTTCAGAGGCGGAGCTGCTCATTTCCGACGAACCTTCACCGCTATCCCATAACCCCTGGTATTGGTGCGAAAGGAGGGACTCGAACCCTCACGGGGTTACCCGCTGGAACCTAAATCCAGTGCGTCTACCAGTTCCGCCACTTTCGCAGGTCGCCCGCTCGAACAGCAGCGATTCTATCCGAGAAGGGGTCAGGGGTTAGGGGTTAGGGGTTAGGGGTCAGGGGTTAGGGGTTAGGGGTTAGGGGTTAGTCGGCGG
>Ga0224505_10001015_pt1 | contig 18576 bp, 20 predicted proteins | sample SF_Jan12_sed_USG_FD_169102 | JGI IMG/M metagenome (GOLD analysis project Ga0224505, IMG submission 169102) | Sediment microbial communities from San Francisco Bay, California, United States - SF_Jan12_sed_USGS_4_1 | ecosystem: Environmental > Aquatic > Marine > Sediment | place: USA: California... | reverse complement strand
CCCCGAAGCGGTCGGCCAGATCGTCGAGTGCTGCGTCCAAGCTCCGCCGACGGTCGTCGCCGGCGACGGTCAGTTGAATCGGTTCATCAGCCCCGACGAGATTCGATGCGCCCACACCGAGCAGTCGCACCGGAGCAGACTCGGTCCACGCCGAAGCTGCGAGGCGGGAGGCCACCTCCCCGATCACCGCACCGACATCGGTGTCGTTTCCGAGTGTTTCCGAGCGCGTGATCGTCCTGAAGTCGGTGTAACGGATCTTCACCGTGATGGTCCGTCCCCGGAGCCCCGCCCGCCGCAGTCGCCGTCCGACCTTGTCGGCCTGGCCGCGGAGCACCGATGCGATCTCCGATCCGGTAGTCAGGTCGGTTTCGAATGTCTCTTCCACCGAAACCGATTTGGCATCGGACTCGGGCACCACGGGCCGGGGATCGATCCCTGTGGCCAACGCCAGGAGGTGGCCGGCCAGGGAGGGCCCCAACTCTCGGCCCAGAACTCGTTCCCCGCAGCTCCGAAGGTCGGCGACCGTGGCGACACCAATGCGAGCCAGAGCGGCCGCCGTAGCCGCCCCCACCCCCCACATCTTGGTGACAGGGAGCGCATCGAGAAACACCTGGCAACCCTCGAGTGTCACGACGAACAACCCATCCGGTTTCGCCTCCTCGGAGGCGAGTTTGGCGACGAACTTCGTGGTGGCGATGCCCACCGAAGCAGGAAGGTCGACGCGTTCGCGGATCGCGGACCGAATGCCCATTGCGACCGCGGCGGCCGAGGCGTAGTGCAACCGCAGCCCCGAGACATCGAGGAATGCTTCGTCGATCGAAACCGGTTCGACCAGAGGCGTGAAACCGCGCAACACCTCGAACACGATTCCCGACGCCCGGGAGTACTCGTCGTGATCGGGGGGAACGATCACGATCCCCGGGCACCTTCTTCGGGCCTCCACCATCGGCATCGCCGAGTGAATCCCGAATTCTCGCGCCTCGTAGCTCGCCGCCGCCACGACGCTCCGCGGCCCGGCGCCTCCCACCACCACTGGAATCCCTTTGAGCTTCGGCGACCGCAGTCGCTCGACCTCGACGAAGAACGCGTCCATGTCGACGTGGAGGATCGGCTCGGCGAACACGGAACCACGGTACTGCAGGACCGATGGCCGGCCCGGGCAGGTCTACCGTATGCACATGGCTGCACTCGTCCACCTCGTCCGCCACGGCGAGGTACACAACCCCGAACACCTCGTGTACGCCTCGCTCCCCGGCTACGGATTGTCGGACCGGGGCCGGTCGCAGGCGGCGGCTTCGGCACGCCACCTGGGCTCCCAACCGGTGGTGGCGGTTTGGTCGTCGCCGCTGGAACGGGCGCTGGAAACTGCCGGCATCGTGGCACGCCGGTTCGGCTTGCCAGTTCGGTCCGATGATCGCCTCGTCGAGTGGCAGCTCATGGACCGGTGGGCCGGGAAATGCTGGGAGTCGCTCAACGCCCACTTCCCGGGAGAGCTCGACGGCTACCTCCAGCACCCCGAGCACATGCCGTTCACGCCCGAAACCCTGTCCGATCTCGCGTCACGGGTTCGAGTCGCGGTCGAGGACCTCGCCTCCCGACATCTCGAAGGCGATATCGTGGTGGTCGGCCACCAGGACCCCATTCAGGCCGCCAGGCTCTCCTTCTCGGGCACGGCGCTTTCGAAGCTCCACATCGACAAGCCGGCTCACGGTTCGATCGTGTCCTTGCGCCCTTCAGCGGGCTGGTCCGAACTGGGGATGTGGTCGCCGGACTGAGCGAGCTCCCAGAGCAAGGCGGCGTCGGTGTCGAACGCCAGATCCGGAAGATCGTCGAGAGCAAACCAACCGGCGGCGACGGCGTCGTCACCCGGCCGAGGAACGCCGGCGAAGTCCACCGCCTCGAACCACACTCCCACCGACAGCTTCGCCGGGTCGTGCGAGTTCGAGCGCACCTGCATGACCCGCCCGAGGCGGGCCCGCACACCCGTCTCCTCTTCAAGTTCCCTCAATGCGGCGTCCCGCACGTCCTCTCCGTAGTCGACGAATCCGCACGGGATGCACCACCTCCCGGGCTGGGTGGAGGTGGGACCTCGACGCACCAGCAGGATCCGCCCTTCACCATCGCGGACGACGACGGCGGCTCCGACCGCCGGGTCCCGGTAGTGCACCCACCCACACGCCGCACAGGACATCCGGCGACGCCCTTGGCGGTGCGCCGGCTCGAGCCTTCCACCACACATCGGGCAGAAGACGTACTCGCCAGGGAAGAAGTCGTCGGTCATCTCACCGAGTGTGGCAGCCGGTTTGCATACGGAGCACACTGCGTGGACACTTTGGACTCATGACACGCCCCCTCGCCACGACCGCAGCCATGGTGTTGTCCGTGCTCGTGTGGTCGATCGCAGCCGCGCGAGCGGCGAGCAGCGGCGACCTCCTGTGGGCGGACGACTCGATGGCGGTGGTCGCTGCTTCGCTGATCGTTCTTGCCTCCGTTGCGACGATCGGCATGCTCGTGGGGGCCGCCCGATGGGCTCACCGACTCGGAGTGGTGATTGCCATCGGAGCTCTGGGCCTTGGAATCGGCATCTCGGTCGATGGCCTGTGGATTGCCGGAGCGGTGTTGTCGGGCATGGCGATCACGGGACTCACCGGAACGGGGATGCGGGGGCAGGTTCGGAAGCTCGACTCGGCTTCGGGCCCGTCCGCCCTGGTCGTGGTGTATGCGTTGGGTCTGATCGCGTTCCCGCTCGCCGTCGGCCTCGCCTCACCGTCTGGGCTGAGATGGTCCGAATGGCTGGCCATCGCCGCGTCCGCCATCACCGCCCTGGTGTATGTCAAAGCTTTGCCGGGAGCCTTGTGGCTGGCCCGGATCCTTCATCCCGCCGCTCTTGTCGTGGCGGCCGTCGGGACCACCGGCTACAGGTGGATTCTGTACCTGGCGGCGGCTCTGGCGGCCGCGTGGGCAGCCTGGCAACCCGATGTGCGGCTGGCGGTCCGCCCGATCGCCAGGACCGGGACGACCGTCACGATCCCGCCGGAACTCGCGCCACGAGAGATCCTGGACGCCGCCGGAATCGACGACCGAGGAAGACCGATCAGGTGAAGAGAAGACCGAACCCTTGGATCGCCATCCCGGCGCTGGCAGCGGGGATCATCGCTGGGGCCCTCGCGTGGGCCATCACGGGCCTGTCGTGTCAACCCGGTCTCAACCTCGGCGTCGGTGATGGGTGTCCGGTGATGGCGGCGTCGGTCGGCGTGGGAGTGTTTGTCGCCACCACCGTTGGCATGGCCATCGTCCTCGTGTTGGTGTTCCGCTCGCTCGCCGAATATCGCGAGGCCCGAGAGCGCGGCGCTCAACCACCCGGTCCCGGCTGCGAGGTTCCTGAGAACTGATCCCCGGACGATCTCTCTCGATGCATGCCGCTGGTTCGGGGCATCCGCACTAGCCCCGGCGCGCGCTCTGGCTTTGACGCTGGAACGACCGAACTGTGGGTAGCACACTGACATGGTGCGGATCAAGGCGCTCTTGCTGGACCTACTCAACGCCTCCGGTCGGTGCGTGGTGGGGTGTCACGGCAGCTGCAACGGCAGTGCCGGACGTACCGACGGCCGGGTGGGATTGTGCTGGTGCCGCTGTCACGAGTGGCAACTCGTGAGCCCACCCACTTCGGCGGTCACGACGAACGACTGAAGACAAGGCTCACGTTGTGTCCACCGAACCCGAACGAGTTCGACAGGACATGGTCCACCTGGTGCTCCCGTGCGGTGTTGGGCACGTAGTCGAGATCGCATTCGGGGTCGGGTGTCTCGTAGTTGATCGTCGGGGGGACCACTCCGTCTGTGATGGTTCGGATCGATGCGATGGCCTCCACCGCCCCCGCCGCACCCAGCAGGTGACCGGTCATCGACTTCGTCGACGACACCGGCAACTCGCCGGCCCTCGAGCCGAGTGAGAGCTTGATGGCCAGGGTTTCGGTGGCATCGTTGGCATCGGTCGACGTGCCGTGGGCGTTGATGTAGCCGATCTCATCGGGGTTGAGCCGGGCGTCGGCCAAGGCTGCGTTCATGCATCTCGACGCGCCCATCCCTCCAGGCCTCGGCAGGGTCATGTGATAGGCGTCGGCCGACATGCCGTAGCCGGCGAACTCGGCGATGATCTCGGCGCCACGGGCCAGCGCGTGCTCGCGGTCTTCGAGCACGAGCATTCCGGCTCCTTCCCCCATCACGAACCCGTCCCGATCCGCATCGAAAGGTCGCGATGCCCGTTCGGGATCGTCGTTGCGTGTCGAGAGCGCCTTGGCGCTACCGAACCCCGCGAGCCCGTAGTCGACGATCGCGGCCTCGGCGCCACCGGCGACCATTACGTCTGCAGCACCCCGCCTGATCATCATGGCGGCGTCACCGATGGCGTTGGCGGACGCCGAACAAGCGGTCACGGTGCAGGACACCGGACCGAGGAGACTGAGATCGATCGACACCAGGCCGGCCGGCATGTTGGCGATCACCTTCGGGATCGAGAACGGACTCATCCGGGAGGGGCCGCGCTCTCTGAGCACGTCCACCTCTTCGAGGAAGCTGGCCATCCCCCCAAAACCGACACCGACAACGGCTCCTGAACGAGCAGCCAGCTCCGAGTCGGGGTCGATGTCGAGACTCGACTGTGCCATTGCCTCCCGCGCCGCCACCATCGCGAACATGGAGCAACGGTCGTAACGCCGCCACTCTCGCTTCTCGAAATGGTCGTCCGGTTCGAAGCCCTTCACTTCGGCCGCAATGCGGGTCTTGAATTCCGCGGCGTCGAAATGAGTGATCGGCCCCACCCCGGACTTCCCTGCCACGAGGGACGCCCACGTGGAGGACGCGTCGAGGCCCAACGGCGTGACGGCTCCGAGTCCGGTTACGACCACCCTCCGATCGGAGGCCACCTCAGCCGTTGAGCTTCGAGTTCACCAGGTCGATGGCCTGGCCGACGGTGTGGATGTTCTCCGCCTCGTCGTCGGGGATCTTGACGCCGAATTCGTCTTCGAGCGCCATCAAGAGTTCTACGACACCGAGAGAGTCCACTTCGAGGTCGTCTTCGAAGTTGGCATCGTCGGCAATCTTGTCGGCGTCGAGACCGAGCTCGTTCACGAGCACCTGACCCAGTCGCTCCGAAATCTCACCGCGGTCCATGATCGTCTCCTTCCGTGATCTGTTGAAGGCGGAACCCTAGTCGTACCGGACGGGCATGACCCGCTTCAGAGGGGTGGTGACAACCTCTTGTCGGGGACGGTCATCCGGCCTGTCACAGAGCGATTCCGCCGTCGACTCCGATCACCTGCCCGGTGATGTATCCGGCCGGCTCCGAGGCGAGAAACGCAACCGCTGCGGCGATCTCCGAAGCTTCCCCAAAACGGCCGAGGACGATCGACGAGAGCGCGGCCTCCTTCACGGCGTCATCGAGCACGTCGGTCATGTCGGTCGTGATGAATCCGGGGGCGACGACGTTGGCCGTGATCGACCGCCCGCCCACCTCCTTTGCCACCGACTTCGAGAACCCGATCAGTCCGGCTTTCGAGGCGGCGTAGTTGGACTGACCTGCATTCCCCATCACACCCGCGGCCGAGGCGATTGACACGATACGTCCCCAACGTGCCTTCAACATGGGTCTGAGAGCAGCCTTGGTGCACAAGAAGGCGGACTTCAGGTTCGTGGAGATGACGTCGTCGAAGTCCTCGACGCTCATCCTCAAGAGCAGGTTGTCTCGGGTGATCCCTGCATTGTTGACGAGGATCGTTGGGGCTCCGAGTGCCTCTGTCACCTCGCCGAAGAGACGATCGACCTGGTCGGGGTCGGAGACGTCGGCGCCGACTGCGAAGGCCGAACCTCCGGATGCCGTGATGGCGGCGACGACCTCGTCGGCTGCGTCCCGCCGGGATGCGTAGTTCACGGCCACCGCGTGTCCGGCTCCGGCGAGACCGACGGCGATGGCTCGTCCGATTCCTCGCGAGCCTCCGGTCACCACCGCCACCCTCTGCTCACTCACGGTCGCCACCTCTTCCGAAGAACTCGAAGTTCGGTTCCAGTACGTCCCACACGGTCTTGTCGGTGTCCGGCACCCGCATGTCGGATGTGGCGAGCGGCTCGACGCGATTTCCCCATCTCACCGCCGCCGCGGCCCAGGTGAGCCCACCCCCGAAGGCGGCGAACACGAGATGGGCGCCCGGCGTCACGCGCCCCGACTCCAGTGCCTCGGTGAGGGCCACCGGGACCGTGGCCGCCGATGTGTTGCCATAGGCGTGCACGTTGACGAACACCTTTGACGACTCGATGCCGAGACGGCGAGCGGTGGCGTCGATGATGCGAAGGTTCGCCTGGTGTGGGATGAGCAGGTCCACATCGTCGAGGGACCACCCGGCCGCTCCGACGACATTGACCGACGCCTCCCCCATCTTGGTGACGGCCCGCCGGAAGACCTCCTGGCCCTCCATGTACAGGCTGGCATGCTCGGGATCCCGAGGGCCGGGGCCTCCCAGGGTCCCGAACTGTGGCACACACAAGAAGGGTGCAGCGTCGCCGTCGACGCCCAGCTCGGAAGCGAGTACCCCCACCGGCTCGTCGGTGGCCTCCAGGACCGCAGCGCCGGCCGCGTCGCCGAAGAGCACACAAGTGGTGCGATCCGTGTAATCGACGATGTAGCTCAGCTTCTCGGCACCCACCAGCAATACCCGTTTCACCGAGCCGGATTTGATCATGTCGGATGCCACGACCATGCCGTACACGAAACCCGAGCAGTTGGCGTTCAGGTCGAAGGCGCCGGCTCGATTCAATCCGAGCTTCGACTGCACCACGGCCGAGGTCGGCGGGATGATCGTCTCCGGTGTACAGGTAGCCGTGATGAGAAGGTCGACGTCGCCCGGCTCCAGACCGGCGGCGGCGAGGGCCTGGGCGGCAGCCACCGTCGACAGCTCACTCACCTCGACGTGTGAGATCCGCCGTTCCTTCATCCCAGTGCGGGAGGTGATCCAATCGTCGTTGGTGTCCACGATGCGCTCGAGGTCGGAGTTCGACAGGACGATCGGGGGGAGAGCCTTCCCCCACCCTGTTATTTCGGCATACGTCACGCGGAACTCCTCGAGCCGGGAGGAATGGTAGGCAGATGGCCTGTCGTCATGTCATCGCCTCCAGGACTCCGTCGATCGAGGCGACATCCGAGACCGCCAGGGCGGTGGAACCCTCGACGCTGCGCTTGGCCATCCCGGCCGTGACATCCCCCGGCCCCACGTGAATGAACGTGTCCACCCCGGCTTCGGCCATGGCCTCGAGCGAGCGGGAGAACAACACCGGAGATTCGACCTGGGTGGAGAGGGTGGCACCGACCGCGAGAGCGCCCACCGGCTGAGCCGTGACGTTCGAGTACACGGGGAAAGCGCCTTCGCGTGCTTCGATGCCCGCCAGGGCCTCGGCCACCGCCTCGGCCGCCGGTGCCATGAAGGGAGAGTGGAATGCACCAGCCACCTTCAACCGAATCGATCTGCGGACACCGTGGTCACGGCCGTGGACTTCGAGCCATTCGAGGTCATCCACGCCGCCGGCCACGACCACCTGACCAGGAGCATTGATGTTGGCGACGCTGAGACGCCCTCCCTCGGCGACCCGGGCGTCGCACACCTTCTCGGCCAGCTCGACGTCTGCTCCGAGCAACGCCGCCATGCCCGACGACTCCCGATCGGCGGCGGCCTGCATGGCTCGGCCTCGAGCAGCAACCACCGCAAGCGCCGGCTCGAAGTCGAGCATGCCGGATGCCACCAGGGCCGAATACTCCCCGAGCGAGTGGCCGGCAGCCGCCACCGGACGCATGGGAACGCGGGCTGAGAACAGTTGCCACAGAGCGACCGACAACGCAAAGAGGGCGGGCTGGGCGAATTCGGTGCGAGTGAGACGTTCCTCAGGCCCGTTCAAGCAGGCATCGCGCAGACTCCATCCGAGCACGTCGTCGGCCCTGGCGCCCAGGAGGTCGTCTCGTTCGTCGAAGAGGTCCGAACCCATACCGACGAATTGGCTTCCTTGGCCGGGGAAGAGCAGGGCGTAAGGCAATGGGGACTCCGGTTCGCGGGCTCGGCGGAGATTACTCTGGTCGTGGGTGCGAACCCGTCGATCGGCAGGGCATGGCCAGGGGGTTTCTGCCACACCCGCCGGCCCCTAGACACGCCGGTTCACAGCCGGTCGAGAGCCTTTCTGATGCCGGCCACCGCCTGGCGGGTCCGGTGTTCGTTCTCGACGAGGGCGAATCGGACGAATCCCTCACCGGTCGGTCCGAAACCCATCCCCGGGCTGACGGCCACCTTGGCGTGGTCGATGAGATGTATGGCGAAATCGAGGCTGCCCATTTCCGCGTACGGGTCGGGAATAGGCGCCCACACGAACATCGTCCCGCGGGGCTTCTCGATCTTCCATCCCGTTCTGTTGAGACCGTCGACCAAGACGTCCCTCCGAACCCGGTAGACCTCGTTGACCTCGGAGACGTAGTCATCGCCTTCATTGAGAGCGATGATCGAGGCGATCTGGATGGGCTGGAACGTGCCGTAGTCGAGGTAGGACTTGAGTTTGGCGAGGGCGGCGATGATCTCGGGATTGCCCACCAGGAATCCCATTCGCCAACCTGCCATCGAATGGCCCTTGGTCAGCGTGTACAGCTCGACGCCGACTTCCTTGGCACCCGGCACTTGCAGCATGGAGGGGGGGACGTAGCCGTCGAAGGCGATGTCGGCGTAGGCGAAGTCGTGGACGAGGATCACGCCGTGGTCGTGGGCGAACGCCACCAGCTTCTCGAAAAAATCGATCTCCACGCAGTGGGTCGTTGGATTGTGCGGGAACGACACCACGATCACCTTGGGCTGCGGCCACGAGTTCTTGAACATCCGTTCGAGCACCTCGAAGTAGTCCGACTCCGAATCGATCGGGGCCATCCGCGCCTCGGCACCCGCCATCGACGCCGCGTAGATGTGGATCGGGTAGGAGGGTGTGGGGACGATGGCGGCATCACCCGGCTGGACGAGCACCCACATGAGGTGCGACAAACCCTCCTTCGCCCCGATCGTCGATATCACCTCGGTGTCGGGGTCGATGCTCACGCCGAACCGCCGCTGGTAGCGCTCGGCCACGGCCTTGCGGAGATTGGGGAGACCGCGCGACACCGAATAGCGGTGATTCCGAGGGTTGCGGGCTGCCTCCACGAGTTTGTCGACCACGAACGGCGCCGACGGGACGTCAGGGTTGCCGAATCCCAGGTCGACGACGTCGTCACCTGCGCGACGGGCCTCCATCTTGCGTTGGTTCACCTCGGCGAACACGTACGGCGGAAGATTGTCGATTCTGCGGAACTGAAAATCCATGGGTTTCACCTCGTGCTGAGCCTACCGAAAGCCCCGGGGTTCTCAGCCGGGCAGGTCGGTTCCGACGGTCTCCGCGAACAGCTCCCACCGTTCTCGACGGTTGGGCAACACCGAGAGAACCAGGTGGCGGACACCCGCCTCCACCAGCCCTCCAAGCTGCGTCCTCACCTGTTCCGGAGTGCCTGTGATGGTGCCGCCCCGGCCCTGCCGGGCGGCAAGCACAGAATCCAGGTCGGATGAATCGGCACCCAGCACCACCGAGCCACCCCAGGTCACGGTGAGATGGGGCGAGACCGCGGTCATCTGAGAGGCCATCGGTGCGAGGGCATGGGCATCGATGGCCCACGCATTCCAGCCGTCCGCCGTCATGGCCACGTCTCGCACCCGGGGGTGGAGCCCACCCACCCAGGTCGTCACTCCGGCATCCACGAGACCCGCCACCGTTTCCGCCAGCGTTTCCACCCGCTCGCTCAGCGTCGCCACGGGCATCCCGAATCGCTCGGCTTCCTCGGCCGACTGCCGATCGCCGGCACCGAGGCCGATGACCGTGCGTCCCGGGGCGACCGCCGCCACCGTGCGGGCCAGCGCCACCGAGACCTCCGATCCCCGCAGCGGCGCCCTCATCACCAGCGAACCCACAGTGAGTCGCCGGGTGACGGCGGCGACGGCGCCGATCGTGGCGGCGAGTTCCACGATGGGACGGCGGACGTCGTCCAGCGGCACCAGATGATCGAAGAAGAAGAGCCCCGAGAAGCCCACGTCCTCGGCGACCTGTGCCGCTTCGAGCACCGGGTCGATCCTCGAGTTGAACTGCGGTGCGGTCAGCGAAATCGGGACCGTCACGCCCCTGCCATACCCCGGAACAGCCGCTTGATCTTCACCGGGACCAGATCCGTGGCGACGTCCAGGGTCGACCGAACGAGGTCGAGGAGATCCCGGGGGCCATCCCAGTGCTCGAGAACGACCTCGTCACCCGCCACCGAGATCAGATGATTGAGCGCGAGTGCGACCACCAGCATGTCGTCGGCGAGTCCGACAACAGGAATGAACTCTGGCAGGAGGTCGATCGGCGAGGCGAGATAGGCGAGGGCCGCCCCGACGACGAGCTTGGAGCGTCTCGGCACCCGCGCGTCTTTCACGAGCCGCGACAACAACTTCACCATGTTGGGCAGCAGCAGCGCTGCGTCCCGGGCAAAACGACGCATCTGCATCGACGAGCTCCCTCCCGCAGCAATGACCTCGTCGGGTCTCAGAGATTCGCCCATGCCACTCCTTGTCGTTTCACCGCCGGCAGATTCACGGGGTCACCCGGCGTGCGGCCAGGGCCGCCCCAATCGCTCCCGACAGGGGACCGTACTCCGCCACCACGAGCGGGGGAGGGCGACGGTGCGCCGATCCCGGCAACTGGGATGCTATCGCCATCCGGGCGGGATCCAACAACCACCGGCCGGCCTGGCTGACCGCGCCCCCGATCACCACGATATCGGGATCGAGGGTGAGGATGAGGTTGACGACTCCCCGTCCGAGCCAGGTGCCCGCTTCGGCCAGCACTGTGCGAGACGCCGGGTCACCGGCGTCCGCCGCCCTGGTCAGATGCTCGGCCGTAGCAGTGCCATCGGCCGCGAGGCGACCGACGTGGCCGTCCGGGACCTCCGTGGCGAGATCAACGGCCAGTCGGTCGAGCATGGCCCCCGAGACGACCGTCTCCCAACAGCCGCGCCGCCCACACGCACAGATCCGACCGTCCGGGACCATCGTCATGTGACCCACCTCGCCGGCGAACGACCGGCCGTGGTGAATGATCCCGTCGGTGACGATCCCAGCTCCGATCCCCGTGCCAAACGTGAGCATCAAGACATTGCGGCGGCCCCGGGCGGCTCCCAGGGTCGCCTCGCAGTAGGCGGCGAGGTTGGCGTCGTTGTCTACGACCACCGGCACCCCCAGCCGTTCCCGGAGCCCGCGAGCCAGGGGGATCCCGGTTCCCGAGACATGGGGGCCCCACACGAATCGGCCCTCGGGCCACTCCACGAGCCCTGCGACCCCCACGCCCACACCACGGGCGCCGCTCCCGTCGATGAGCCTCCGGGCCACCCTTTCGACGACGTCGGTGATGCTCTCGTCGGGTACGGCGACGAGCGGGGCTTCTGTCACGGTGTCGGCGCCGTCGACGACCACCGATTTCACGAAGCTGCCTCCGAGATCGACTCCCGCAGTGATCATTCGAGCTCGACCCGTTCCCGGATCGGACGGTCTTCCTCGTCCGGGCCTTTCCGGGACCGACCGAGTTCTTCGAGGACGGCCTCCACCGCCTTCAACCCTTCGACCCCGGCCCGCAACAGGTGGTAGACGGCGCGGGCACCGGCCCGTCGCATCGCATCCATCGGATCCGGATCGGGCGTCATCTGGCCTCCTGTGGACCGCCAAACTCGACACGCAAGACGCCCGCTTCGAGCGTGGCCTTCGAAACGTGGCGACGGTGGAGCGAATCGGGGAGCACGAACGACCGCCGATAAGGGCCGACCTCGATATACAACTCCGAGCCATGCCGGAACACGTCGAGGTCGTCGCGTTCGGCGAACGGGACGTTCATCTCCATGATCACCTTGCCGCCCACCTCTTCGGTGCGGAATGGGCTCGTCGCCTCGAAGTCCGCGATGGGGTCGGTATCGCCGTATAGCTCTTCGCCGAGCGCACGCAGCCGGTCCACACCGACCATCTCATCGTCAAAGAGGCGAAGGCGCAAGCGCGGGACGTCGGAGAATGCCTCGTCGGCGGCGGCCAGGTGCCCAGCCTGGATGTCGTGCCAGCGAGCGAAGTACGGGTCCGACACTTGCGCCGGGAGGACGCGGTTGATCACGACCCCGTCGACCCCGTATCCGAAGAGGCTCAGATACGTGTAGGTACGGCGAGCCTCGTCGATCACCATCTTCTCGGGGTTCATCACCAGGCGAGCCGACGTCGTGTGAGGGTCGCTGAGCAGCTTCTTCACTTGCTCTACCCCTTCGAAGACGCTCTGAGCGGCCGCGAACACCGAGTCGTCCGGCATCGGGAGGTCGGTCACCCGGCTGAGGATGGGACGGGCCGCCTTCATGATCTTCCGCTCGGTGGGCATGACCCGGTCGAAGTACCAGGAGAGGACCTCGGGAAGGCTGAGAAGACGGAGCGTCTCCGCCGTCGGTGCGCAGTCGACGACCAGCACGTCGAATTCCCCAGACCGGGCATGTTCATTGACGTCGAGCAGGGCGAACAGTTCGTCCATCCCAGGGAAGACCAGGAACTCCTCAGCCTCGATCCCGTCGACCCCACCCCAGTGGAGGACGTTCATGAGCTGGTCGCGGATGGCACCCCAATGGCGATCGAGCTCGGCCTGGGTGTCGATTTGGCTTCCCTTGAGATTGCCCGTCACCGGTGTGGGCCGGTCCCCCAGCTTCACCGCCAGGGCGTCGGCGAGCGAATGGGCCGGGTCGGTTGAGCTCACGAGGGTGCGGTACCCGCGGTCGGCGGCCGCCAGCGCCGTGGCGGCGGCAACCGTAGTTTTCCCGACGCCGCCCTTGCCGGTGACGAGGACGATTCGCACCGGACTACTCGGCTACCTTTTCGACCCGCTCCCTGAGCCCTCGAAGTGCGGTACCGACGATCTGTTTCTCGACCTGGCGACGCAGGAAGCCGGGGATCGTGAATCCCGGCTCGGCCCGGAGTGCGTACACCACCTCGGTGCGACCATCCTCGAGCGGACTGAACCGGTACGAGCCTTCGAGCGACTTGAGGTCGTCCCCCGGCTCGGCCGACCAGCTGATCGACGATGGTTCGTCGTAGGTGTATACGAGGGTGTAGGCGATCTCCTTGACCATGCCGTCTATGACGAAATGGGCTCGCAGGACGCGCCCATCGGCATCCGACTCCAGGACCTCTGTTGTCCGGACGCCGGTCGCCCATTCGGGGTATGAGGCAATGTCTGCGGCTACGGCGAAACACGCCGCCGCCGGCGCATCTATGTCGATGCTCTGTACTGTGGTGTCAGCCATGTGCTTGCATATGCTAGCACCGTCCGATCACTGCGGATCGAAGCGAACGGCCCGCTCGGTCGCTCGGAAATACCCGACGTTGCGGCACATCGTCGTGCCGACCATCCAAGTCGTGGCCTGGGGCTGATGGACATCGCCGAAGAAGTGATACCGAGGTCGGGTACGCAGAAGGAACTCGAGGATCGGAACCGACGCTCGTTCCAGCCGGCCGGTGATCACGTCGCGATGCAGCGGCTCCACGGCGGGCGGGAGGTGAGAACACAACACATCCACCGCCCCCAGGCCTTCGAGCTTGGCGGCCATCTCCTCGTCCGAGACCTCACCTTCCGCCCCGAGCGGCGTCGAGATTCCGCCGCCGACGAATCCCACTCTCAATCCCTCGATCTCGACCACGTCGCCGTCGACGAACACGACACCGTCCGGGAGGTGATCCCGCAACATTCGGGGCCGGTCGACGTTGCCGTAGGTGACGTACGCTGTCGACCCGGCGAGCGCCTCTCGGGTCGCGGCGTACTGGGCGAGCAGGGCTGCATCGAAGTCCTGCCGGAAGTCCTCCCACCGGTCCCCCACCCGTTCGGCCCACATGGACCGCATTCCGCGATAGTCGCCGGCGGCCCGCGCCCTGGCGGCCTTGCGAGCGAAATCGATTCCGAGCAGGTCGGCAGTGATTCCCTCACCGGTCCGATAGTCCATGAGGTTGACGAAGTCGCCGAGCACGAGCAGCGTTTCGCCGGACGCCGCCACCCGGCGCATCGCTTCGAATGCACCGTGAACATCGGAGATGAGGATCACGCTTTGTCGTTCCCCATCACCGCTGCCCACCACCCTCCACCGACGGCGCCGGCAACGGCGAGCACCCCGACGAGCGCCGGACCGATGTCGATGGCGGCGAACTCGGCGCTCATCCCGGCCATGCCAAAACCGACCATCCCACCCACGGATGCCCGACCCCGGGTCCCGAATCGCAACTCCGGGTCGCGACGGGTTCCTTCTGCCAGAGCGTGGGCCACCATCCATGCGATGAGAGAGAGGATCCCCACGATGAGGACGATTGCATAGACGGCCGTCACTGGTTCGTGACCGCCCCCTCGGCGGCCGAACCGACCAAGCGGGCGTATTTCGCGAGGACGCCGCTCGTGTACCGAGGCGGGAAGGGTTTGCGGTCGGCGGCTCGCTCCTCGAGAACGGCCTCGTCAACGAGCACGTCGAGCCTGCGGGCACCCACATCCACCCGGATCCGGTCGCCCTCGGCCACGAGACCGATGGCTCCCCCTTGTTCGGACTCGGGCGCGACATGGCCGATACACAGACCCGTCGTGCCGCCGGAGAAGCGACCGTCGGTGATCAGCAGGACCGACTTCCCAAGTCCCGCACCTTTGAGGGCGGCGGTGATTTGGAGCATCTCTCGCATTCCCGGTCCTCCCTGCGGCCCTTCGGTGCGGATGACGACCACGTCTCCCGGCTCGATCCGATGGGCGAACAGTGCCTCCAGTGCCGCCTGTTCGCCATCGAACACCCGAGCCGGACCTTCGAAGACGTCGAGTTCGATCCCCGCGACCTTGACCACGGCGCCATCGGGAGCCAGAGACCCGCGCAGAATCGCGATCCCACCTTCGATGGCGATCGGGTTCGATCCCGGACGGATCACTTCTTGGTCGGCGGGGAACACCACGTCTTCCAATTCTTCACCGAGCGTCCGGCCGGTGACGGTGAGCGTGTCGAGATGGATGTGCCCCTCGTCCGCCAGGGCCCTCAACACGACGGGCACTCCGCCGATGCGGTCGAGGTCGACCATGTGGAATCGGCCAAAAGGCTTCAGATCGCCGAGGTGTGGGGTTCGGCGGCTGATCCGGTCGAAATCTTCGAGTTCTAGTTCGACGCCGGCCTCGTGGGCGATCGCCATGAGATGGAGGACGGCGTTGGTGGAGCCGCCGAGAGCCATGACGGTCGTGATGGCGTTCTCGAACGCAGGCCGCGTCATGATCTGGCGGGGACGGATGCCCGACTCGAGCAATCCCATGACCGCCTCGCCCGATTTCACGGCGTAGTCGATGAGTCTTGGATCGATGGCCGGAACCGAGGCCGAACCCAACAGCGACATACCGATCGCTTCGCCGACCGAGGCCATCGTGTTGGCCGTGAACATACCGGCACAGGAACCCGCGCCCGGGCAGGCGCTCTTCTCGAGTTCCAGGAGGTCGTCGTCGCTGATCCGCCCCTCGGACCGGGCCCCGATCCCTTCGAATACGTCGACGATGGAGATGTCCCGGCCCCGGTAGTTGCCGGGCAGGCTCGATCCACCGTAGAGGAAGACGCTCGGGAGGTTGGTGCGGGCGGCGGCCATCAGCATCCCCGGCAACGACTTGTCACAGCCGGCGACGCTGACCATGCCGTCGAACCGCTCGCCATGCATCACGAGTTCGACCGAGTCGGCGATCACCTCCCGGGACACCAGTGACGCCCGCATGCCCTCATGGCCCATGGAGATTCCATCGGAGACGGCGATCGTGGCGAACACGAGCCCCACACCTCCAGCCGCTTTGACGCCCTGTTTGGCCGCCTCGGCCAGCATCGGCCCGGTGACGTTGCACGGGGTCACCTCGTTGCCGGCGGAGACCAGACCCACCTGCGGTTTCGTGAAATCGTCGTCGGTGAGTCCGACCGCCCGGAGCATGGCCCGGGCTGCCGCCTTGGCAGGGCCTTCGCTGACGTCCTGGGAATGGATCTTGTGCGCCATGCGGTGAGGATACAGTTCGATGTACAGGTCAGAGTGTGGCCCGGCCCGCATCGGCACTAACCTGCCTGCCCGTTCGCCGAAAACGCTTACATCCTCCGGCAACGAAGGTTCTATGAACGTCCAGATACCCACCCTCCCCAACGCCGAGTTGCGCGTTCCCCAGTCGCTTCACAGGCTCGTCGACCTCGCCTACAACATGTGGTGGGCGTGGCACGCCGAAGGCCGCGACCTCTGGGTTCAGATCGATCCCGTCGGATGGGAGAAATACCACAACCCGATCGATCTGTTGGCGGGGATCGACCCGGCCCAGTGGAGGATCATCGAACAGATCGAAGAGGTCCACGAGCGATACCAGGCCGCGGTCAAAGAGCTCGACCACTACATGTCGGGCCGCGAAACCTGGTTCGACCGGCGAGGCGTCCAGATGCCGGGGCCCGTGGCGTACCTTTGCACGGAGTTCGGTGTACACAACTCGCTCCCGTTTTATTCGGGCGGTCTGGGCGTCCTCGCGGGCGATCACACCAAGTCTGCCACCGATCTCGGGATCCCCCTCGTCGCCGTTGGCTTGTTGTACCGGAACGGCTACTTCCGCCAAGAGGTGGGAATGGACGGCCACCAACAACACATCTACCCAACCCTCGACATGCGACACCTGCCCGTCAGGCCGGTATCGGGCGGCGCCGGTCAGCTCAAGGTTCCGATCGAGTTTCCCGACCGCGAGGTCTACGCCGCGGTGTGGAAGCTGGACGTGGGGCGAGTGCCCCTGCTCCTACTCGACACCGACCTGCCCGAGAACGACGCCGCGGATCGCCCGATCACCCACCAGCTGTACGTGGCGGGCCGCGAGATGCGGTTCTGCCAAGAGCTCGTGCTGGGGGTCGGGGCCGTCAGGGCACTGCGGGCATTGGGCATCAAACCGTCGGTATGGCACGTCAACGAGGGCCACGCGGCCATGAGCCTTCTGGAGCGGGCAGCCCTCCACACCACCTCCGGTGTCGATCTGGCGACGGCCCGCGAGTCGATCCGGGCCGAGACGCTCTTCACGCTGCACACCCCGGTCCCGGCCGGCAACGAGGTGTTCGACGGTTCGGTGGCCCGCAAATACCTCGGTCCGTGGGCGCAGCGACTCGGAGTCGACCTCGACGGTGTGCTGTCGCTCGCATCCACGGACGGCAACGACCTCAGCCGGTTCGACCTCGGCGCTCTCGCCATCCGTTTCGCATCGATCGTGAACGGCGTGTCCCAGCGACACGGCGAGATCGTGTCCGAGGACTGGCGCGGACTGATCGGCCACGACGCCGAGGCCGTCACCAACGGCGTCCACACCCCGACCTGGATCGGGAGGGCCGGCGCCCAGATTTTGGTTCGCAATCTGGGACGAAGCTGGCCGACCCGGCTCCTCGAGAACCCCAGCCTGTTGGACAATGCGAGCTCGGTGTCCGCCGAGACGATCTGGCACGCACACCAATCGCGGAAGGAGATCTTCGTCCGTTTCGCCCGGGAGCGGCTCCGTCGCCAGATGGCCCGACACGGGGCGGCTCCTGACGACCTCAGATCCGTGGAGGATCTCCTTCCGGCCGACCGATTGACCCTGGGCTTTGCGCGCCGTTTCGCCACGTACAAGCGGGCGACACTCATGTTCTCGGATTGGGATCGGCTGGCCTCGGTCCTCAAAGATCCGGAACGGCCTGTCCAGGTGGTCTTCGCCGGCAAGGCGCATCCCGCCGACCAGCACGGTCAGGCCTTCATCCGCCAGATCATGGAGCTGTCGAGGTCGCCGGAATTCCGAGGACACGTCCATTTCCTCGAGGACTACGACGCGAGGATCGCCCGTTTCATGGTCCAGGGCGCGGACGTGTGGGTGAACAATCCCCGCCCCCCGATGGAAGCCTCCGGGACCTCCGGAATGAAGGCCTCGATCAACGGCACGCTCAACCTGTCGGTGCTCGATGGATGGTGGATCGAGGCGTTCAACGGCAAGAACGGCTGGGCCTTCGGTGCGCCCGACCGCAACGACGACTGGGGCGCCGCCGACCACCACGACGCCACCGCCTTCTACGACGTGCTGGCCGGTGAGGTCGCCCCGCTCTATTACGACAGGAACACGGCCGGGATCCCAGAAGGTTGGGTGGAGTACATGCGGGAGTCGATCAAATCGACGCTCGTCGCCTTCTCCAGCCACCGGATGCTCACCGATTACTGCGAGAAGGGCTACTTTCCGCTCGGGGCCGGCTGACCGGCGCCGGACCCGACGAGACACTCCCGTGCCCAGGCGGCGTGTTCGACGAGGACCGGATCGGGGTGCGTCAGGTAGCTGGTGACGAGCGCGGCCAGCTCGACATCACCGGAGTTCCCGGCCGCCACGAGCGCGTTGCGCCGGAGAATGCCGGGTCGTCGCCGCGGTAGGTAGAACCGGTCGAAGTGGTCGAGCAGTTCCGCGT
>Ga0224505_10001013_pt1 | contig 18606 bp, 15 predicted proteins | sample SF_Jan12_sed_USG_FD_169102 | JGI IMG/M metagenome (GOLD analysis project Ga0224505, IMG submission 169102) | Sediment microbial communities from San Francisco Bay, California, United States - SF_Jan12_sed_USGS_4_1 | ecosystem: Environmental > Aquatic > Marine > Sediment | place: USA: California... | reverse complement strand
GCCGTCCCTGCCGGGCGCGTTCGCCGTGAACGCCGCAGCGCGCCGGCCGCGACGTACACCGGGCAAGGCCAAATTCGCTCCGGAGTTCTACCTCAACCGCGAACTGGGGCTGCTGTCGTTTAACCGGCGCGTGCTGGCGCAGGCTGAGAATCGCGCGCACCCGCTGCTGGAACGCTTGCGTTTCCTGTGTATTGTCAGCAGCAACCTTGACGAATTTTTCGAAATCCGCGTGGCGGGGCTGCAGGCGGAAATCGAGGCCGGTTCGGTGCCGGTCTACCCCGATCAACTGCGTCCGGAGCAGGTCTACAAGCAGGTCGCAGCAGAAGCGCGCGAGCTCGTCGCCCGCCAGTACGAGCTCCTGAACAAGGAGGTACTGCCGGGACTCGAGCAGGCCGGCATCCGTTTTCTGCGGCGCAGCGAGTTCACGTCGCAGCAGGCGGAATGGATGAAGGGTTATTTCCTGCGCGAGGTCATGCCGGTGTTGACGCCCATCGGGCTGGATCCGGCGCACCCCTTTCCGCGCGTGCTCAACAAAAGTCTGAATTTTGCCGTCGAACTGGAGGGCAAGGACGCCTTCGGGCGCAATTCCGGAATCGCCATCGTGCAGGCGCCGCGGGTGTTGCCGCGCGTGATCCGTCTGCCCCAGGATGTGGCGGGCGCCGAGTACGATTTCGTGTTTTTGTCTTCGATTCTGCATGAACACGTGAACGAGCTGTTCTCCGGAATGAAAGTACTTGGCTGTTACCAGTTCCGGCTGACCCGCAACAGCGACCTGTTTGTCGACGAAGAGGAAGTGAAAGATCTGCGCACGGCCCTGCGTGGCGAACTTCCCCATCGCCACTTCGGTGACGAGGTTAGGCTGGAGGTCGCCGATAACTGCTCACAGCACATTTCCAACTACCTGTTGATGCAGTTCAAGCTCGATGAGGCCGACCTTTACCGCGTCGACGGGCCCGTGAACCTTGCGCGTGTCATCAGTGTGCCGGACTGGGTCGACCGCCCCGACCTCAAGTTCCCGCAATTCCGGCCCGGATTGCCGCGCCGGCTCGAGAACGTGGCCGATCTCTTCGGCGTGATCCGCAACAGCGATGTCCTGCTGCATCATCCGTACCAGTCATTTCAGCCGGTGATTGCGTTTTTGCATCAGGCGGCACGTGATCCGGCCGTGGCGGCGATCAAGATGACGGTGTACCGGACCGGAACCGAATCCGAACTGATGGAGCAGCTGATCAGCGCCGCCCGCAGCGGCAAGGAAGTGACTGTAGTGCTGGAACTGATGGCGCGGTTTGATGAAGAGGCGAATATCAACTGGGCGCAGCAGCTGGAGGAGGTCGGCGCGCATGTGGTTTACGGTGTCGTCGGGCACAAGACCCATGCCAAGATGCTGATGGTGTTGCGACGCGAAGGCGAAGGATTGCGCCGTTACATCCACCTGTCCACCGGAAATTATCATCACCGCACGGCGCGCCTGTACACCGATTTCGGTCTTTTTACCTGCAACGAGGAAATCGGCAACGATGTCGCCGAGGTGTTCATGCAGCTGACCGGACTGGGTCGTGCCACCAAACTCCGGCATCTGCGCCAGGCGCCGTTCACGCTGCACAAGGAAATGATCCGGGCAATTGAAAACGAAACGGCAATTGCCAGAGCAGGTCGCAAGGGGCAGATCATTGCCAAGATGAATTCGCTGCTGGAGACCGAGGTGGTCGGCGCGCTCTACGAGGCGTCGAAGGCGGGCGTGCAGATCGATCTGGTCGTGCGCGGTGTATGCGCGTTGCGCGCCGGGGTGCCGGGTCTGTCCGAGAACATCCGCGTCATCTCCGTTATCGGGCGTTTTCTGGAGCATACCCGCGTGTTTTACTTTCATAATGACGGCGCCGAAGACGTTTATCTGTCCAGCGCGGACTGGATGGATCGCAATTTTTTTGGTCGCGTCGAAATCTGTTTTCCCGTGCTGGATTCCGACTTGAAGCAGCGTGTGATTGCCGAGGGGTTGCGACCGTACCTGGACGACAATACCCAGGCCTGGACCATGGGTGACGACGGGCAGTACGTTTGCCGTGCGCCCGGTCGTGCGAAACCGGTCAGTGCGCAGGAGCAGTTGCTGGCTCTCCTTGCCGTGAAAATAGACGTATGAACCCGGCCGGCAACGGCTCCCGAACCGCCGACGAGTCTGCGGTTGCTACCGAAATCGAGTTGAAACTGTGCGTGCCACCGGCACTGTTGAGCCGGCTGCTGACCGTGCCGTTATTGCAGCCGGTGCGTCGTCCGCACACGCGCAGACTGACCGCAACCTATTTTGATACGCCGGATCTGGATCTTTGGCGGCAGCTGGTGACATTGCGCGTGCGGCGCGAGGGCCGGCGCTGGATACAGGCGGTAAAAGGCGGCGGCAAGGCGCTATCCGGTTTGCACGAACGCGTGGAAATCGAGACGGTGCTGCGCAAGCCGGTTCCGGACCTCGCCGCATTGCCGCGCCATCGCATCACCAGAATCCTGCGCTCGCGCAAGACCGGGGAATCGCTGACGGCTGTGTTCCGAACCGAGATCACGCGGACGCTGCGCATGATCGAACCGGCGCCGGGTGTGGTGATCGAGGTTGCGATCGATCGCGGCATCATCCGCAGCGGCCGGCGGCGCGATCCGGTGTGCGAACTCGAGCTCGAGCTGAAGACCGGGCCGGTGACTGCCTTGTTCGATGCGGCGCGGTTGCTGATGCACTCACTGCCGCTGGCTCTGGAACACCGGTCGAAGGCCGAGCGTGGCTACGCGCTGTTTCTGGGTCAGGCCGCGTTGCCGGTCAGGGCCGCACCGGTAAATCTCACACCGGAGATGACGGCGGTGCAGGCGTTTCGCACCATTGCTGCGACGGCGCTGGCGCAGATTCATGCCAATGAGTTCGGTGTCGTCAGATCGCGCGATCCGGAGTATCTGCACCAGATGCGCGTCGGTACCCGCCGCCTGCGTTCGGCATTCAGCCTCTTCCGGGACTGGCTCGGGGAAGATGCCAACATCCATGCCGACGCGCTGCGCGCGATTGCGCGAGCCCTGGGCCCGGCGCGCGACTGGGACGTGTTCATGACCGAAACGCTGCCCGCAGTGCGTCCGGCACTGGTCGCGCACGGTGCTGCGGGGCTGCTGGAGCAGCGGTGCGTGCGGCGGCGGCAGATTGCACGCAGGGATTTAAAAAAATTAATTAAATCAAATGGTTATATGGAGTCCATGATCGTGCTCGGGCGCTGGCTGGCTACGCCGGAGATTGCCGGTGCAAAGGCATCGCCGGGTTTGCCGGTGCGTGTGTGTGCCGCGCAGATATTGACGCTGCGCCACGATCGGGTGCTCAAGCGCGGGCGGCGTCTCGAGCGTCTCGCGCCACCGGAGATGCATCGCCTGCGTATCGCCGTGAAGCAATTGCGCTATGCGGTGGAATTTTTTTCTTCGCTGTACTCCGCGCGGAGCATGGCGACGCTGCGCGACCGGCTCGCGCGGCTGCAGGATATACTGGGCGAGATCAATGACGCCGCAGCGGTTGCGCCTCTGGTCCGCTCTGCGGCGGCCGACACCGGCGAGGAGGCTGCTGCGGCCGGCATGGTAATCGGATGGTGTGAAGCGCAGGCGGCGCGCAAGCGCAAAGCCCTGCGGCCGGCATGGCGCCGCTTTCGCAAGGCGCGTAACCCCTGGCAGGAGCAAGGATGAATCTGATTTTGTGGCGGCACGCGGATGCCGAGAACCGGCTGCCGGACGAGGCGCGGCAGTTGACGCCCAAGGGCCGCAAGCAGGCAAAGAAAATGGCGGAGTGGCTGTCGTCGCGTCTGCCGGCCGAATACCGTGTTCTGGTCAGTCCTGCTGCACGCGCGCGGGAGACGGCGGCCGCGCTGACTGATCAGGTCGCCATTGAAAGATCGGTATCCACGTCCGCCACACCTCAGGCGGTGCTGAAGGTGGCCGGCTGGCCCGAGGGCGACGGTACGGTCATTGTGGTCGGCCACCAGCCGACGCTGGGTGCCGCGGCAGCCCTGGCGCTCACCGGTGAGGCCGCGGCATGGAGCCTGAAGAAGGGCGCGATCTGGTGGCTGGTGCGCGACGGAGACGACGTGCAGGTGCGCGCGGTATTGTCCCCCGCCGTACTTTAGGAAATGCGACGGCCGCACCGCGGCCTATTCGGTGAGCGCGGGCTCCTGCGCCAGTACGATTTCATCAAGTCCGGGGATCTTGAGTTCCTGCCCGAGGCGCGCCCACTCTTCCACTTCTTCGCGCAAGGCCGTGGCGGTCAGCGGATTGGCTTCCAGCCATGCCGGATCAAAGGCCAGGCGTATGCGTTCGCTCTGGACCTTGATGTCGAGCGGCGGGAAACGTACATCGCGCCGCGCCCGGCACAGCAGCACGGCCAGCCGCAGCGCGAGCACCACCAGCCGGTCATCGTCATCGGGCAGAGTCTCGCGTGATTTCCTGAGCGACCGGCGGTGGCTCAGGACCAGCAGCGCCAGACGTTCCTGCTCTTCACGCGAGAACCCGGGCATGTCGGCATTGCTGAGAATATAGGCCGAGTGCTTGTGATAGCCGCTGTACGCCACCGGGATCCCGATTTCATGCAGCCTGGCAGCCCATCCCAGACATTGCAGTACATCGTCGTCCGCAGTATTGCCCGCCAGTTTTTCGTACAGCGCTGCAGCGCAGGCGGCGACGCGGCGCGCCTGCTGTGTGTCAACATGGTAGCGGCGCATGAACTGGGCAACGGTGACATCGCGCATGTCCTGATGCTGAAAGCGTCCCAGCATGTCGTAGAGGATGCCCTGGCGCATTGCGCCGGTGGCCGGCACCAGCATGTCGATTTTCATTTCGTCGAGCACAGCGTGGAGTATGGCCAGACCGCCGGCCAGCACCGGCTGGCGGTCAGGACGCAGTCCCGGCAGTTCGACACGCGCAATATCGCCTGACTTGATCAACTGTGTGCGTAACCGCTCGACGCCTTCGAGTGTAATCGAGCCGTCCGTATAGCCGGACAACTGCAGGATCTCGGCGATGGCCCGGATGGTGCCGGACGAACCGACGGCGTGCTGCCAGTTTCCGCGCGTGTAATTGCCGACGATCGGCAGCAGCTCCGCACGCGCTGCCAGTCCGGCCTGCTTGAATGCGGACTTGGTGATGCGACCGTCGCGGAAATAGCGCAGGCTGTAAGAGACGCAGCCCATGAACAGGCTCTCCAGCCGCAGCGGCTTGTAGCCTTTGCCGATGATGCATTCGGTGGACCCACCACCGATGTCGACCACCAGGCGTTTTTCGCGGGTCACCGGCAGGCTGTGCGCCACACCGAGATAGATCAGTCGCGCTTCTTCGCGGCCGGCCACGACTTCGATCGGAAAGCCCAGCGCTGCACGGGCGCGCTTCAGAAACGGTTTGGCGTTTTTGGCGACGCGCAGCGTGTTTGTGCCGATGGCACGGACCGCGTGCCGGTCAAGCCCGCGCAATCGCTCGCCGAACCGGGCGAGGCAGGCCAGTGCGCGTTCCTGGGATTCGTCATCGAGTTTCTTGTCCTTGCCGAGTCCGGCGCCGAGGCGCACAGGCTCACGCAACGAATCCAGCGGAAAAAACTGGTCACCCGCAACACGCGCGATCTGGCAATGAAAGGAGTTGGAGCCGAGGTCTACGGCGACAATGGTGGACTGGTCAGCCACCCTGGACTGCTCCTGACGGGGTCAACACTTGTGTTGTATGCATGTTCTCGCGGCCCGCTGTAGCATTCGGCAGCGAGTGTACCATGCGGATACCGGTGCACTACCCCAGCGCTTCGCGCTCCAGCGCTTCCACACCGGTATGGCGCACGTCCTTGCCCTTGACCAGATAAACCACGTATTCGGACATGTTCTTGGCATGGTCTCCGATTCGCTCGATGGCCTTGGCAATGAACAGGATTTCGATTGAGTGGGAAATCGTGCGCGGGTCTTCCATCATAAAGGTGATCAGCTGGCGCAGAATGCCGACGAATGCCTTGTCCACCTGTTCGTCCTGACGGACGACTTTCGCAGCCATGGTGAGATCAAGCCGCGCGAAGGCATCGAGAGCATTGCGTAACATGTCCAGCGCGATTTCCGCGACATGCTGGATCTCCGCGGTGCGCGGTACCGTCGGGCGGTCGCTCTCGTAGATCGCCTGGGTCATGCGCGCGATCTTGGCCGCTTCGTCACCGATGCGCTCCAGGTCGGTGATGGTTTTCACTACGGTCATAACCATGCGCAGATCTTTGGCCGCGGGCTGACGCCTGGCGATGACCGTGCTGCATTCCTCGTCGATCGCGACCTCCATCGCGTTCACGCGGTGGTCATGGTCCACGACCTCGCCGGCCAGCTTGGGGTTGCCGGTAGCCAGCGCTTCCAGTGCCTGCACGATCTGCTCCTCGACCAGGCCGCCCATTTGCAGCACTCGTGAGCGAATTTCTTCCAATTCAGCGTCGAATTGCTTTAGCGTATGTTCGGGCATGATGAATAGTCTCTGGGGAAAACGGCAATTAATAACATCGAATCATGACAGTTTCATGGCGGCGTCCGTGCGCCGAAGCGTTTCCACGCCGTCTTTTCCGGCGAGCAGCAGTACATCGGCCGGCCGCCGCGCGAACAGTCCGTTGGTGACGACGCCGGTGATCTGGTTCAGTTGCGTCTCCAGCTTTTGCGGATCCAGGATGGTCAGGTTGTGCACATCGAGTATCAGATTGCCGTTGTCGGTGACGAATTTGGCCCGCCATTCGGGCTGGCCGCCCAGCTTGACGATTTCCCGGGCCACGTATGAGCGCGCCATCGGAATGACTTCCACGGGCAGCGGGAAACGGCCGAGCACGTTGACCAGTTTCGATGTGTCGGCGATACAGATGAACTGCTGCGCCACCGCGGCGACGATTTTCTCCCGCGTCAGTGCCCCACCGCCGCCCTTGATCATCGCCAGGTGACGGGTCACCTCGTCGGCGCCGTCAACGTAAACCGGCAATTCACGCACGCTGTTGAGGTCATGCACGTGTATGCCGGCAGCCTTGAGCCGTGCCGCGCTGGCATCCGAGCTCGATACCGCGCCGTCTATGCGGCCCTTGATTGCAGCGAGTTCATCGATAAAAAAATTCACCGTCGAGCCGGTGCCGACGCCTACGATGCTGCCTGCCGGTACCATGGCGACCGCAGCCCGCGCGGCAGCCTGTTTCAATGCATCCTGACTCATGATTCGTCCCCAGTCACAACTGCGTTTCAATATACACGAATCGCTCTGTCTGCGGCATCCATCGCCTGCCGGCGGCATTCCTGATAACCTTTGGGAATCAGGAGTTTGCAGAACAACTTGAAAAGCATGGCGTAAAAAGCGAAATGAAAAAAACAGATTATCTGGAACGCATACTCAATGCGCGTGTTTATGACGTGGCAGTGGAGACGCCGCTGGAGCCGGCACCGAATCTGACGCGCCGTCTGCGCAACCGCATCCTGCTCAAGCGTGAAGACATGCAGCCGGTTTTTTCGTTCAAGCTGCGCGGCGCATACAACAAGATGGTCAAACTGGCACCTGATGTGCGGCGCCGCGGCGTGATCGCGGCATCGGCCGGCAATCATGCGCAGGGCGTTGCGCTGGCGGCACAACGCCTGCGCTGCCCGGCCACCATCGTCATGCCCGTAACCACGCCCGACATCAAGGTGGACGCCGTGCGTGCGCGCGGCGCCAGGGTGGTGCTGCATGGCGATACGTACGACGAGGCGGCGGCGCATGCGCATAAGCTCGAGCGGCGGCACAAGCTCACCTATGTACATCCGTACGACGACCCGGACGTGATTGCCGGACAAGGCACGATCGGCATGGAGATCCTGCGCCAGCACCCGGAGCAGATCGATGCAATCTTCGTCGCCATCGGCGGTGGCGGCCTGATCGCGGGCATCGCCGCGTATGTCAAACGTCTGCGGCCGGAAATCAAAATCATCGGGGTCGAGCCGTTTGACGCTGACGCGATGTATCAATCGCTGAAGGCCGGGCGACGGGTGAAACTGGCGCAGGTCGGACTGTTCGCCGATGGTGTCGCCGTCAAGCAGGTGGGCCGGGAGACCTTCCGCTTGTGCCGTACGCTGGTGGACGAAGTCATCCGCGTAGACACGGACGCGATGTGCGCCGCCATCAAGGATGTGTTTGAAGACACGCGCGCCATCCTCGAGCCCGCCGGCGCGCTGGCGATTGCCGGCGCCAAGGTCTGGGCCGGGCGCAGAAAATCAACCGGGGCGACACTGGTTGCCGTGGCCTGCGGTGCCAATATGAACTTTGACCGGCTGCGGTTTGTCGCAGAAGAAGCGGAACTCGGTGAAAACCGCGAGGCGGTGCTGGCGGTGACGATTCCGGAAAAGCCCGGCAGCTTCAAGGCGTTTTGTGAGCTGCTGGGACCGCGCAATGTGACGGAGTTCAATTACCGTTATGACGATGCACAGCAGGCACGGGTGTTTGTCGGGGTTCAGGTGCGTGACCGCAAGGAAACGGCGCAACTGGTGCGCATGCTGCGCCGGCGCGGATTGCAGACGCTGGATTTGAGCAGCAATGAACTCGCGAAGCTGCACGTGCGGCACATGGTTGGCGGCCACGCACCCGGCGTGAAGAATGAAATTCTCTACCGTTTCGAGTTTCCGGAGCGCCCCGGGGCGCTGGTGCGGTTCCTGACCAGCATGAGCCGCGGCTGGAATATCAGTCTGTTTCATTACCGTAACCATGGTGCGGATTACGGCCGGGTGCTGGTGGGCATGGAAGTCCCGCCTAAGGACAAGGCCAAGTTCCGCGCTTTCCTGGCGCAGGTTGGTTATCCCTGGTGCGATGAGACCCGCAATCCTGCATACCGCTTGTTTCTCTCTTAAAACATCATTATAATCAATAACTTATGAAAATTCCTCAAAAATGACCGACGGTATTGATGTGATCTCATGGCATTGAGACTGTTTTGTGTGCGTTCCCTGGCGGCAGCGATATGCGGTTTTGTAGTCGCGACTGCGGGTGCTGCCGGACTCGATGATGCGTTTCTGGGCGCACGCGACGCGGCGCGGGCCGGCGACGGCAAGCGGCTGGAGCAGCTCGTGCCGCGATTCCAGGGTCATCTGCTTGAGCCCTATGTGCAGTACTGGGCGCTGCAGGCCGGACTGGAGACGCGCGACCCTGATGCGATCCGTGCATGGCTCGCGGCCAATCGCGACACGCCGCTGTCGGACTATCTGCGTCGCGACTGGCTGAAGCTGCTGGGTAAGAAAGGTGACTGGGAAACGTTCAGCGCGGAATTGCCGGCGCTGGTCAACGATGATCTGGAGCTGACCTGTTATGCATTGCAGGCGCGTACCCGCGCCGACACTCTGGCGCTGCGCGAGGCGCGTCCGTTATGGTTTGTCGCACGCGACCTGCCGACGAGCTGTGACCCGCTGTTTGAAGCGCTGGTCCGGTCGCAGCAGCTGTCGACGGAAGACATCTGGGTTCGCGTCCGGCTCGCACTGGAAGCCGGTCAGGTCAGGCTGGCCAACGCGGTGGCGACATACCTGCCCAAGGGGCAGGCGCCGAATGCCCGTGTGCTGTCGGCGATTTACGGCAACCCGGCGCGTTACCTCGAAAACACCTCCGCAGACCTGAAGTCGCGCGGCGGGCGTGAAGCGATGATGTTTGCGGCCTATCGACTGGCGCGCACTGCCCCGCAACAGGCGGCAGCGCACTGGGCCAGACTGGCCCCGAAATTCTCCGAAGACGAGCGCGCGTACGTTTGGGGCATGCTCGGTTATTTCGGTGCGATGCGCCACGATCCGGAAGCGCTGGACTGGTTTGCGAAAGCGGAGGGCATGAGTGACCAGCAGCTTGCATGGCAGGCGCGAGCAGCGCTGCGCGAGCAGCGCTGGACCGAGGTGCTCGCTGCGATCAATGCGATGACACCGAAGGAGGCGAATGAACCGGCATGGCGCTACTGGAAATCCCGTGCGCTGAAGATGACCGGTCGCGATGCCGATGCCGTTACGCTGCTGAAACCGCTGGCGGCGGATTTCAGTTTCTACGGTCAGCTTGCGCTGGAGGACCTGGGCGGAACCGTGCAATCACCGGCCGCCGCGTACAAGCCGACGGAAGAGGACATCCGCAAAATCACCGAGAAGCCGGGCATTCAGCGCGCACTGGCGTTGTTCCGGCTTGATGTGCGCCTGGAAGGTGTCCGGGAATGGTTATGGGCAATCCGCGGTTTTGATGATCGCCGGCTTCTTGCGGCAGCCGAAGTTGCGCGTCGCAATGCGGTCTATGATCGCGCGATCAACACCGCCGACCGCACGGTGTTCGAGCATGATTTCGGCTTGCGTTACCTGGCCCCGTATCGTGACCAACTGAAAGCCGCCGCGCGTCAGCTCGATCTCGACGAAGCCTGGGTCAACGGACTGATCCGCCAGGAGAGCCGTTTTATCGCCCAGATCAAGTCACGCGCCGGCGCCAGCGGGCTGATGCAGTTGATGCCGGCCACCGCGCGCTGGGTTGCCGGCAAAATCGGACTCAAGAACTGGCACTGGTCACAGGTCAACGAGGTGGATACCAACATCAGCCTCGGCACCTATTATCTCCGCCATGTGCTCGACACTTTGGACGGCAGTCCGGTGCTGGCTTCGGCCGCCTACAACGCAGGACCGGGTCGTGCCCGCGGCTGGCGAAATGACCAGGGCATGGAAGCCGCGATCTATGCCGAGAGCATTCCATTCAATGAAACCCGCGACTATGTGAAGAAGGTGATGGCCAACGCAAGTTATTACGCCCACAACTTCAGCCAGCAGTCGCAATCGCTTAAGGCCCGGATCGGGAAAATCGAACCGCGCGCCCGCAATGGCGAGAAACCCCTGGGAGATACGCCCTAGCGCAGGTATCGATTGCCGCGGGAAACGAATCGCCGCAGGGTAGAATAGTGCGATGCAAATCAACAATATTTGTGTCATCGGCGGTTCGGGTTTTGTCGGACAGCATCTCTGCCACCGGCTCGCGGCGCGCGGCTTCCGCGTGCGCGTGCCCACGCGCGACCGCGAGCGGGCGAAGCGGCTGACCCTGCTGCCGACCGTGGATGTCGTGGTTGCTGACGTGCATGACCCGGTCGCACTGGCCCGCGTGATCAGGGGCAGCGATGTGGTGATCAACCTGGTCGGCGTGCTGCATGATGCCCGCGGTTCGCGCGGATTTGACGCCGCACATGTGGAACTCGCACGCAAGGTGGCTGCGGCCTGCAAGGCCAATGGCGTGCGGCGGGTGCTGCACATGAGCGCGCTCGCCGCCGCGCCGGACGCGCCCAGCAGCTATCTGCGCAGCAAAGGTACGGCCGAGCGACTGGTGCTGGCCTCGGGACTCGATGTGACGGTGTTCCGGCCTTCGGTGATCTTCGGTCCCGAAGACAGCTTTCTCAACCTGTTTGCGGGACTCGCGCGGATGCTGCCGGTGCTCGCCCTGGCCTGTCCGAATGCGCGGTTCCAGCCGGTGTTCGTCGAGGATGTCGCGGCCGCATTTGTGCGTGCGCTGGATGACATCGGTACTCTGGGCCGGTCGTACGATCTGTGCGGACCGAAGCGTTACACGCTGCGCGAGCTGGTGACCTATGTGGGAAGGCTGACGGGCCATCCACGACCTGTGATCGGGTTGAACCGCACCCTGTCCTACTGCCAGGCCTGGGCCATGGAGCTGCTACCGGTCAAACTGATGACCCGCGACAACCTGCGCTCGATGGAAATCGACAGCGTATGTGACTGCGCCTTTCCGTTCGGCATCAAGCCGCAATCGCTGGAAGCCGTGGCGCCGGCATGGCTGGCAGTGCGCACACCGCGGGCGCGGTATCAGCGCTTTCGCGACACTGCGGGGCGCTGAGGCTGCCGTACCGGGCAGGCAGGCGCAGGCGAAATTCATGCAGATTTACGTCGTAGGCGGTGCCGTGCGTGACGAAATGCTGGGCCTGCCGGTGCAGGACCGCGATTATGTTGTCGTCGGTGCATCGCCGGCAGAAATGATCAAGAACGGATTCCGGCCGGTAGGCCGCGATTTTCCGGTGTTTCTGCATCCGCAGACGCATGAGGAGTACGCGCTGGCGCGCACCGAACGCAAGACCGCACCCGGTTACCACGGATTCACGTTTCACGCCGCGCCCGATGTCACGCTGGAGCAGGATCTGCAACGGCGCGATCTGACCATCAATGCGATGGCGCGCGATGACGCCGGGAGGCTGATCGATCCGCATCACGGCGCCGAGGATCTCAGCCGCGGCGTGTTGCGCCACGTCAGCCCCGCTTTTGCCGAGGATCCGGTGCGCATCCTGCGGGTTGCGCGTTTCGCCGCGCGCTTCGGATTTACCGTGGCGCCGGAGACGCAGGCATTGATGGTGCAGATGGTGCAGGCCGGCGAGGTCGATGCGCTGGTTGCCGAACGCGTATGGCAGGAACTGGCCAAGGGGTTGATGGAACGCACGCCGTCGACGCTGTTTGCCGTGTTGCGGGATTGCGGCGCTTTGGCGCGGGTGTTGCCGCAACTCGATGCGCTGTATGAGGAAAGCAGGGCGGAAGAGGCATTGACCGCGCTGGACGCGGTCGCTGAACACCGCGACCCACTGGATGTGCGTTTTGCGGCTCTGCTGCGTGTGCTCGAACCCGAGGCGGTCGAGGCCTTGTGCGCGAAACTGAGAGCGCCCGCTGCCTGTCGCGATCTCGCACTGCTCGCGGCGCGGCATGCCAACGCGATTGCCGATGCCGCCAGCCTGGACACGGATGAGTTGATGTCCCTGCTGGACGGCGTGGACGCATGGCGGCGGCCGGAGCGTGTGACGGCGCTGATGCAGGCGGCGCTGGCGGGAATCGCCGGCGGTGATCATGTACAGCGGTTCCTGCGGGGAGCGCATGAAGCCGTTCTGGCCGTGAACGCCGGCGCGATTGCACGAACATGCACCACAGCGGATGAGATCAAGTCGGCCGTTGCAGAAGCGCGGCGGGCTGCGCTCGATGATTACCTGAAGAATGTGTCGAAATAATCAATTGCGAAAGGAATAAGGATGATTGATTTGTATACCTGGACGACACCGAACGGTCGCAAAGTTTCCATCATGCTGGAGGAATGCGGGCTGCCGTACCGGACGCATGCGATCAACATCGGCAAAGGCGACCAGTTTGCGCCCGAGTTTGTCGCCATCAATCCCAACAGCAAGATACCGGCGATCATGGATCCCGATGGTCCCGACGGCAAGCCGATCTCGCTGATGGAATCGGGTGCCATTCTGGTTTATCTTGCCGGCAAGACCGGAAAATTCCTGCCGCAGGCGGTGCGTGGCCGCTACGATGCATTGCAATGGCTGATGTTCCAGATGGGCGGTGTCGGGCCGATGTTCGGTCAGGTGCACCATTTTCTGCGTGCGGCAAAAGAGCCGGTGCCTTACGCGATCGAGCGTTATGTCAACGAAACCCGGCGTCTTTACAGTGTGCTAGACCGGCAACTGGCCGGGCACGAATGGCTGGCCGGGGGCGAGTACACGATTGCCGACATGGCGACCTATCCGTGGGTCGCCCGCTACGAATGGCACAAGACCGATCTCAATGATTTTCCAGGCGTCAAACGCTGGTTTGACAAGCTCTCCAGGCGGCCCGCGGTTCAGCGCGGGATGGCGGTGCCGAAAGTCTGACGGACCGGGGTTGCGCCGCGTCAGGCGGTGCGCGGCGATGCGGATGCGACCGGCGGGACCAGTACCGCGGCGCCGTTGAACTGGCCGGTGCGCAGATCGTCGAGCGCGATATTGGCCTGATCCAGCGCGTAGGGTACGGTCGACATCTGCAGCGGCACCTGCGCGGCCAGTGCCATAAACGCGTCGCCGTCGCTGCGGGTCAGGTTGGCGACCGATTTGATGCTGCGTTCTCCCCACAGGATGTCGTAAGGGAAGGCCGGGATATCGCTCATGTGAATCCCGGCGCAGACCACGGTGCCGCCCTTGCGCACGGCGCGCAGGGCCAGCGGTACCAGCGCACCCACCGGCGCGAATATGATTGCGGCGTCGAGCGGATCCGGCGCCGCAGTGCCGGAATCGCCTGACCATGCGGCGCCCAGGCTGCGTGCGAACTGCTGGCTCGCCACGTCGCCGGGGCGGCTGTAGGCATAGATGGCGCGACCCTGGTGTCGTGCGATCTGGGCGACGATATGTGCCGCAGCGCCAAAACCATAAATGCCCAGCCGCTGGGCATCACCGGCCATGGTCAGTGCACGGTAGCCGATGAGTCCGGCGCAGAGCAGGGGTGCGGCGCTGATGTCATCATAGGACGCCGGAATCGCAAAACAATAGCGCTGGTCGGCCACCGCGTATTCGGCATAGCCGCCGTCGATGTGATAGCCGGTGAAGCGGGCGTGGTCGCACAGATTTTCGCGGCCGCCGCGGCAATGCGTGCAGACACCGCAGACCTCTCCCAGCCAGGGCACGCCCACGCGGTCACCGACGGCGAATCGTTCAACGGATGATCCTTTGCCGATGACCCGGCCGACGATCTCGTGCCCCGGGATCAGCGGCAGTTTCGCATCCGCCAGTTCACCGTCAACGACATGCAGATCGGTACGGCAGACGCCACACGCGAGAACCCGGATCAGCAGTTGATGTGCGGCAGGCTCCGGGCGCGGCAATTCGGCAAGCTGAAGCGTCGTGCCCGGTGCGGTCAGCACCATCGCTTTCACGGCTGGCCCGGGTCCCGGCGCGCGTAGCGCTGCAGCAGGCGGACAATCTCCGTCGTATCCAGTACCGGATTGGTGCGCAGGGCATTGATCCCCACCACGGTGTTGGCCCACGCCATGTGGCCCTGCATGCGTTTGACGACGACCGGCCATTCGCGCGCGGTGTGGCGCTGCGGATCCGGCAGCGCGTGGCATTGGGAACAGGCGATGCTGAACATCTGGCCGGCGGCAGTACTCAGCGCGGGGTGTCCGGGATCGATTTCCTTCTGTGCATGTTTCTCCAGATACGCAGCCAGCGCGGCGGCCTCGCCGGCGCTCGGTGCCTGGACGTCAGCCATCATTTCCTTCATCAGCGGGCCCATGTTGCCCCGGCCCTGCATGCGCCACACCATGCGTTCGATGATCGGTGACCAGCGCGCGGCCGTGTGCATTTGCGGGTTGGGCAGGTAGTGGCACTGCACGCAATAGCGTGCAGCCAGCCGCGCACCTTCGCTTTTCGGTTCCGGAAGCTGTGCCGGTGCGATGGATTGCGGCAGGATGCGTTCGAGCATGCGGCCGTGCGGACTTTGCGACCAGAGATACTCGGCCTCGGCGACCGTGGGGGGCGTCGCACCGGAGGCCGGCGCGCAGGCCAGCAGCGCCGCGGCGGCAAGCGCCAGTAGGTGCAGGCGTAGGAACGAGCGATGTAACCACATGGCTGTGACCATGATAACGGAAGCCGGCAGCAGCGTTAAAGCGTGTGCGCGCGATTGCCGCGGTGGAAGCCCAGCAGCGGGTCCGCAACACCCTTGCCGAGCGCGATGACCTTGAACAACTCGCCCATCTCCGCCGGCGACAGCAGCTTCTGCGCCTGTGCGGCGAGTGGCGCGTAGCGTGCGGTGTCCGTGGCCGGCACCGCGGCGAGCAGATCGGTAATGCCGCAGTTGATCAGGAATTGCGCCTGACCGGTGTAACCGAGCAGATCCAGACCGGCGCCGGCGCGCGCGACGGCACTGAAATCCACATGGGCTGTGATGTCCTGCAGGCCGGGCCACAGAAACGGATCGTCGTGTACGTGATGGCGGTAATGGCACATCAGCGTGCCGCGGTTGCGTTGGGCATGGAAAAACTCATGCGCGGGAAAGCCGTAATCGATGAACAGCAGCATCCCCGGATCAATGCGCCGGGCGAGATCGGCAATCAGAGCCGGCGCGGCGCGATTGATTTCGGTTTCGTAATCTTCGGGTATGTCCTGTGCGTGCACGATCTCCGCCAGTGCCGGCGGCGCCGGGCGGAGTGCGCGGACGAGTGTGCCGTCTTGCACGCTGACGCCGATTTCCTCCGTGCGTCCCTGATGCCGATATACCCGGTGCACCGGCAGCGCATCCAGCACTTCATTGCCGATGACGACGGCCTGCAGCCGTTCCGGCAGCCGTTCCAGCCACAGAACACGATCTGCAAATTGCGGAGCGGTCGCGGCGATGTGCGCCTGCTGCCGTTCGCGCAGGTCGGCGCTGACTTCCAGGATCATGTAGTGTCGAGGTGACCGCCCCAGCGCGGCGAGTTCCTGCAGCAGCACAGCGGCCAGTGTGCCGCTGCCGGCACCGAGTTCGACGATGTCGGGACACGGAAGCGGTACCAGTTCGGCAAGCTGGCGCGCCAGCGCACGGCCGAACAACGGCGACAATTCCGGCGCGGTAATGAAATCGCCGGCAGCCCCCAGCTTGCGGCTGCCGGCGCTGTAATAACCGAGTCCCGGCGCATACAGCGCGAGTTCCATGTAACGCGCGAAACTGATCCAGCCGCCGGCGGATTCGATTTCCCGGCTGATCAGGGCCACGAGTTCCGCGCTCAAAGCAAGCGCGTCGGCGGAGGGCGGCGGTAGCGTCGCGTGCTGCTGCGTAAGGGTCACCGGACGATAATACGATAAAATAAACAATGAATTACGATAGCCAGAACAGCGGGCGGTGCGGACCGGGTGACAGGCCATGAATGGTGCATTGGCGGGCAAGACAGCGCTGGTAACCGGCGGTGCCCGGCGGGTCGGCGCAGCGATCTGCCGGCAACTGCATGCGGCCGGTGCCAACGTCGTGCTGCATTATCACCGCTCTATTGACGACGCGCAGGCATTGCAGCAGGAACTGAACCGGCGACGCGCGGATTCCGCTGTGCTTGCTCGCGCCGATCTGCTGGCGCCCGGCGCGTTGCCGCAGCTGGTCAAGGACGCGCTTGCGGCTTACGCGCGGCTCGATGTGCTGGTCAACAACGCTTCGAGTTTTTATCCGACGCCGGTGGGCGAGGTCAGCGAGCAGGCGTGGGACGACCTGGTCGGCACGAACATGAAGGCGCCGCTGTTTCTGTCCCAGGCTGCAGCGCCGGAACTGCGCAAGTCCCAGGGGTGCATCATCAACATCATCGACATACACGCCGAGCTGCCGATGAAGAATCATCTGGTCTATAACGCGGCCAAGGGTGGATTGCTGGCGCTGACCCGAGCGCTGGCGCGGGATCTGGGGCCGCAGGTGCGCGTCAACGGCGTGTCGCCGGGCACGATCATCTGGCCCGATGGCCCCGAGTGGCAGAATGACATCGAGCGACAGCGTATCGTCAACCAGACGGTACTGAAACGCAGCGGCGAGCCCGCGGACATCGCCGGGGCCGTGGAGTTTCTGGCGTCGGCTTCTTACGTGACCGGGCAGATCATCGCGGTCGATGGTGGCCGCAGCATCGCATTGTGATGCCGTCTATGAACGAGAACATGAACACAATTACCGGTGAACCGGGCAAGGATGCCGCTGTTCCGCCAGATCGGACCATTATGGATACACAAGTCATACACATCACGCCGCGCAGCAACCGTGAGCGCAAGGAATCATACGAATCCAACAAGCTTGCCAAACGGTTGCGCCGGCTGGTCGGCCAGGCGATCGCCGACTTTGACATGATCCGCGATGGTGACAAGGTGATGGTTTGCCTGTCGGGCGGCAAGGACAGTTATGCGCTGCTCGACATCCTGCTGCATCTGCGCAGTCGTGCGCCCATCGGTTTTGAAATTGTTGCGGTGAACCTCGATCAGAAGCAGCCCGGATTTCCGGAGCACGTGCTGCCCGAGTACCTGACGCAACTGGGGGTGCCGTTTCATATCGAAGGACAGGACACCTACAGCATCGTCAAGCGGGTCGTTCCCGAAGGCAAGACCATGTGTTCGCTGTGCTCAAGGTTGCGCCGTGGCGTGCTGTACCGCGTGGCACAGGAACTGGGCGCGAGCAAGATTGCGCTGGGCCATCATCGCGACGATATCCTCGAAACTTTTTTCCTGAACATGTTCTACGGCGGCAAACTCAAGGCGATGCCGCCGAAGCTGGTGTCCGATGACGGTCGCAACGTGGTGATTCGCCCGCTGGCCTACTGCGAAGAGCGCGATCTTGAAGCTTTTGCCGAATTGCGGCAGTTCCCGATCATCCCGTGTACGCTGTGCGGATCCCAGGAAACGCTGAAGCGTAAAGAAATCAAAATGCTGCTGCGCGACTGGGCACAACGGTACCCGGGTCGCATCGAAATCATGCTGACCAGCATCCAGAACGTCAGGCCGTCGCACCTTCTTGACCGGGCGTTGTTTGACTTTGGTGCCGTGCGCGCGTCCGGCAGGCCTGTCGCGGACGGCGATACCGCATTTGATGCCGAAAGCTGATCCGGTGCGCGGGGCGCTGCCGCCCCGCTGCCCGGTGGCTACATGTTGTCGCCGGAAATACCGTAGGTCTTGACGGCCTTGCTCCAGCGGGTAATTTCGGCGCGCATGAACTTGTCAAACTCGGCCGGCGTGGTCGGCACCGGTTCGTAGCCGCGCGTGCGCAGCGTCTTGCCCGCGTCGCCATTGAGTACGGTGGTCACGGCCTGGTTAAGCGTGGCGATCGCTGCCTTGGGCATTGCAATCGGGCCCAT
>Ga0224505_10001012_pt1 | contig 18615 bp, 16 predicted proteins | sample SF_Jan12_sed_USG_FD_169102 | JGI IMG/M metagenome (GOLD analysis project Ga0224505, IMG submission 169102) | Sediment microbial communities from San Francisco Bay, California, United States - SF_Jan12_sed_USGS_4_1 | ecosystem: Environmental > Aquatic > Marine > Sediment | place: USA: California... | reverse complement strand
GGTGGTGGTGGGGGCGGCGGTGGTGGTGGGGCCCGCTGTCGTCGAGGTGGCCGGCAGCGTGGTCGTGGTGCCCGAGGTGCCCTCGGGGATGGCGAATCCCTCGATGGTGGGCAGAGCGCCGATGGCCGAGGCGTTGTCGACCACCGTGGTCTGGGACTTGTCCTCCAGGCTCTGGTACAGCACCAGTGAACCGCCGAGGAGGATCGAGAACACGAGGGCGTACTCGGGCAGCGCCGCCCCACGGGATGCTCGGAATCGGACCCAGAGGCGGTTCATCACATCCGTCCTTCGACGCATTCGGCCCGGTCCTTGAGGCCCGTGGAGGGGGGAAGAGTCCCATTTGAGTCGTTTCACCCAATCGCAATAGGCCCTCCGGCCTGGGCTTTCGCGCCGGGTTTCCACTGCTTTGCAATTGGGTTACGGCCCGCGCGTAGACTGCCCCTCGGAGTAGAGGCACCGGCGACATTCATCCCGGTCAAGCAGCCCTGGAAGGCGATCCTCGAATGGTCGAGATGCTGAGTTCGATCGGGTCCGTGCTGGGCCGCGACATGGCAGTGGATCTGGGAACGGCCAACACCCTGGTCTATCTGCGCGGGGCCGGCATCGTGCTCGACGAGCCGTCGGTGGTCGCCGTCAACGTCGTCGATGGCCGTCCGTTGGCGGTGGGCACCGAAGCCAAGCGCATGATCGGTCGCACGCCCAGCCACATCCAGGCGATCCGCCCGCTCAAGGACGGCGTCATCGCCGACTTCGACATCTGCGAGAAGATGCTGCGCTACTTCATCCAGAAGGTGCATCAGCGCAAGTGGGCCAAGCCCCGCATGGTCATCTGCGTACCGTCGGGCATCACCGGCGTCGAGCGCCGCGCCGTCCAGGAAGCGGCCGAGTTCGCCGGCGCTCGTCGACCGGCATACATCATCGAGGAACCGATGGCCGCCGCCATCGGTGCGGGTCTCCCGGTGCAGGAACCCACCGGCAACATGATCGTCGACATCGGGGGCGGCACCACCGAGGTGGCCGTCATCTCGCTGGGCGGTGTGGTCACCAGCCAGTCGGCTCGCGTGGGTGGTGATGAGCTCGACGAAGCCATCATCGACTACATCAGGAAGGAATACTCGGTGGCGCTCGGTGTACGCACCGCCGAAGAGGTCAAGATCGCCCTCGGATCGGCCTGGCCCCGCGCCCAGGAGCTCCGGGCCGAGATACGCGGTCGCGACCTCGTCACCGGCCTGCCCAAGACCATCGTCATCAGCACGGGCGAGGTGCGCGAGGCGGTCGAAGAACCGGTGGCCGCCATCTGCGATGCGGTCAAGATGACACTCGACAAGACGCCCCCCGAACTGGCCGCCGACATCATGGAATCGGGCATCACCCTGGCCGGCGGCGGTGCGCTACTGAGCGGGCTCGACGCCCGGCTCCAGAGCGAAACCGGCATGCCCATCCGCCTTGCTCCCGACCCGCTCTACGCCGTGGCGTTGGGATCGGGTCAGTCGCTCGAGGAGTTCGAGGCGCTGAAGGACGTGCTGTTCTCGGCCGACGGGTAGTGGCTGGCCGTGGCCGTCCCACGCCCGGGTGGGCGCCGGCGGACGACCCTCGTCCTGTTGGTGCTCACCGCCATCACGCTTCTCACTCTGGACCTGCGGGGTTTCGGCCCCCTCGAGTCCATGCAGGAGGCGACCCGATCGGTCCTCAACCCGCTCCGTGACGGGGCCGGCTCGGCCTTCGACCCGGTGGCCGACGCGTGGAACGGTGTGACCGACTACGACGATCTCGAGCGGGAGAACGCGACCCTACGGGCCCAGCTCGAGGAGCTCCAGGGGCTGAGCATCGCCGAGACGGCGGCCCTGTCCGAGCTGGAAGCTCTCAATCGCGAGCTGGATCTCGACTTCCTCGGCGACGGGGATCGGGTGATCGCTCGCGTCGTCGGCGGATCCACCGGCAACTTCTCGCCGTTCACCGTGGAGATCGACAAGGGGTCGTCCAGCGGACTGGCCGAGGGTCAGCCCGTGATCACCGAGGCCGGTCTCGTCGGACAATTGGTGCAGGTCTCCCGATCCCGGTCCGTGGTCCAGCTGATCAACGACCCCGAGTTCACGGCGGCCGTGCGTCTGTCGGGCTCACGCGATGTCGGCATCGGGCGGGGCAATGGAGAAGACCAGCGGACCTTCATCGTCGACCAGGGCATCGCCATCGAGACGGAGGTGACGGTGGGCGAGGCGGCCACCACCGCTGGTGGCCGCAGCCGGTTCCCTGCCGGTGTTCCCGTGGGCCTGGTTTCCTCGATCGCCGCGGCCGACAACCAATTGGAACGGCGCGTCATCATCACGTTGGGTGCCGACGTCGACAACCTCGAGTTCGTTTCGGTCATCACCGTCGCCCCCAGCGAGTCCGCCGAGGGTGAGGCACCGCCCGAGCCGTCGGGCACGGACACCACGTTGGCGCTACCGACCACCACCGATGTCGCCGCCGGTGGTGCGCCATGAGCCGGATGCGGCTGACGCTGGTCGCCGTGGGCGCCGTGGTGCTTCAGACCTCGATCTTCACGCTGTTCCGGTTCGACGGGGTGGCGCCCGAGCTGCCCATCCTGCTGGCCGCACTGGCCGGCTATGCCGCCGGCGCCGAGCGGGGAGCCTGGTTCGGATTCGGGATCGGCCTCCTCTACGACGTGCTGCTGCCCAGTCCGCTGGGCCTGGCCGCGCTCACCTGTGCCGTCGTGGCCTGGTTGGTGGGTGTGCTCACGTCCGGGCTGATGCATCCCACGTGGTGGACGGCCACGGTGTTCGGGGCGTCGATGACGGCACTCGGTGTCGGGCTCTTCGCCGTGGCCGGCGAGGTCTTCGGTCAGCGCTATGTCTCGCTCGACCTCCTGCGCATCATGGCGTTCGTCGGTCTCCTCAGCCTGATCCTGGCTCCTGCCGCATCCTGGCTGATGCGCTGGTGCTACGGTCAGGATCCGAATGCGCGGACGGCCTCCGGTTAGTGGCCACACCATGAACGACGACTCCACTCGATTGCGCTTTCGCCTGGTCGGCATCATCGCCGTCTCGTTGTTCGTCGCCATGTTCGCGCGGCTCTGGTTCGTGCAGGTGGTCGATGCCGAGTCCTATCAGGAGGAGGCCAGCGCCAACATCTTCCGGCACGTGGCCACGCCGGCCCCCCGGGGCCACATCCTCGATGCCAACGAGAAGGTCATCGTCGACAACCGGTTGTCCAACGTGTTGGTGGTGGACCGCCAGGCCTTCGCCCGGGCCGGTGTGACCGAGGCGCAGCGGGCCGACATGCTCGTGCTGTTGGCCGAGGAGATCAACGCCGGCGGGGGACCGCTGGTGAAGGGCAGTGACCTGGAACGGGCGTTCGACTCCGAGAACTACAGCAACCTCGAGGAGGTCCCCATCGCCTGGGACGTTCCCGAGGACCTGCTGATCTTCGTGGGGGAGAGACCCGACACCTTCCCGGGGCTGCGCGTGACCAAGCGGATCGTGCGGGACTATCCGTACGGGTCGGTGGCGGCCCACGTGGTGGGCTATGTCGGTGCCATCACCGGGAGCGAGCTGGATGCCATCGCCCAGCGTTGGGAGGAGCGGGGCCTCGAGGCCCCCAAGCCCTATCGGCGGCGGGACGACATCGGGAAGACCGGGGTGGAACTGCTGTTCGAGGATGAGCTGCGGGGGACGCCGGGGCAGCGAGTGTACGAGGTCGACAACCGGGGCAACATCGTGCGCGAGCTGGTGGACCAACGCGTCGAGCCGGTACCGGGCAACGACATCGCCCTCACCATCGACGTCGATCTCCAGGCCATGGTCGAGCACGAGCTGGAGGCGGCTCTGCGCAGGGCTCGTGACCAGTCGCGCAGCGATCCGGCCAACGATCCCGCATTCGCGGCGCCGGCCGGGTCGGCCGTCGTACTCGATCCCCAGGACGGCTCAGTGAGAGCCATGGCCTCCTATCCCACCTATGAACCGGCCGACCTCATCGACGGTGTGTCGGCCGAGGAGTGGCGCGAGCTGAACGAGAAGTCGAACCACTCGCCCATCCTCAACCGGGCCATACAGAGCACCTACGCCCCGGGGTCCACCTTCAAGCTCCTGACGGCACACGCCGCGCTCACCGAGCCCTCCATCTCGACCGGCACCGGCAACATCTTCGGTACCCCGGGTGTGCCGGACTACTACGAGAAGGTCGACGACGACGGTTCGTACACGCTCCGGAACTGCGAGGGCGACCGCTGCGTGTTCTACAACGCCGGTCGGTTGCCGACCTACGCCGTCGACCTGCCCCGCAGCCTCACCGTGTCGTCGGACACCTACTACTACCGGCTGGGTGAGGCGTTCTGGATCAAGTCCGACTTCGACGACGAGGCCATCCAGAACTCGGCCGCGGTGTTCGGTCTCGGTCGGGTCAGCGGCATCGAGCTGCCCAATGAGAAGAGCGGGGTGATCCCGACCGAGGAGCTCAAGCAGCAACGCCATCGCGACAACCCCGAGGCGTTCCCGTTCGGCGACTGGTTCACCGGCGACAACGTCAACCTGGCCATCGGACAGGGCGATGTCTCGATCACCCCCCTCCAGCTGGTCAACGCCTACGCCACCTTCGCCAACGGCGGCACGCTCTACAGCCCCTCGGTGGTCGCCGAGATCCGGGCCCACGACGGCGAGCTCATCCAGGAGTTCGGTCCCCGTGTGCGAGATGAGATCGAACTGGATCCGGCCCAGGCAGACCTGTTGATGCAAGGCCTGGTGGGTGTAACCTCCCAGGCGGACGGGACGGCGTTCGTGCCCTTCAACGTTCCCGACGAAGGGGGTGTCAACTTCCCGGTGGAGGCCTGTCCCATCGCGGCCAAGACCGGCACGGCCGAGGTCAACGACAAGGCCGACACGTCCCTGTTCGTGGCCTTCGGCTGCACCGACGACCCCCAGTACGGGGTCTCGGGCCGCATACCGCGGTACGCGGTGGCGGCGGTCCTCGAGGAATCCGGCTTCGGATCCTCCGTGGCTGCGCCCATGGTCGCCAACCTGATGCTGGCTCTCTACGAGGACACCGTGCCGTCGGCGCTGACCGCGGCCGAACGGGCCGATGCCTTCGTGGCCCGAAACGACACCGCAACGACGACGACCGTCGTCGAGGGTGAAGGGACCGGTCCCTGATGGCCCTCACCGCCTCGCCTCGTCGACGCGACCTCGGCCGCGATCGCCAGGTGCTGTGGCACCACCTCGATGTCGGCCTGATCGGGATCGTGTTGACGATCTCGCTCATCGGTGTGGTGGTCGTGTTCAGCGCCACCCGAGGCCCGGCCACCGATCTCGACCCGGTCGACACGTCGTTCGTCAGCCGCCAGGTGCTGTTCCTCCTCGTCGCCGTGGCGGCCATGGCGGTGACCGCCGCCTTCGACTATCGCCGGCTGCGTTCGTTGGTGCCGGTGGCGTACGGCGGGCTCATCGTGCTGCTCGTGGGTGTGCTGCTGGTGGCTCCCACCATCAACGGCATCCAGGCCTGGTACCAGGTCGGCGGGGTCCAGATCCAGCCGTCGGAGTTCGGCAAGGTCATCCTCATCGTGACCCTCGCGGCGTACTTCTCCGCGGTGTCCGACGTCGACATCCGCCGTCTCGCCGTGGGCCTCGTCATCGCCGGCGTTCCCATGCTGCTCATCTACCGCCAGCCCGACCTCGGCACCATCCTCGTGTACGTCGCCGTCACGGCGGGGATCGTCCTGCTCTCCGGCGTCCGGCCTCGCCACCTGGCCGCGGTGCTGCTGGGGGCCCTGCTGTTGATCGGGGCCGGCCTCGCCTCCAACCAGCTGGAGACCTACCAGCTGGCCCGGTTCTCGGCGTTCCTCGACGAGACCCCCGAGGACGAGGCCGGTCAGAACGCACGGTTCAACGTCGAGCAGGCGCAGATCGCCATCGGCAACGGTGGGCTCACCGGGACAGGCCTGTTCGAGGGCAGTCAGACCCGCAGCGAGCTGGTGTCAGAGCAGCAGACCGACTTCATCTTCACCGTCGTGGCCGAGGAGTTGGGCTTCGCGGGCAGTGCCACGCTGCTGGCCCTGTTCGCCCTGCTGCTGATGCGGATCTGGCGCATCGCCCAAGTGGCCCAGGACATGTTCGGCGCGCTCATCTGCATGGGCGTGTTCTCGATGCTCCTGTTCCACGTGTTCCAGAGCGTGGGCATGACGCTGGGCATGATGCCGGTCACCGGCATCCCGTTGCCCTTCGTGAGCTACGGGGGGTCGTCGCTCATCGCCATGTTCGTGGCCGTCGGTCTGGTGCTCAACGTCAACATGCACCGTTACTCCTGACCCCGACTGGTCCTACACTCGGGTGATGAGTTCCCTCTGGTCGCAGCTCGAACCCCTGCTGCCCCAGGTGCAGAAGCCGGCCCGCTACATCGGCTGCGAGGACGGTGCCCAGACACCACGACACCGAGCGGGGGCGGTGGCCTGGTTGTTGTCCTACCCCGACACCTACGAGATCGGGCTGCCCAACCAGGGTCTTCAGATCCTGTACGAGATCCTCAACGAGCGCGAAGATGCCGTGGCCGAACGGGCCTATGCGCCCTGGGCCGACCTCGAAGCCCTGCTACGGCGCGAAGGCCTGCCCTTCTTCTCGGTCGACACCCACCGGCCGGCCGCTGAGTTCGACCTGCTCGCCTTCAACCTGTCGGCCGAGCTGACGTACACCAACCTGCTCAATTGCATCGATCTGGCCGGGGTCGCGGTACGGGCCGCCGATCGGACCGATGCCGACCCGCTGATCGTCGTGGGCGGCCATTGCACCTACAACCCCGAGCCCATCGCCGACTTCGTGGACCTGGTCGTACTGGGCGACGGCGAGGAGGTGGTGGGGGAGATCACCGAGGTGGTGGCCGACTGGAAGGCCACCGGGAAGACCCCGGGCTCGCGCACCGGTGTCCTGCGCGCCCTCGCCCAGGTCGTGGGCGTCTACGCCCCGGGGCTCTACGAGGCCCGTTTCGACGGCGCGTCGCTGGTGGCGATCGAACCCCGCTACCCCGACGTGCCCCAAGTGGTCGAGAAGCGGACGATCGCCGATCTGGCCGAGTGGCCGTACCCGAAGAACCAACTCGTTCCGCTCACCGAGGTGGTCCACGACCGCCTCAACGTCGAGGTCTTCCGGGGCTGCACCCGCGGCTGTCGCTTCTGCCAGGCCGGCATGATCACCCGTCCGGTCAGGGAGCGGCCGGCCGACCAGGTGCGCACCATGATCGAGAACGGGCTCCAGCGCACTGGCTATGACGAGGTGGCCCTCACCAGCCTCTCCACCGCCGATTTCAGCGGCATCAACGACGTGGTCCAGGGGGTGATGGACGATCCGATCAACTGCGGTCAGGTGTCGGTGGCCCTGCCCAGCCTGCGGGTCGATGCCTTCACCGTTGGATTGGCCGGCCAGGTGCAGCGGGCCCGGCGCACGGGTCTGACCTTCGCGCCCGAGGCGGGCACGTGGCGGATGCGCCAGGTCATCAACAAGCTCATCCGCGAGGAAGACCTGTACAGCGCGGTCGACTCGGCCTACTCCCAGGGCTGGCGGAGGATGAAGCTCTACTTCCTCACCGGGCTCCCGACCGAAACCGACGAGGACACGTTGGGCATCGGCGAGCTGGCCCGCAACTGCGTCGAGATCGGAAAGCGACACAACAAGAGCGCATCGGTCACCGTGTCGGTGGGCGGCTTCGTTCCCAAACCGTTCACCCCGTTCCAGTGGTTCGGGCAGAACACGGTCGCCGAGCTCAATCGCAAGATCGGCCTGCTGCGTGATGACGTCAAGCGGTCCCGTGGGGTGCAACTCAAGTGGCACGATCCCAAGGCGACGCTGATCGAGGGAATCGTGAGCCGGGGTGATCGACGCCTGGGCCCGGTCATCGAGCAGGTGTGGCGCCGAGGCGGCGTCTTCCAGGAGTGGTCCGAGTACTTCGACCTCGACCTCTGGACCGGCGCCATGGACGACCACGGGTTGTCCGCTGACTGGTATGTGCATCGCCACCGGGAGGAGACCGAGGTACTGCCCTGGGACCATCTCTCGGCCGGGTTGCACAAGGACTTCCTGTGGCAGGACTGGCGGGACGCCCTGGCCGAAGTGGGACTGCCCGATTGCCGCTGGACCCCGTGTTACGACTGCGGGGCCTGCACCGGGTACGGCATCGAGCACATCGTGGCGTCGGCCACTCCGCCGGCGGGCGGCAGCCAGGGCACCGGTCAGGACCTCGATCGGGGCGCGGAGGTACCGGTGGCGCTGCGAGCCGCTCCGGTCGCATGAGTGTCGTCGGCAACCCCAAGATCCGCATCCGCCACACCAAACAAGGCAAGGTCCGGTTCACCAGCCACCGTGATGTGGCCCGGATGTGGGAGCGCGCCCTGCGCCGCGTGCGACTGCCCGTGGCCTACAGCGAGGGGTTTTCGCCCCGCCCAAAGCTATCGTTTGGGCTAGCACTGTCGACAGGATACGAGTCGTTGGCCGAGTACCTCGACGTAGAACTCAGCGAACGAATCGACCTGACGGATCTTCCGCCCCGATTGACCGAAGCACTTCCGTCGGGGCTGGAGGTTGCTGCGGTGGCCGATATCGAGCGGTCCACCGATTCTCTGCAGCAGGCCATCACCAGCTGCACCTGGGAGATCGAGGTCTCTGACACCGACCTCCCGACGGTGACCGAAGCCGTAGCCCGAGCTTTGGCCGCCGAACACATCGTGGTGACGAGAGAACGAAAGGGGAAGCCGGTGACCGATGATCTCCGCCCCCTTGTTCGCCACCTCGACGTGACCGGGTCCAACGAGTCCGGCTGTCGTCTGACAGCGGTGCTCGGGACCCAGCCCCGGGCTCTGCGTCCCGCCGAGCTCCTCGCCGCGCTCGAGCCTCCGCTCGAACTGCGCAGGGTGCTGCGGACGCATCAATGGATTGATGCCGACACCGGCCGCCGCGAGCCACTGGCTGCCGCGTCCGGGTCGGCTGCACACAGCGAGGCGTGTGTGCCATGAGAAGGGACCCCCACCATGTCCGACGAAACGGCAGCTCGCCGTTCCGGCGACGAGTCGAACGACCGCCAACCCACGAACCGCACGTCATCTGACAGCGGCCGTCAGCCCTCCGCCGACGGGGGGCCACCCAAGCCCAAGATCGGCGATTCCCGACCGGCGCCATCCACCCCGGCGGCCGAGCAGAACAAGGACGGATCACCCGGGTCGGGCCGTCGTCGGCGCCGCCGCGGTGGTCGAGGCCGGGGCAAGGCCAAGGACAACGGGAGAACCAAGTCCTCCGGGGCCAGCCAGCCCGTGCAGGCCGTCGTCGATGACGGGCCGGTGGAGCTCGACGAGGAGACCCTCGAGAAGCGCCGGGGCCGGGCTCGCAACGGCAAGCCCGTCGGTCGCTATCTGATGGCGGTGAGCCGACGCGAAGAGGCCACCCAGATCGCCATTCTCGAGGGCCGCTCGCTCACCGAGCACTACGTTTCGCGGCCTTCCGACGACGTCAGCCAGATCCACGGCAACATCTACCTGGGGCGGGTACAAAACGTGCTGCCCGGCATGGAAGCCGCGTTCGTCGACATCAGCACCCCCAAGAATGCGGTGCTCTACCGCAGCGATGTGCAGTGGGACGGCAGCGGCACGAAGAAGAAGAACGCCCAGCCGCGCATCGAGGACATGTTGAAGAACAAGCAGATGATCCTCTGCCAGGTCACCAAGAACCCCATTGCCCACAAGGGCGCACGCCTCACCCAGGAGGTGTCCCTGCCGGGGCGCTTCGTCGTGCTCATCCCCAACAGCTCGACCTACGGGATCTCCAAGCGCCTACCCGAGGAGGAACGCAAACGTCTGCGCAACATCCTCGACAAGGTGAAACCGGCCGAGCACGGACTGATCGTTCGGACCGCCGCCGAGGACATCACCGCTGAAGAGCTGCGCCGCGACCTGGCCCGCCTGATCCAGCAGTGGGACGACATCGAGAAGCTGGCCAAGAACCAGAACAAACCGACGATGCTGTACCGAGAGCCCGACCTGTCGCTGCGCATCATCCGCGAGGAGTTCAACAAGGACTACCGGAGCGTCATCATCGACGACCGGGCACTGTACGACGAGGTGAGCGACTACGTGTCGAGCATCACCCCGGCCCTGGCCGAGCGGGTCGAGTTCTACGACCCCGACACCGAACCGCTGCCGATGTTCGAGCGCCATCACATCCGCGAGCAGCTGCGTCGCGCCGTCGACAGCAAGGTGTGGCTGGCTTCGGGCGGATCGCTCATCATCGAGCACACCGAGGCCCTCACCGTGATCGACGTGAACACCGGCAAGAACGTCGGGTCGCGCTCGCTCGAGGAAACGGTGTACCGCAACAACCTGGAGGCGGCCGACGAGGTCGCCCGCCAGCTTCGGCTCCGCGACATCGGCGGGATCATCGTGATCGACTTCGTCGACATGGAGGTCAAGTCCAACCGCGACGATGTGATCAACCGTTTCCGTGAGGCGCTGTCGCGCGACAAGACCCGTACGCAGGTGTACGACATCTCCGAGCTCGGCCTGGTCGAGATGACCCGGAAGCGGGTGGGGGAGGGGCTCCTCGACTCGTTGTCGGTGCCCTGTGAGACCTGTGACGGACACGGTCACCTCCTCGATCAGGAACTGCTCGACTACTGATGTGGGGCCAGGTCGACGTGTCGCAACCACCACCGTTGCCGGTAGTCTGATCGAGCTATGTACGCAGTCATCCGCACGGGCGGAAAGCAGTACCGGGTCACCGAGGGTCAGCGGCTCGAAGTCGAGCGCCTCGGCGATGTCGGTGTCGAGGTCGCGCTGCCGGCCGTGCTGGTGGTGGACGGCGACACCGTCCTGGCCACCCCCGACCAGCTGGCCGACGCCTCGGTCTCGGCCACCGTCGTCGAGGAGGTCCGAGGCCCGAAGATCGACGGCTTCACCTACAAGAACAAGACCAACCAGCGACGCCGGTGGGGACATCGCCAGTCGCTGTCGGCCATCGAGATCACCGGCATCTCCGCCGGCTGACCGGGAGCACCGCACATGTCGAAAACAAAGGGTGGCGGGTCCACCAGGAACGGCCGGGACTCCAATGCCCAACGACTCGGAGTCAAGGTCTACAGCGGCACTCGCGTGAACGCGGGGTCGATCATCGTGCGCCAACGAGGCACTCGGTTCCACCCCGGCGACAACGTCGGCCGGGGCGGCGACGACACGCTGTTCGCCACCGCGGACGGCGTGGTCTCGTTCGGCCAGCGCCACGGACGCAAGCTGGTTCACGTTCTGCCCGAGTGACAACCCGGTCCGAGCCCGGCCGGGGCAGGAGAACGACCGGCATGGGCTGAAAGCCTCCTCTGGCTGGGTCTTCCGGAACATAACGGTCAACTGCGGGCCCTCGGCTGTCGATGGACAGCAATGATGAGGATCGTCACACGACACCTCCGCGAACCACCTGTTCGCGGGCGCCGCGACGAACGCGGCGCGGCCATGGTCGAAGCGGCCATCATCATGCCCGTCCTGTTGTTGATCGTCTTCAGCGTGTTCGAGTTCGGCCTGCTGTTCCGCGACGAGCTCACGTTGGCCCAGTCCACCCGTGACGGAGCGCGTGCCGGATCGGCGTACGGCAACGACTACGACGCCGATTTCAAGCTGATGCGCACCATCGAGAACGCGGCCACCGCCGTCCCGCCCGAGCTGATCACCCGCATCGTCGTGTTCGACCCGGGCCTGGCCGAGGAGGATGGTGCCCCGAGCGATGACTGCAAGAACGGCATCGCGGTGGTGGATGTGTGCAACGTGTACACCACCGCCAACTGGGCCGACACCCAACGGTTCGGCTGCAACGACTCGAACGACCTGGACAAGTACTGGTGTCCGGGCGACCGTCGCGTGCAGTTGGGCAACGTGGGCTACATCGGCGTGTGGATCGAGTTCTACCACCCATTCGTCACCGGCTTCTTCGGCGACGACATCACCCTGACCGACCAGACGATCATGCGGATCGAACCCAAGGACTACTGACCTGGCGCGCCATGAGGCGTGCCATTCCAACAACGAGGAGCCGTCGTGAGACCGGTCTTGCGCCGTCGGCGACACAATCAGAGCGAACGAGGGGCCAACATGGTCGAGTTCGCCATCGTCGTGCCCCTGATGGCCCTGTTCGTGTTCGGCCTCATCGAGCTGGGCACGGCCTGGCGCGACACCCTCACGGTCAACACCGCCGCCCGTAGCGGCGTGCGGATCGCCAGCAACCTGGGCAACGAGCGACTTTCCGACTGGGAGACCATCTCCTCGGTGAAGGCGGCGCTGGGCGACATCGACAGTGCCGACATCCTCAGCGTGATCGTCTACAACGCGGCCGCCACCGACGGTCAGATCCCGGCTGCCTGCCTGTCGGGAGGCGGAACCTCGGTGATCGGTTCGTGCAACCACTACACGCCGGCTCAGCTCGAGACCCTGTCCGAATCCGACTTCGGCACGACCGGCGCCGCGTGCAGCGCCAGCTCACCCGATCGCTACTGGTGTCCGCTCGATCGCAGCACCATCCAGGGCAGCCTCGATCACATCGGCGTGTACCTGCGCATCCAGTACCAGTCCAAGACCGACATCTTGCCTTTCGACACGCTCACCATCGAAGACAGCGCCGTCATGCGCGTCGAACCCCGATTGGAGACCTCGATCTGATGCGCCCGAAAACTCGCTGCCGATTCGAGCCGTTCGGCCTCTCATGCGCAGATTCTGCCCCCACGAACACTCGCTGCGAGTTCGAGCCGTTCGGCCTCTCATGCGCAGATTCTGCCCCCACGGTTGTGGGTACCGGACGGGCCGCCCGGCGGGGGCGGGGCGAGCGGGGCTATGTGCTGGGGCTCATCGGGCTGTTGATCGTTCCCCTCGTCGGCTTCGTGGCCCTCGCCACCGATGTCGGCGCATGGTACGGCGAGGCCACCTCGGTGCAACGAGCGGCCGATGCCGCCGCTCTGGCCGGCGTCGTGTGGATGCCCGACACCAACAAGGCCAGGCAGGTCGCCCTCGCTGTGGCCGAACGAAACGGGTACGACGACGCCGACCCCGACACCGAGGTCGTCGTCGAGTCGGTTCCGGGCAACGAAGAGCAGTTGCGGGTCGTCATCCGCAACTTCGACCCGCCCATCTTCTTCGCCGGAGCGTTCCTGGACGACTTCACCATCGCCCGCCAGGCCATCGCCGAATACGTCCTGCCCGTGCCACTGGGCAGCCCCCGCAACCACCTCGGCACCGGCGGTCTGCTCGGAGCCGACGAGGAGGGCTTCTGGTTGGCCATCAACGGCTTCTGTGCTCCCATGGAGCAGGGCGACCACCGTGCCGCTCGCTTCGCCGGCAACTGGGCCAATGGTGGCAACGCCAACAACCGCATCTGTCCCGATGCCACCGCTGGTGTTGGCGCCCCCGTGGGGCCCGGTCCCAACACGGGTGCCGGGGGCAACACGTACTGGGAGGACAACGACTTCTACGACGGGTCCGACACCTACGAGTTCTACATCGAGCACCCGGACAACACCGAGGACACCAGCGTCTACCTCTACGACCCCGGGTACTTCAACGCCGGTGGCCCCGATCCCGGGGCCGGCACGGTGACCACCACTTTCGCCATCCGGGCGCCCGACGGCACGCCGCTGAGCGACTCGGACAATCCGGCGTATCTCGGGTGCACCAATCTGGCCGCGACCAATGAGGTGGCCTACGCCACCGACGACGCCTCGGTCCACACCGCCACCATCCTGGGCGACAGCCGGTGGGCCCTGTTCTGCACCATCCCGGCCGCGGCCGAGGCCGGGCGCTACATCGTGTCGGCCGAGACGCTGGTCAGCGAGTTCGGCTCGGACGAATCCAATGCCTTCGCCGTGCTGGCCAGGCGGAATTCCCTCGGGGACACCTGTGATTCGCGATTCACCACCGGCTGCCCGCGGGTCTACGCCAAGGAATGGATGTCCATCTACGCTCGTGGCAACTCGCCGCAGTCCGACTTCTTCCTGGCCGAGATCGAGGACCCCCACGAGGGCAAGATCTTCCGGATCATCCTCTTCGACGCCGGCGAAGGTGGTAACACGATCAGCATCGTCGATCCCGAGGGCAACCTCGCGGCATTCGACTGGTCCACGTTCGATGGCCTCGACAGCGGCACCAACGACACCTTCGTCGATGTATCCGGTACCACCGGCTCGCTGGGCCCCGGTCGGGCGTCGAACTCCCGGTACAACGAGAGGTTCATCGAGATCCTCATCCCGTTGCCGCCCGATTTCGCGGTGGCCTATCCGTCGGGCAACCGGTGGTGGAAGGTGTTGTACGACTACAATGCCAACCCGACCGACCGCACCACGTGGTCGGCCAGCATCATCGGCGACCCCGTCCGTCTGGTGGCCTAGCCCAAACCTCGGGCCACGTTTCCATGGCCGTAGCCTTGGTCTGTGTCCAATTTCGTCGACGATGCCGGCCTCAACGTACGCGGTGGTGACGGCGGCGCGGGCTGCGTGTCGTTTCGCCGCGAGGCTCACGTGCCACGCGGCGGACCCGATGGCGGCGATGGGGGGGACGGCGGTTCGATCTGGCTCGTGGCCGATCACAACGTCGCGTCGCTGATCGCCTTCCGTGACCATCCCCACCGGCGGGCCGAGAACGGCACACACGGACAGGGCAAGAAGAAGCACGGGGCGGCAGGCGCCGATCTCGAGGTCAGGGTGCCCGAGGGAACGGCCGTGCGGTCTGTCGACGGTGAGCTGCTGGCCGACCTCACCGAGCACGGCGATCGGTACCTAGCCGCTCAAGGCGGGCAGGGCGGCAAGGGAAACGCCCGATTCCTCACCAACCGGCGCCGAGCCCCGTCCTTCGCCGAACAGGGAGAAGTCGGTCACGAGCATTGGCTTCGGCTCGAGCTGAAGCTCCTGGCCGACGTCGCCATCGTCGGTTTCCCGAATGTGGGGAAGTCCACCTTCATCGCCCGGGTGTCACGCGCCCAGCCCAAGATCGCCGACTATCCCTTCACCACGCTCGAACCGAACCTCGGCGTGGTCCGTCTGGACGACGGCATCGAGATGGTGCTGGCCGACATCCCCGGGCTCATCGAGGGGGCGGCCGAGGGCAAGGGCCTGGGCCATCAGTTCCTCCGCCACGTCGAACGGGCCCGCGTGCTTCTGGTGCTGCTCGATCTCGCCGAGGCCGCCGAGCGACCACCAGCCGAGCAGTTCCAAGTGCTGCTGCACGAGTTGGGCAGCTACCAGCCCGATCTCCTCGATCGACCCCGCGTAGTGGTGGGGGCGCGGGCCGACATCGCCGGGCACGAGTACGACGGTGCTCGGGTGTCGTCGGTGACCGGAGAGGGGGTGGCCCACACCCTCGGTGCACTGGCCCGAGAGGTCACCGAGGTCCGGGCCGAGCTACCTGAAGGCGACCGGGTGGTCATCCACCGTCCGCTGGGAGACCAGCTGCAGGTGCGTCGCGGCATCGATGGCGCGCTGGTGGTGAACGGACGGGCCGCCGAGCGGGCCGTTGCTCTGTCCGATCTCACCAACCCCGAGGCGCTGGACTACGCCCGACACCGGCTTCGTCAGTTGGGCGTCGACAAGGCACTGATCCGTGCGGGCGCCCGCGACGGAGACTCGGTTCGCATCGGCGCGTTCGAGTTCGACTACGAAGAGGACTGATGCGCCATCGACCGGTGATCGTCAAGATCGGAACCTCGTCCATCACCGACGACGTCGGGGCGATCGACCGCACCGCGGTGGCCAGGCTCTGTGTCGATGTGGCCGGGGTGCACCGTCGCCAACCCGTGGTCATCGTCACCTCGGGCGCCATCGCCGCGGGGCTGCCGGCGCTCGGGCTGCCCGAACGACCATCGGACTCGGTCACGCTCCAGGCCGCTTCGGCCGTGGGCCAGATCGGGCTGCTCGGCGCCTATCAGGAAGAACTGGCCCAGCAGGGTCTGGTCACGGGGCAGTTGTTGTTGGCGCCCCTCGACTTCGTGGTGCGCAGCCAGTACCTGCACGCCCGCAACACCTTGGGCCGGCTGTTGGAGCTCGGCGTCGTTCCCGTGATCAACGAGAACGACGCCATCGCCGATGACGAGATCCGATTCGGCGACAACGACCGGTTGGCGGCTCTGGTGGCCCACCTGGCCGACGCCGAACTGCTGGTCCTGCTGACCGATACCGAGGGTGTGCTCACCGCCGACCCCCGCATCGACACATCGGCGTCGCTCATCGAGGAGATCGTCGAGTTCGACCATCAACTCGAGTCCCGGGCCGGCGGGGCCGGTTCGGCGCGGGGCAGCGGTGGCATGGCCTCCAAGCTGACCGCGGCCAAGATCGCCGCCTGGTCTGGTGTGCGAACGGTGATCGCGTCGGCGTCACGCCCGGGCGTGTTGGCCGCGGCCGTGGCTGGTGAGAGCGGGGTCGGCACCGTCGTGGTGCCCCGGTCCGAGCGGCTGGGCGCCCGCAAGCTGTGGATCGCCTTCGCGGTGGGGTCCAAGGGTTCGGTGGCCGTGGATGCGGGCGCCCGGCGGGCGTTGCAGGACGGCGGCCGATCGCTCCTGGCCGCCGGCGTCATGTCGGTGCACGGTGCCTTCGATGTCGGGGATGCCATCGAGATGGTGGACCCCGACGGGGTCGTCTTCGCCAAGGGCCTCGTGCGCCACGATTCCGTTGACCTCGAGGGACTGGCCGGCAAACGGTCGGCCGACCTGCCCGACGGGGCCCCGTCCGTCGTGATCCACCGCGACGACCTGGTGATGCTGCCCGAGTGACCCGACTCACCGATCAGCGGCGCCAGATGGCTCGTCGTACCGGCCGCAGGATGAGGTCGGCTTCGGGGATGCCGAGCCGGAAGGCCAGCGTGACGTAGACGAAGCCAGCCAGACCGATGGTGAGGACCATGGCGATCGGGGTCGGCGTGGCCTCGGTGATGGTCTTGACCACCGCAGCCGTCAGGAAGGCCGCCGCCGCCGGCCGGATGACCGCGGCCAGCGCAGGCAGGGCCAGCGGTGGCGTGGGGAGCGATCGGGTGATCAGGCGTTCGAGCAGCACCAGCTCGACCCATGCCGCGATCGCCGACCCGACAGCCAGCCCCACCGCACCGAGCCGGAAGATGTCCTCCGCCGAGCGCTCGGACCGGGGGAGCGGACCGTGCAGCCCGAAAACGTTGCCCAGATCGATCAGCGTGGTCCCTTCGACGAGAACTCGATCGAACTGGAAGGCGAAGAACAGGCCCAGGCCCGCTGCGACCAGCACGCGGATGATGGCGATCCGGGCCGGTCCCCGCGTGTTGCCGGTGGCGTACATGGTGTTCTGACTCAGCCGGGACAACCCGATGGCCGGGACGCCCAGAGCCAGTGCGCCCATCACCAGCCAAACACTGAGCCGGAGCTCGTCGGTGAACTCGGTGGAGCCGAAGAGCGTGCCGGCCAGGCTCTGGTACAGCGTCCCGACGATGAGATCACCGGCCGCGACGTAGGCCACCGCCACGAAGCCGAGGAAGAAGGCGATCTGCGCGAAGCCCCGGCGGGCCCGGGCGAGCATGGCGGACGGATCACCCGTGAGACGACTCATCTCCGGCAGTTCGGCCGCCGCCACGCTCATGGCGAACAGGCTGATGGGCAGCAGGTACAGCACCTGGGCGAAACCGAGGACGGTGAGCGCTCCTTGGGCCAGCAGGGCTGCCAGGAGGAGGTCGACGTACGCCGACAGCTGGATGACACCTCGGCTGAGGAGCACGGGCGCGAAACGTCGGCCCACATCGCGCACCTCGCGCGAGCGGTGGTCCAGCGACGGACGGATGTGACCGCCCACCTCGCGCAGGGCCGGGACCTGCACCAGGACCTGGAGGATGCCACCGGCCACGACACCCCACGCCAAGGCATCGACGATGTCGAGCTTGGCCCATCCGGCCAGACCGACGACGATCAGCACGGCGATCTGCGCCGCGTTCCACGCAACAGGGGCCACGTAGCTGATGAAGAAGCGGCCATGGGTGTTGAGCACCCCGAGGCACCAGGCCGACACCACCAGGAAGCCCAGACCGATGGTGACGATCCGCACCAGCGGAACGGTGGCCGCGAACACGTCGTCGGGGAGCTGGCCCGCCGTCAACATCCAGGTGAGAGGCCGAGCCACCAGCACGCCGAGCGCCACGAGGGCGGTGGTGATCGCCAGGAGCAGGCCCAGGACCGCGCCGGCCAGCTTGTTGGCCCGCTCCTCCTCTCCCTCCTTCAACAGCCCGGCGTAGACCGGTATGAACGAGGCCGACAGCGTCCCCTCGCCCAACAGGTTCTGGAGGAGGTTCGGGATGCGCATGGCGGCCCGCAGGGCCTCGGTGGCCGTGCCCGCACCCAGGAAGGCGGCGATGGCCATCTCCCGTATGACACCAGCTACGCGGCTGAGGAAGATGCCCGCAGCCACCAGTACCGAGCCTGACCTGGAGCGGGAAGCATTCGGCACGCGATGACCCTAGTGGCGCCCAACCGTCCCGCCGTGGCCCCTCCGGCAGCGTTCCCGACCGGGAACCGGTTTCGGAGCCGGGGTGAGCGACCGATAGCCTCGGCCCCATGGCCGAACGCTTTTCCGATGTGTCCACGGTGCGCAAGCAGCTCAGCGATGTGGACTACCTGGCTG
>Ga0224505_10001010_pt1 | contig 18617 bp, 18 predicted proteins | sample SF_Jan12_sed_USG_FD_169102 | JGI IMG/M metagenome (GOLD analysis project Ga0224505, IMG submission 169102) | Sediment microbial communities from San Francisco Bay, California, United States - SF_Jan12_sed_USGS_4_1 | ecosystem: Environmental > Aquatic > Marine > Sediment | place: USA: California... | reverse complement strand
CAGCGGTCCAAGCTGCCCACATTTCTCTTTGGGTCTGCGGGGCTTGTGCGGTGGCGCGTCAGGTGAAGGAACAGGACCTGGTCACAGGGGCTACGATCAAAGGCATGCCGGATTATATCCAGGCTGTTGCCGAACGTGACAAAGTGATCTCGTTTTAGGTTCCTTCTTGTTGCGACAGGTCAAGCAAGGTATGCGGCCAGAATTCCGGAAAGGACGATGCCGTCAAAGGTGCCGGCACCCCCGATGCTGGCCATGCCGGTGGCGATGCGCGGGATCTCCCGTAAATGCAAGACATCAGCGCCCAAGAGGGGACCGAACACTCCCGCCACGAAGGCTACCGACGGCGCTTCCTCGGGTGCAAGGAGTAGTGCTGTCAGCGCTGCGACCAGGGGGGGCACCAATGCCGGCATGGCGATACCGATCCCCTTGACCGGCTTCGCCAGCCGATAACACACACCCGTATTGATCGCCACGGCTAACACGATCGGAAAAAGATAGCTCAAGGAGTCTCCAAGAATTTGAAGAATTTCATACACCGCCACCAGGGTGGGAATGACGCAGCCACCCAGATTCACGGCCAGGATGGTTTCCCGCGGACTTCGTTGAAGGTAAGGCCAAATGTCCAGAAAGCCGAAGAGGGGGTAGGGGTGAGCGATCACTTCATCCTGGCGGACCATTCGTGTAATGGGAATATTGACGACACTCCCCAGAAAAATTCCCACGATCACGAGCATGGCGACAGAGGGATCCAATCGAAGTTTGACCAGGGCCAGCCCCATGAATTGGGCAAATACGAGTGGAAGCAGGAAGAGGAGCACCAGAAACAGGAAAATCGGAAGGCAGCCCAATCGTCCGTTCATGAAGGAGACTCCACTTCTGCCAAGCAGTTAGTTTATATGAAAAAATGGTGTTAGAAGAATACAGGGAACTTGGCCCTTGAATCAGTGAAACAACAGGCCTGAGGCCGAGAAAGAGATCTAGACCTGAAATTTGATGATCAGCTTTTCGTTCTCAGGTTTTTCCAACGGTGCCCCGCTCGGACCTTTACCGCCGGATGAGGCGGATCCACCGCCACAAATTCACCAGACTGAACAGTGACGCAGCCAAATAGGTTAGCGCAGCCGCTTTGAGAATACGTCTGGCTCCGTGCAAATCCGGAGGAGCCAAATAGCCTCCTTCCCTGAGAATCGGCAGGGCACGCCGAAAACTGGCATTCCATTCAACGGGAAAGGTGATGAGATGCACCATCGCGGACACGCTCATGGTCGCAAATGCCACGACCAACACGGCCAGGCCCACCGCGGGAATCCGGGTAATCCCCGCCAGCACCGGAATACCCAACATCAGATACGAACCGGCCTTTTCGGCTTTCTGCGCAAATTTGATCAGGTGAGTCCGATCTTTTAGGAGTCCATAGCCTTCATGATCCTGCAAGGCATGGCCCACTTCATGCGCCGCGATGACCGCTGCTGTTAGAGATTTGCCGCTGTAATATCGGGGAGACAGCCCGACTAATTTTGTTTCGGGATTGTAATGGTCCCCGATCGGCGTGGGTTCCACACGTACCTGTTGCAGGCCAAAACGATTGAGCAAATGACGCGCTAATTCACCACCCGTCCCCGGAAGATCGTCACGGTGTTGGCGATACTGCCGGAATACCCACCACACCCATAATTGGGGTCCCAACACGATTCCCATGAAGATGAGGAAGAGAAGAATCAGACGCATGGAACTACTCTACCTCCCCTTACCCTTCCTTACAAAGAAGGGTATCGTTCCTTGCGTGTTTCTCCTGATTACGCGAAAAGATTGTTCGGGGAGGCCTTTTTTCTTCACGAGGAGCAGGAGACGATGATCTGGGGTTCTCCCGGAGGAGAAGGAACGGCATAGGGTTCCATGCCGGATTGTTCGGTAAACGGGTCACTGAGCAGGTTTAATAATCGATCTATTTCCGAATAATCCTTCTGCTGGACCGCTTGGGTGATGGCCCGTTGTGCGAGATGATTGCGAAGGATGTATTTGGGGTTAACCTGGTTCATTCTGGCTTGGCGCTCATCATCACCGCTTTTTTCCGCCCGAAGCCGTTCCCGATAGCGTGCGGTCCAGTCATCAAACGCTTCCCGGTGGAGGAAGAGATCACGTAATCCGGACGGCCCCGAGGGACTGTCCAGGCGAACCGTGCCTAACTCCCGGAACACAGTCGTGTAATCCACCCGGCTGGAATCCATGAGATTCAAAAGATCGGTCACGAGTTTGTCGTCTCCCGCGTGCGCTTCGACCAGTCCAAGCTTGGCCCGCATCAATTCGGAATATTTTCCCAGCATCGCCTTTTCATACACTTCTGGCGCCGTGTTTACCTCGGCTTGTTCCACCAGTGGTGATAGGGCCCTGGCCAGGGCACGAATATTCCAATAGCCAATGTCTGGTTGGTTCTGGAAGGCATATCGCCCATGATGGTCTGAATGATTGCAGATAAAGGTTGGATCATACCGTTCCATAAATCCAAAAGGGCCGTAATCCAACGTCAACCCCAGTATCGACATGTTATCGGTGTTCAGGACGCCATGTGCCCACCCCACGGCTTGCCACTGGGCGACCAGATGCCCGGTACGAACCGCCACCTCATGCAGCAGTCTGGCATATTTATTTTCTGAGTCCGCCAACTGCGGATAATGCTGTTCGATGACATAGTCCGCCAAAGTTTTCAAATATTCGTGTTGGCGGCGGTAGTAAAACACTTCAAAGCTGCCAAACCGCACATGTGTCGGCGCCATCCGGAGCAGCATGGCCCCCGGTTCAGGTGTTTCACGCCACACAATTTCTTCTCCGGCCACAATACACAGACTTCTCGTGGTTGGAATCCCCAACCCGTGCATGGCTTCCCCGCACAAATATTCCCGGATGGTCGAGCGCATGACCGCACGGCCATCGCCATCGCGTGAAAATCTGGTGAGTCCCGCGCCTTTTAATTGCAGCTCCCACCGCTCGCCCTTTTGTGTTCGCACCTCTCCCAGCAAGATGGCCCGCCCATCCCCAAGCTGGGGCACGTAATGCCCGAATTGATGTCCGGAATACAGCATAGCAATGGGATCACTGCCCGGCAGCAGTTTGGCCCCGCAAAAATATTCAGCAAACTCCGGACGAGTTAATTCCTTGAGATCAATATTGAGCAATTCGGCTGCCGCTGGATTGGCACTCACAACATGCGGATTGGGAAAGGGTGTCGGCTTCACCCGTTCATGGAAGACGTCAGGCAAGGAGGCATATGTATTGTGGAATTGGAGATTTTCAAGTGTGTTCATGAGGACATTATCCCCTGTCACCACTTCTTCCACAAGCCTCAGGCTCAGCTAGCTGGCACTCATAGGGAATGGTATGGTTGACATGGTGAGGGTTGACCCTCCAGATAGATCGGAAAAAGCCGACCTATTCCTCAGGGAATTTTTATGCTTTAAAGCGACTGTATTCAGGGAAAACTTATGAGACCTTTGTTGCTAGCGGCCATGATACTCGTGAGTGTGTCTGGATGTTCACAAGATCAGCATGATCATCCAACCCTCACCACAGGAGAGCAACTCTTCAATTATCATTGTGCTGAGTGCCATGGGGAGCAGGGAACAGGAAACCTTTTCGATGGGATTCCCGCCAATATCCTTACACAAAAAAACCAGCAAGCGATCATCACCTACATCACCACTGACACCGGGCAGGAAAGAACGATGCCTGTCTTTAGCGCAATGCCTGCCGAGGAAGCCAAGATCATCACTGAACACTTATTCACGCTGCAAAAAACCTACGACACAAAGGGCTCCCAGATTAAGCAGTTACTCATAGAGCCCTAAGTCACGCCACTCATGCCACCGCATGGTAGCCTCACTCCGGTTATCAACCAACCCCGGAGAGCCACATCCCCGTCATCTCCGGCAGCTGCAATCTGAAATCTTGTATCTCTTTCGAATCAACCGTGTATCATTTTGTCTCGATACATTAGGCACCATTTCCTGAGAATGCCGAAAAAGCCAATAAATACAGCACATAATTGATATGCGAAATTTGGGTTTGGTTTTTGCTTTCAGTTGTCTTGAGAATATGAAAGGCATAGTCATCTGATGCTTGTGTTTCTTCTCATAAACACAGGAAGAAAAAAGGAGATCGCGTGATTCGAATTTGTGCATGGTGTCAACAGGAAGGTAAGTCGGAAATGATTGGCACAATCCCTGAGGAGTTACATGACCAGGTGTCGCACGGGATCTGTCAGGATCATGGGCTCCGCCTTCGAGCATCTTTTAAACGAAATCTTCTCGATCGCCACACTGAATCAACCACCCTCCCCTGGTCATTAGCTTCCCTCCGCACGTAGTTCGTCCATTCTGGTCCTGGAGCTCCGGTTGAGTTTTTTAAGGGATGCTTGTCCTCGGCCCATATGGCAGGACAGGGCCTGTCACTGCGGGATGTGAGCTTCAAAAGTGAGAGTTTTTTCGATGGAGTGTCTTGAGGAAGACCAACGAAGAAGCCAGGGAAATCCCCTGTCAGGGCCGTGTCGAACTCTTTAACCGGTTCTTGACCAATACTGTCCCGAGGTGGGGCAACCGGGAAGTGCGACGATAATCAAGCCATGCAAAAGCCAGCACACTCATTACCAGAACGATCCCTAACGCAATCGTAAACGCGTCATGACCGATTAAGGCTTCGAAGGGGTTCATAGGAAGTGGTCTCCGGTTGAGTTCTGTATTTTTTCGGTCTGTTTCTCCCAATCTTGATCTTTTCTCTTCACCTCCCTGCCTTTTTGCATGAATACATATTTTCACTTAAGTCCAGGACTTGAATTTTTAGGTAACGGGGGCACCCTCAATTGGCGCGTTTCCCGCCGGAATCGCCAACCGGTATAATGAAATGTTATGAGTCCCTCAATGATTTCGTTCATCGCCCTTTTCGGCTGGATTCTGGCCCTGAATCTGACGTTTTTCGGAACCAGAGGTCCGGACATTAGTCTAGGAGCAACATCGGCCAGTCTCCCTCCTGCTACTGATGTTCAAGAAACAGAAGTGATTATCAGTATTAAATCCCGCGAGTTTAGTCCCAATATGGTCTCATTAACCGTGGGGCAAAAAACCCGGTTAGTACTCAAAAATTTGGATACTGAACTGCATGCCTTCCTGCCGGTTGCCTTGCTGACGGACATTCATCTGAATCTCAGTGGAAATGGGGCCCCTCAATTTTCGAAGGAAGGTCTTGTCCGGGTTCTGCTTCCCACCAGGGGCCAAACCGAAATTGTGTTCACCCCTTCTCGTCCCGGCACGTTTCCCTATTTTTGCGATTTACCAGGCCATGTGATGCGGGGTACGATCATGGTACACAAGAATGAGGGTATGATAGAGTAGCCCTCTTGTTTTGAGGGGAAATCCTCTCATCTTAGCTACAAACAATCATTTATCCAGTATGTTTGTAAGGAGGAGTTTGGTTCCATGAGTATTGTTCGTCGTCAATCAATTATGAAAAATACCCTTCGACCGGAAGCGGAGGATTGCTTCGTTTCCCCTCTTCGGCAGAGGAGGTCCATGCCCCGGTGGTTAGGTATGGCGTTCTGTTCCTGGGTGCTATTGGCTTTGGCTCCTGCATGGGCGGCTGATCCTGCTCCCATCAGTCAAGAAGACTTGTTGACCACCATTCGTGAATACGCCGATGCGGTGGGGAGCGGCGATCGAGTCGCCGCCGGTCAACGGGATTTCGTTTGCCTGTATAAGATGGCGCAACAGCAGTTAATCTCAAACGGGAACTTTCCCGACTCGTTGAGCCCCGTTTATGAATGGTGTGACCAGCGTCGGAAGGAAGCCCATCAACGTGTGATTAATCAGAAAGATCGAGCGCTGGACAATGTTTGGCCGGGACCAGAGAAACTGGTCGATTTTTCAGATTTCCAACGATTTTTTATTGCGGAAACTCACAATCAACAATTGGCTCCGTCGTTTTTCGTCATGCAGGCTATTGCGGTTCAAGAACCGGGCAGGCCATTTATTATTGAGGCTCTAGAATCGGGAACCTTGCCTCATGCCTCTTTTCCTTCAGCAGACGAAACCTCGGTCTTAGCCGCACCCACAGCCTTTCTGACCACCAAAGTTTCATACCCGAATGCCTTGACGGCCCCTGTTGCTAATGCCCCTGGAGCCGAGGATTGGGTGGTGCCCTATAAAAAAGCGCAGCGAGTGGTGAAGTCCGTTACAGTGAAGTGGGTCGTGCTCTCGGATCTGAAGCGGTTGGGGTTTCCCACTGATCGTGCCGTTCTGGATCTGATTCTCGATGGCCCTCGTGGCACGATCATTCCATTCGTCGTGGATCCAGGTGGGTATGTACCTGGCTCAACAGAATGGTTTGGCCCCCAAGATGGCCAGGAGTTCATGCAAACCGGGATTCAACAGGCACAAGCGGCCCCAACCAGGTTAGAAGCCGTGATGAGACTGAACCGGATTTTGATGCTTGCTCCCACTCACAAGCAGACCCTGGAAGTTTTTGCGGATCATCTGTACAAAGGATTTTTGGATTTTGGGAGCCGCTTGCACGGCGTTCAATTGGGAGATGAACGCCTGGCCCAACGGTTTAACGAACTCTACTGGACGGTGAAATCCCAAACCGACCGGTTTGATATGGCTCTGGGAATGGAAATCGGTGGGAAAACTGAGCCGATGCCCGCCGACTATCTGTATCGAATGGTACCCGTGATGGAGGCGCTGGCATCCCTGGAACCCGGTAATTTCGAAAACCGGATTCGACTGTCATCGACTTACCGGTGGACGAATGATCAAATGGCGGCCCTGTCCTCTCCACAGGAATTATTAACGGAAGTGCCTACCGACCAGGAAGAACTTCGTGCACGGGTGCTTTTGGAATTGGCATGGGCACGAATTGGAAAGGTGGCGTGGAATCGTCACTTTGACGATCCGGATATTCACAAAGGCTATGAAACGGCAAAAAAAGCCTTCGAGCTCACAAAAGATCCGCTGAACAAATTTACCGCAGCCTATGCCATGGCCTACAGCCTGGCTTTTACGGTACCCCGCGACAATCAGGCCATGCTGAACCTGCTGACGCAAGCCCGGGACTGGTTTGAAAAGATACCCGGCTCTAGCCCTCAAAGTTGGGCGTATATGTTGAACAACGATACACTGAAGGGATTAGTCGATACCGATCCAGCCTTCAAATCGTTATTAGCTGCGCGTCAATAGATGCTAGAGAGCGTGTTTGGGTAGGCCCATTGCCTGACACATGATGTGCGCCAGGCAACCTGACGAACCATCAAGGCTGGAGAAACGCATTGTCTCAATGAAATTTCTCCAGCCTTGTTATTTTACTAACTTGCGTTTTCTCAAAGCGGTCAATCTTGTTTTAGAGAGCCCCTCTTAGGATCTCATTTGATGGAATTGGATTTCCGAAAAAATCCCGCCATCCTGAGTAACATGGTAGACGTCATGGCTGATGGTGTGTTCACCGTCGATGCCAAGGGTCACATTGTCGCCTGGAGCACCGGGGCCGCTCGCATTACCGGGTATTCCAGCCAGGATGTCCTGGGGAAATCCTGTCATATTCTAGAAGGGCAAAATTGTAAGGGCTTCCACATCCTTACGGAATTTTTGGCCAATCCCAGTCCCTATCCCTGGGGAATCTGCAATCAGGAATGCAAGGTCTTGGGGAAAGACGGCCGCGAGCTGTATCTCTTCGGCAATGTCTCGGTCATCCGGGATGAACAAGGCCAGGTCGCCGGCGCCGTGGGGACCTTTACCGATCTGACCACGTTTATTTTGAATAATCAAAAAATTGCGGTGCTGGAGGAACAGGCGAAATCCCGTGAGGCGTTTCAGCAACTCATCGGCAAAAGCCCTGCCATGCAAGAAGTCTTTCGCCGCCTCAGACTGGCCGCACAAAGTGATGTCACCGTTCTGCTCACCGGAGAATCCGGTACGGGGAAAGAACTGGCCGCACGAGCCATTCACACCCTGAGTGGGCGAAAAGACAAGCCGTTTTTCGCCATCAATTGCTCAGCCATTCCTGAAACGTTGCTTGAAAGCGAACTCTTCGGTCATGTGAAGGGCGCATTCACGGGTGCCATACGCGATAAAATCGGGGTTTTTCAAGCCGCCGACGGTGGGACCTTATTTTTGGATGAAATCGGAGATACCAGCCCTCTCCTGCAATTGAAATTACTGAGGGTCCTCCAAGAAGGTGAGGTACGCCGGGTTGGAGATGATCGGGGTATTCAGGTCGATGTCCGTCTTATTACTGCCACCAATCGGGATTTGAAAGCTCTCATGGCCGAAGGCACGCTTCGGGAAGATTTTTATTATCGGATTCATGTCTTCGAGATTACTCTTCCGCCCTTGCGAGCAAGACGAGAAGATGTTCCCCTCCTGGTTCACCATTTCATGGCGGAAAATTCGAACGCGTTTCATCGTGAAATTCGGGACATCGCCCAGGATGCTCTCCACCGGTTGATGGAATATGGCTGGCCTGGCAACGTTCGCGAATTGAAGAATGCGATTGAACACGCCTTTGTGACGGTCCATGGCGATTGTCTTACCCTGTGGGATCTTCCTCCGGAAGTTCAACGTCCTCCGACGACCCGAAACCTCAAAAGTCCCTCATCCAACTCCGAGGGCTCCCTCTCCCCGGATGAGGAAGCTCGCATTGTGAAAGCCCTCCAGCAGGCCAAAGGCAACAAAACCGAAGCGGCCAAACTTCTCGGGGTGAGTCGAGTCACCCTCTGGAAGAAAATCAAGCATCTCCAACCCACGCCTAAGTCATAACCAAGTCGTTAATTCGCTAACTTAACAGTTAACGCATTCTGTTAATCAAGCCTTGAATTTTCGTCAAATGGTATGATTTGTTAATTTTCAATATTTCATTAACCTATTGATTTTATGAATAAAAAAATAGATTAACGCTATAAAAATTATTTGGCATGATCGATGCTTTAGAATATGTCTATGTATTTAATGGACAGAATCTCAAAAGAACATTGAGAGGTTCACTCAGTCGATTTTGACCAATGCTCCTTTTCAAGAAGGAGGGGAGGGTAATCATCATGATTGTGAAGCAGTTTTATCTGAATTGTTTAGCCCATGCGTCATACATGATTGCTGATGAAAGCACAAAAACGGCGGTGATCGTCGATCCCCAACGTGACATTGACCAATACCTGCAGGAAGCCCGATTGCACCGGTGGAAGATTCAATATGTTTTCCTCACACACTTTCACGCCGATTTTCTGGCCGGGCATCTTGAGCTTCGTAACCAAACGGGGGCCGAAGTGTGCTTAGGGGCCAGGGCTCAGACAGAATTTCCCTTCCGGCCGTTCAAAGATGGAGAGGTTCTGGAATTTGGAAAGGTTCGCATACAAGTCCTGGAAACACCTGGGCACACCCCCGAAAGCATTTCATTGGTGGTGTATGACTTAGAAAAGAGTGACCAGCTCCCCCATTGCGTCCTGACCGGAGATACCTTGTTTATCGGGGATGTGGGGCGTCCCGATCTCATGGCGTCGGTGGGAGTGACGGCGGAGGAACTGGCTGGTCAGTTGTTCCAGTCGCTCCATCATAAATTGCTGGCCCTGCCAGATGAAACCTTGGTGTACCCGGCCCATGGAGCCGGATCGATGTGCGGAAAAAATTTGAGCACCGACACGGTTTCCACGCTCGGAAAACAGCGATGGGAAAATTATGCGTTGCAACCCATGACCGCCGAGGAATTCATTTCCCTCGTCACCACTGACCAGCCGGAAGCTCCATCCTACTTTAGGTATGACGCCCAACTGAATCGCGAAGATCATGCCCCATTGTCGGAGGTGATGCACCGGGGTTTGATTCCTCTTTCGCTTGATGCACTTCTTACCCATCAACAACACGGGGCACAGGTGGTGGATGTCCGCAATCCCGTGGATTATGCCGGCGGGCATTTGAAAGGCAGCCTCAACATTAGCCTAGTGGGGAAATTTGCGACATGGGCCGGCACTATTCTTAGCCCAAAATTCCCCATTGTCCTTGTGGCAGAACCTGGTTTTGAGCAGGAAGTCATACAACGCCTGGGCCGGATCGGCTTTGATCAGGTGGTTGGGTACCTGGCATCAGGAATGCAAGCTCTAAAGACCAGGCCCGATTTGGTAAAACGGGGTTATCGTATTTCCGCCCAGGCACTTGCGGAACTGTTAACGACCAAAACCCCTCCACTGGTGATCGATGTCCGAACGACCAAAGAATGGGAATCTGGACATATTGACCAAAGCCTCAATATTCCCCTGCCCCATCTGGCAGAGCGGATGCAAGAGATACCCACGGATCGACCCGTGGTGGTGCATTGTGCAAGTGGATATCGTTCTTCCATCGCGATGGGACTGCTGGAAAAATCCGGGAGGAACAACGCCATGGATTTAGTCGGTGGATACGAGGCCTGGGTAAAAACATGGGGACATCCAAGCAGGAAATCACAACCTGAATGTGCGACAAGCTGTGCTTTTTAACGGAGGAGTGACATGAATACAACGTTGGTAGATCAACAACCCTTATCCCAGTCCATGACGAAACACCCTCCTTCCGTTTCCTCTTCATCGGGGGCAACTCCTGTCCTGATAGATGTGCGCACACCAAAGGAATTTGAAGAAGTGCGCATCCCCGAGGCCCGAAATATCCCGTTACCGGATTTGCATAAATTTTTGGATGAACTGAAAGTTCTCTCTCAAGAACGACCCATTACCTTGATTTGTCGAACACAAAATCGAGTGAAAATCGCCTATGATTATCTCACCAACAATGGCGTCAGTAACTGCCGGATTCTGGAAGGAGGCATCACCGCTTGGGTCAATAGCGGCAAACCGGTCGTTCGAGGGCGCAAGGGGATTTCGCTGGAAGGCCAAGTCCGGGCCATAGCGGGGTCGTTGGTCGTGCTGGGAGTGGGATTGGGTATTAGCATCAGTGCGTGGTTTCTCATCATCCCGGCATTGGTAGGGATAGGCCTCATCCATGCCGGACTGACCGATTCGTGTTTGATGGGCATGCTGTTATCCAAGTTGCCCATGAATCGAATTTCCCATCCCCCTATCCAATGAGCAGAAAGGAGGATTATGATGAACTGTCCGAGATGCCAGGGTCTATTGATCAGTGACCACCTCTATAATAAAAATGAAGCATTATATGTTCTGTCCATTTGGCGATGTCTTAACTGTGGTGAGACATTCGACTCGATGATCATTCGGAACCGAACCAATCATGGAGGAAAGGAGGCAACAAACAAATCAAAAGTTTCTCGATGGGCAGGCGCGGGAAACTCATTGGCCGTTCCGTCATAGAGGCTGAATATTGTGCCCCCTGTCCTATTCAATGTCTCAAACGTGTTCATTGCGCATTACACTACAAAGGAGGTTGCTATGTTTCGTTCAACGGTATTCATCGCCGCGTTTAGTATATTGGCCATGGGGTGTATGACCACTCCAGCCCTGAGCGAAAGCCCGAGCCCTGCGGCAGGCTATGACATTCACGTTCAAGCCCCGCATATGATGTCCGATGGGACAGTGGGTGGTCCTTTTCATCACTTTTGCAAGGGTATTTCAGATAAAATTCTCCAGTGCCTACTGTTTGAATCGACCGACCATAACGCTCCCTTGGTGGCCATCGAATACTTTGTCGCCAAGGATCTTTCGAGAAAACTCCCCTTGATCCAGTGGCACCGGTTTTTCCATGACCACAAAGTAGAAATCGCAACAGGACGTGTTCAAGTCATTTCGCCTGCTGACAAAGCCGCAGAGATTGCTGAGGCCGCTTCCAAGACCGATGGAGTGATCTACCATTTGTGGCAAAAGGGCCAAGAATTCCCCGATGGGACGGTGACATTCCCGCAATCCTTGGGACATATTTTCACCAGGTCCGAATAATTCATCATTCAACAAATGATTAACGAGTATGGGGGATCCGGTTGGATCCCCCATACTTTTGAATAGAGCATTTCACATGAAAAGAGTTAATTTTTTACAACCGCAGCTATGGATCGGGATCTTCTTTTTTGCTTTGATCACGCCTCCCCTGACCCTCGCGGCCGATCCCGAAGTTCTCAAGCCGCGTGTGCCAGTCGGTCAGATCGATGAAGCCAAATCTTGGAAGAATCCCATTTCTTCAACAGAAGAGAATATTGAGAAGGGTAAACACATTTTTCACGGGAAAGCATTTTGTGTGACCTGTCATGGACGCGACGGCAAAGGGTTGGGAAATATCCCTGGGTTAGTAGGAAAACTTCCCCGGAATTTTACGGACAAGGCCTGGCAGGCTGCCCGCACCGATGGGGAGCTTTTTTGGATTTTGAAAAACGGCAGCCCGGGGACGGATATGGCCTCCTTCATTCCCCTGGTTTTGACGGAGGAAGAAGCCTGGCATGTGATTTTGTACGTGAGATTTTTTGGGAATGGCACAGAATCCAGAAAAGAATAAACTGATAATATCCTTCCGGGTCTTCTTGAGTTCGGTCCGGCTCCCAACTATGCGACTCTCAACTTGCAGGAGCGAATCTGTTGACCCGAAATCACAAAGTTGTTCATAATGTCCAAATATCCCTGTCTCGTGTCTCCGGGATCAAGGTGTTGGATGATGGGAAAAGCGGTGAATTGCATGGTATAAACCGCCTCACCAATATGGTGGACGGAAAAAGAACCGCAGATCCATAAGGTCTTGCGGTTGTTCATCACTAATTTGCCCCGTGCGCGAGGAGGGGTCAGTATCGAGGCCATCCTCCGGACCACATCCTGGAAGGAGGACTTGGCTTATGACGGTAATGCCTCTAGTCGTTCTTACAACCTGGCTGGTGTTCACCTCACTTGAAACGCCTCCTTCCTCCCCATCCTCTCTTTCCTTACCTCCAGAGCCCGAGGAAAGCACGCGAATCGATGAAATCTTCGATCAGGAATCCCGCCTCTTGCTGTCTCTGTATTCCTTGAAAGGAAATGGGACGGTCGACTACGTCACGGGACGGACCGTGGAACAGCACGTGCGAAGCACCTATGGCAATCCTGTGTACTACACGTTAGAGTTTCCGATCTTTTATTGGTGGAACCATACGATGTGGAATGACCCGTTTGTGGATGGTGTCAACGGGAACGAAATGGTCTATCAGGAAGAAATGGACTTTGATGTGAGCCGGTACAAGCCTTGCGTGTTTAACGGGCAACCCTGCTAAAGCGACTGTAGAAGCGGGGTCTCCTCCCTCACTCAATCATCCCTGCGTTCGCTGGCGGGTCATCAGGGACAATCGCCCGAGCAGGATTCCGACTGTCCTGAGGGCTACGCTTCTCGGAAGCCATGGACGGGTTTTTCACGGGAAAAGACACGGTAAAAACTTCACTCTCTCACTTCAGCAAGGTCCTGTATTTCGTTTTCATTTAAGTAAGGTTTAAATCTTCATGAATGAAAATAATTCCGGTATAAACCGGCGGGGATTTTTGAAGGGGAGTCTGGCTCTTGGAGCTGCCGTTCTTGTAAACCCAAACAGTCTTTGGGCTGGGCAGGCACCAAGTATGGCCCAGTATGTGGATCTCCCTTTTGAACGGGGCCGTCGACCACTCGTCGCTTTTCCGGGGAAGCGGCCGCTTATGGCGATGACCACGAGGCCTCCACAATTAGAAACACCCTTTCATATTTTTAATGAGGACATCTTTACACCTAATGACGCGTTTTTTGTCCGTTGGCATCTCGCGAATATACCTCGTGACATTGATGTGAACACCTTCCGCCTGACCATTCGCGGCCGGGTACATCAATCCTTGTCTCTGAGCCTTGAAGAACTAAAAACTCAATTTGAGCAAGTCGAAATTGCGGCAGTTTGCCAATGCGGGGGAAATAGTCGCGGCTTTTTCCAGCCAAGGGTTTCAGGTGGACAGTGGGGGAATGGGGCGATGGGAAATGCCAATTGGAAGGGAGTCAGACTCCGTGATCTCCTCCAGAAGGCCGGAATAGAAGATGATGCGGTGCAGATTCGGTTCGATGGACTGGACCAACCTGTTGCAGAGGCCACGCCGGATTTTCGAAAGTCGCTGAATCTTGATGATGCGATCAAGAAAGAAGTGCTGGTTGCCCATTCCATGAATGGGGATCCTCTTCCCATGCTAAACGGGTTTCCTCTTCGCCTCGTTGTGCCTGGATGGTATGCCACCTATTGGGTCAAGATGCTGAATGACATTGAAGTGTTGAATCAGGCGGATCAAAATTTTTGGACGACACAGGCCTATCGATTGCCGGCTGATCCTTGTCACTGCCTACAACCAGGAGAGGCCTTAACGGGCACCATTCCGATTGGTAAAATGACCGTTCGTTCCTTTATCACAAACCTGGAAAACGATCGAACCATACCCGGCGGGAAGCCTTGCACCATTAAAGGTATTGCCTTTGACCAGGGGTATGGCATTGATCGTCTATTGCTCTCCGTGGATGGAGGCCAACAATGGCAAGCCGCTCAATTAGGAAAGGATTATGGGGACTTCAGCTTCCGTCCCTGGGAAGCGAAATTCATACCGGAGTCTGGGCATTCTTATGCACTTCAATCGCTGGCCATCAATCGGATTGGCGAATCACAGCGGTTTGATGCCCGATGGAATCCGAGTGGATATCTTCGAAATGTGATCGAAACAGTGAATATTCATGCAACCTAAGACCAGCCCATGCTAGGTGTTCGCATTTTCCTTTTTGTGGCTCTGTGTGTCACCGGGTTGTTTTGGGGACTACCTGCCAAAGGGAATGAACAAGAACGCCTATCCATTCTCAATCTTCCTTCTGACCCGATTTCGTTTCAAGCAGGTCCGGGTAGTGACATCGCCAACAGTTACTGTGCAATTTGTCATTCGGCAGAGTATGTGTACATGCAGCCGCCTCATCCCCGTGAACAATGGATGGAAATCGTCAAAAAAATGAAGACCTCATTCGGATGTCCAATTCCTGATGAGCAGATTTCTCCGTTGGTGGATTATTTGATCAGTCAAAATTCAGTCCAGCTTTCAACTCCGTCTTATCCTGTTCACAAAGAGGTTCCAGATGAAATGTCCGGCCAGGCGGCAAAACACCCTGTGGATCCCAAAAAGGGGAAAACCCTCTATGCACAGCATTGTCTCAATTGCCATGGGACAGGCGGCAAAGGAGACGGGCCGATTGGACAGTCTCTCATTCCTCCAGCTGCCAACCTCACCTTACTGGGTAAGAAATCAGACAAAGCCATTCTTGATACCATTCGAAACGGACGTGCTGGTACAGCGATGCCTTCCTGGAAGGCTTACCTGAATCAATCAGCAATGAGAGACCTCCTTGCTTTTCTTCGAACCTTATCTCAATAAAACATATTAATCCTGGTGGTATTGTCAATCGGACACAATCTCATCCGGCGCCATCATTTCTCGAATTCCCTCTTTCCACGTAGGAAATTCCAGTTCAGGGGTGAGTCAATGTTCAATCCTTTCGCAGAGGATGTTTCTCGGTGGGGTACTCAAAAATTCTGCTCGTAACCGCGCAAACTTTATGACTCACAATCCACAGTATTATTCTGCACATCCCCAGCGCCAGGTAAAAATCGTGGCTACGATTGGTCCGGCCAGTTCTTCATTCGACATACTCAAACAGCTTCTGGAAGCTGGGGTGAACGTGGCTCGAATTAATATGTCCTATGGCACCACTGAGTGGCATAGGGCCACGATCGAGAAAATCCGGAAAATCTCCAGTGAACAAGGACGGCCGGTTGCCGTGTTGATGGATTTGCAGGGACCGAAAATTCGAATCGGGCTTCTCCCAGAGGAGGGAATCGTCCTAGAACGGAATCAGGAGGTTACACTGGTGCCGGATTCACGCCCTCATCCGGAAGAAACAACACATTCAGGCGGAACACTGGAAATCCCAGTAGAATATCCACAGTTTGCTCATGGGATCCAGATCGGACAACGCATCCTTATTGATGATGGCAACCTGCATCTTGAAGCCGTCTCGCTCAATAATCCACGTGTGAGATGTCGCGTCCTGGTAGGAGGAAAGATGATCTCTCGAAAGGGGATTAACTTTCCCGGCCTGCCGTTGGACATTCAAGGGTTCACGGAAAAGGATGCCGCGGATCTTCAAACAGGCCTGGCGTTGGATGTGGATTACGTGGCCTTATCCTTTGTCCGAACTCCCGAAGATGTTACCCGGGTTCAGGAAATGATGCTTCAGGCAGGCAAAGCCATCCCGGTTATTGCCAAGATTGAACGTCCTGAAGCTGTGCATGATTTAGAACGCATAGTCGAAGTGGCCGATGGAGTCATGGTCGCCAGAGGGGACTTGGCGCTGGAAATGAGCCCGGAAGAAGTGCCTCTTTTGCAAAAACGCATCATCGCGCTCGCCAATCGAATGGGAAAGATTGTCATTACGGCCACACAAATGCTGGAGTCCATGACCCGGAATCCATCTCCCACACGCGCCGAGGCTTCGGATGTCGCCAACGCGGTACTGGATGGCACCGATGCCGTCATGTTATCTGCGGAAACATCGATCGGGACCTATCCGCAGGAGTCGGTTCAGGTCATGGATCGGATTATTCGAAAAACTGAATCTGACACCTTGTATCGACACCACTCAAGAGCGCAGCATCCCGTGAAATATCTTTCCACTCCCGAAGCGGTCTGTCAGGCAGCCGTTTCTCTGTCCCGTGACATCGGAGCTCAAGCCATTGTCGTCTTTACAGAATCCGGACACACCGCCATGTTGGCGGGCAAAAATCGTCCAACAGTGCCGATTATCGCTCTCACTCCTTCCCAAACGATCACCCGCCGGTTGGCCCTTGCGTGGGGCATTGTTCCACTCGAATGTCCTCAAATTGATGACACCGATGAACGAGTCACTGCCGCCCAGGATCAACTAAAAAACCTCGGGCTACTTCATGAAGGCCAGCTCACGGTCATTGTCACCGGTGAACGATTGGGGCATTCCATGGGGACAAATTTAATCAAAGTCCATTTAGTCAGTTAACGTCAGACAAGGAGAAGCCCACAAAGCATGCCCACAAAAATCGTCATCGTCGGAGGAGTCGCGGGTGGGGCTAGCGCAGCAGCCAAGGCAAGGCGAACCAACGAATCGGCCGAAATTGTTATTTTTGAAAAAGGTGCCTACGTCTCCTTTGCCAACTGTGGCCTGCCGTATTATGTGGGAGACACGATTCAGGATCGTGATGATCTTCTGCTGCAAACCCCCGAACGATTTTGGGCACGGTTTCGTGTTCGTGTGCACGTCTTACACGAAGTCCTCCAAATAGATCGAAAAGACAGATGCGTTCGCGTCAAAAATTTGGTGACTCAGGAAATCACTTCCCACCTGTACGACAGATTGATTTTGGCCCCTGGAGCGGGAGCCATCGTTCCCAACATACCCGGCATTCATGCCAGGAACATCTTTACCGTCAAAACCGTTCCCGATTCGGATGCCATTAAGACTTTTCTCACCCATCATTCTTGTCACCGGGCTGTCGTCATTGGCGGCGGGTTTATCGGACTGGAAACGGCTGAAGCCCTGAAGAATCGTGGGATGAGAGTAACCATTGTGGAAAAGGCTCCTCAAATCCTTCCACCGTTTGATCCGGATATGGGAAGACTCGTCGCCTATCATCTTCAAGAGAAGGACGTGGAGATCATTGTCGGCGATGGGATCAAATGCTTTCATCAACATGGTGGGGAACTGGCACAGGAAGCTGAATTGGAAAGTGGCACACGGCTTTCCATGGATCTGGTGATTCTCTCGATTGGCGTCCGTCCGGAATTAAAACTCGCACGTGAGGCCGATTTGGAAATTGGGGTTTCAGGAGGGATCGTCGTCAACGAACGACAACAAACGTCCGATCCCGATATCTATGCGGCAGGGGATGCGGTCGAATCCACTCATTTGGTCACCGGCAAACGAGCCAGGATTCCCTTAGCCGGACCTGCAAACAAACAGGGACGGGTCGCCGGCGCGAATGCCGCAGGTGGAGATTTACAGTTCCATGGTGCGTTAGGTACAGCTATTGTTGAGAGCATGGGCATTACCGCAGGGAAAACCGGCTTGGCCGAACACGAGGCAAAGGCACATGGATTCAACTACTTTGTTTCCGTAACACATCCCTTGGATCACGCCGGATACTTTCCGGGGGCAGAAGTGCTTCACATCAAATTAGTCGTTGAGCATAAAACAGGGAAACTCTTAGGGGCACAAATCGTGGGAGAACATGGGGTCGACAAGCGCATTGATGTCCTGGCGACTGCCTTACACGCCGGCATGCGTGTCCAGGACCTCGAACAACTCGATCTCGCGTATGCCCCGCAGTTTAATTCTGCAAAAGGGCCGGTCATCATGGCTGGGTTTGTAGCCGCCAACACCTTACGGGGAGAGGTGAAGACAATCACGGCTGAAGAGTTACAGATAAAGCAGGCGGCAAATGGGTCGCTCCAACTGCTGGATGTCCGATCCCCGGAAGAATACCAGGAGGCTCATCTTCCTCAGGCCCGTCTCGTTCCCGTTGACGAATTGCGGGAGCATCTCCTGGAGTTAGATCCCACCAGAGAAACCGTTGTGTATTGCCGGGTCGGATTACGCGGCTACCTCGCTGCACGC
>Ga0224505_10001008_pt1 | contig 18621 bp, 14 predicted proteins | sample SF_Jan12_sed_USG_FD_169102 | JGI IMG/M metagenome (GOLD analysis project Ga0224505, IMG submission 169102) | Sediment microbial communities from San Francisco Bay, California, United States - SF_Jan12_sed_USGS_4_1 | ecosystem: Environmental > Aquatic > Marine > Sediment | place: USA: California... | reverse complement strand
TCCTGTCGCCTCAAGGCTGGCTGATGGAAGGCTTCCAGGAGTTGTCCTACGGCGGCTCGGCTCACGACATCGTCCGCCCACTGAGTGGTGTTCTGACCATCGCCCTCGTCTCGGGAACCCTCGCATGGTTCCGCTCGGCTCGGTTGGTGGCCCGATGAACACGCGCAAGGTCATCGCGATCGCAGGCGTGAATCTTCGCCGATTGACGCGCGACAAGGTCGGAGCGTTCTTCGTCTTCGTGTTCCCGCTCCTGATCATCCTCGCGATCGGTGCGGCCTTCGGTTCGGGATTCACCCCACAGGTGGGGATCGTCGCCAGCGGCAGCGGGCCACTGGCCGACGACCTCCGAGCTCGACTCGAAGCGACCGAGGGCATCGAGGTTCGCCCGTACGTCGACATCGGGGCACTCCGCACAGCCGTCGAGCGCGGATCCGTCGAAGCGGGTCTTGTGATCCCCGCGACCTACGACGAGCGCATCGGCGAGGGCGAGACGGTCGCCGTGACCGCGATCGTGGGTCCCACCGCGAGTCAGGAGCTCCAGCTCACCCTCGACGCAGCCGTCGACGCCCAGAACGTGCGGATACGAGCGGCGCGTTTCGCAGCGTCGGAAGGCGTGGTCGGCAACTTCGACGACGGACTCGTGCGGGTCGACGCGCTCGCGGGATCGTTCCCGCAGATCGATGTGACGTCGCGCACCGCCGGCAACGCCGTGCTCGGAACGTTCGAGACGGGCGCCGCGCAGGAGCTGATCCTGTTCATGTTCCTCACGTCGCTGTCGGCGTCATCGATGCTGATCGAGACCCGGCGATTCGGGGTGAGCACCCGCATGCTCGCGTCCCCCACCCCGATGCGCGCGATCCTGGTGGGGGAGGCGCTCGGCCGGTACGCGATCGCGATCGTGCAAGGCCTGCTCATCGTGATCGGCACGGTGCTGCTCTTCCAGGTTGAATGGGGAAACGCGGTGACGACCGCTCTGGTGGTGCTGCTCTTCGCGCTCGCGGCCACCGGGGCAGCCATGGTGATGGGCTCGGTCCTTCAGAACGCGTCCCAGGCGGGAGCGATGGGTGTGTTCCTCGGGTTGGTGCTCGCAGCGATCGGAGGTTGCATGGTACCGCTGGAGATCTTCCCGCCGGTGATGTACCGCATCGCGCATCTGTTCCCGCACGCGTGGGCGATCGAGGCACTCACCGATTCGATCTCGACCGATGCCGGACCCTCGCAGGTTGCATCGGATCTGTGGGTGCTGGCGGCATATGGGGCGGTGCTCTTGTCCGTCGCCACGGTGCTGCTCCGTCGCACGCTGACCGTTCGCGGCTGACACACGGTTCGCGGCCATCGTAGGAGGATGGTGCCATGCGGTCGGAACGATCGACGGAGCCGGTCGAGGGCTGGAGGATCTGGAACCTGACCGAGGATCGGACTGGTCCATGGCTGTCTCCGGCAGGGTCTGGTGCCGATCGGTGGCCGCGACGCCGGCCGATCGAGGCTCGCTGCACCGTGCCCGGCGTACTCAAGCCTCGTCGGAAGACGCACACGGTGCCCGACCCCGATTGTCGCTGCGGCGTGCACGCGAGCGCGTCGCTCGAGGTGTTCGCGAGGACCTGGCCGGCATGGCCACCTCCGCCAGTCGTGGGCACGGCCTCGCTCTGGGGGCGCACGATCGAGCACGAGCGCGGGTGGCGTTCGCGGTTCGCCTATCCCACCCGGCTTCGCTTGGTCTGTGTGACCTGCGCCTGGGTGACGCCGGGATCGAACACCCCGATCGTCGTGCACCGGTTCGGACGGAGCCTCTATCCCATGTGCGAGGACCACCGCGGGGGCATCGAGGTCCCGGACGGACGACGGACCCGACCCACCGATCAGGAGCCCGCCCGGCTCCAAGCTCGTCTCCTCGACGCGTACGCCGTTGACTTGCTTCCGGTCGAGCAGGTCGAGCCGCTGTGCGGGCGTCCGGCGGCACCTACGCCGCCCGCGTACATGCCGTCTATCCGGATCGTGTCTGTCGGCGGATGACTCGACCCTGACAGCGTCGAGTCATCCGAGACGATCTATGCTCCGCCGGCGCGAACCGTTCGCGACCCCGAGAGGAGCCCGCCATGGAGGACGAGCTGATGAAGGCCGCCGAAGGCGCGATGGAAGACGCGGTCGAGGAAGCCACGGCTGCCGAGGCGTTGCACACCGACGCCGTCGACAAGGCCGAGGCGGCTGTCGAACTGCAGGAGGCTGCCGACGAGCTCGCCGCCGAGGCGATCGTCGAGGAAGCCGCCGCCGAGACGCTGGCCGAAGCGGCCGTCGAGGATGCCGCCGCCGCCGAGATGCTCGCGGAGGCCGCTGAAGACGGCGAGGCCTGACCTTTCCGCATTCAGGGGAACGCGATCGTGTGTCCAACCCCACCCGCGAGGGCCTTGTCGTAGCACAGCGCCCCGAGCGCCACGTCGTCCATCGCGATGCCCATGTTGAGGAACATGCGCCGGCCACCCTCGGGCACGGCGAGCTCGCCGGCGACGACCTGGGCGAGCTCGCCGTCGGGCTCACGGAACCCGCTCCAGTGCCGATCGTCGACCGAGGCGTACTGCCCGGGATCGTCGACGACGTAGAGGCCCGCGTCGTTCGCCGCCTGCGACCCGAGAGCATCGTCGTAGTCCACGGGCAGCAGGACGGCGTCTGGGCCGGTGTTCTCGGCGGTGAGTCGGGGTTGTAGCGACACGGTGACCACCGTCACCACCAGATCGGCACCCTCGAGCGCGTGCTCGGCACTCGTCGCGACGACGCCTTCTCGGTCACCGGCGATCGTGAGCAACGCCTCCGACGCCGCCGGCGACACGTCGAAGACACGGACCTGTTCGATGCCCGGCCTCTGCTCGAGCAGGAGCTCGAGGTGGCGCCGACCTTGCACGCCGGCACCCACGATCGCCAGCCGCCGCGTCTGGTCGGGAAGTTGGCGCATCACCACCCCGGACACACCCGCGGTCCGCATCTCGGTGATCCATCCGCCGTCGATCAACGCGAGCGGACGGCCGGTCTCGGCGTCCGTGAGCACGAATACGCCATAGATGTAGGGCAAGCCCTTGGCCCGGTTTTGCTCGAACCCGGCCACCCACTTGATGCCCGCGCGGTCGCTCCCGCCCAGATAGGCGGGCATGGCGTTGATGAACGCATCGCCGCGTGGACGGATCGCAGGCTTCGGTGGGTTCTGGACGAGACCCGCTGCCTTCTGACCGAACGCGTCCTCGAGCACATCGACCACCTCCGACCAGGTGATCTCGAGCGATTCCAGCTCGGCGCGAGCCAGCACCAGCATCCCGTCGGTGGTCATGCGGCGAGTCTAGGGTGCTCGGCGGGAGATGAGCGGTTCCTCTCCGGGTGGGCGTCGATCGCCCACCTGGGTCGTGCGCTCGAACGCGCGCGCGAGACGAAGCACGGCCAGATCGTCGCCGCGCCGTCCGACGATCTGCACTCCGACGGGCAGACCGTCGTCGGTGAACCCCCACGGGACCGAGATCGCCGGCAACCCCGTCACGGTGATGCACCAACACGATTCCATCCAGTCGAGGTAGGTGGGCATCACGACGCCGTCGATCTCGGTCGGGAACTCGATCTCGACGTCGAAGGGCGGAACCTGGCTCACGGGCATCACCAGGAAGTCGAACCGCCCGAAGAATGCGTCCACGCGAGCCACGAGCTCGGTCCTCAGCAGCTCAGCCCGGTCGATGTCGAGCGGTGTCAGGCGCATGCCTTCCTCCACGTTCCAGACGACGGTGGCCTTCATCTGATCGCGGTGGTCTCGCAGCAGTCCGGAAAGGTCGGTCGCATACATGTGGGCCCGAAGGGTGAGGAAGACCTCGCGCGCATCGTGCAGGTCGGGGAACGCTTCCTCGGTCCGACACCCGAGAGCCTCGAACGTGGAACGCGCCCGGTCGACGATGGCTGGAACACGAGGATCGAACGGCATCACGCCGTCGGCGATCGGCGCCCAGGCGACGGCTGGCTCGCCGAGGTCGGCGTCGAGCGGCGGAGCGAACGCCGAACCCGAATCGGACAGCGAGATCGGCACTCGTGCATCGGGGCCGGCGAGCGCCGAGAGCAGGAGCGCTGCGTCCTCGACCGTGCGTCCCACCGGCCCGTCGACCGACAGCATCTGGTTCGCGGTCGGGGAGGGCCATGACGGCACGCGCCCCGGCGACGGCCGGAACCCGACCACGTTGCAGAAGCTCGCCGGGTTGCGGAGGGAGCCACCGAGGTCGCTTCCGTCAGCGATCGGCACCATGCCGCAGGCGAGCGCGACCGCGGCGCCGCCCGACGATCCGCCGCAGGTCCTCGTGGGGTCATACGGGTTCCGCGTCGGCCCGAAGACCTCGTTGAACGTCTGCGACCCCGCACCGAACTCCGGTGTGTTGGTCTTGCCGAGGAGCAGCGCCCCGGCGGCGCGGGCTCGCTCGACCAGCAGATCGTCAACGTCCGGGACCAGGTCGGCGAAGATCGGCGATCCGCTCGTCGTGCGGATGCCGGCGGTCGAGACCAGATCCTTGTGGGCGATGGGCAGGCCGTGCAGCGGGCCTGCTGCCGCCCCGTGCACCAGCCGCTCGTCGGCCATGGCGGCGGCCTCGAGCGCTCGTTCGGGCACGAGCGTCACGATCGCGTTGAGGGCAGGGTTCACAGCCTCGATCCGTTCGAGATGGGCGAGCATCACCTCGCGCGCCGAGAGATCGCGGGCACGGAGCCGCCGCGCGAGCTCGGTCGCGGGCAGGAAGCAGAGCTCGCGCCCGGCGTTCACGACCGTCAGCCTCTGGCAGGCATCACGAGGGCGTCGACAGCGACGCAGCCGTTCGGCGACACGATCACCGGGTTCACATCGAGCGCGGCGATCAGATCGCCGAGTTCGGCGGCCAACACCGAGAGGCGCGTCACAGCGTGGACGAGCGAGTCGACGTCGCTCGGTGCCGCGCCGCGGACCCCGTCGAGCAAGCGGCGAACGCGGAGCCGGTCCACGAGCCGGCGGGCGCCGGCATCGCCGAGCGGAGGGAACGCGAGCGCCCGGTCGTGGAGGACTTCGACCAGGATGCCCCCGGCCGCCACCAGCACCAGCGGCCCGAACGTGGGGTCGCGCACCACGCCGAGCGCCACCTCGAAGCCATCGGCCGCCATCGCCTCGACGACGACCTGCGGGCCGAGTCGACCGACCATGTCGTCATAGGCGATCTGCACCGCCGCGACGTCGGCGAGACCGACGTGCACTCCGCCCACGTCGGACTTGTGGTGCACGCCAGCAGATGCGGTCTTCACCACGACGGGGAACCCGACCGAGCGCGCGGCGGCGACCGCTTCCTCGGCCGTCGACGCAGCGTGTGCTTCAATCACCGGGACTCCGTAGTCGGCGAGCAGGGCCAGCCCGTCGAGTTCGCTCAGGGCGCTGCCCGCCGAGAGTCGCCCGCGCCAACGCCGACGGATCTCCTCGGGTGCGGGGTCCGGTGCCGGTCCCGATCCCCGGACGCCGACATCACGATGCGCGATCAGTGAGCGCAGCGCGACGAGTCCGGACGACGTTCCCTCGAGCACCGGGATGCCGAGGTCGCGCAGGTACGCGGCTTCCTCGAGGGCGACGGCGCTCGCGAGGTTCGACAGCACGCAGAACGGCTTGCTGGTCCGCTCCCAGACATCGCGAGTGACCTGTAAGTATCCCTCGTCGTAGGGCTCCCCCTGTCGCGTGAGGTCGATGGCGAACGCGACGACGGCCACGTCTGGGTCGTCGTGCATCGTGAGCAGGGAGTCGCGGAAGATGCGATCGGCGTCGATGCCCGTACCCCATGCGTCGAGCGGGTTCGCGGCCTCCAGGCCCGGGTCGAGCGTCTCATCGAGGGCGGCAAGCGTCTGCGACGACACCGTCGCGAACGAGACGCCGAGATCGTGCGCACGATCGACGAACAACGCACGCTCTCCACCGGAGTCGTGCACGCTGGCGATGCCCCTGCCTTCGCCGGTGACCCGCCGCGGCGACGAGAACAGCTCCATCGCGTCGGCCATCTCCTCGAGCGTGGCCACCTCGTGCACGCCGTACGCGTCGAACAGCGCCTCGTAGGCGCCATGCTCCCCCGCGAGCGCTCCTGAATGAGCGGTCACCAATGCCTTGGAACGTTCGGTGCGCCCGACCTTCAGCGCGATGACCGGCACGTCGCGTTCGGCGGCACGCGCCAACTGTGCGCGGAACCCATCGGGATCGCGAACCGTCTCGAGCAGCAGGGCGAGCACGCGAGTCTCCTCACGCTCCAGCGCGTACGCCATGTAGTCGTCCATCGTCGAGCCGAGCTCCTGACCGCTCGACACGAGCAGGTTGAACCCGATGCCCCGATCGTTGAACGACAGGGCACCGAACGCCGATCCGGAGTGCGAGATGAAGGTGACCGACCCAAGCCGGATGTGATCGGGTGTGGCGAACCCGGTCGCACGCAGCTTGAAGGTCTCGTGACAAAAGCCCATCCCGTTGCCACCGCACATCGGAACACGGGCGTCTCTCACGATACGGGCGATGCGTTCGGTGAGCCGAGGCAGGCTGGGCTGGGGTGGGGCTTCCTCATGAAGCGAGGAGAACGTGACGATCGATCGAGCACCCGCCGCGATCGCGTCGCGAGCGGCTCGCTCGATACGCTGGTTCCCGACGCCCAGGAGCGCGAGGTCCACGCCCTCACCCGGTATGTCGGCGACCGACGGGTAGCACGTGAGGCCCGAGACTTCGTCGTAGCCCGGGTTCACCGGGTAGATCTCGCCCTCGAAGCCGCCTCGGCGCAGTTCGACGACCATCTGATGGCCGAGCGAGCCTTCCTTGATCGAGGCGCCCACGACCGCGACGGAGCGAGCCTCGAGCATCGGCTCCAGGCTCGGTCTCACGCGCGCCACATCATCGGTGACGGCTCCCACTGCGGTCTTCGGCCTTCGCTCCTCGGACAGGCGGTCGTGGCTACTTCTTGGGGATGGCCTTGTCTTTCACGGCGGCCTTGTACGCCTGCCAACCGGGGATGCCGTTCACGCCGCCTCCGCCGTGCGTCGCGCACGAGCCGTGATACAGGCCCTTGATCGGAGTGCGGAAGTCGGCGAACCCGGGCGCCGGCCGCATGTGGAACAGCTGATCGACCGAGAGCTCTCCGTGGAAGATGTTCCCGCCGATCAGTCCGAGATCCTGTTCCATGTCGTAGGGACCGATCACCTGGTAGTCGATGATCGAGTCCTTGAAGTTCGGCGCCAGGTCGTTGTAGCCGTCGAAGATGCGCTGGGCGTAGGCGTCGAGTTCGTCGCGATGCGGCTCGTTCACCCAATCGTCCGGTACCCACTGCGTGAACATCGAGAACACGTGCACGCCCTCGGGCGCGAGCTTCTTGTCGAGCGTCGTTGGGATCGTGCCGTCGACGAACGGGGCGACCGCGGGCTTGCGATCGATGTGCGCGTCTTGGAACGCCCGCTCCGCGTACTGGGGCGACAAGCACAGCTCGACCGACCCGGTGTGGTGGTCCTGCTGGTTGGTGCCCGGCATCGAGGTGAAGTCGGGAAGCTCGCTGATCGCGACGTTGACCTTGACGGTGCCCGAGCGCGTCTTCCAGCGCTCGATGTCCCACACGAAGTCGGCGGGCAGCTCGTTGCGATCGACCAGCTCGAGGAATCCGATCTTCGGGTGAACGCAGGTCACGACGACCGGGGCGCGCAGCTCTTCGCCGGTGGCCAGCGCAACACCCACGGCGCGGCCGCCGCGGGTCAAGATCTTCTCGACCTTGGCCTCGGTGCGGACCTCGCAGCCGAACGACTCGGCGCTGCTTCGGATCGAATCGCTCACCGCGCCCATGCCGCCCTGCTGGAAGCCCCAACTGCCCAGGTGCCCGTCGCCCACGTCACCGATCGAGTGGTGCAGCATCACGTAGGCGGTCCCGGGCTCATCGGGACCGGCCCACGTGCCGATCACGCCGTTCACCGTCAGCATCGCCTTGATCGCGTCGGATTCGAACCAGTCGTCGAGCAGATCGGTCACGCTCATCGTGAACAGGCGTGTCACGTCGGCCACCCCACGCTGGCCGAGCTTGCGCATGTTCCACGCTGTCTGCAGCTGCGGGATCAAGTCACCGAGCTTCATCGATCCGACGTGGGGCGGCACGCTGAGGAGCAACGGGCCGAGCACGTCGGAGACGCCCTTCATCCACGCTTCCCACTTGGGAAGCGTCTCGGCGTCCTTCTTCGAGAACTGGGCGATCGAGTCGTAGCTCTTCTTCGCGTCGTCGGCATAGACGGTGATCGAACGCCCGTCGGGGAACGCCTGGAAGTACGGCCCGAACGGGGTCACGTCGTACCCATGGCGCTTGAGGTTCAGCTCGTTGATGATCGTCGGCGGCATGAGCGACATCACGTAGCTATAGGTCGTGACGTTGATCTCGGGGTGGTCGGCGAACGGCGCGCTCGTGTCAGCCGCGCCGCCGGTCTTGTTCCGGCTCTCGAGCACCACCGTGCGAGCACCGTGGCGGGCGAAGTACGCTCCGCTCGTGAGTCCGTTGTGACCGCCACCGATGACGATCGCGTCGTAGGTGTTCGATGCCATGGCCGTGTACGTCCTTCCCCTCGGCGTGTCGCGAACCACGGCAGTATGGCCCGTCTTTGAATCACCAGTCAACTCGGAGTGCCCTGACCTCGTGTTTTGATTTCCCAGGTCATGCGGTTACAGTTGCCTGCACGTTCAGACGAGGAACCGGCGCCGATAGCCCTTGAGCTGTGCGGCGTTCAGGACGGAGGCTCCGTTGGCTCGGGCACGTCAGAAGAACGGCAAGGACCGGCACCAGGAGATCCTGGAGGCCGCCGCGCGCGTGATCACCGAGCGCGGGCTCGCCGACACGCGCATCCAAGACATCGCCGAGCAATGCAGCGTCTCGCCCGGTCTGATCCTCTACTACTTCGAATCCAAGGATCGCCTGCTCGTCGAAGCGCTCACCTACTCCAACGACAGGTACTACCTCGCGCAGGCGCGCGACCTGCGGCGGCTCGACTCAGCCCGAGACCAGCTCTGGCGCTTGATCGACCTGTCGGTGCCGGGACTGCTCCCCGACTTCGAGCGCCTCGAGGAATGGGCGCTGTGGATCGAGATCTGGGTGCGCGCGCTGCGTGATCCGGCCTTGGCGAAGGAACGAGAGGTGCTCGACCGCAGGTGGCGTCAGTCGATCGCCGACATCGTGCGACTGGGGCGCACGACCTCCGAGTTCGCCGAGGGCGAGGATGCCGACGAGATCGGCATGAAGCTCGGCGCGCTGATCGACGGCCTCGCCGTCCAGGTGCTCATGAACGACACGCAGGTGGGCCCGGTGCACATGCAGCGCATGTGCCAGGAAGTCGCGGCGAGCCTGATCGGCTTCGAACTGGAGCCTGCAACCTCGGCCTAGCCCGCTCCGTCGATGTTCGACAGGCGGTCGGCGATCACGCAGATCAGCTCGAAGGCGATGCGCGTCGCGTTCTGCGCCGTCATCGCGTTGGGTGAATCGAGCGAGGGCATCAGCTCCACGACGTCGGCGCCGATCACGTTCATGCCGCGCATGCCTTGGATCACGCGGATCGCCTCCTTCATCGTGAGGCCCTCCTCGCCGGGCTCGGGGTTCGAGACTGCCGGGGCGATCGCGGTGTCGAGCGCGTCGAGATCGAACGAGACGTACACGGGCAAGATGCCGACACGCTCGCGGATCAGCTCGACCGTGCCGTCGATGCCGAGGTCGTCGTCGAACTCGTCCTTCGTGACGATGCGGTAGCCCAGCTCGCGGCTCGTCTTGCCCGGGTCCATCCACACGTCGTGCCCGCGGATGCCGATCTGTACGCTGCGTGTCGCGTCGACGTGCCGCTCGTGCACCGACTTCGACGCCCAATGTCCGGCGCTGTCGTAGGCCCCGTACCAGTTGGGGAAGTCGTCATAGGTGTCGTAGTGCGCATCGAAGTGCACCACCGCGGCGGGCTGGCGGTGTCGCGACTCGGGCCCGGCGATCGCCCGCAAGATCGCCAACGAGATCGAGTGGTCGCCGCCGATCGACACGGGGCACGCGCCTGCCCGATCGATCGCGCCGTAGAAGGCCTCGATCTCACGCACCGCTCGGTCGTTCACGAGCGTCTCGTAGATCGGAACGTCGCCGAGGTCGTTGATGCGACACGCGCTCCAGGGATCGAACTGCCACGGCAGGTGCAGGCGCCTGTAGGCCATCGACACGTCACGCATCGATCGCGGCCCGAGATGCTGGTCGCGCCAAGTCGTGCCGTTGCCGGAGCTGTGGGGCGCGCCGACCAGCGCGATATCGCATGCTCTGGGATCGGCCACGTGTGGGCAGCGGAACAAGGTCGGGACGCCCCACCAATGCAGGAAGTCGAGATCCTGTCGGGCGAACTCGTACTCGGGCCGCTCCACCGCGCCTCCTGAGGTCGGAGCCTTCGAGCGGAGTCTACGGTCGGTAGTCTCGGGGCATGACGCCGCGACCGTTGATCCTCGATGTCGATACCGGCGTCGACGACGCGCTGGCCCTGCTCTACGCGGCCGCCTCACCCGAGGTCGAGCTGATCGGTGCCACGACCGTGATGGGCAACGTCACGGTGCGACACGCCACCGAGAACACGCTCGCGGTGCTCGAGCTGGCCGGGCTCGGCCACGTCGAGGTCGCCTCAGGAGCCGCACGTCCACTCGTACGCGACCACGAGCCGTTCCCGGTCGTGCACGGAGAGCGCGGTCTCGGGCGAGCCGAGCTGCCCTCGTCGACGCGAGCGCCCTCGTCGCGATCGGCCGCGCAGCTGCTGGTCGAAGCCGCTCGCGAGCGTCGCGGCGAGGTGCTGCTCGTGGCGACCGGACCGCTCACCAACGTAGCCCTCGCGCTCGCCGAGGAGCCGGGCCTTCCCGAGCTGCTCGGCGGGTTCGCGATCATGGGCGGCGCCTTCGCACGCGGAGGGAACGCGACGCCTGCCGCCGAGGCGAACATCTGGGTCGACCCCGACGCCGCCCAGGCCGTGTTCCGCGGGTTCGCCGGACGCGAGGCCGCACGGCTTCCGCTGTGCGCCGGCCTCGACGTGACCGATCGAGTCCAACTCTCTCGGGCAGCTCTCGACGCGATCTGCGCGGACATGCCCGGCTCCCCGGTTGCGCGGTTCCTGCAGGAAGCCGTGCCGTTCTACATCGAGTTCTACGAGCGGTTCGGCGTCGCCGGTGGCGCGGCGATGCACGACCCACTCGCGCTCGCACTCGCGCTCGACGAGTCGCTCGGCACGTTCGAGACGACGCGCGTCGAGGTCGAGACCGACGGTCAATGGACGCGAGGCATGACCGTCGCCGACCTCCGTGGGGTACGGCACAGCCCATGGCCCGTGGGCTGGGAACCGGAGGAGAACGCCCGGGTCGCGCTCGACGTCGATGTCGCCGGGTTCCTTACGCGGTTCGCCGACCGGCTGCGATCGCTGGCCGAGGCCCCGGCATGAGCTCGACGCCCCGTGACACGCTGGCCGTGATCGGCGCGATCAACGTCGACCTCGTCGTGAGCGGGGCACGGCTCCCCACCGCCGGCGAGACGGTGGTGGGCGGCCGATTCTCCCAACACCAAGGCGGCAAGGGCGGGAACCAGGCGGTCGCCGCCGCCCGGGCGCTCGGAACCCACGGCCGGATCGCGATGATCGGCGCGGTCGGCCCCGACGCGTTCGGAGAGCCCGCCCGAGAGCTGCTCGCGATCGAAGGGGTCGATGTGACCCACGTGGCGATCGACCGTTCCGCGGCCACCGGCGTGGCGCTCATCACCGTCGATGCGAAGGGCGAGAACCAGATCGCGGTGGCGCCTGGAGCGAACGCCGGGCTCACACCGACGGCGGCCACGGCCGCCCTCGACCGGCTCGGCGGGGGAGTGGGCGTCGTGCTCGCGAGCCTCGAGGTTCCCCTTGCCGCCGTCGAGGCCGCCGCTCGATGGGCGTACGAGCGGGACCTGACCTTCGTGCTCAACCCGGCGCCGGCGCGCACCGAGGCGCACGACCTGCTGCCGTACACGCGGGTGGTCACCCCGAATGCCGGCGAGCTCGCGATCCTGGCGGCTCAAGCCGAGGAACCGCGCGGCGGCGCCAAGCGCCTGGCGAGCGCCTACGAGCAGCTCACGGTGGTCGTTACCCTGGGCGACGAGGGCGCACTCGCCTCCGGGCCCGGGGGCGAGATGAAGGTCGCCGCGCCGAAGACGCGCGCGGTCGACGCCACCGGTGCCGGCGACACGCTGAACGGCGTGCTCGCGGCCGGTCTCCTCGAGGGCCTCGACCTCGCCGATGCGCTGCGCCGCGCCGTCCGTGCCGCGGCGCTCTCGGTCGGTGTCGCAGGCGCGCGCGAAGGCATGCCGTCGCGCGAAGCGATCGAGGCGGCCACCTACTGATGGGTCCGGCCGAGCCGGCCAACCGAGCCTCCACCGTGGCCTGGGGCGAGCTCCGTGCCGGTCGGTCCGAACCGCCGAGGCGGGCGAGGTTCTCCTCTATCAGTACGGGGTCGGTCTCGGGTTCCTCGCCACCGTGAGGCCCGATGGTGGACCGAGGGTCCACCCGATCTGTCCGCTGATCCATGACGGCGGACTCTTCGCGTTCCTGGTGCCGTCGCCCAAGCGCACCGATCTGCTCCGCGACGGACGCTTCTCGCTGCATTCGTTCCCCGTCGAGGAGAACGAAGACGCGTTCTACATGACGGGCACCGCCGAGCCTGTCGATGACGAACGGGTCCGCGAGGCCCTGGTCGCCCGCTTCCTCGAGGAGCGACCGGGACTCAGTCAGGCTGCAGCCGACCTCGGCGACCAACTCCTGTTCGAGTTCCGGGTCTCGACGTGCTTGTTGACGCGAACGGATGGCCACGGCGAGCCTTCGCCGGCTCACACGGTCTGGGTTGCTGCTAGCGAGGGGAGCGGTCGAGCCCACCACCCCTCGCCTTCGCCCGGGCCGACACCGTAGGCTCCCCACATGCTCACCTGCGCCGTCTGCGGCGAGGAAAACCCCGAGCGGGCGAAGTTCTGCCTGGACTGCGGAGCGCCGCTCGCGCAGGAGCCCCAGCCGGCTCGCATGGAGCGGAAGTTCGCGACGGCTCTGTTCGCCGACCTCGTGGGCTCGACGACCCTCGCAGAGCGGGAAGACCCGGAGGTCGTGCAGAGCGTGGTCGGGCGAACCTTCGATCGGCTGTCGCAGGAGATCGAGCGATATGGAGGACACCTCGAGAAGTTCATGGGCGACGCCGTACTCGCGGTGTTCGGCATCCCGCGCACCCACGAGGATGACCCGGAGCGGGCGGTTCGCGCGGGGCTGGAGATGCAGGCGGTCCTGTCGGAGCTCAACCGAGGGTTCGAGGCCGAGGGGAAGCCGCAACTCGAGATGCGCATCGGCATCGAGGCCGGCGAGGTGCTCGTCGACCTCGAACGGGCCACCGGGCCGCGCGACCGCATGCTGACCGGCGATGCGGTGAACACGGCCGCGCGGCTTCAGACCGCGGCCGAACCAGGGCACGTCGTGGTGGGTCCGGGCGTTTACGCCTCCGTGAAGGACGTGATCCACCTGGCAGAGCTGGCCCCGCTCGTGTTGAAGGGCAAGACCGAACCCGTCGCCGCGTGGGATGCGCGGGCCGTGATCGCCAAGCGCCGAGGCGAGCGCCCGGCGCTCGGCCTGCAGGCCCGACTGATCGGTCGCGACGAAGAGCTCACCGTGCTGAAGCAGACGTTGCAGCGCGTCGACTCCGAAGGCCGATCCGCCCTCGTGACCATAGTAGGCCCAGCGGGCGTCGGAAAATCGCGACTGATCCACGAGCTGGGCGCGTACACCGAAGGCCTACCCTCGTTCTTCTACTGGCGAAACGGACGGTGCCTCGCCTACGGCAACACCTCGTATTCGGCCCTCGCCGACGCGGTGAAGGCGCAATGCGAGGTGCTCGAGGACGACTCCGTCGGGACCGTGCGAACCAAGGTCGACGCCGCGGTCCTGGAGCTCTTCGACGATCTCGAGGTGTCCCCGGCGATCACCGCGCTCGTGACGGCCGGCGAGCGCAGCCTTTCGCGTGAGGACCTCTTCGACGCCTGGCGACGGTTCTTCGAACGCATGGCGGCGCGATACCCGCTCGTCCTTGTCCTCGAGGACATCCACTGGGCCGACGACGGCCTGCTCGACTTCATCGAGCACATGGCCGACTGGGCGCAAGGCTCGCTCATGGTCATCACCCTGGCACGGCCCGAGCTGTTCGATCGTCGACCGACGTGGGGCGGCGGGAAGCGCAACGCGACGACGATCTCGCTCGACCCGCTCACGCCCGATGAGGACGCCGCGATGGTGGACGAGCTCCTGCCGGGTGTTCTGAGCGATGAGCTTCGAGCGACGATCGTCGAACGAGCCGAAGGGAACCCGCTCTACACCGAGGAGATCGTGCGCATGCTCGTCGATCGCGGGGTGCTGCGTGCCACCGAAGCCTCTCGCTGGGAGGTCGCGGCGCCGATCACCGACGTCGAGCTACCGCGCTCGATCCAAGGGCTGATCGCCGCCCGCCTCGACGGCCTGCCCGACGACGAGAAGAACCTGCTGCAGGACGCAGCCGTCGTCGGTCGCGAGTTCTGGCTGGGTTCGGTGGTCACCCTGACCGGGCTCGAGCCGGGCGCTGCTCGCGACGTGCTCGGACGCCTGCGTGTGAAGGAACTGATCGTGCCACACGAGCCCTCGAGCTTCCGAGGGGAGCAGGAGTTCTCGTTCCGCCACCTGTTGCTGCGCGATGGCGCCTACGACTCCCTGCCGAAGCAACTCCGCGCGGAGAAGCATGCGGGGGTCGCGGCGTGGGCCGCCGAGCGGGCCGGCGAGCGAGCCGACGAGATGGCAGAGCTGATCGCCACGCACGCGCTGGAAGCGGTCCGCTACCGGGCGGAACTCGGAGACACCGGGGAGGCATCGCAGGCGTCGATGCACGACGCGTACCGATGGGCGCGGGCCGCCGGCGACCGAACGGCGGAGCTGTGGCTGCCGGCCGAGGCCCTGCTCTGGTACGGCAAGGCGATGAGTCTCGCCGAGACGCTCGAAGTCCCGCTCGACGAACGAGTATCGCTCGCTCGGGCTCGGAGCACGGCGAGCACCGGAACCGCAGACACCGAGGAGCAAGGAGCCATCGCGCGCTCGTACCTCGATCTCGCCGAGCGATCCGGCAATGCCCACGACGCCGGCGCCGCGGAGTCGACACTCGCGATCCTCGCGTTCGAATTGGGCCACGACGACGAGGCACAGGCGTTGCTGCGTTCATCGATCGACCGGCTCGAACCCCTCGGCGACAGCGCCGAGCTGGCGAAGGCTCTACGTACATCCGGGTGGTACCGATGGCGACGGGGCCTGCCGGCCGAGGCGGAACCATTGCTACGGCGGGCAGTCGAGATGGCCACGCGAGTCGATGCTCCAGTCGTCGTCGCCGAATCGATGATCGACCTGGGCGTGACGCTGACGATGTTGGGCGAGAAGGACGATGCGATCCGAGTGATGGAGGACGCGTACCGGCTGGCCAAGGAGAGCCGCGACTTCTCAACGATGATGCGGGTATGCGTGAACTACCCCGCTGTGATCAGCCAGTGGACGTCGGACATGCGCAAGGGCTATGAAGTCACCGCCGAAGGGGTCGACCTCGCGAGGAAGGCGGGAGGGACACAGCAGCTCGGCTGGCTCCTCGGCAACCTTGCCGACTTCATCCTGATGAGCGGTTCGATCGAGGACGCCGTGGCGGTCGCCCTCGAGGCGGTGAAGCTCGCAGAGCAGATCGGCGACGAGCCCCTGCTGTGCATGCGTCTCGCGGGCTACGGCCTCATGCTCACGGAAGCGGGACGAACCGACGACGCCGCGCAGGCCCTCGATCGAGCAAGCGGTGTCCTCGGGACGAACCCCGAACCGCAGTCGGAGAGCCTTATACGACACGGACGAGGCCTGCTGGCCTCGCTCTGCCTGGACCCGGCCGAGGCGGCGGCCCAGCTCCGCGCGGGCGTGGACGTCGTGCGTGCCTTCAACGACGACACATACCCCGAGCTGCACCCTCCGCTCGTCCGCGCCCTCGTGGAGCTCGACGACCGCGAGGCCGCCGCGGCGTATCGACTCACGGCTCGAGCCCGCTCGCCCTACGCCATCGCGATGGGCCTGGTCGTCGACGGCATCCTCGAACCCGACCCACACAGCTCGGCGCGCATCCTCACCGAGGCGGTCGAACGCCTCGGCACGTTCCCCGTGTGGACGGAGCAAGGGAGAGCCCTGCTCGATCTGGCGTTCGCGCAGTCGCGAGCGGGCGACGACCCGGGTGCGACCCTCGATCGCGCCCACGATGTGTTCTCCTCGCACGGGATCCTTGGCTGGCTCCCCCACGTCGAGGCCGCCAGGGCGACCCTGACCACCGAACGCTCGACGCTCTGACCCGAGCTGTCAGTCCGGAACGACGGTCGCGAGCAGCTCGACGACCTTCCGGGCACCGGCTCCGTCGGCGTCCAGGTCGGGGTTGTAGCACGCGAGCGTGATCCCCAGGCATCGTGGGTCGTGCACGAGCGGTGTCAGCAACGCGGTGAGCTCGACCCAAGTGAGACCGTCGGGCTGCGGGGCATCGACCGTCAGCTCGCTCGGGTCGAGCACGTCGACGTCGGTGAAGACCCAGTAGCGCCGATCGTCGGGCGGCGTCGCTTCCGCGATCGTGGCTTCGATGCCCCGAGTCCGCACGCCTTCGGTGTCGATCGCCGTGAGTCCTGGCAGATCCTCGGGCGTGACCGATCCGAGATCGCGGGCTTCCTCGAGATCGCGAAAGCCGATGAGGGCGATGTCGCCCGGAGCGAGCACGGGCGCATCGACCACCTCGCCCCACGCCTCGGGTCCCAGTCCGAGCAAGACGGCGACCGGCATGTCGGCTGCCTCACCGCCGAGGGAGTTGACCCCGTCATACAGATCCATGTGGCCGTCGAGGAACACGAGCCTCGCTTCGGGGAAGCGCGCGCGAACACCGGCCATCGCGCCGACCTGCAGCGTGCAACATCCGCCGAGCACCACGAGCCTGCCCCGGTCGGTGAGCGCGTCGGCGGTCGCCGTACGAACGGTGCGCGTGAGGTCGAGCACCGAGTCCGACCCGACGATACCTGTCACCGGATCGCGTTCCGAGGGGCCGAGCACGACGTCGAGGTCCCCGAGATCACGTGCGCCGAGGGCCTCGACCACACCGTTCCCACGCAGCACTCCTGGCGAGCGGACGGTACCCACCGGCTCTCCGACGCAGTCGATCGGGACCCCGAACAACGTCACGCCCGTCATGACCGCAGGCGAACGCCCTTCGGGTCGTAGAACGGCTCGGCCTGCACGACGACCGGTACGACGTCGCCTCGGACCTCGACGCCCCAGCCGTCAGGAGACGGGTCGCCACGGATCCACGCCAGGCCGCACGACCCGCCGAGCGTGGGCGCGATCCCTGCGCTCGTGACGTGACCCACGCGCTCGCCGTCGCGCAGGATCGATTCCCCGTGCCAGAGCACGACACCGGGCGCGTGCACCGATACCAAGCGGCGCTCGCGAGGTGAGTCCCGCAGCGACTCCAGCGCTTCTCGCCCGATGAACTCCCCCGCTTTGCGGACCGACACCGCGAACCCGAGTCCCGCGGCGAACGCATCGTCGATCGGTCCCATGTCGTGGCCCCATGACCGGAACCCACGCTCGAGACGAGCAGCGTCGAACGCGAACGCCCCGGCATGGCGAAGCTCGAGTGAGCCGCCCGATTCCACGATGTGCTCGTAGAGATCGGCGACGAACTCCGTCGGAACGCTCAACTCCCAGCCGAGCTCGCCGGTGAACGAGACCCGGAACGCCCACGCCCGAACCCGAGCGACGTCGATCTCCCGCGCCATGAGGAACGGCCACGCCTCGTCCGAGAGATCCTCGTCGGTGAGCCGGGCGAGCAGCTGGCGCGATGAAGGGCCGGCGATATGCAAGGTGGCCCATCCGCTCGTGACGTCTGTCACCGTCGCTTCACGCGGCAACCCCGAGCGCAGCAGCATCTCGGTGTGACGCTGCGCCAGCGTCGGCGCGAGCACGAGGAACCGATCCTCACCCAAACGGGTCACCGTGGGATCCATCTCGATACCGCCACGCGCGTTGCACAGCAGCGTGTACACGATGCGGCCGACCGGCACGTCGACGTCCGAGGTGGCAAGCCGTTGCAAGCCGTGCAGGGCCGTCGGTCCCTGCACCAGGAACTTCGAGTAGGAGGAGAGGTCGTAGAGCGCAGCCCCTTCGCGGGTCGCCCGAACCTCGTCGCGTACCGATCCGAACCACGATGGCGAGTCGTAGGAGTAGCTCACCGGCGGCTCCACGAGGCCGGGTTCGAACCAGTTCGCGCGTTCCCACCCCGCGGCCTGGCCGAACGAGGCGCCGGCCTCGCGGAGCGCGGGATACAGAGGCACCCGACGCAGGCCACGGGCGGTGCGGGGCTGCTTGCCCGGCCAGTGCATCTCATAGAGGCCACCGAGCGATTCCACGGTGCGCTCGTGCAGCCACGTGCGCTGGTTCGCCCAGCGACCCATGCGCGCGACGTCGACCTCGGCCAGGTCCATCGTGGGGTGACCCGCGACGATCCACTGCGCCGCAGCCATGCCG
>Ga0224505_10001007_pt1 | contig 18624 bp, 14 predicted proteins | sample SF_Jan12_sed_USG_FD_169102 | JGI IMG/M metagenome (GOLD analysis project Ga0224505, IMG submission 169102) | Sediment microbial communities from San Francisco Bay, California, United States - SF_Jan12_sed_USGS_4_1 | ecosystem: Environmental > Aquatic > Marine > Sediment | place: USA: California... | reverse complement strand
GAGAGCGGGTTCACCGGCAATCCCCAGTGCTTGAGCGCCTGCAGGATGTCCCACTGCGAGTCGAGGCCGGTCTTCTCCGAGGTGCCGATGCCGTAGGCGAAGAACTTGAGCGGCCGCGTGGCGGTGACCTTCGGGTCGAGCTGCTTCAGGGAACCGGCCGCGGTGTTGCGCGGGTTGGCGTAGAGCTTCCCGCCCTCGTCGGCCTGCTTCTGGTTGATGCGCTCGAAGTCGGCGAGCGCAAAGTACACCTCGCCGCGCACGCTCAACGTCTGCGGCACCTTCGGCTCCTTGCCCTCCGCGCGCAGCCGCAGCGGAATGGCGCGGATGGTCTTCACGTTGGCGGTGATGTCCTCGCCGTTCACGCCGTCGCCGCGCGTGGACGCTTGCACCAGAACGCCGTCCTCGTACACCAGCTCCACCGCCACGCCGTCCATCTTGGGTTCGCACACAAAGTCGCCCGGCTCCCCCACCACGCGCTCCAGGCGCTCGCGCCACTCGCGCAACTCCTCCTGGTCCATGGCATTCTCGAGCGAGAGCATGGGGACGGTGCGCGACACCACCTGGAAGCCCTCCGCGGGTGCCGCACCGACGCGCTGGGTGGGCGAGTCCGGCGTGCGGAACTCCGGCCACGCTTCTTCGATGGCCTCCAGCCGGCGCAGTAGCGCGTCGTACTCGGCGTCGGCCACCTCGGGGTCGTCGAGCACGTAGTAGCGGTAGTTGTGGTGTTCGATGTCGCGCCGCAGTGCCTCGACATCCTTCTTCGCGGGCTTGCGGGCGGGCACATTGCTTGCTTTACTGCTCACACGGCGATTGTAGCAGAGGGCCCGCAAACTGTGTAGAATGCACCCCCATGACGAAGGACCGCACGCAACCCGCCACGGAGCGCCCCCGCATCGGGGAGCTGGAACGCATCGGCCCCGACGGCCGCGACGCCCTGGTGATCGGGGTGGAGGCGCCGGGGTTCGAGGCGCTCTCGCTGGAGGAAAAGCAGTTCGCCTTCCTGATGACCCGCGCCGCCATTGCCGGCAACGGCATCTCCTTCCAGCAGTCGCACCGCCACGCCGACACCATCGCGCGCCTGCTGGAGGCCATCTTTCTGCATTCCGACGGGCTCGACCCCGCCGTGCGCGACGCGGTGCACGAGTACCTCAAACTGGTGTGGATCCACCACGGGCAGTACCACCACCAGACCCACGCCAAGTTTGCGCCCCCCACGCTCACGCCGGACATGCTCAAACGCGCGGCGCACCACGCGGTAAAGAACGGCGCGCGCCTGCCGCTCGAGGGCACACCGGTGGACGCGCTGCTCGCGGGCCTGCACGACGCCATCTTCGACACCGCCCACGAGCCGGTGCAAACCAACCAGTCCGCGGGTGTGGACATCGTGGCCACCAGTGCCGTCAACTACTACGACCCCGGCGTGACCCTGGCCGACATCGAGGCGCAGCCGCCCGAGTTCCGCGAGCGCATCAACGTGCGCTTCGCAAAGCGCGACGGGCGCGTGGTGCCGGAGGTGTACAGGATCGGCGGGTTGTACGGGCGCGAACTGGAGACCATCTCGCACTTCGTGCGCCTGGCGCTGCCGCACGCGGAGAGCAGCGAGCAGCGCGCGGCGCTGCAGTCCCTGCTCACCTTCTACGAGACCGGCGACGAGAAGCACTTCCGCGAGCACATGGTGCACTGGCTCAAGAGCGACGCGCGCGTGGACTACCTGAACGGTTTCATCGAGAGCTACCTCGACCCGCGCGGCGTGATTGCCAACTTCGAGGGCAACGCAAGCTTCCGCGCCGGCGCGGGGCTCACCGAGAAGATCGCCGACGAGGCGCCGTACTTCGAGGCGCGCATGCCGTGGCCGGATATCTACAAGCGCACCGAAATCTCGCGACCGGTGGCCAAGATCGTCAACGTTCTGGTGGAAACCGGCGATGCGGGGCCGGTGTCGCCGGCGGCGTTCAATCTCCCCAACTACAACGACCTGCGCCGCGACCACGGCAGCAAGAACATCATCATCTATAATGTGGAGAACACGCGCACCGAGGGCATCGAGAAACTGGTGGTGAACGAGTTCTACCTGCCCGAGTACCACGACGCGGTGCTGTCGCTCTCCCACTCCATCGTACGCCCGCTCAAGGTGTACCTGCACGAGATCGTCGGCCACGGCTCGGGATGCCCGGACCCCGCGCTGGGCAGCGTGGACCCGCGCAGCAAGCTGGGGCGCGCGTACTCGTCGCTGGAAGAGGCGCGCGCGGACCTGGTGGCGCTGTACCACATCGGCGATCCCATCCTCTCCGACATGGGCGCGTACGTGCCCTCGCTGCGTAACCTGGTGGTGGAGACGGCGTTCGTGACCTACCTGCAGGGCTGGCTCTCGCGCATGGACCGCATCGAGGGCACCACGGTGCGCGAGGCGCACGACCGCGGCCACCACGCCATTCTCAACTGGCTCCTGCGCGGCGGCTACGACGGCCACAACTACGGCGTGGAAGTGATCCAGGTGAAGGGCGACTACTTCGTGCGCGTCAACGACACCGACGCCGCCCACCGCGGCGCGGGCGAGCTGCTCAAGCGCCTGCAGATCATCAAATCCACCGGTGACACCGACGCGGCGCACGCGCTCTTCGACCAGTTCGGCACCCAGGTGGACCCGGCGTGGAAGGCCAACATCGCCACGCGCCGCGAGAAGCTCAAGCTCCCCCAGCTCAAGGTGTTTGCGTTCCCACACCTCAGGCCCGTCATCCGAAACGGCAAGATCGCCGATGTGAACCTTGCGTACGACGAGGACCTCACCGCCCAGCAGCTGCGCTTCCGGCGCCTGGAGCACTCCCAGGACATCGCCGACGACTGAAGGACCCGCCAAAACGAGCGCTTGACCCGGGGCCAACCCGGGACTTATACTTGAATTCTAGCCGACCAGCCGACCATGACCGCCTCGCGCCGCAACGGAGGTTTCACGCATGGCACGGTTTCTACTCGCTCTCATTCTCGCGGTCATTCTTGCCCCGGCATCTATCAATGCCTTCCCGTGGGACGACCAGTTCGGCCTGCGCGGTTTCCCCGGCGACCCCACCGACGGCACCATCCATGACCTCGTGGTCATTGGCGGGGATCTCTACTCCGTCGGGGAATTCAACACCATCGGAGGGGTGAACGCGCAGTGCATCGCGCGCTGGGATGGGAATGCCTGGACCAACGTGGGCGGACCCGTCTTCGGACTGGGTTCCCTGCAACCAACCATCTTCACGCTGGCCGGCACCCCGGACTCCATTGTCGTTGTGGGCAGGTTTGTCACCGTCAACGGCTCCCCGGGCGAGATGGCGATCTGGGACGGCAACACGTGGACCGGCATTCACGATCCCCTGCTCGAGCAGAGCCAGTGGCTCTTCTCCCTCGCAACCGATGGCAGCAACGTCTACATCGCCGGCGATTACCCCTCCTTCGTGTCGAAGTGGGACGGCACCACCGTCACCCAGATCGGCATCGCCGGTGGCACCAGCAATCTTGCCGTCTGGTCGCTGCTCTGGTACAACGGCGGCCTGGTGGCGGGCGGGAACTATCACAGCATGAACGGCGCCGACGCTTACCACCTCGCCTTCTGGGACGGCGACTCGTGGACCAACATGCAGACCGACCTGCCGTACATGTGGCCGGGCAAGCTTTTCGAGCGCAACGGCGACCTGTACATGTGCGGGGGGCGCGCGTTCGGCTACCCGAGCGTCCGCTACCTGCAGAATGGGCAGTGGTATGATGCCGTGGCAGATGAGGCAGACTGCGCGACGATCGGCTCTTTCACCGACGCCCTGTTCTTCAACGACAGACTGTATCGCACCATGGTGTGCGGCAGCACGGTTCCCGGCGGCACCCCCGTGGACGGCGTGGCCAAATGGACCGGCAGCGCGTGGGACAACATGGACGGCGGCGTCACCTACAGCGGACAGTACGCGGCGGCGGGGCCGCTGGCCGAGTACCAGGGCAATCTAATAGTGGCCGGCGAGTTTACCGCCGCCGGCGGGATGCCCGCACTCAACCACCTCGCCATGTGGGACGGCGAACGCTGGGTTGCCAACGCACCCGACAAACGCGTGCGCGCGCTGGCCTCGTCCGGCTCCGACGTCTATCTGGGCGGCGACTTCCTGCAAGCGTACGACACGCCGGCGGCACGCGTGGTGCGCTGGGACGGCAACGGTTGGAGCGCGCTGGGCGGCGGCGTCAACGGAACCGTGCACGCGATGCTCATGGTGGGAAGCGATCTGTACGTGGGCGGTGAGTTCACCGACGCCGGCGGCAGTGGTGCCGCGTACCTGGCGCGCTGGGACGGAAGCACGTGGTACCCGGTGGGCGCATCATTGGGTGGTCCCGTGTACGCGCTGGCCAGCGACGGAACCAACCTCTATGCCGGTGGCGGTTTTCTCTCATTCCAGGCCGAGATCCTGCAGAAGATCGGCCGCTGGGATGGAAGTGCGTGGCACGCGGTCGGCGGCGGACTCACCAACACCGGTTCGGTGCGTGCGCTCGCCGTGAACGGAAGCGACGTGTACGCGGGCGGCGACTTCAACTACGCCGCCGGCCAGCCGGTGGGAAACGTCGCCCACTTCGACGGCACCAGTTGGAACACCATGGCGTTCGGATTCGACGACGGCACCGTGCGCGCTCTCGAATTCCACGGCGGCGTGCTGTACGCGGCCGGTGACTTCGTGCACTGGGGACTCGACGTGATGAACCACGTCGCCGCCTGGGACGGCAGCCTGTGGCAGAAGTTGGGCGATCCGCAGAACCCCGGCGTCGACGGACCGGTGCGCGCGCTGGCGTCGGCGGGCGGTGTGCTGTTTGCGGCGGGCGCCTTTGCCAACGCGAGCGGCTTACCGGCCGGAAACATCGTTTCCTGGAATGGTTCCGCGTGGGCCGCCATGGACAGCGGCCTCGACCGGCCCGCCGACGCCCTGGCTGTGGGCGAAGGCGCCCTGTTCGTGGGCGGCGAATTTGCCACCGCCGGCGGAAACGGCGCTCACCGCTTCGCGAGCTGGGCCCTGACGCCCACCGCCGTGGCTTCCACACCTCCGCCAGCGCGCGCGGCCATGCTGGAACCCGCGGTCCCCAACCCGTTCAACCCGTCCACGCAGATCCGCTACCGCGTGGCGCAGGATTCCCGCGTCACCATCGGCATCTACGACGTGGCCGGGCGCCGCGTGCGCCTGCTGGTGGACGAGTTCGTGCCCGCCTCGGCGAACGTGCACAGCCGCGAGTGGGACGGAACCGCCGATAACGGCGCGCGCGCCGCGAGCGGGGTGTTCTTTGTGCGCATGCAGGCGGGCGGCGCCACGGAAACGCAGAAGATCGTGCTGTTGAAATGAAGGGCTAGCGGTAGAGCGCCTTCACGCGTCCCCAGGTGGTGCTTTCGACGGGAACCGTGCAGTTCACGTGGAGGGATCCCCCGCCGCTGCAGGGCAGCTCCATGAAGTCGCAGCCGTTGCACACGATGTACGGCTCATCTCCGGGATACGGAACGATGCGAAGGCAGCTGCACGCCGATGACGTTCCCGGCAACAGGTACGTCACGCTGAGCACGATCACATCCACCGCGACACAAGACGCGTAGTAGATCTCGATGCCCGACGCGGACGTGCCGATGACCTCCGCGAACTGCGACGCTTCCGAAGACCAGATCCCCGCGAATCCCGGATCGGCGACCAACTTGAACCGGGACCCGGTGACCCCGTTGTGGTTCACGTGGGCAATGTAAACGTCGGCAATCCGCGGTGGAAAGGCATCCACCAGCGAGGAGTCGGTGAGTTCGGCATCCGAGAAGATGGCGATCCGGCCGCGCCCCTGGGCATCCGCGGTGATCGCCAGCCCGGTCATCAGCACCAACACTGTCAGGGCGAGTCGCATGGGTGAATTATAGCACTGCGCGGCCACTACAAGGGAGCTTGCCGATCCACGCGCCACCCGCTACCATCCCCCCATGATCTTCCACCAGATTGACGCTGGCGGGGACCGCAACTTCGCCTATCTCATTGCCGACAAGGACGGCGGCAGCGCCGTCATCATCGATCCCCCGCCCGATCCCGAGAAGTACGCCGGCTTGATCGACGGCCACAGGCTCAACGTGGAATACATCGTCATCACCCACGGCCACAGCGACCACTCGTGGGGCATGGCGCCCGCGAAGAAGCGTTTCGGCGGGAAGACCGTGGGCCACACCACCATGCACCTCCCGCTCGACGTCAAGGTGGACGAGGGCGACACGCTCGCGCTCGGCGATCTGAAGCTGGAGTTTATCTACACGCCCGGCCACACCGACGACCACGTGTGCGTGGTGTGCGGCGGGCACGTGATCACCGGCGATACGCTGTTCGTGGGCAAGGTGGGCGGAACCGACCTCGGCCCCGGCGCACGCCGCGAGTGGGAGAGCCTGCAGAAGCTCATGAAGCTGCCCGACGACACCGAGGTGTGGCCCGGCCACAACTACGGGGTCGCACCCACCTCCACCATCGGCCACGAGCGCAAGACCAACCCGTTCCTGCTCCAGCCGGACTTCGACGCCTTCATCGACCTCAAGGCCAACTGGCTTGACTACAAGCGCAAGCACGGCATCAAGTAGCCGCGTGCTGGAAACAAAATGCCCGGCGTCCGCCACAGGGCGGTCACCGGGCATTCGTGCGTTCGTTTCTCTCCTGTCAGTCTAGCGGTACAGCGCCTTCACGCGCCCCCAGGTGGTCTGCTCGGTTGCGAGCGCGTTCTGACACGGACACGTGGGACCGCTGCTCACTTTCACCGAACCGCCGGCGGCATCGTGCTCATTGAAGTTGCAGTCCACCACCTGGGCGGGGGTGGAAAAGTTGTCCCAATATGACGGATGCGTCGCCGCGAATTCACAGCACGGCGCGGGGCCACCGCCCATGAACTCTATCGTACCGAGGTAAAGCGGAAGTTCCAGGCATTCCTTGAAGGCGATGGAAAGCCCAAGCGGGCTCTGGGTATCACCGAGGGCCAGCCAGAAGTCACCCACCGGGTCCTCCATTGATGACGGGTAGATGACTTGCACGGCGGGATTGTCGCGGATCCAGGTGGTGCCCGCCCAGCACGCCGGAATCTGCGCGCCAAAGAGGACGGCGGTTACGCCGCCGCTGCCCGTCAGAATGACGTGGACCGACGAGACACCCACGCCGCTGCTCGCAAGCTCGCACGACGATACCGAAGTACCGCCCGAGAACTCGAGCTTGTACGACTGCGCGCTCGCCGTCACGGCGCCAAGACAGATCGCTGCCAGAGCGACCAGTACCAGTTTCTTCATTTGGAGTTCCTCCCTCCGGATTCTCACGGGGCGTGATTCAACCGCAAGGCAGCGGGGTGGTGCGGCAGGTTTCTGACTGAACCATAGCCCCCTGGCTAGCTGCGTCAACCTGTGGATGTTCGCCTACTACTGAGAGTCGGACCCCGCCCACCCGCCTCCCGGGGCACGCCGTTTGCACGATCGCCCTTCGGGGAGCCGGTCGAATCCATACAACTTGTGATTCGACAACTGGTTGGCCCCCAGGAGGCGAATCGCACATGGCCGGATTCTTGCCAGCCACCGCCGAGCGGATCGACGATCTTGCGTCGGAACTGGTCCTTTCCCTGGAGCTTCAACGCGGCGAGGGCTGCGACCTGGCCGCCACCGAACAGGCCGCCGAACGCCTGGTCAACGCCATCCACGGCGCCGTGGTAGCGGCCGAGGACATCGAACGTCCCGGGAGCACCGCCAACGTAGAAGACGTATGCAAGCTGGTGGAGTCCGCCTACGTGCAATGGAAGAGCGTGGACAAGGCCTTCGCGACCACCATCCGTCTCGCCTACGAACACCAGATTCCGCGCAGCAACCTCCTGCTGGACGACATTCGCGTGGGCCTGCGCCAGCGCGCCGGCGATCCCATTGCCGAGAGCTACACCGAACTGCGCCACCGCTGGAGCGAGCACGTCGACGCGCGCCCGTGGGATTCCTTCCGCAACCGCACGTCGTCGCACGTGGACCGCGGCGCGCTCGACACGGCACTGGGCGCGCTTGCGCACGGCGATGACCTCGACGTGGAAGACGCCATGACCATGATCACCGGCGACCTGCGCCACCTCTTTGCCGACCACCTGGCCACCCACCCGCGCGACGCCGAGGACATCGAGATCGGCCTGTGGAAGCGTCCGGAGATGCTGGTGGCGGGCGATTTCTGGGGCCACCCCAAGCGCGTGCGCCTCATCGACGTCCTCGCCGAGCACGGCTCCACGCGCTCGCGCGCGGCCGCGGGCACGCTGGCGGGACTGTTTGCCCCCAGCCAGAAGGGCGCGGCCTCGGTGGTGCGCGCGGTGCACGACGTGGGCGACGCGCACCGCGAACGCTTCACGCGCTGCCTCATGCTGCACCCGGACTACGAGGTGCGCCGCTACGCGGTCAACAACACCGACATCAGTTCGGTGTGGAAGGTGGTCACGCCGGAAACCGTGCCCTGCGCCAGCATCCTGACGCTGCTCGAGCGCATGGTCGGCTCCAGCCGCTACACCACCGCACAGCGCAAGATATTCTTCAACACGGTCTACCGCCGGCTGCTCACCCTCACCAGCCGCTCGGACGTGCTGTACACGCGCGGCATCGCGCGCATCTTCGTGAAGCTCAACTTCTTCTTGGAGGACAACTACTTCCACAAGCTCGCCGCCCTGCTCGACTACCTCGCCACCAAGGAGACCACACACGGCATCCAGGACGGCGTGCTGGCCGATTACATCGCGCGCGTGCGCCGCGAGAAGGAACGGGTGGGGTCGGTGGTGGGCGAGGATCCGTCGTTCGACGGGGTCCCGCTGGTGGTGCTGCGCAAGATCGCGCGCGACGGGCACTACTGGAACATGCTCATCGCGCATCCCATCGCCAAGATTGCGCGCGAGGTGGTCCCGCACGTGTCCACCCGCGACCGCGCCCTGGCGACCGCGAAGAACCACCGCGTCAACCCGGAGGTGCTGCGCGGGCTGGGCCGGCGGCGCGAGCTGTTCTCGGCCTTCAACGCGCGCATGGCGCTGCTGACCAACCCGCAGACGCCGGTGGCGATTTCGATGAACTATCTCTCGGATCTATCGGTGAAGGACGTGGAGTCGTTGCTGCGCCGCTCCACCCTGCACCCCGAGCTGCGGCACATCTTGCGGGCGCGCTACGAGGCCTCGCGGCGCTGACTCAGAGTTCGATCTCGGCACCGATCTCCAGCACGTGGTTGGCGGGAATGCGGAAGGTGTCCGACACCAGGCTCGAGTTGCGCGCCATGAACGAGAACAGGCGCTCGCGCCACATCGCCATGCCCTTGCGGCGCGTGGCCACCAGGGTCTCGCGGCTCATCACGTAGGTCACCTCGCTGGGGTCGATCTCCAGCCCCTGCTCCCGGCAGCGGCGCAGCAGCCGAGGCACGTTCGGCATCTCGTCGAAGCCGTAGCGCGCCACCACCCGGTACATGTTGTCATCCAGCGACTCAACGCTGAGCCGCTCCGACATGGGCACACGGGGGACGCGTTCGGTCTGCAGCGACAGGATGATCACGCGGTCGAACATCACGTTCAGGTGGCGCTGGATGCGCATCACCGTGGGTGGGACGTCGCTGGGGTCGCGTTCCAGGAAGACACCGGTGCCGCGTACCCGGGTGACGGTGGCGCGCTTCTTCTTGAGCTCCTCAAAGGACGTGCGGCGTTCATCCACACGCGCCTCCAGCAGCACGCGACCGGTCCGCCACGTCGTCATCACGATCAGGATGCCCACCCCGATGGCCAGCGGGAACCATCCCCCGTCCCATATCTTGATGACGTTGGCGCTGAAGAAGGCAATGTCCACCACCAGGAAAACCAGGCACACCCCAAGCGCCGCGAACACATTCCACTTCCACACCTGGTGCATGGCGATGAAGAGCAGGATGGTGGTGATCACCATGTCGGTGCTCACCGCGAGCCCGTACGCCGAGGCGAGGTTGCTGGAGGTCTTGAAGCCGAACACCAGTGCGATGGTGGCGATGAGCAGGCCGGTGTTCACGAAAGGAATGTACACCTGGCCGATTTCCTCGTCGGAGGTGTGCTGCACGTGCATGCGCGGAATGAAACCCAGCTGCGCGGCCTGCCAGGTCAGCGAAAAGGCCCCCGCAATGACCGCCTGCGACGCAATGATGGTGGCGGCGGTGGCCAGGATCAGCATGGGGATGAGCGCCCACTCCGGAAACATGTGGTAGAAGGGGTTCACGGCGTACTCGGGCGAGCGCATGAGGAACGCGCCCTGACCGAAGTAGTTGAGCGCCAGCGCGGGCAACACGATGGAGAACCACGCCCGCCGGATGGGCGCCAGGCCGAAGTGGCCCATGTCCGCGTACAGGGCCTCGCCGCCGGTCACCACCAGGAACACCACGCCCAGCGTCATCACCGAGTGGATTCCGTGCTCGGCGAGAAAGCGCACACCGTACATGGGGTTGACCGCCTTGAAGACCACCGGCGACTGCACGATGGATATGACACCCCACACCGCGAGCGCGAGCATCCACACAAAGGTCACCGGGCCGAACAGCTTCCCGATTTGGCCGGTGCCCCGCCGCTGCAGGCGGAACAGCCCCAGCAGGATCAGGGCGGTGATGGGCACCACGTAGGGTTGCATCACCGGGGTCACCACCTCCAGCCCCTCGATGGCGCTGAGAACCGAGATGGCGGGTGTGATCATGCCGTCTCCATAGAGCAACGCCGCACCGAACAGCCCCAGCGTCACGATGAGCCACTGCCGCCGGTTGGGCTTGCCGGAGAGGTTGGCGACCAGCGCCATCAGCGCGATGATGCCGCCCTCGCCCTGGTTGTCGGCGCGCATCACCACCATGAGGTACTTGATGGAGATGACGATGACCAGCGACCAGAAGACCAGCGAGAGCACGCCGAGGATGTGCTCCGGGGTCACCGCCACCGCGTGCGGACCATGAAAACACTCGCGGATGGCGTACAGCGGGCTGGTGCCGATGTCGCCATAGACGACGCCCAGCGCGGCGACGACCATCGTGAGCGCGCGGGAATTCTTCTCGGGTGCGGCGTGAGACATGGAAGGTGCCTACTATAGCAGAACCGCCCGGGCGGCCGATAGCCATAAGCAGCCCACCGCATCGGCACGCCGCGAGCGGGATTCCACTTGCGCGCGCCGCACCGTTGTCCTAACGTTGCGGGGACGTAGTCGAGTGCTCGCACGGGTTTTCGTATTCTTCACGGCCACCCCGTGCGCGAAACCAGAATGACCGGCAGGGCAACCCCCGTGACCATACTCCCCAGGACACGCGCGCAATGGCGCACCGGCGGGCTGTACGCCCTCGCCGCACTGGCTCTGTTGTTCATCCCCGGCGCCGCGGCCGCCGCGCAGGCGGGGGGCCAGCACCTGGGCGAACGGCTGCAGATCTGGTGGGCCATCCCCTTCGCCGGCATCCTGCTCTCCATCGCGCTGTTTCCGCTGTTCGCGCCGCACTGGTGGCACCGCAACTTCCCGGTCGTGTCGCTGTTCTGGGCGCTGCTGTTCGCAGTTCCGTTCATCATCGCGCACCGCGGGCAGGCCGTCACCGAGATCGCCCACATCTACATGGCGGATTACATTCCGTTCATCATCCTGTTGTGGGCGCTGTACTCGGTGTCTTCGGGCATCCTGGTGAAGGGCACGCTGCACGGCACCCCGCGCGAGAACGTCATCATCCTGATCTGCGGCACACTGCTGGCGTCGTGGATCGGCACCACCGGCGCCTCCATGGTGATGATCCGTCCCCTGCTGCGGGCGGTGATGTGGCGCCGGCGCAAGACACACATCGTGGTCTTCTTCATCTTCCTGGTGAGCAACATCGGCGGGGCGCTCACCCCGCTCGGCGACCCGCCCCTCTTCCTGGGGTTCCTGCACCACGTGCCCTTCTTCTGGACGCTGCACCTGCTGCCGGACATGGTGTTCCTGGCCGTACCCCTGCTGACCCTGTTCTATTTCATCGACCGGCGCCTGTACGCGCGCGAGACGCGCGAACAGCCCGTGGAGCAAGTGGGAAAGCTGGGCGTGCGCGGCTGGCAGAACTTTCTGTTTCTCGCCGCCATCGTGGGCGCGGTGCTCATGAGCGGTATGTGGAAGCCAGGCTACGTCTCGGTGGCGGGCGTGCACCTGCAGATTGCGGGCATCGTGCGCGACGCACTGCTCGTCGTGATCGGCCTGGTCTCCTTCAAGACCACGTCCGACGCGATCCACAAGAGCAACCAGTTCACCTGGTTCCCCATCAAGGAAGTCGCCATCCTGTTCGCGGGCATCTTCATGACCATCATCCCCGCACTCGCCATCCTCAAGGCGGGAGAGCACGGCGCACTGGCCGGGCTCATTGCGCTGGCGCACAAGCCCGAGAACTACTTCTGGCTCACCGGCGGCCTGTCGAGCTTCCTCGACAACGCCCCCACCTACCTCACCTTCTTCAATACCGCGCTGGGGGCGTTCTTCCCCAACACGCCGGAGCCGGAGGCGGTGGCACGCTTGATCGAACTGCACGGACACTACCTGCACGCCATCTCGTGCGGGGCGGTGTTCATGGGCGCCAACACGTACATCGGCAACGCGCCCAATTTCATGGTTAAATCGATTGCGGAGGAGGCCGGCGTGGAGATGCCGAGCTTCTTCGGCTACATGTTCAAGTACTCGATCCCGATCCTCATGCCGCTGTTCGTCATCATGACGTTCCTGTTCTTCCGGTAGGCGGGTTGCACGGAGGCACTATGGCTGGCTTCACCGAAATCATCGTTCGCGGCGACGACCGCGACCTGGTTCCCTACGTCACCGGTTTCGCGGCCGGTGCCGGGCTCACCGAAATCTACTTTGCCCACGAGGCCGGATTGCGCCTGAAGGCGCTGCGCGAACGCATCAAGCACCACGGCGAGGTGCAGCACATCATCTGCACGGACAAGAACGTCGCCAAACTGCGCAAGGCCATCGAGGGGGCGGCGCCGCGCTACAAGTTCGAGGTCGTCGAGGAATCCAAGCTGGAGCGGGCCTACCTGCACTTCGAGTTCGACACGCCCAGCCGCAAGGTGGCCGACGAGATCAAGAAGGTCTTCGCCGCGCTACCGGACGGGGTGGCGGTGCTGGACTTCGAGCCGGAGGAGGTCGTACACCCCAACGCGAAGGGGACCGAGGCGTATTCACCCGCGCACGAGTACACCTTCCGCGGCAAGGGCGTGGTGGAGGGCGACGTGGGCGGCGTCATCGAGACGCGCATGCGGCTCGACGACCTCGAGTTCGTGCACCCCGACGAGATCGACCTGCACCGCACCTGATCAGCGCGCGTCGTAGAGGAACTCCTTGGGCGCAACCGCCAGGATGCGCTGCATCAAGGCCGGGTCGTCGGGGAGCAGGCCGGCCGGCACCAGGCGCCGCGTCACCTCCACCCAGTTCGGGTCCGCGGCAAAGACGTCCTTGAGATACGCGATCCCCTCCTTCTCCTGACCCGACGTGATCATGGTGATCGCCGCCCAGTAGCGGATCTCCGGGTTGTCGGGCAGCAGGCGCGCGGCGTCGCCGTAGGCCTTCATGGCGCCCGGCATGTCGCCCACCGCCATCAGGTCGTCGCCCGCGTTCATGCGCTCGTAGGCGCGGTGCACCCCGATGAGGCGGCGCAGTTCCACCAGCGGCTCGGTGCTGTCCTCCACGCGCAGGTCCATGGTGCGCTCCGCCCACGGCCGCCCCGCCGTTTCCCCCGGCACGATGACGATGGCGGCCGACTGCCGGCCACGGATGTCTCCGCCCTCGCGCTGCGCGGCCTCCAGCGCGGCGAGCAGGCGCTCGGCCAGGTCGCCCTTCGTGGTTTCATAGGCCGTTGCCATCGCGTCCCACACCGTGTCCTTCAACATGAGGTTCGCCTGCACCGAGTACTGCGCGCCCGGGTGATCGCCGAATGCGGCGATACAGTTCTTTCCCGTGTGCGCGGCAACATTACCCTGCGCGTCCACCATGGCCACCTGTCTCACCTCGCGCTGCGGGTCGGCGGCGAGCAGTGCGGCGAGCGCCTGCGGGGCGGTCTTTCCGGCGCGCATCAGGTCCAGACCCAGCGGGCCGTAGGACACCTCCGTGAAAGACTGCGTGGCCACCGCACCCACACCGGCCTCGGCCCACGCCACCCGCGCGCCCACCGAGAACCAGTGCGACTGCACCGCCACGCCGAACGCGCCGGTCACCGAGTCGCGCGCGACAATCGAATACGTATGCATGGGCCGCTCGACGGTGGCGGACCCGCCCGGGACGGGCGACAACAGCATGAGGACCGGGACGAGAAGAACAAGTAGACGGCGCTGCATGGCTTTCCTCCGTGGCGTGCGTGCGGGCCGCGGCCGCATTGACGGCGGCCGCGAAAGGGCCTATTCTGTGGGCTCTCCGGCCGTACGCTAACACATGGGCCGCGGGCGCGACAGCCCGCCAAATACCACGGGAAGCCAATCATGAATGCCCCAAAAGAAAGCCTTCTGGACAGGTTCCTCCGTTACGTCAAAATCGACACCCGCTCCGACGAGGACTCCAAGACCTTCCCCAGCACCGACAAGCAGTGGGACCTGCTGCGCCTGCTGCACGAGGAGCTGCTGGGCCTGGGACTCAAGGACGCCACCATCGACGAACACGGCTACGTGTTCGCCACCGTGCCGTCCAACCTGCCGCCCGAGCACGCCATGAAGGTGCCCGTCATCGGGTTCATCGCGCACGTGGACACCTCCCCCGCCATCACCGGCACCAACGTGAAGCCGGTGATCCACAAGAACTACCAGGGCGGCGACATCGTGCTGCCCGGCGACACCACCCAGGTCATCCACGCCAGCGAGTATCCCAACCTGGAGAAAATGTACATCGGCATGGACATCGTCACCTCCGACGGCACCACGCTCCTGGGCGCGGACGACAAGGCCGGCGTGGCGGAAATCATGACCGCGGTGGAGCTCTTCCTGCGCAACCCCGACATCCCTCGCGGCATCATCAAGGTGGGCTTCACGCCCGACGAGGAGATCGGCAAGGGCGCCGATCACTTCGACGTGAAGCGCTTCGGCGCGGACTTCGCCTACACCATGGACGGCGGCCCGCTGGGCGAGATCGAGTACGAGACCTTCAACGCCTTCGGCGCCACCGTTACCATCGACGGCGTGGGCGTGCACCCCGGCTACGCCAAGAACAAGCTGGTCAACGCCATTCGCGTGCTGGGCGACTTCCTCGACAAGCTCCCCCGCGAGCTGAGCCCGGAGATGACCGAGAAGCGCGAGGGCTACATCCACCCCTACATGGTGGACGGCCAGGTGGAGAAGGTGCAGCTGCGCATGCTGCTGCGCGATTTCGAGATGACCGGCATCGAGAAGCAGGAGGCGCTCTTGAAGAAGGTGGCCAACGAGGTGCAGAAGATGCATCCGAAGGCCAAGGTGGCGGTGGAGGTGAAGGAGTCGTACCGCAACATGCTCTACCAGATCGAAAAGGAGCCGCGGCTGGTGAAGTACGCCGAGGACGCCATCGTGCGCGCCGGCATCAAGCCCAACCACACCATTATAAGAGGCGGCACCGACGGCGCGCGGCTGTCGTACATGGGACTGCCCTGCCCCAACCTGTTTGCGGGCGGCGAGGCCATCCACTCGAAGCTGGAGTGGGTGCCGGTGCAGGTGATGGACAAGGCCGCGGAGACCATCGTGCGCCTCGCGGAAATCTGGGCCGAGCGATCGGCCACCAAGCAGTAGGAGGAACGGCCGCCATGTGCAGAAACATCCGACCGCTGTTCAACTTTGAGCCGCCCGCCAGCGACGACGAGGTCTACAACGCCTCGCTGCAGTTCGTGCGCAAGATCAGCGGCACCGCCAAACCCTCGAAGGCCAACGAGATGGTGTTCGACGCCGCCGTGCGCGACATCGCCGCCATCGCGCGCACCCTCATCCACAGCATGGTCACCACCGCGCCGCCGAAGAACCGCGAAGAAGAAGCCGCCAAGGCAAAGGCCCGCTCGGCGGAACGGTTTGGTGGGTGATAGCAAAGGCGGAGGCAACCTGGCAATCGTCTCGTGTTACAGGACCGGCCCCTGTCCTGGCCGATGGCGCGGCACCGCGAGCGAGCGCGTGGTCTCAGCGGTAAAGCGCCTTCACCGCCCCCCATGTCGTGTTTTGAACCGGAAGAATATCGACCAATATGCGGGATCCGTCCGGTTGATAGACATACTCAATAAGTGGCGCGGGCAACACCTGAATCATATGGTACTTCACGTAGTGTCCTTCCGCAGTCCGAAGGACGTACACGGGGCCAAGCAGCGCAAGCCCGTGCGTCTCGTAAGTTGATAGGTCCGCCGGTGCCTCCAAAACATCCTCAAAGGATCCTGATACCGTGCGCGCGGATGCGCCATTCCAACAGCCATACACGTACCCCAGCGGCGGGTCGACTACATAAACAATCGACAGGTCCCCATCATATTCACCAACCAGCAGTGAATCACTGAAGTCCCATGACCCAAACTCGAACCATGCATAGCCATGAATCACATCAGCAAGCGCGGGCGTGCTCATAAGAAGCGCGGCCACAACCGCAAGAAGAAGAATTCTTGTCCGCGAGAGCATCTTGAGCCGCCCGTTCTTTTCAGTACATCAACGATACAATGCCTTGATCCTTCCCCAAGTTGTTTCTTCAACCGGGAGCGGTGAGCAGGCGAATGCCAGCGGCGTTCCTGGGTCCAGGCGAGGTGACGGACATCCACACCCCGCACTAAGGGTATTCAACTGAAAATCGCGGATCAACTGCGCCTGTGGCTGGAAATTGCAGTCCATGCCTTCAACAGTCTCGGCACCCGGGTACGGCACGACCCTCAGCGTGCTGCAATCCGCCGCTCACTTCATCCAGCGTTCAACGTCGGTATAGCGCCTTGATACCTCCCCACGTCTTACTCTCGATTGGCAGCGGTGTGCAATCAAAGAAACCGGCCGCCCCAGGAATCGTTCGACTGATGGGGCAACCACAGCCCTGGCCAGGGGCAACCACAAACATATCCGACACACTCGCCACCTGCGGGACACCGTAGCAGTCGATTACATCAACAGTCTCAGCATCGGGATGCGGCACGACTCGTAGTCGAGGACAGTTCACGGTGGACCCCAAATACATATATGTGACAGACGCAATCATGCCACCCACGACACATGCGCCGTAGCATATGCTGATACCATCCTGCGTGTTTCCAACGGTCATCGAGTAAGCGTGAGTCTCCGAGACATACATGAGTGTCGCACCGGGATCGAGAGATAACTTGAAACGCGCACCGCGCGAACCGAACGTGTAAACGTGATTCACATAGACCGTGCGCAGGCCTGGCCCGCTGTCGTTTATCATCTGGCAGTCACGACCATACGGGCTCATCGACAACTCGATTGTGTCGGCTCTGACAACCGTCGATAGAAAAATCAAGCAGAAGACTAGAACGAAGCAGAAAGCTAGAGCCAGGAGGTTCGAAAGCGTTGGCACAAACCGCGGATAGTCGCCCGCCTGAAGCATTTCAATCTCATTCGGCAGGCTCACGTATGTGCGGTCGCGGTGCGGGTCGCTCACAGCCCAGGGACTCGAGTTGAACCTCGCCCGCTTAAAAATACGCAAGGATTCGCGATCGACAGATACGTCTTCAAGGCGGCACAAGAAAAAAGGGCGTAAGGCTAACGCGGTCGCGATAGCTCTTGCCAAGTCAGCACCCCCGTTGGCCGGAGAATATGAGGAAGGATTAACGCGGTGAGTATATCGTACCAGGGCCTCTTTTGTCCACTCGCGAATTAACGGGAACGTGCCGCTTCAGCGTTCGCCCATCACCGCGGACGCAAACCGTTCCGGCTCCGCCGGCGACACCACCACCACGCGGTCGCCGTAGCGCAACACCACCGCCAGCGAGGGATCCGTGATGTAGGCGCGGTACGTGCCCAGGTGCTTGTTGCGGAACCAGCCCGAGAACGAGAAGAATCCCCCGTTCCCGAAGATGCGAATGCCGCCCGCGATCTGCGCGGGGTCGTGCGTGGCGCTCTTGAGTCCGGTGCGCGAGAGGCGCGTCGCCCACAACAGCCGGTGCACGAGGATCGAGTCGCGCTCGATGGTGTAGCCGCGGATGGTGAAGAGTGCGGCGCCCACGATCATGAGGGCGGGCAGCAGTGCGGCCCACCACTTGGAGGAATCACCGCCCGCGCGGGTCATCGCCGCCCACGCCGCAAAGCTGGCCACCAGGCATACCATGGTTGCAAAGATCGAGACGCCGATCAGCAGGCGACTCCAGGGTGCTTTGAAATGCATCGGAACACCTCTAGCGGTTTACGAGCATGAACACCAGCACGGCCAGCGCCAGCGCGATGCGGTAATACGCAAAGACGTAGAGGCCGTGCTTGCGCAGGTAGCTGAGCAGGAAGCGGATGACCACCCAGCCGGCCACCGCCGAGGTAACGATGCCCACGATGAGCGCGGTCAGTTCTCCCGGCATGAGCGGTTGTCCGACGAGGTCGAGGCCCTTCTTGAGCGCTGCGCCCAGCATGAGCGGCGAGGCCATCAGGAATGAGAAGCGCGCGGCCTGGTCGCGGCGCAGACCGAACATCATCCCCACCGAGATGGTGATGCCG
>Ga0224505_10001005_pt1 | contig 18655 bp, 14 predicted proteins | sample SF_Jan12_sed_USG_FD_169102 | JGI IMG/M metagenome (GOLD analysis project Ga0224505, IMG submission 169102) | Sediment microbial communities from San Francisco Bay, California, United States - SF_Jan12_sed_USGS_4_1 | ecosystem: Environmental > Aquatic > Marine > Sediment | place: USA: California... | reverse complement strand
CCGTCGCACCTCGACGGGGTCGAGGTCGAAGCCGAAGTGGGCGGCCGATGCCGTGACCCGGTCGAGGTGACGATCCAGCAGCACCGCGCCTGCCGCCGGCTCCCACGCCATGGTCTCGAGCAGGCGAAATCCGGTACGGGCCCGTTCCAGCACCCGGGCCTTGTCGTGGGCCTCGGCCCATTCGGCGTCGGGCTCGCTGTCCCACACGATGCCGCCACCCACGCCGTACTCGAGCGTGCCGTGCCGGCGGTCGATGTGAGCCGTGCGGATGGCGACGTTGAACTCCAACGAGCCGTGTGGGGCGAGCACGCCGACGGCGCCGGTGTAGATGCCGCGGGGCTCGTCCTCGAGGGCGGCGATGATCTCGGTGGTGCGCACCTTGGGCGCGCCGGAGATCGACGCGGCGGGGAAGCAGGCGGCGAAGATCTGGGCCAACGACGCGTCGGATCGGGCGGTGACGGTCGACGTGAGCTGGTGCACCGTCGGGTAGGACTCGACGGTGTGCAGCGCGCTGACCGCCACCGACCCGACCTCGGCGATCCGGCCGAGGTCGTTGCGGGTCATGTCCACGATCATCGTGTTCTCGGCCCGGTCCTTCTCGCTGGCGAGGACCTCGTCGGCCAGATCGCGATCGATCACCGGATCGGGGTGCCGCGGTCGGGTTCCCTTCATGGGTCGGGTCTCGATCACCCCGTCGCGCCGGCGCAGGAAGAGCTCGGGCGAGGCCGAGGCCACGGCCTGGTCGCCCAGATCCAGATAGGCGACGTGATCGCCCCGCTGCGCACGCACCAACGACTCGAACAGGCCAAGCGGATCGCCGTCGAAGGCGGCCCGAAGGCGCATGGTGTAGTTGACCTGATAGCTGTCGCCCCGGCCGATGTGCTGGCGAATGCGGGCCAGGTCGAGCCGGTACCGGTCGAGGTCGCGAGTGGCGTCGATGGCTCCCACCGCGAAGTCGGCCCCGGCCGGCCCCCGGGAGGGCTCGGCGTGCTCGAACACGCCGAAGGCCACCAGGGGACAGCGCGGGTGTCGTCGCGCCGTGATGGCCGGGTCGAAGGCCGGGCCCGCGTCGTAGCTGACCATCCCCACCACCCAGTACCCGGCTTGCTGGGCCGCCTCGGCTCGCTCCAGCGCGGGTACCACGGTGGGCAGGTCCCAGGCGGTGATGGTGTCCATGGGATCGCGAAACGACAGCCAGGTCCGGCCGGTGGCGGTGGGGAAGCGCAGGATCGCCTGGCGGACCTGCGTCGGAGTCGGGGAGGCCGGCATCGTCTGGCCACGATAGGCCCTGGCTCTGTCGCTCGACGGTACGAAGTCCAGGGCCGACGGCGGGGGTGCGGCGGGCACCGCTCGTTTCGGGGGCACCGGCGCCGACAGGATCCCGGTGACAGGCCCGAGGCATCGCGCCGACATCGACGGACTGCGCGCCGTGGCCATCGCTCTGGTGGTCGGCTACCACGCCGGCGCGCCCGGATTCGCCGGGGGTTTCGTCGGCGTGGACGTCTTCTTCGTCGTGTCGGGCTTTCTCATCACCCGACAGCTGTGGTCCGGGCAGGAGCGGGCCGGGACGATCGATGTCCTCGAGTTCTGGGGTCGGCGAATCCGGCGACTGGCGCCGGCGGCCACGGTCATGATCCTGGTCGTGGTGGCGGTGTCGGTGCCGGTGGCGTCGCCCCTGGCCTGGGACGACACCTGGCGGGCCGCGGTGGCCAGCAGCGTCTACCTGTCGAACGGGTTCTTCGGGGCCGAGTCGGCCGACTACTTCGCGGCCGAGGTCACCACGAACCCGCTGCTGCACACCTGGTCGCTGGCGGTCGAGGAGCAGTTCTACCTGGTGTGGCCCGTGGTGTTGCTGGTCGCCGCGTCGTGCGGTGGGTCCACGTCGGCGGGCCGCCGGCGTCGATGGCTGGCGATCGTGGCGCTGGTGAGTGTTGCCTCCTTCGCCCTCTGTGTGGTGCTGACCCAGCGAGGAACGCCGTGGGCGTTCTATGCCAGCCCGGCCCGAGCCTGGGAGTTCGGCCTGGGCGCGATGGTGGCTCTGGGCGGTCCGCGCTGGCTTCGCCCGTGCCATGGCCGACGCACCCTGTTGGCGGCCCTCGGCACCGCCCTGGTGCTGTCGGCGGTGTGGATGTTCGACCGCTCGACCGCCTTCCCCGGGGCGTGGGCCCTGCTGCCGGCCACGGGCACGGCCCTGCTCATCGCCGCCGACGCCCGCGTGCTGCGACCGCTGCTGTCGGCCGCCCCGGTGCAGTGGCTGGGCCGGATGTCGTACGGGTGGTACCTGTGGCACTGGCCCATCCTGGTGCTGGGCGTGGGCTATCTGGGCCCGGTGGGGCTGGGTCCCCGGGTTGGACTGACCGTGGTGGCACTGGCGCCGGCCGTGTGGTCCCACCGGGTGGTCGAGCAACCGTTGCGTTTCCACCCCCGGCTGGCCCGGTCGGCGGCACCCAACTTCGCCCTCGGTGCCGCCCTGGCCGGTGCCGTTGCCCTCGCCGTGGTGGCGGCGGGCACAGAGATGCAGGGCCGGCTCGACCGGCCCGAGGTGCGCGTGCTGGCCGCGGCCCAGCAGGACCTGCCGGTCCTGGCCGACCAGGACTGCGAGACGCTCGACGTCGACGAACTGTTCGACGAGTGCCGGACGGTTCCCCCGGATGGTGACGGGTCGGCCCCCATCCTGTTGCTGGGCGACTCCCACGCGGGGCAGTGGCAGCCGGCTCTGGAGCAGGGTGCGGTGAGGCTGGGTCATCCGCTGGTGACCAGTTGGCGGGGCAACTGTCCGGCCATTCCCGTGGCCGTGGCGGTCGACGGGCGCAGCTCGGCCGAGTGCCGATCGCGTCAGGCCCACATGCTCGACCTCGTGGACGACATCGAGCCCGCGGCGGTGGTGCTCAGCCACTCGGCGGCCTACGACGTGAGCGACGCCGAGTGGCAGTCGGGCCTGGAGACCATGGTGGCGGAGCTGGAAGAGCGGCACATCCCGGTGGGCGTGCTGTTGGACATCCCCCGCCAGGAGACCGATCCGGTGCACTGCGCCGCCGTGCACGGGCTCGACGCCGAGTGCACCGTCGACCGGGAGACGGCTGACGCCCAGTTGGCGTCAGCCCATGCCCGCGAGCTGGAGATACTGGTCGATGCCGGCCACGGAGTGGCCTTCGATCCGTTGCCGGTCCTGTGCGACCGCGAGAACTGCCCTCTCCTGGTGGACGACGTGGTCACCTACCGCGACAGCAACCACCTGACGGCGACGTTCGCGTCCCGACTCGGTCCGGACATCCGCCGATGGTTGCGACACGAGGTGTTGGGCGGCTGATCAGGTCTCGAGGCCCAACCGGCTCCAGAGCCGGCGGGGCCCGGTGGTGAGCAGGCCGCACTCGTCGAGCAGGCGTCGAACCTTGTTGAGCGAGGCGTTGACGTCGGCCTCGTGTTGCGGGTCGCGTCGGACCGAGCGCACCACCTCGTCGGGAATGTCGTACTCGGCGACCAGATGGTCGGGGAGCCCCATCATCTGGTCGGCCATGAGCGCCAGCACCACGGGCGCGGTGTAGGCCAGCGCGGCCCGCTTGGGCCGGCCGAGCGTCGCGATGCGCCGCTTCAGCTGGTGCCGGGCGAAGCTCAGGTGTCGGGCCTCCTCGGTGACGTGGATGCGCATGATGCGTTCGAGCAATGGGTGCTCGGCTCCCTCGCGCAGGGCCTGGCGCTGCACGTGGTCGATGGGGTCTTCGCCGCCGAGCACGAACACGAAGAACAGCTCGGGGAAACGGGTGGCCAGCTTGACCACCTGTTGGGCCCCGAGGCGCAGCCGCAGGGGCAGCGGCCCGGTCTCGAGACCGGTGCGGTTGACGAACTCCTGGAACATCAGCGAGTGCTGCGACTCCTCGATGACCTCGTGGTAGGCGTACCGGAACTCGCTCGATCCGTTGTCGAGCCCAGCGGCGTAGGCCAGCAGTCCTCGGCTGAGCACGCTCTCGAACACCACGCCGCTGCGCATGCGATGGGCCACCAGGTGCAGGCCCAGTCGGGCCCGGGTGGCATCGTCGAGCGTGTCCCACCAGACCGTTTCACCGAGTAGTCCCTCGGCCGCCGGGATCCAGCGAGGGTCCTCGGCATCGATGGCGTTGGCGGGGTCGTCCCAGGCGACATCGAGGTAGGCATCGTGACGCTTGGTGATCGACTGCTGGTTGAGGCGGTCGATGAGCGCTTCCCAGGCGTCGTCGCCCAGGGCGTCACGGCCGATGCGTTCTTCGGTGGCCAGATCGTGATCGGCGATGGTCATGGGGTCTCCGTTTCGACGAGGTGTAGCGCCGCCAGTTCCTTCAGTGCGCTGATGACGGCTGCGGCGGCGGGCGGATCGGGATCTATCATCTGATGGGCGGCCTGGCCCTCGAGCAGGGACAGGGTGAAGTCGGGGGCCACCGTGGCCAGGGGACGACCTTGGAGCTCGGGGAAGGTGGCGGCCCAGGTCTGGCGCACGCGGTCGCGGATGTGGCCGGCCAGCGTGGTGATCGTGGCAGCCAGTTCGGGCTCGTGGCGAGCGCTGATGGACAGCTCGAACCACGCCTGGTGCTCATCCGATGAGCAGATCTGCCACAGCAGGTCGACGGCGGCGTCGATTCGGTGGCTCTCGTCGGAGATGGCGGACATCGCCGTGCGGAACTGCTCGATGTGGCGCTCCACCAGCCACTCGCCGGCCGCCACCCACAGCTCGGCCCGTGTGGGGAAGTGGTGCAGGAGGGCGCCGCGTGAAACGCCGGCTCGTTGGGCGATCTCGGTCGTGCTGGCGCCCTGGTAGCCCAGCTCCACGAGGGCCGAAACGGTGGCCTCCAGCAGGCGGGCAGTGGTCTGGGCGGTGCGCTCGGCCTGGGTGCGCCGAATGGTGGCCGTCATCGGACCCACACTGCCTGTTCACTTACAAACAGTCAAGCCTGTTTGTAAGTAACGGTGCCAGTGACGGGCCCACGCCGGGCGCCCGCCTCGTCACGAGGTCGGCCGAGCAACGCTCAGATGGGCAGATCGCCTGTGGCCCGGCGGGTGCTGCCCTCGTCGGTGTAGGCGGCGATGGTGCGCTGGGCGATCCGCATCTGGTGGACCTCATCGGCGCCATCGGCGAACCGGGCCCACCGGGCGTGCTGGTACATGTGGGCCAGGGGGGTGTCGGTGGAGTAGCCGAGGGCGCCGTGGACCTGGATGGAGCGGTCGATGACCCGCCCCAGCATGTTGGCCACGAAGTGCTTGGCCATCGACACCTCGCTCTTGAAGTCGACCCCGGCATCGATCTTGGACGCCGCGTGCAACACCATGAGCTTGGCCTGGTAGAGCTCCATCGTGGAGTCGGCGATCATCCACTGGATGCCCTGCTTCTCGGCCAGCAGCGAACCATGGCTGAACCGGTTGAGCGAGCGGTCCACCATCATGTCGAGCGCCATCTCGGCCTGCGCGATCCACCGCATGCAGTGGGCCAACCGGGCCGGTCCCAGCCGATACTGACCCAGCAGGTGGCCCTGGCCTCGACCGCCCAGCATCTGGTCGTCGTGGACACGGAGGTCCTCGATCAGGATCTCGCTGTGGCCGGTGGAGCCGTGCATGGTCTCGACCTCGCGCACCTCGGTCCATCCATCCTGGGGAAGATCGATCAGGAACGCCGAGTTCCCGGCCTGTGGGATGTCGGGGTTCTCCTCGGTGCGGCACACCAGGATGGCGAAGTTGGCCCGATGGGCGTTGGAGATGAACCACTTGTGGCCGTTGATGACCCATTCGTCGCCGTCCTGGTAGGCCCGGGTCTGGATGAGGGTGGGGTCCGAACCCGCCACCTCGGGCTCGGTCATGGCGAAGCACGACCAGGTTCGTCCCTCGCACAGGGGCCTGAGGTACTTCTCGGCCTGCTCGGGGGTGGCCCAGTGCAACAAGGTGTGCATGTTGCCCTCGTCGGGAGCCTGGCAGTTGAAGACCCACGGTCCGTAGTGCGATTTGGCCGCCTCGGCCTGCACCATGGCCAGCTCGACATGGCCCAGGCCCATGCCGCCCCACTCCTCGGGCATGTGCGGCAGCCAGATCCCAGCGGCGTGGGCCTGCTTGCGCAGGTCGATCAGCACGGCGACCCGCTCGCCACCCTCCAGCGGCTCGGCCCCGTCCTGGCCCTCGATCACGGCCTCGGCCGGCTTGATGACGCCGTCGACGAACTCACGCACCCGGAGGCGGATGGCTTCGTGTTCGGGGGCGAGGGTGAAGTCGATGGCCATGGGGCCCTCCAGAGGCGAGGCGAGATCGACGACCGTTCTACCCGCTTCTCAAGGCGGCGGTCGAAATCCCGGTCGTCTCCGGCCGGTCAGATCCGCTCGAGGGCCCCGCCGTCGAAGATCGGCGCCGCCTCGGCGGCCACCAGGTCGGCATCGAGATCGACCGGGTCGGGCGCCGATCCGTCATGGTCGGCTGCCGCCTGGAACACGACCGGCAGCAGCCGACTGTCGCTGGTGGTGTTGAGGAACAGCTGCGGATGGGCCAACACGTGGTGCACACTGCGGGTGAGGGCCTCGGGGTCCTCCAACGGTTGGTACCAGCTGTACTTCGGACCGTCGTGGTCGTCGGGCCAGCGCCGTCGGGCCACGGCCTTGATGGTCTGCACGGCCACGTTCTGGTCGGCGCACACGCCGAGCAGGGTGTCGACATCGGCCGCGTAGTCGGGTTGGCGCAGCAGGATGTGGCTGTAGGGCAACAGCACCGAGTCGAAGGCGAACTCGGCCAGGCTGCGCTGGTGCATGGCCGCGATGCGCAGGCCGTGCCCGGTGACCCCGATGTGGTGCACCAGCCCCTCGGCCCGGGCCCGGGCCAGGGACTCGACGGCTCCACCGGGGGAGAACACCGTGCGCCACTCGTCCTCCTCGACCAGGTTGTGCAGCTGGATCAGGTCGACGTGGTCGGTACCCAGCCGCTGGAGCGAGCGCTCCAGCTCGGCCCGGGCACCGTCACCGGTTCGCTCACCGGTCTTGGTGGCGACGAAGAAGTCGCGGCGGCGCTCGGCCAGCCATACGGCCACGTGCCGCTCGCTGTCGCCGTAGCTGGCCGCGGTGTCGATGTGATTGATGCCGTGCTCGTCGAGCAGGGCCAGCAGCTGATCACGACGAGAGTCCGAGCTGTGGCCGAGGGCCGCAGCCCCGAAGATGACCCGGCTGCTGCGGTGACCCGTGCGTCCGAAGGGGACATGTTCGATCATGGGCGGACCATACCGCCGCCTGCCCGGGTGCCGTCGAGCACCCTTCAGTGTCTATGGTGACCTGCCGATGGGTGACAGGAGCGAAGGAGCGGCCCGCGTGCCCCGAGCCAAGACGTTCATTCCCGGCACCGCCGGCGACCTGACACCGCAGTGGCTGACCGATCAACTCCGTGCCCACGGCGGCCTTCCTGCCGAATCCGAGGTCGTGGGCTTCCGCATCGGTCCGGTGGGCGGGGGCCAGGGGCTCAGCGGCGACCTCATGCGGGTCACCCTCGACTACTCGGGGGATCCCGGCGAGGCACCGGCCACCCTGATCGCCAAGTTCCCCACGTCCAACATCGTGAACCGGGGGATGATCGAACACCTCGGCACCTACGAGCGCGAGATCGAGTTCTACCAACAGCTGGCCGAGGAGATCCCCATCCGGGCGCCGCGTCACCTCGGCTCTGACCTGGATGCGGCGGTCCTGCCCCCCGCGGCCAAGGCCGGCGCCGCCCGCCTGCTCGAGAAGCTGCCGGGCTCGGTGCACGTGTTCCTGACCCGCGACGTCGGCAAGTTCATGCGGGCCACCACCCGTCGCTACGCGCTGCTCATCGAGGACATGGGAAGCGGCGAGGTGCACGATCTGGTCGAGCCGCCGGGGCCCGACCGGCTGAGGGTGATCCTCGAGCACCTGGCCCAGCTCCACGCCCATTTCTGGGGCGACATCGGTGTCGGTCAGCTGGTGAGCACCGGGCGGACCGTCACCGACATCCCCCTGGTGCAGCGCCACGTGTGTCGCGAGCGGGCCATCCCGGCGTGCATCGAGCGCTGGCCCGATCTCATGGGGCCGGTCGAGATCGAGATGCTGGAAGAGGCCACCGAGCGCTTCCCCGAGGATGTGAAACGACTCAATCGGCCGATCACGCTCATCCACGGCGATCCGCGATCCGACAACATGTTGTTCGGCGACGACGGGTCGCTGGCCGTGCTCGACTGGGCCATGCCCGCCTTCGCCGATCCCGGCTTCGATCTGGGCTACGTGTTGAGCAGTGCCGTCGAGCCCCACGACGGACGGTCGATGGCCCGCGAGCTGGCCCACCACTACCACGCCGCCCTGCGCCGCCACGGCGTGGAGTACGCCTTCGACGAGCTCTGGACGAGCGCCGAGGCCACCTTCCGGGCCCAGATCGTGCAGATGGCCCTCAGCCTGGTGTTCTTCCAGGCCTCCTACGGCGAGCAGGTCCCCAGTGACTACTGGGTGCCTCGCAGCCTGGCCTGTCTCATGGACGAACCGGCATCCCGAGTCGCCTGACCCACCCCTCACTCAAATTGCGTGGGTTCGTCGCGCCATTCGCGACGAAGTAACGCCAGATCGACCGGCGTCTGGGCCGGCCCTCGACCTGGCGTGACTTGGTGCACCTTGTTGGCACGAACCCACGCAATTTCGGTCAGGGTCAGGGGTCAGGGGTCGGGGGTCAGGGGGTGACGGTGAGGGCGATGTGGACGGGCTGGCCGTTCACCGTGGCGTCGTGCACCGATGTGCCGATGGCCTCGCCGTACGTCACCGCCGTGGCCAGGACCTGGCGGGCCACGTAGTCCTCGTGGGTGCGCACGGCCTCGGCCAGCTCGTCGGGCAGCTCGAGCACCAGGGCGATGCGGTCGGTCACCACCAGGTCGGCCGCCTTGCGGGCATCCTGCACCTGACGAACGACGTCTCGGGCCAACCCCTCGGCCTCGAGCTCGGCGGTGAGCTCGGCGTCGAGCACGACCAGCCCGTCGTTGCCGGGCAGGGCAGCTGCCACGACACCCTCGACCGGCTCGACGGTGAGCTCGAACTCTTCGGCGGCCAGCTGATGGCCGGCCACGGTGACGGTGCCGTCGCCGTTGTCGGTCCAGTCGCCGGCCTTGGCCGCGCCGAACACCTTCTGCACGTCACCGCCCAGCTTGGGCCCGAGCGACTTGCCGTCGGGCCGCAGCGTGAACGTGGCGAAGGCGCCGATGTCGTCATCGAATCGGACGTCCTTGACGTTGACCTCGTCGGCCAGGATCGGTGCGTAGGCCGGGTCGATGCCGGCGTGCACGAGCGTGAGCGCCGACAGCGGCAGCCGGACGCGCAGCCCGGTGTCCTCCCGCAGGCGAAGGGCCGTCGAGACCGCGCCGCGCACCCGGTCCATGTTGGTGACCAGTTCGGGATCGGCGGGCAGGTCGTCGGCCGCGGGCCAGTCGGTCAGATGCACCGACTCGCCACCGCGTAGGCCGCCGTAGATCTCTTCCATGATCATCGGCAGGAACGGTGCCGCCACCCGGCAGAGGATGGTGAGCACCGTGTAGAGGGTGTCGTAGGCGTCGCGCTTGTCGTGGTCGTCGCCGGGCGAGCCGGCCGACCAGAAGCGGTCGCGGCTACGGCGGATGTACCAGTTGTTGAGCGCGTCGATGAAGCGCTGGATCTCGGCGGCGGCGCCGGGCAGGTCGTAGTGATCCATGGCCTCGGTGGTGGCCTCCACCAGCGCCCGCGTCTTGGCCAGGAGATAGCGGTCGAGGAGCTGCGCCGAGTCGGTGCGGATCTCGGCTCGGTAGTCGTCGACGTTGGCGTACAGGGTGAAGAAGGAATACGCATTCCACAGCGGTAACAGCACCTGACGGGTGACATCGTCGATGGCCTGGTCGCTGATGCGGGTGTCGCCCCCTCGCACGATGTTGGTGGACATGAAGTACCAGCGCAGGGCGTCGGACCCCTGGTTCTCGAAGATCTCGGTGGGCTCGGTGTAGTTGCGCAGCTTCTTCGACAGCTTGGCTCCGTCGTCGGCCAGCAGGATGCCGTGACAGATCACGTTCTGGAACGATGGCTTGTCGAACAGGGCGCCGGCCAGCACGTGCAGCGTGTAGAACCAGCCACGCGTCTGGTTGATGTACTCGACGATGAAGTCGGCCGGGTAGTGACTCTCGAACCACTCCTTGTTCTCGAACGGATAGTGCACCTGGGCGAAGGGCATCGAGCCCGATTCGAACCAGCAGTCGAGCACCTCGTCGACCCGACGCATGGTGGACCCACCGGTGGGGTCGTCGGGATTCGGTCGGGTGAGGTCGTCGATGAACGGCCGATGCAGATCGGTGGGGCGCACACCGAAGTCGGCCTCGATCTGGTCGAGGCTGCCGTAGACGTCGATGCGGGGGTGGGCCGGGTCGTCGCTCCTCCACACCGGGATCGGTGACCCCCAGAACCGGTTGCGGCTGATGGACCAGTCTCGGGCGCCGGCCAGCCACATGCCGAAGCGGCCGTCGCGCACGTGCTCGGGCACCCAGTTGATCTGTTGGTTCAGCTCGACCAGGCGGTCGCGGATGGCGGTGACCTCCACGTACCACGACGAGATGGCCTTGTAGATGATCGGGGTGTCGGTGCGCCAGCAGTGCGGGTAGTTGTGCTCGTAGGTGTCGTGACGAACGATGCGGCCGGCGTCCTTCAAGTGACGGATGATGCCGGGGTTGGCGTCGAACACGTTCTCGCCGGCCCACTCGGGCACGTCGTCGGTGAAGCGGCCCTGGTCGTCCACCGGAACCACCCGACCGATGGCGATGCCGTTGGCCTCGCTCACCACCTGGTCGTCCTCGCCGAAGCCGGGGGCCATGTGCACGATGCCGGTGCCTTCGGTGGTGTCGACGAAGTCGGCGCCAAGTACGCGGAAGGCGTCGTCGCGCTCGGCGAAGTAGTCGAACAACGGGGTGTACGTGCGGCCCACCAGCTGGGCTCCGGCGACGGTGCCGTGCACCGTGGCCTGGCCCAGCTGGGGCTCGTAGGCGGCCAGTGCCTCGCTGCCGATCACGTAGTAGCTGCCCTCGTCCTCGACCACCGAGTACTCGACGTCGGGGCCGACGGCCAGAGCCAGATTGGACGGCAGGGTCCAGGGGGTGGTGGTCCAGGCCAGCATCTTCATGGGCCCGGGGTCGCCCTCGGCCGGCTCCAGGTCGAAGATCACGGTGAGGGCCGGATCCTGGCGAGGTCGCGTGGCATCGTCGAGACGGATCTCGAAGTTGGACAGCGGTGTCTCGGCCCCCCACGAGTAGGGCATCACCCGATAGGCCTCGTACACCAGACCCTTGTCGTACAGCTGCTTGAATGCCCACATGACCGATTCCATGTACGACAGGTCCATGGTCTTGTAGTCGTCGTCGAAGTCCACCCAGCGGGCCTGACGATTGACCGTCTCCTGCCACTCGCGGGTGTACCGCATGACGGACTCGCGACAGTGCCCGTTGAATCGGGCGATGCCCAGCTCCGCGATGGCGGCGTGGCCCGACACGCCCAGCTCCCTCTCGGTCTCCATCTCGGCCGGCAGGCCGTGACAGTCCCAGCCGAACCGTCGGTCGACCTTGTAGCCCCGCATGGTCCAGTAGCGGGGTACGACGTCCTTCACGTAGCCGGTCAGCAGGTGACCGTGGTGGGGGAGTCCGTTGGCGAACGGGGGGCCATCGTAGAAGACGTACTCGCGGTCGTCGGGCCGCTGGTCGATCGAGGCCTGGAAGGTGTCGTCGGCCTGCCACCGATCGAGAATGCGGGCTTCGATGGCCGGGAAGTCCGGCTTCTTGGTGACGGTGGGGTAGGGGCCATCGGCAACAGCATGCATTCCCCGAAGGCTACCGGCGGCGCCCGAACCCGCCGTTGTGGATTCAGCCCATGATCTCACCGGCGTTGACCATCAACGACTGGCCGGTGATGGACCGGGCCCGGTCCGAGCAGAAGAACAGCGCCGCCTCGGCCACGTCCTCGTCGGCCGGGATGCGGTCGAGGACCATGCGGCTCATGATCTCGGCCTTGATGTCGTCCTCGGGGACATCGCGCTCTCCCGCCTGCCACTGCACGTAGGCCTGGACGGGCGGTCCCCACATCCACGTGGGGATCACCGTGTTCACCCGAATGCCCAGCGGTCCGAGCTCGGCGGCGAGGTGGACCATGGCCGACTCCATGGCGCCCTTCGATGCCGCATAGGCGGTCTGGAGGATCTGGGCCAGGTGGGCCGACTGCGAACCGATCAACACGACCGACCCCCCTCCCCCCTGCTCCATCACCGGAGCCACGGCTTGGATGATCCGTAGCGGCCCGGCCACGTTGACGCGGTAGGTGGACTCGAAGGCGTCGAGATCGGTGCCGAGCACACCGCCCATCACCGAGTCCACCGCCGCCACCTGGACCAGGGCGTCGATGCCGCCGAAGCGATCGGTGGCCGCCTCCACCAGTGTCTGGCCCGCGTCGGGGTCGGCCACGTCGATACGGCAGGGGTGGACCCTGGCGCCGCTCGGGTCGAGCTGGTCGGCCAGCTCGATCAGCTTGGCTTCGGTCCGGGCCGCGATGACGACGTTGGCCCCGTCGCGCACGGCGCCGGTGGCGACCTCGCCGCCGAGCCCCGGGCCCACACCGATCACGGCGATGGTCTTGTTCTCCAACATGGCCGCCGAGGCTAGCTCCGGACGCGGACGAGCCCGCTGCTCGTCGGCAGCGGGCTCGTCGGTGGGGAGTGCGGGGACTAGAGCCAGCGGCGCTTGCGGCCGATGTCGGCCAGCACCATCCCGACACAGAGGATGAGCAGGCCACTCAGGAGCTGCACGTACAGCACGCCGGGACCGGTGCGGGGCAGCTCACCGTTCTCGGTGGTGTCGTCGCCCCCGTCGTCGGTGGTGGGGGTGGTCGTGGTGGTGGTCTCCGGGTTGGTGGTGGTGGTCTCCGGAGTCGTAGTGGTGGTGGTCTCCGGGTTGGTGGTGGTGGTCTCCGGCATGGTCGTGGTGGTGTCGGGCGTGCTGGTCGTCGTGGTGGCGGGGGCGGTGGTGGTGGTCTGGGGGGTGGTGGTCGTCGTGCTGTCGTCGCTGCCGTCGTCGCTCTGATTGTCGTCGTCGGTGCCGATGTCGTCGGAGCTGTCGTCGCCGCCTCCATCGTCGGAGCCGGACTCGCAGTCCCGCACGACCGTGGTGTCGAGCAGCACGGCACCGCCGACCACCGTGGCCGTCATGGAGTACGACCGGTCTTCGACCGCGGCGACCAGTGCGCGCTGCACGGCGCCACTGGCGACGGTGAGGTTGGAGGTGGTGCCGTTGATCGTGACCGTCACCGATCCCGGGCTCGAGCCGTTGTTCTGGACCATCACTCCGAGCGTCTCGCTCGAGCAGTGGTTCACCACCGACGCCGACAGCGCCGGGGTGGCGGTCGAGAAGGTGGCGTAGGTCACGCTGATGGCCAGGGCCACCGCGACGAGGCCGGTGATGGCGACCAAGCGCCGGTCGGGCCGCACGGAGACGTTCTTTCGATCCATGTGGCCCGAGAGTACGAACCGGCTTCACCGTCCTCATGGGACAGGCGGCCCTATCTGGATGAGCCATCGGACCCATCGATCGGCCCGCCGGCAGGTGCGCGAGCCCGCGCCGGTGTGCACACCGCACCCGGTCACCCCGCTGTCGTCCGGTTCGGCTACCGGTCGCTCGGCCGGTCGTCGAGCAGCTCGTGGAGCAGCACCCGGACCCGACGGTCGATCTCGTCGCGTATCGGCCGGACGGCGGCCAGGTCCATGTCCGCTGGATCGTCGAGGGCCCAGTCGAGGTAACGAACGCCGGGGAACACCGGACAGGCGTCGCCGCAGCCCATGGTGATGACCACGTCGCTCACCGCCACCGTGGCCGGATCCAACAGATGGGGTGCGGCACCGCTGATGTCGATGTCCCATTCGGCCAGCGCGCCGCGAGCGGCCCCGTTGATCTCGTCGGCCGGCGCGCTGCCCGCCGAGCGCACCTCGACCCGGCCCATTGCGTGATGGTCCATCAGCGCGGCCGCCATCTGCGAGCGGCCGGCGTTGTGGACGCACACGAACAGGACCGACGGGGTGTCCGGCATGGGCCTCATGATGGCACCCTGGTCAGGCGTCGGGTGGCCCTGTTCATCCGCCGGCCACCGTGGGGAGGTCCGGGGTTGGCTACCGTGCCAGGCGTGCATGCTCGACGGCTCGTGGCCGAAGCGCTCGGTTCGGGTTTCCTGGTGGCCGCCGTCATCGGATCCGGAATCATGGCCGAGCGGCTCAGTCCCGATGATGTCGGCCTCCAGTTGCTGGAGAATGCCGCAGCCACTGCGGGCGTGCTGTACGTCATCATCGTGGTGTTCGCCCCGGTGTCGGGTGCGCACTTCAACCCGGTGGTGACGATGGGAGACTGTCTCATCGGCGGTCGGCCCTGGCGGGATCTGCCCGGGTACGTCGGCGCACAGATCGCCGGAGGCTGCTTCGGAGCGGTGGTGGCCAACCTGATGTTCGACCTCCCGGCCGTGGAATGGTCCACCAAGACCCGTTCGGCCGGGCACCTGTGGTTGGCCGAGGTCGTGGCCAGCCTCGGGTTGGTCCTGTTGATCTTCGCCTTGGTGCGCACCGACCGGTCCCGCCTGGTCGCCGGCGCCGTGGCGGCCTACATCGGCGGCGCCTACTTCTTCACCTCGTCCACCAGCTTCGCCAATCCCATGGTTTCGGTCGCCCGCACGTTCAGCGACACCTTCGCCGGCATCGAGCCGGCGTCGGCCCCGATGTTCATCCTCATGCAGATCGCCGGCGCCCTGGCGGCCGCGGCCCTGGCCGCGTGGCTCTTCCCCCGTTCCGCCGACGACCCGACCGACGAAGTGGTCGTGCCCGGCGACCGATAGCGCGCCACCCCACGACCAGGTCGGAGGGTTGTGGCCGGTAGCGTCCGAGGATGCAACACGGCGCGTCCTCCGGTGGGCCCACCAACGCCGGTCGGGCGGCGGCCGCGACCGCCATCGTGTTGTGGTCGATGGGCAACGTCATCGTCAAGCACATCGACATGTCCGGCACGCAGGTCGCGTTCTGGAGGCTGCTGCTGGGTGCGGTGGTGTACGGCGCCGTCTTCGTCGCCCGGGGAGGGACCTTCGATCGGCGCCGGTTCCTGCTGGCCGCGCCCACCGCGCTGGCCATCAGTCTGGAGATCGTGGCCTTTTTCGTGGCCATCAAGGCCACGACCGTGGCCAACACCACGGTGATCGGGGCGCTGGCCCCGTTGCTGCTGTTGGTGGTCGCGGCTCGTCGCTTTCGCGAGCGGGTCGACGGCGTCCTGGTGGTGGCCGGCCTGGTCGCCTTCGTGGGTGTCGGGATGGTGGTGTTCGGATCGACGGGGCGCCCGGTGTGGAGCCTGCGCGGCGACCTGCTGGCCGTGGTGGCCATGGTGTTGTTCGCCGCCTACTTCGTGTTCGCCAAGGCGGCCCGCGAATCCCTGGGGACCTTCGAACTGCAGACGCTGACGCTCATCATCGGGTCGGTGGTGCTGGCCCCGCTGGCCGTGATCGACGCCGATGGGCGCTTCGATGTCCCCTCGGCCGCCCAGTGGCCCTGGATCGCGCTGGTGCTGTTGGTCCCCGGCACCGGTCATCTGCTGATGAACTGGTCCCATCCCCACACCCATCTCACCTACACGTCGATGATCACGCTGGCGATTCCGGTGCTGTCCACGTCGTTGGCGGCATGGTGGCTGGCCGAGTCGTTCGGCCCGCGCCAGGCCGTCGGCATGGTGGTGGTGGTGGCCGCGCTGGCGGTGGTGATCCGCCACGACGTCAGGGATCGGCCGTTGCGGCTCGCGCCCTCTACCATCGCGTCGCCGCCGCCCAGGGAGTAGCCATGAGCACCGATCTGTTCGATCGATTCACGGTGATCGATGTCGATACCCACCTCACCGAGCCGCCCGACACCTGGACGGCCCGGATGCCGGCCTCGATGCACGAGCAGGTCCCCCACGTCGAACGCATCGACGGCAAGGACGTGTGGATGGCCGGCGGTCAGCGATTGGGTGCGCCGGGCTTCTACTCGATGGCGGGCTACGACGGACTGATGCCCGTCGACATCCCTGACACGTTCGACGAGATCCCCGCGTCGATGTACGACGCCCGGGCCCGGCTGGCCTTCATGGACGAGCAGGGCATCCACGCCCAGGTCCTGTACCCCAACGTGGGTGGCTTCGGGAACGGCTACTTCCTCAACCTGCCCGATCAGTCACTGGCCAACCGGTGCGTGGCGGCCTACAACGACTTCCTCACCGACTGGACCAGCGCCGACCGGGACCGTCTGGTGGCGATCACGGCGGTGCCCTTCTGGGATGTCGAGGTCGCCGTCGGGGAGATCCAACGGTGCGCGGCGCAGGGACACCGGGCCATCAACTTCTGCAATCAACCTCAGGACTACGGCCAGCCGCCGCTGGCCCACCGGCATTGGGACCCCATCTGGGCCGCAGCCCAGGACGCAGGACTGTCGGTGAGCTTCCATGTCGGCGGCGGCTCGATGGGCACCCAGTTCACCGATACGGCTGACATGGGGTGGATGACCAACTTCGCCAAAGTGTCGTCGCTGATCTTCATGGACAACATGCGCTGCATCGCCGACCTCATCTTCGGTGGGGTCTGCCATCGCTTCCCCGATCTCGACCTGGTCTCGGTGGAGTCGGGCGCCGGGTGGATCCCGGCCGCGCTCGAGACGATGGACTGGCAGTGGCGCAACGGTGGCGTCACCGTCGACCACCCCGAGTACGAGCTGCTGCCCAGCGAGTACTTCCGGCGCCAGATCTACGGCTGTTTCTGGTTCGAGCAGGAGGGCGCACGCTTCGCCCTGGACCAGTACCCGGACAACCTGATGTACGAGACCGACTACCCCCACCCCACCTGCCAGCATCCGGGTCCGCGTACGCCGGCCCAGTTCCCGCGGGACTACGCCACCGATGCCCTCGGTGGTCTCGACGACGACGTGTTGGCCAAGGTGCTCCACGACACCGCGGCCAAGGTCTACGGCCTTCGCTGATGAGCGAGCCGGTGATCCCGGACCTGGGGTCCGAGCATCTGGTGGTCCACGTCGACCGGGGCGTGTTGCACGTCCGGGTCGACCGCACGGAGCGGCGCAACGCCTTCACCCAGGACATGTACCGCGGGCTGAAGCGGGCGGCGATCTGGGCCGACCGCACCGGGGAGATCGACGCCATGTGCCTCACCGGCACCGCCGAGTGGTTCGGCGCCGGCGGCGACATGGGCGGGCACGCGGCCGACCGTGAGACGTTGGCCGCCGAGTGGGACCCGACCGACCACTTCCCGTTCCGCCACTTCGAACGGTGCCGCAAGCCGATCGTGACCAAGATCAACGGTGTGTGCCAGGCCGGCGGCCTGAACCTGGTGATGTACAGCGACGTGTCGGTGGCGTCGGACCGGGCCACGTTCCGCGTGCCCGAGCTGCTACGGGGTGCCCCCGATCCGTGGATGGCCGCCCGCTTGGCCGAGCATGTGGGCCCGGCCAAGGCGAAGTACCTCTACTTCACGGCCGCTCGCTTCGACGCGGCCGAGGCCGAGGCGATGGGCCTGGTCGCCAAGGTGGTGCCCCACGCCGAGCTCGACCAGCACGTCGACTGGGTGCTCGAGCAGATCCGGCTGACGGGCCCGCAGTCGCGAGCGCTGATCAAGGCCGACATCAACGACCGGCTACCCGAGCCCGACGCCAAGCTGTTCGCCTCCACCATCCTGTCGCCCGAGATGCGCGAGGGCATGGCCGCCTTCATCGAGAAGCGCCCTCCGGCGTGGCCCCGCTGATCGTGGGCGCCTGACCCCGCGGTCGGGCGCTCAGGCGTAGGTCGACCCCTTGACCCCGTCACGGTCCTGGCGGATCTCGACGTTGACCAGCGCTGGCCGATCGGCTCGGAATGCCCGCCCGAGCGCGGGCCGTATGTCGTCGGGCCGGGTGACGTGCTCGCCGTGTCCGCCGAGCGCCTCCACCACCCGGTCGTACCGGGTGGGCGCCAGCTCGGTGGCAACCGTGCGGGTGAACAGTGCGGCCTGAGGTCGCATCATCTGACCCCAGGCCGCGTCGTTCCCGACGATTCCCACGATCGGGAGTCCGAAGCGCACTGCCGTGTCGAACTCGAAACCGTTGAGCCCGAACGAGCCGTCGCCATAGATGATGAGGACCCGCCGGTCGGGGTGAGCCAGCTGGGCGGCCAGGGCGAAGGGCATCCCCACCCCGAGCGTGCCCAGCGGACCGGGGTCCATCCACACACCGTCGTCGGGGACTCTCAGCACCTTCGACGCCTGGGCGACGATGTCGCCGCCGTCACCGATGACGATCATCGAGTCGTCGGATGCGACGAAGGCGCCGATCTCCCGACACAGCCGGAGCGGATCGATGGGAACCTCGTCGCTGTCGAGTTGTGCGGCCAGAGCCCGGTCGGCGGCGGTCTCGATCGCGCGCAGGTGCGTGCGCCAGTCCTCGAAACGATCGCTGATGTCACCGAGGAGCAGGGCCAGCTGGTCGAGGTTGCGGCCGAGGTTTCCCGCGAGCCCGACGGTGGCCGAGCGGTTCTGGCCGATGAGCGTGTCGTCCATGGCCAGCTGCACGATGGGCGTGGCTTCGGGGATCGAGTCGCCGAATCGCATGCGGAAGTCCAGGGGGGTGCCGGCCAGGA
>Ga0224505_10001004_pt1 | contig 18659 bp, 18 predicted proteins | sample SF_Jan12_sed_USG_FD_169102 | JGI IMG/M metagenome (GOLD analysis project Ga0224505, IMG submission 169102) | Sediment microbial communities from San Francisco Bay, California, United States - SF_Jan12_sed_USGS_4_1 | ecosystem: Environmental > Aquatic > Marine > Sediment | place: USA: California... | reverse complement strand
CCGTCACCGTCGTCTCCCCCGAGGAGACCGACACCCAGCTGTCAGGCATCGTCACCGAGGCCCGCTTCACCGCCACCGGCTTCGAATGCACGGTTGTCATCGACGGCGTCGCGTTGGTGGCAACGTCGGTCAGGCGCTGCTCACCGGCCGAGAGGGTGCATCTCCGCGTGGACACGACGCAGACCGTTCCCGTCTACCCGGACCAACCCATGTGATCGATGGGGCCGTGGCCTGAGCCCATGCGCCAACCGGCCGCCGACGAGATGGCACGGGACACGAAGTACTTGGCAGCATCGATGGCGCCGTCGCGGGGCATGCCCCGAGCCAAGTTGGCCGCCACCGCCGATGCCAGGCTGCACCCGGTGCCGTGATCGTTGCAGGTCTCCACGCGAATCGCAGGGAGTCTTCGGACCACGCCACCGCTCCACACGACATCGGGCGACCGCTGTCCACCGAGTCGCCCGCCCTTGACCACGACCGCGGCCGGACCCATCGCTCCGATGGCCGCGGCGGCCCGCTCCATGTCGCCAACCGTGCCCACGGGCGCTCGCACCAGGAGGGCCGCTTCGTGGAGGTTGGGGGTCACCACCGAGGCATGCGGGAACAGCTCGGTGACATATCGCTGCGGCACCGGGTCGTCGAAGAGTGCGCCTCCGGACGCGTCGACCAACACCGGGTCCACCACCAGGTTCGGCAGGAGCCCGGCGCGAGCGTGCTCGCCAACCAGGCTCACCACCTCGGCCGTGCCGAGCATCCCCGTCTTCACCGCGGCCACCGGTAGGTCCGACAACACCGCGTCCAACTGCGCCCCGACCAGGTCCGCCGACAGGAACTCGGCAGCTCTCGTCTCGGATGTGCTCTGGGCCGTGACGACCGTGACCACGGTGGCCCCGTGCATACCGTGGGCCGCGAGCGTGCGCAGATCGGCCTGAATGCCCGCGCCGCCGGCGCTGTCGGACCCGGCAATGGTGAGCACGACGGTCGGGGTCACGACCACCGGATCTCGAATGATCGCTCGAACGGCGAATCGTCGGGACCCAGTTGGTGCGCGTCCCGATTGAAGGCATCGGGTCCGTCGCTCTGCGGTTCGACGCACAATGCGTGTTCGGGCTCGGTGTAGACCACCCAGTGCGAGCAATCAGAGCGCAGCTCGAGATCGACCACTCCCGGCCAGGTCAGTCGAATTGGCTGGTCGACCTCGGTGAAGCAGTCGTCCCAAGGCCCATCACCCGGCGCCAGCAAACGGCCGGTGGGAATCTGATCGGCGTCTCGCTCCATCTGGGCACCAGCGTCGAACACCAGCTCGGCGGAACGGTCGCGGATGACCCGGCGGAACCACGGATGCCAACCCACCATCACCGGCCAGGGGCACTGATCGAGATTGGTGACGGAAATGGTCCACCGCAGCGCCACCTCATCGATCTGGAACGACGACTCGACCCGCCCGGCCCAAGGCCACGGCTCGGTCAGGTTCAGCTCGATGCGGTCGTCGGCCACCTGCCGCCAAGGACTCACATACCCCGTGCCGTGTATGGCGTGAGGGCCGAGCGTGACCGGGAGACGATACGGGACTCCGCGCCACTCGAATCGCCCATAGGCCACCCGACCGGCCCAGGGGACCATCGGATAGCAGCCCCAGCGGAGCGGGTCGGTGGTGTCGACTCCGCTCACCAGAAGCTCGTGACCGTCGACCGTCAACGACGCCAGGCGACCACCTCGTTCGACATCGACCCTGACGCCGGCCCGACCACTGGCCAGCTCCATCACCGCTCCCCCGCCGGCGGGCCGAGCAAGGCAACCACCTGGTGGATGTCGACCGACGACGCCGACTGCAGGGGCGCCAGGCGGTCGTAGACGGTCGCCGCCGCCGCCTGGAAGCCGCCGGGAAGGCCGACGTCCTCCATGGCCCGGGCCAGCTCTCGCAGCTCGTCCCCGAAGCGCCACGCCTTGGGGCCCACGGCGGCGGCTGTCAGCTCACTCCGTCGGGCCGTCCCCTGCTGGGAACGGTCCCACTCGGTCAGGAGCGCCTCGGTGACCCCCTCGACCTCGGCGTAGGCCCGCACGGCCAACAGCACCGCCCCGACGGCCTTCGTCCAGGTCGCGTAAGCCACCTTCAACGCAGAAGCTGCCCCCACCCCGCCGTCGAGTGAAACCGTCTCCAATGCCGATCCGGCGAGAGCCGCCGTGACCTCGGACCGGTGGTCCCCACTGAGGAACAGGCGAGTGCTCCCCGCAGACCAGGCCGGCGGGCCCACGATTCCGCCGTCGACCATCCGGGCGCCACCACTCTCGATCACCTCACGGACACGCCGACTGGTACTCGGCGCGATGGCGTTGGCATCGACGTACAGCCCGGCAAAGCTCTGGTGGGCCACGTCCTCGGCCACCTGCACGGCCCGACCGGGCGGACAGACCGACACGATGGCGTCGGCCCGTTCGGCCAACTGGGCCAGACCGAAGACATCCTCGGCACCGGCCTCGGACGCCCGCTGTCGGGTGAGACGGCTGCGACCATCGCTGCACCACAGCACGCGGTGCTCTGTCGACACGAGGGCGGCGGCCACCGAGGCTCCCATGGCTCCCGGGTGCAGCACCCCCCACGTCGTCGCGCTCATCGGCGCGAGGCTACCGGTGCGGCGTCGTTCAGCCGAGACTCGCCGCAGTGACGACTCCGTCGTCGATATCGACCGTGATCCGATGTTCGATGAAATCGGCCGTCAACGGGAATCGCTCGTCGTCTTCTCGACCCACGCGATACGGCACGCCATCTTCTTCGGCCTTGGCCTCGGCTTCCGCGGCGGTGAGACCGATGTAGTCGTCGACGACCGGGAGCGCCACGGGATCACCCGCGCCGAGGATGCTGGTGGCGAGTGGAGCCTCCGACGTGCCAGAACCGTCGGCGGCAGTCTCGTCGCCTGCGTCACTTCCGCAGGCCGAGACCACGACCGCGAGCGCCAGCACGGCGGCGGCTACTCCAGGGAAACGATTGGTGGACATGTTCGGGTACCTCCAGGGATCGGCATTCATCTGACGACCGAGGCACCCTCGCTGGTTCCCTCCGGTGACCGGTCGTCAGAGAACGGTTCGTCGCTACGCAGCGGCTCGGGAACCGACCCGGGCCACGCTAGGGCCTCCACCGCGCTCGCGGAACCCGGCCGAGCGAAGTAGAACCCCTGGGCCAGCTCACATCCCAGCTCGCGCAGCCGCGTGAGCTGCGCCTCGTTCTCCACGCCCTCCGCAACGACCTGGAGGTCCAGACTACGGCCCAGCGCGACCACCATGGCCACGATCGAGGAATCGATGCCCTCGGTGGCCTCCAGCTCGCCCATGAAGCTGCGGTCGATCTTCACCACATCGACCGGGAAGCGTCGGAGGTAGGTCAGCGATGAGTACCCCGTGCCGAAGTCGTCGATGGCGATGCGCACTCCGAGGGCTCGCAGGGCGTCGAGGGTCTCGCACGCTCGGTCCAGGTCCTCGAGCAGCACCGTCTCGGTGATCTCCAGGACCAGCAACGAGGGGTCGGCCCCCGTCCGCTCGAGCGTGCGGGCGATGGTGTCGACACACTCCACGTCGGCCAGTTCGCGACCCGAGAGGTTCACCGAGACTCGCAGCGGCGAGTCCGGGTGAGCAGCCGACCATCTGGCCATCTGCTCGCACGCGGTCTGCAGCACCTGCCGTCCGACGCCGATGATGAGGCCGCTCTCCTCGGCCACCGGGATGAAGTCCACCGGGGATACCAAACCGTGCTCGGGCCGATCCCATCGGGCCAAGGCTTCGACGGCCACCACCTCGTCCCGCGACAGGTCCAGTATCGGTTGGAACTGGCAGAACAGCTCGTCGGTGTCGATTGCCCGGCGAAGCGCATTCTCGATCTCGTGGCGGGACTTGATGCGTTCGCGCATCTCGGTGTCGAACACCTCGATGCGGTCCCGACCCCCTTGCTTGGCTCGATACATGGCCACGTCGGCGTCTCCGAGCATGTCGTCGGCGGCCACCTTGCCGTCCTCGCTGACGACGATGCCCATGCTCAAGGAGCTGAACACCTCCTCGCCCTCCAATACGAAGGGTCGGACCATGCTGTCGGCGATCCGATTGGCGACGATCATCATGTCGTCGGCGTCGCGCAGGCCGCGGGCAAGGACCACGAACTCGTCGCCGCCGAATCGGGCGACCACGTCGCTGGGTCGAACGCAGTCCTTGAGCCGGCTGGCCACACCGCGCAGGAGATCGTCGCCGGCCTGATGACCCAGCGTGTCGTTGACCACCTTGAAGCGATCGATGTCGACGAAGAGCAGCCCGACCGGGCGACCGCCGGTGAGCGTGTCCTCCAGAGCGCGCTGGAGCTCGCGGGACATGACGTCACGGTTCGGGAGACCGGTCAGCGAGTCGTGGGTGGCCTGGAACTCGAGGCGACGTTCGAACGCCACCCGCTCGCTGATGTCGCGCACGATCACGGTGTAGGTCCAGGTCGGTCCGTCATCGATACGGCTCACCGACAACAGCGCCGGGAACTTCGACCCGTCCTTGCGGGACGCGATCGCCGTCACCGCACCCATCTCATCCTGCTCTGCACCGAGGATGATGGGTGTGTCGATCTGCTCCTCGGTGGGCTCGTACCACTCGAGCAGGCGATCGGCCGGGGTCCCCATCAGGGCCTCGGCGTGGTGTCCGAACATCTGCTCGGCGGCAGCGTTGAACTCGAGGATGTGGCCCTCGGAGTCCACATGCATGATGCCGTCAGCAGCGTGATCGAGAATGGCTCGGATTCGGCTCTCCGACTCGCGCAGACGACGGTTGGACACCTGAAGCTCGGAAGTGCGCTCGGCTTCGTGGCCGGCGATGTCCACCAACGCATCGGTCATGCTGTTGAAGGCGCCCGCCAGCGTGCCCAGCTCGTCCTGGCGGCCCACCGCGGCCCGAGTACTGAGGTCACCACCCGACACCGCGATCGCCGTGTCCGTGAGCTGCACGATCGGTCGCGTGATCGTCCGGGCCGCGATCCACGACAGGAGGAACACCGTCACGGCGGCCACGGCCAGTGCGCCGATGACGATCTCCCGGAAGCGATCGGCGCCGGCCAATGCCTCGGAGCGATCCACCTTGACCACCAGTCCCCAGCCGGCCAGGTCCACACGACGGGTGGCGGCGAACACCTCCTCGCCACGGCTGTCGACGACGTCGGCGAACTGGGCCGCCTCGCCGGCGACCGACCGGGAGAGGAGGTTCGACGACTCGGTGGACGTCACGACGGTTTCGAAGGCGGCGTCTCCGCTGACCGGTGCGTCCACCACGAGCTGTGCGTTGCCTCGACCATCGCGCTGGGCGATCAACACCTCGGTGCTCCCACCGAGACCCCGGAACTCCTCGGCCATCTCCTCCAGCGACGTCTGATCCGTTTCGACCACGACGTTGGCCACCGAGACCCCGTCCACGAAGAGCGGCGCGTGGGCAAGGCCCGACAGCCCACCGGTGGTGCCGGGCATGAGGTGTCCGATCCGCTGATTGCGGGCCACCGCCTCGAGGGCGCCGGTTCCCAGGAACCGGGTCGCCGATGCCTCGGTGCTGGCGACGAGCTCCATGTCCTTGTCCAGGACGGTCACCGAGAGAATCGGCCAGCCGATCAGTGACAGCGCCCGTTGTCGAACGGCGGCGGTGGTGGCGGCCGTGGGCTCGGCCATGTACGCGGCCACGGCAGCCTGAAGCACCGGATCGCCACTCAAGGAGTTGACGAGGAGCAGGTCCTCGGTGGCCACCGTGTCGAGACGCGACTGCAGGCCATCGGCCGCGTTGGCGACGCGTGAGAGGGTGTCCTCGGTGAGCGCGTCACGTTGGGTCTGGTACGCGATCACGCCCAGGATGCTCATGGGAAGCAGCGACAACAGGACGAAGGCCGTCAGGAGCCGAGCGCGCACAGGCAGCCACCAGCGGTGACTGGACGCTGCGAACTCTCGTGACGCTGGCACGTGGTCGACGATCCCTCGGAGACCCCCACGGGCCTCTCTCGTGGTTCCTATCGGCGCGTGGTGCAGCCCATGTGAGGACCGACCGAGACCCACGCCATGGCCGCTCCTAGGGCAGGTTCAGCAGCTGCCGGAGGTGGTCACGACGCCCGACATCGGGTCGGCGGAGCCGGCTGTCCGAGCTGATCAGACCCATTCGGTAGGCCTCGAGATCCGATGACGGGGTCGGTACCGTGATGTCCGCATCGAGTGGGCGGGCCGGGGCCATCTCCCCACCGCGTCGCGGCGGCCCGGTCGGGTCGACGGGCACCGCCGTGACGGCATCGGGCTCGACCGACGAGCTCGAGACGACCACCCACTGCCCGTTCTGCCATACCACCTGCTGCTCCTGGACACCCGGGTCGATCTGTACCCCGCCGGCACCGGTGGCTCGGAACAGGCGCAGGCGCTCGTAGTTCCCTCCCAGGATCTGGTTGGCGTCCGCGTGCAGCCACTGATCGAGAACCGTGGCGTACACACTGCGGAAATCCACCGTGGTGGCCAGATCGCCGCGCTCGGTCAGTCGGGTGAGGCTCGGGTGCTCGCCGTGGAATCCACCGCGGACTTCATCGCCCACGAAGAACATGGCTCCGGCGGCGCCGTGATCGGTGCCGTTCGAGTCGTTGGCCTCGGCCCGCCGGCCGAACTCGCTGAACGTCATGACCGTTGTCCGGGCCCGTCGAGCGGGGTTGAGATCGTTGAAGAAGATCTGGAGGGCCATGTCCAGCTCACGCAGGCAGGCGGCGTGGTCTTCGGGTTGATCATCGTGCGTGTCGAAGCCGGTGAAGCCCACGTTGACGACCCGGACGCCCAGATTCAGGTTGATCAACCGGGCGGCCAGCTTCATGTCGGCCACGAGCCCGTCCTGGGCGATGGTCGGCGTGTAGATGGGTTCCACCGACTGTGCGGTGTCGATCGAGGCGGCCTGGACGTCCGCGATCAGATCGCCGAGCGGGCCCTTGCCCGACGAGCCGCCGGCGTACTGCTGGACCGATTCGTAGACGATCCGCTCGAAGGCATTCGTCAGGTCAGCGCCGAACAGGTCACCTCGGCGGGGCAGTCCGACCGCCATGGAGTTGTCGCCGATGAGGTGCAGCGGCACGCCTTGGTCGCCGACCGAGACGCCCGACATGACGCTGGGCAAGCCATCGAGGTAGCGGCCGAGCCAGCCCGAGAGCACTCCCGGCGTGGACGAACCGGTCATCCACTGAGCCAGCGACGTGAAATGCGAGTGGTCGTCGGCCAGATTGCCGACCCCGTGCACGATCGCCACGTCGCCGTCGTTCCAGCGCTGCTTCAGGTAGGTCAGCGACGGGTGCAGGCCGAACCCACCGCCGATCGGTAGCGTCTGATTGCCGGGGATGGCCAGCGAACCTCGATGGTCCTGATAGGCGGGGTTGTTCGTCGGGATGACGGTATTGAGGCTGTCGTTGCCCCCGCCCATCATGACGACGACGAGGATGCGGTCGTTGGCCCCCAGAGCCCCGGCCTCGGCCATCTCGCCCATCATCGGGGGCAGAGCGGCAACGCTGGCCGTGGCCGCCGCGGCCTGGAGGAACCGGCGGCGGCTGAGCGCCTGCGACGAGGTGATCGGTTGGCACAACGCCTGGTAGGCGGTGGTGAAGTCGGAGTGACGGGACATGTGACGACCTCAGTTCAGCTGGAAATCGGGGGACAGGGCGCCGAGGAGGTACGCCTGCGGGGTGATCGACCACTGCACGCGGATCGCATGCGCCTCATCCACCCAGTCTCGGATCACGGCCCTGGTCTGGGCGGACGGTTCGGTGATGCCGAGCAGCTCGAAGACGCGGTTGGCCACGACGTTGCCGCCGGCGTTCTCGAGGTTTCGAAGGTGGCCCAGATCATCGAGCTGCCAACGGGTGTGTTCCAACAGGCGAGCCCGCCCCCACGCCGTGGCGGTTGACAGCCAATCTTCGTTGGCTCCCCAGCCCGCCACGTCAGGTGGGTCGAACGGGACCTGGCCCATCCCCTGGAGGTACCAGCGGCGCCCATTGGCGTCGATCTCCACACCGGTGCGCTTGAGCACCGTGGCCAGGAACTCGACCGGGCTCTTGACCAGCGCGTACCGGGCGCTGGGCGCCCAGAACTCGTTGTGGAGCAGGATGTGGCGAATCAGCTCCGCGATGTTGAGGTTCACGGCGCGGAAGCGCTGGCCGAGGCTGCGCACCAGCGCCGGCGACGGATCGGGATGCACGAAGAACCGCCAGAGCTTGGCCGCGATGAACTCCGAGCACTGCACCTTCTTCGCCCCATTGCAGATCTCGTTGATGGTCCCCGGTCCGTTCCAGTTCCGCGTCTTGCCGAAGAGGGTCTTCTGGGAGTTGTCATGGAGCTCGGACTTGAACGTGTAGTGGGGTACGTACTGCCAGGTGCCGTTGACCTCGACCCAACCCACCGTGTTGTGACCGGTCCAGGCCTTGGCCATGGCGATCACATCGGCCTCGGTGTAGTTCTCCCGACCGATCGTGAACAGCTCCATCAGCTCCCGAGCGAAGTTCTCCTGCTCGGCCCCCTTGGTGTTGGTCTCGTTGTCGAGGTAGATCAGCATGGCCGGCTGGATGGCCATGGTCTGCACGAGATCCCGGAAGTTCCCCAGACCGGCCGAGCGGAACAACTGGTTCTGCTCGAAGATCAGGTTCATGTTGTAGATCTTGTCCTCTTCGGTGCAGAAGTGGCCGTGCCAGAACCACGCCATCTTCTCCCTGAGCGGCGCGGCGCTTTCGTTCATCTGGTCGATCCACCAGCCGATGGTGGCCGTCTCCTCGGCCCACGGACTGCCGAGGCCGTTCCAGTTGGGATGCGGCGGCATGGGGGCGGTCAGGGCGTCGTTGATGATCTCGTTGACCGCCGATGTGCGGCTGCGTCCGGCGAAGTGAGCGATCTCGGCGTCGCTACCGCCCCCGACGCAGACGCGACGGAGGAGGTGAGCGGCCTCTGCTTCGGATAGCGGCATCGGTGACTCCTACGAGGTCCAGGGCCCAGGTAGAAGGTGTTTCGACCCATATCGGTCCCGCCTTTAGAACACTCCGGTTCGCCCTCGAGCCTCGTCCGGAGGCGGTCGAATCAAACCGAGGTTCCGGCCAGGGAACCGATGATGTAGGTCGCCGCGCAGGCGAACCCGGCGAGGACGACCTGGCGGCCGGCCGTGAGCAGACGGGACCGCTCGGTGAAGCGGGCCAGGATGGCCCCGATGATGGCCGCGGCGATCAGGCCGAGGATCACGCTGGACCACACGGCGACGGCACCATCGGTGAGGAACCACGGTACCAACGGCAGCACGGCCCCGGCTGCGAAGGAGAAGAACGATGCGATCGACGCCGCGAGCGGGCGCCCGATCTCGGAGGGGTTCACACCCATCTCCTCGCGCGTGTGCACGTCGAGGGCCACGTCAGGGTCGGCCATCACCTGCTCGGCGACCTGGGTGGCCTGCTCGGTGGGTAGTCCCCGCTCCTCGTAGATCGAGACCAGCTCCTGGGTCTCCTGCACCGGGTTCTCCTCGATCGACCGCCGCTCGCGTTCGACCTCGCGCTCGATCAACTCGTTCTGAGCCCGCATCGACAGGTACTCCCCGGCGGCCATCGAGATGGCGCCGGCGATGAGACCCGACAGCCCGGCGACCCGCACGAAGGAGGCATCGGTGGTGGCTCCGGCCACACCCAGGATGAGCGCCACATTGGACACCAGTCCATCGCTGACGCCGAATATCGCAGCCCGCGCCGTGCCGCCCTGTACGTCCCGGTGCACATGGACGTGTCGAGAGTTGCCACTCATGCCTGCGACAATACGGCGCTGACCACGCGATGCACGAGCTTTGTGCCCCGATCGCCGGAGCCTTCGCCGTTGGACGGATGATGGCGACCTCGCGCGCAGCCAGATGCTCGGGTCAGCGCAGATCCCGGGGCGAGACGACGACACCGTCGTGATCGGCGTAGACCCAATCTCCGGGAGTGACCGATACCCCACCGATCACCACTGGCAGCTCCGATTGGCCTTCCCCGCGCTTCACGGACCGCCGGGGATGGGCGGCCAAGGCCAACACGCCAGTGGCTGCGACCGCCAGCTCGTCGCAGTCGCGGACGCAACCCCAGACCACGATCCCGGCCCAGTCGTTCTCGGCCGCGAGCACCGCCAGATTGCCGCCGACGACGGCGCAGCGCCGCGAACCGCCCGCGTCGATCACCAGGACCTTGCCCTCTCCGGGCCCCTCGAGCGCCGCCCGCACCAGCGAGTTGTCCTCGAAGATCTTCAGCGTGTGCGCCGGCCCGCAGAATCGGTGCCGGCCGCCGAAGTGGACCAGGCCGGGATGGATGACCGAGGTCTCGTCCTCGTGATCATCACAGAGGTCGGTGGTGGCGAACGTCGGCACGGGGCACCTCAGGGCAACGGGGAGTCGTCGGATGGATCGCAGACGGGAACGCCCTGTTCCGCCGCCACGGGAGCCACCAGCTCGAGCAGCGAGCGAGCCCCGCCGGCGTGGGCATTGACGGCCCACGGCGTTTCGAGCCAGGCATCGCCGACGCGAAACGACACCACCTCGTCGATCATGGCGATCCGAGGCCGGCGGAGGCCGATCTCCTCGACGTCGTTCCACCGCCACTCCCGTCGCCGAAACAACGAGCGCCGATGGACCCCGACCGCGTCGAACCGCACACGCGTGGCCGACAGCGCCATGAGCGTGGTCCACGCGGCCAGCGACCCGGCCAGGGCATCGATGTCCCACCAAGCCGTGGCCTCGGGGAAATCGTACACGGCCATCTCGAACAGCACCGCCACCGAGAACCCGAGGAAGAACGCCGCGACGCAGCTTCCGAGTATCCAGCCGGTCGTGGCCCCGACGTCCACCGCGGGCGCCTGTCTGGTCGTGTGCACGCCGGTGACGGTAGCGGATCGATCACCCAATGATCGTCGGTCGACACCAGGTATCGTCGGTCCGGTGCTGCACCGGCGGTTCCACGCCCGATCACGCTGGATGGCCCTTGTGGCGCTGGGCCTGGCCGTGACCAGCCCGGCCGAGTTGGCCGCGCAGACCAGCACCACGACCACACTCGGCCCGGCACCCTCCGAAACATCGGTCGAGGGATCCGTCACCAGCTCAACGCTGCCTCCCTGTCCTGATCCCGGTTCTGTGACCTACACCGCCGTCTTCACCGGAGATCCAGCCGGCGTCGACGGCGAGGCCATCACCTTCGAGGACGTCGAGCTGGAGTCAGGCGATGTCTCGGCCCCCGTCGTCGTCGACTATCCCGAGGGAATACCGGTGATCGACGGGGACATCGACCGCCTGCGGGTACGGGCCACCGAGGACCCCACCGGTCTACGGTCCGAGGTCGCCTGCGGCGGCACGACCACCGACGACAATCAGCCGCTCGAGGTCGATGACGACCGGCTGGCCGCCATCGGTCGCACGGCGGGTGACTTCTCTCGGCGACTGGGACGCTGGGCGCTGTTCGCCAGCCTCAGCCTCTTCGCCCTCGTTGCCGTCGTCACCCTGTTCCGCAGGTGGCGGCCCCGACTCTGGTAGGCGAGTCAGTCCGAGGACGACCGCAGTGCGTCCACCAGTTGGTCCTTGCTGAGCTTGGACCGTCCGGCAATGTCCCGTTCCTGGGCCAGCCGGTACAACTCGGCCTTGGTCAGCTCGCGTAGGTCGACCACCGGCTCGGGGCCGGACGGGGCCGGTGGCACCGATGGCAGCACTTCGGCCGGGACCGGCGCATCCGATGCGCGGGTGAGCCGCTCTCGGATGTGCGACCCGATGCGGTCGAGTGCACGCGACCCACGATCGAGCGCTGTGCGCAACGCCCGACGGGCTCGACGCGTCAGCTGATCTCTCCGTCCCATACTCCGATTCTACCGAGCCCCGGCCCATCGGGGGCGGTCGGAGCGGGACTGATGTTCCCGACCGGATGCACCCCTGCCTCCGAGGATTTGTCCATTGGTCACCCATCCCCAATGCTCTCGACGATGACGGATCTCATCTGGGCCGACCGGCCCGAACTGGAACGACCGGTTCTCATCGCCGCGTTCGCGGGTTTGTTCGACGTGGGCGAAGCAGCCACGTCGGCTGTTCAGGCGCTGGCCGACCGGTGGCCCGCGCATCCGGTGGCCCGCATCGACCCGGAGACCTACTTCGACTTCACGCAACAGCGGCCGCTCGTGCAGACCGTGGACGGAAGACGCGAGATCATCTGGCCCGAGAACGAGTGCATCGCCGTCCGACCGAGCCAGGCCGGCGCCGGCGCTCACGACCTCGTGCTGCTGGCCGGCATCGAGCCCCACCTGCGCTGGACGTCCTTCTGTCAGCACGTGGCCACCGTGGCCGCCGAGTTGTCGGTGGAGATGGTGGTCACGTTGGGCGCCGCGCCCGGCCGGCAGCCGCACAACCGCCCTTTCCAGATCACCTCCAGTTGCACGAACGCCGACCTCGCCCGCCGCCTCGGCGTGGGGCGACCGTCGTATCAGGGGCCCACCGGTGTGGTCGGTGTGCTCCACGACACCTTTCACCGCTTGGATGTTCCGGTGCTGTCCGTCCGCACGGCCGTCCCGCCCTACGTCATGGGCAGTCCCAATCCAAAGGCACGGAGTGCACTCCTGCGTCACCTGGCCAGCGTCCTCGGCATCGAGACCGGCCACGAGGCCGACCGCCAACAGGTGCTGGCCTGGGAACAGCAGGTGGACGAGGCTCTCTCGACCGACCCCGAGGCGTTGGCCTTCGTCCGCCAGCTCGAAGAGGACTTCGATCGGACGACACCCACGATGGACGACGGCGAGGAGCTCAGCCTCGTCGACGGCGACGACCTGGCCGCCGAGGTCGAGAGCTTCCTTCGCGAACAGAACGACCCGTAGCCCACCGCGTCGCGTCGATCCCGTGCCGTCGGGGGGACGCTCAGCGGCCGAGGAAGTCGGGGTCGCGCTTCTCGAGGAAGGCGCGAAATCCTTCGGTGGTGTCCTGGGTGGCGAAGTTCACCGACTGGGCCACCGCCTCGGCCTCGACCGCCTCGGCCATGGTGAGTCCGGCCGCCTGGTTGAGCAGGTTCTTCGTCATCCCCAGGGCCAGGGTCGGCCCGGAGGCCAGCCGGGACACCCACTCGTCGGCCATATGATCGAGCTCCTCGGCCGGTACCACCCGATTGACGAGACCCAGCGAGGCCGCTTCTTCGGCCGAGAGGATCTCGGCCAGCAGCGCCAGCTCCTTGGCCCGGTGGAGCCCGATGAGACGGGGCAGCAGCCAGCTGCCACCACCATCGATGGTCAGACCACGTCGAGCGAAGATCTCACAGAACCGCGCCCGGCTGGAGGCCACGATGAGGTCGCAGCCCAGGGCCAGGTTGAGGCCCGCACCCACGGCCACGCCATCGACCTTGGCCAGCGTGGGGATCGGGAGATGATGCAGGGCCATGACCGTGCGGCCCACTTCACGCATCCCCACGATGGGGTGAACCGGCCGATCTTCGGACTGGGTGCTGAGATCGGCACCCGAGCAGAAGTTGCCACCGGCCCCGGTGAGCAGCACGGCGCGCGCCCCGTCGCGCGCCGCAGCCCGCAACGCGTCACCCAACGCGAGGAAGGCCTCGGCGTCCAGCGCGTTCTTCACGTGGGGCCGGTCGAGCGTGATGGTCACCACATCGCGATCGTCGCGTTCCTCGATGACCCCGGTCATGGCTGGTCCTCCGCCCGGTCCGCAGTCACATCGTCGAAGGCTCGCTTCATGGCACCGAGCGGATCCGCTCGAAAGGCAGCCGCTGAGGTCTGGTGACCGGCCAGCGCCTGCAGCTCCTGTCCGGCCCTGATCGCGGCTCGGGCCCCCAACACGTCGAACGAGCGGTGGACCACCCGCTTGTTGATCTGTTGCAGATCGGAATTGGTGCGAGCCACCCGCTCGGCGATGGCCAGGACCTGATCGGCCAGCTCGTCGGCCGGGAACGCCCGGTTGGCGAACCCCAGCCGCGCGGCCTCGATCCCGCTGTACGAGTCGCCGGTGAGCATCATCTCCATCGCCGTGCGCATCCCGAGCAGCGGGGTGTGGTACTGCCAGTCGGGGGGACTGGCCACACGCACGACCGGATAGCCGATCTGGGCATCCTCGGCCACGTAGATCAGATCGCACGCTGCCGCCAGCTCCGTTCCTCCGGCCATCGCATAGCCGTGCACCTGAGCGATCACCGGCTTGGCCAGGTCCCAGATCGAGAACCAGCCGTCACCGGCCTGGCGGGCCCACTGACCGTCGCCCGGCGCCGAGTACAGCGGCGGGTCCTCGGTGAGCGGGGACGAGAGGTCGTATCCCGACGAGAAGCACGGGCCGGCGCCACAGACGATGGTGACGCGGACGGCCTCGTCGACGTCATGGTCCTGCAGGGCGGCGAACAGCTCGGCCCGGAGCGGCGTGGAGATGGCGTTGCGCTTCTCCGGTCGGTTCAAGACGATGCGCCGAACGAAGGGGGCCGGCTCCTCGACCACGATGAACTCGTAGTCGTCCATCAGGCCTGCCTCCTCGGCTGGGACGATACGGGAGCCGACTCTGCCCGAGCCAGCTCGGCGGCCAGGTCCAACGCCTCGTCCTGGTCGGTTCGGATGATGAGCCCGGTGAGTCCATCGTGGGCGAACGTCGGCCACAAGCGCCGCACGCGCTCGGGCGAGCCCAGCGCACTCCCCTGCTCGATGTACTCGTCGGGCACGGCGGCGACCGCTTCCTGCTTGCGATCGGCCAGCCAGAGCTCCTGGATCCGAGCGGCCTCCACCGGGAATCCCCGGCGGGCCATCGCCTCCCGATGGTAATTGTGCGTCTCGGACCCCATACCCCCCACGTACATCGCGGTGAGCGGCTTCCGAGCGTCGATGGCAGCTCGCACATCGTCGCAGAGCTCGATGTTGAGCCCGCCGAAGATCTGAAAGGATGCGGGTCGCCCCGCCGGGTTGCGCCGGGAGAAGCCGTCGTCGAGTGCGGGACCATGGACCTCCAGGCCGTCGGGTCCGAAGCCCATCGGCAGCCACCCGTCGGCCAGCTCGGCGGCCAGGGCGGTGTTGCGCGGCCCGCCCGCGGCCACCCAGATCTCGATGCCGGGGTGGGGATGGAGAATGGACTTCAAGGGCTTGCCCAGCCCCACCGAACCCGGACCGTCGTACGGCAGTCGATACTCGCTGCCGTCATGGGCCACCGGGCCGTCGCGATCGAGCACCTTGCGCATGATCGTCACGTAATCGTGTAGCACCTCGTTGGGTGAACCCCACGGGCGGCCGTACCAACCCTCCACGATCTGGGGACCCGACACGCCGAGACCGATGATGACCCTGCCGCCACCAGCGAGGGCGTCGATGGTCATGGCGTGCATCGCGGTCGCCGCCGGAGCTCGGGCCGCCGTCTGCACCACCCCGGTGGCCAGCTTGATACGGCTGGTGAGACCGGCGAGATACGCCAGCGGCGACAAGGCGTCGCTGCCGTACGCCTCGGCGGTCCAGACCGAATGGAATCCGAGCGACTCTGCTCGGCGCACCTGATCCACCGGTACCGACAGCTGCGCTCCTCGGTACAGATCGAGCCCCAGACCGAGCTTCATGGTTGTCTCCTTCGTCGTCGGGCATCATCGCCCGGCGCCGCCGTCGACCTCAAACGGGCGACGTACCGTCGCGCCCGTGCCCCTGCACGCCCGTCCCCGTCGACCGTGTCACCGACGACGAGGTGGAACGGTTCTGGCGAGACGGCGTCGTCCACCTTCCCGGCATCGTCGCGACGGCGGATGCCGAAGCCATGCGGGAGCCGGTCGAGCGCGTCATCGACCGACCCGACACCCTCGCCGACCTCACCTCGATGGCGGCGGGCTCGACGGCAGGAGCCCGTCCACGACAAGCGGCCGCTTCGTCTCCGGCGTCGACCACTGGCTGCACGTCCCGGAGTTCGCGGCCTTCGCCATCGACAGCGCCCTGCCGGCCCCAGCCGCCACACTGCTGAGATCCGGTTCGGTGCACCTCTACGAGGACAGCGTCCTGGTGAAGGAGCCACGAGCGCAGGAGGCCACCGCCCTCCATCAGGATCTCGCCTACTTCCACGCCGACGGCGAGCAGGTGTGCACCATGTGGATCCCCCTCGACGCAGTCGACCGCGATTCTGGTGCGGTGCACGACGTGCCCGGCTCCCACGCCGACGGACGCCTCGACCGGCTGAACCACTTCATCAACGACGACGCCCTGCCCGACACCGAAGGCGAGGACGTTCCCGCGGCGCGCGAGCAGGACCCCGTTTGGTTCGCCTCGGTTCCGGGCGACGTCGTGGTGCATCACGCCCGCACCCTGCACGGCGCCGGGCCAGCCCGAGCTCGAGGGGGCGCCGCTCGACCACCCCGCTTGCCCCACGGTCTGGCCGCGCTGAAGCGGCGTCGAGGGCGTCAGTCGTCCTCGTCGGCCTCCGGGCGCACCAGCGGCGGGGTCAGCTCCGTGGCCGGACCGCTGCGGTACAACAGAGCCGGAGCCCGCCCCGTGGGCCGCGACTCGCCGGTGGGCTCCACGAAGCCGTCGGTCCGTTCCACCACCTTTCGCCGGAAGTTGGCCGGCTCGAGGCGAACCCCCCACACCGTCTGGTACACCCGCCGGAGATCCGAGATGGTGAAGGGCTCTTCGAGGAACGTCGTGGCAAGCGTGGTGTACTCCAGCTTGGCTCGTGCCCGCTCGAGACCGTCACCGATGATCCGACGGTGATCGAGCACGAGGTCGGGTGCGTCATCACCCGTGAGGAAGTCGTCGATCGGCCAGAAGCGAGCCGACGGCCGATCACCGACCGCGACCGGAGCGGGCAGATCGGGCATGAATCCGAGGTAGGCGACGGAGATCTGCCTGGTGCTCGGGTCACGGTCGGGGGCACCGTACGTCCGCAACTGCTCGAGGTGCCCCGGTGACACTGCGGCACCTGCGCCCCGCTCGAGATGATCGTGCGCCGACTGGTCGAGGTCGGCCGCCTCCACCGGAGGTCCGCCCGGCAGGGCCCAACAGCCCTGGAACGGCTCGTCGTCTCGGGCAACCAGGAGCACGCTCAGGCGTCCCTGGCGGATGGTGAACAGCACCACGTCGACCGTGACGGTGGCCACCTGCTTGTGGGCGGTCATCGGCGCCGACAGCGCGTCAGCTGGTCCACGACCGACCCGGTGCCGGCCGGACGCATTGCACGCAAGCGCGGAGGCGCGGCAGGCATCGTCGGGGACCGATGATGCCGCTGACCGGGTGGCAGTCGTTGGATCACGAGCGACCCCTTCCCACGTCCACATCGGCAGACTGGGGCGAAGCCGTTCATGACGGCAATCTACGTCCGTTGGATCTGAATAGCTAGTCCAATGGAAACATTTGGCAGGTCCGATGGATTTCTTTCTTCAGTCCTACGGAATGCGCCACCTCGTCGGGGTCCGGAGCGCCCCGCCCGCGTATCACGGACGGTCGAAGTCGCTGCGCTGCTGTTCCACCCCATCCCGGAACGCGCAGCCCTCGAGGTGGTCGTTGACCACCCCCATCGACTGAATGAAGGCGTACATCGAGGTCGGGCCCACGAAACGCCAGCCTCGCTTCTTCAGTGCCTGGCTGAGCGCCTGCGACGCCGACGTCTGACTGAGCTCCATCAGCGCCGCGCGGGTCAGGCGGTCGGGACGGTCTGGCGGGGCCGGCTCGTACGACCAGACGAACCGGGCGAGGGAACCGAACTCCTCGCGCAGGTCCTTGGCGCGGACGGCGTTGTTGATGGCAGCCTCGATCTTTCCCCGATGACGCACGATTCCGGCATCGCCCAGCAGGCGTTCGACGTCCGCGGTGTCGAAGTCGGCAACCAGGTCGACATCGAACCCGGCGAAGGCCGCCCGGAAGGCATCCCGCTTGCGCAGGATCGTCAACCACGACAACCCGGCCTGGAACCCCTCGAGACAGATCTTCTCGAACAGGCGGGTCTCGTCGGCGACCGGCCGGCCCCATTCCCGGTCGTGGTAGCGCTGGTACGCCGCGTCGTCGCCGGGCCACCAACACCGCACCATCCCGTCGGCGCCTCGCACCAGCCCTTCGTGCTCGCGTTGCTCGGCCATGGCTGGATTCTGACCCATCACCGCCACCCGGGCATCCGGACCCGTCCGCAAGCACCGATCCACCGAGCCGGCGCGAACTGCTGCCCGCGTACGATGTCGAGACCGCGCACGACTGTCACGGCGTCGTGGGGCCGCGCACCGACGCCGCCGCGACCACATCCGCAGCCTGGCTCCCGCAGGGAAGCATCGGTGACTAAGGCCCAGCGGGCGAGCGACCGACACTCTTGGCGTGAACGGGAACCAGGGGGCGATCGTGGCTGGGCAGACCGATGCGGTCTTCGGCCCGACGTTCTCCACGTCGCCGCAGCCGATGGCCGTCTACGACCACCTCGTTCGACTGGTGGCCGCCAATCCGGCCTATCTGGCCTTCACTCGGGAGTCGCTTGAGCAGCTCGTCGGACGCACGCCCGACGATCGCCGCTACTCGTTCGCCGACGGCGGGGATCGACTGGTGGAACTGGTCGCGGGCAGGGCAGACAGCTGCCAGACCGAGCTCGAGATCCACCGGGCGGATGGCACGTCGGCGGCCGCCACCGTCACCGGGCACGCCGTTCGTCATGACGGCGAGCTCACCCACATCGGTCTGCGGCTG
>Ga0224505_10000999_pt1 | contig 18709 bp, 17 predicted proteins | sample SF_Jan12_sed_USG_FD_169102 | JGI IMG/M metagenome (GOLD analysis project Ga0224505, IMG submission 169102) | Sediment microbial communities from San Francisco Bay, California, United States - SF_Jan12_sed_USGS_4_1 | ecosystem: Environmental > Aquatic > Marine > Sediment | place: USA: California... | reverse complement strand
GGCCCACTGTGCCGTGCGGATCTTGTCCGGGCACAGATGTTCTCGGATGCGGTCGTCGAGGATCTCGGCGGCGGTCCCCGGCAAAGTTCCCAACCCGGCATCTCGGAGCCGTGTCAGGAAGTCGGTCACCGACACGCCGAGCGTCTCTGCGCCCTGCCACACTTCGAGCGGGGTGAACCCATGGATGTGCATGTCGGGGAGTTCGGCCTTGATCGCCTCGACGACACCGACGTAGAAGTCTCCGGTGAATTCGGGGTGGATGCCACCCTGGAGAGTGACCTCGGTAGCGCCCTTCTCCCATGCCTGTTTCGACCATTCGACGATCTCGGGTATCCCCATGAGATATGGATCACCACGGAGGTTGAGGCTGCGAGGGCCCTTCGAGAACGCACAGAAGCCGCACCGGAAGTAACACATGTTCGTGTAGTTGATGTTGCGGTTCACGACGTAGGTCACCACATCACCGACCGCATCGTGTCGAAGGCGATCGGCAGTCCAGGCGATGGCGTCCACCTGATCGCCTCGGGCTGCGAACAGAGATTCGACCTCGCCGCGGTCGGGGACCTCGCCCTCGAGCGAGCGCTCGAGAATGGGGGCGAGCTCACCGGCGCCGGTGAGCCCGGCGGGCGCAGCTCCTGCGACCCACACCGCATCGGCCCACTCCGCCGACAGCCGCTGCGCAGGCACGGGAGGCGGAAGGTCCTTGCCCGGCGACCATTCGTAGCGGGGCCGGGCCACACCCGACGCGTCGACTTGTGCACACCAGGCAGTGAAGAGGTCCAACGTGAATGCCGCACGCACGGCGTCGATTCCGACTCCAGCGGGTACGGCAGTCCGCTCGATCACCACGTGATCGGAGAGCACGGTCCTCAGCTCGCCGATGCGCTCCACATCCCAATCCCGCAACAGGAGATCCGTGGCGCCCGCTTGCACTGCGGCACGGCTCTGGGCCACGTCGTCGACGAACACCGACACAGCCACGTCGAGATCGGGCAGATCCATGCGCTCCACGGCATCGGCCACACCCGACCGACCGACCCGCAGAAACGCGGCACGGCACCTCACCACGGCATCGAGGACCTGATCGGGGCGGTCCGGGTCGTCCACCACTGTGATGCGCCACCCGGCGATTCCCCGCTTGGCGAGGGCCAGTGCGTCCTCGGGGCCAACCACCCATGCCGCAGGATCGCCTTCGTCATTCCCGACGGTCACAGGAAGCACCCGTGCCGCGAGTGCGGCGGCACGCCCGGCTGCGTCGAGATGTTCGACCTCGAGCGTTGAGGTCCCCTCCCGGCGGCGCGTTGCGGCCTGCAGTTCGTTGATCGTCGCCGAAGGCCGAACTCGGTGGAATGTGATCGTCACGCAATCTCCATCTGTGGGGCAAGAGCGTATCCGTCGTCGTCGACCGCCGCCTCGATCTTGGTGAGAAGCGTGCCGTCGATCCATGATGCGTCGATGAACTCTGGGTAGACCGGTAGGCGCGGCTTCAGCACGAAACCGGCATCCGTAGTTCGGGCCGCGAGTTCGGTGAGGTGGGGCCAGGGAGCTTCCGGGTTCACCCAATCGATGGTGAGCGGGGACACGCCGCCCCAGTCGTTGACCCCCGCGTCGAGGTAGGTCTCGAACCGGTCGGTGAGGTTCGGGGGCACCTGGACGTTCATCTCCGGGCCGAGGAGCCAGCGAGTGACGGCGACCACCCGTGCGAACCAGGCGGGAATCGGCTCCGGGGACCGCCGCATCGGGGTGTCCGCTTTGGCCCTGAAGTTCTGGACGATCACCTCCTGGACGTGGCCGTATCGGGCGTGGGAGTCGGCGATGGCGATGATCGAGTCGACGATCTCGGTGTTGGTCTCGCCCAGACCCACCAGGATGCCAGTGGTGAAAGGGACGCGGTTGGCGCCGGCCACCGCGATCGTGTCCAGACGGAGGGTCGGATCCTTGTCGGGCGCCTTGTGGTGGGGCATCCCCGGCTCGAGGAGCCTGGGCGATACGTTCTCTAGCATCAGGCCCATCGACGGATTCGAAGGACGGAGGGCGGCGATGTCGGCGTCGGTCATCACCCCCGGGTTGGCATGAGGGAAGAGGGCCGTTTCGGCGGCGACCCGTTCGGACATGCGAGCGACGTAGTCGATGGTGGAACTGCAGCCGTGCTCATCGAGGAAGGCACGCGCCTGCGGCCACCGAAGCTCGGGCTTGTCGCCGAGTGTGAACAGTGCCTCCGTGCACCGCCGCTCCTCTCCCGCCAGCGCCACGGCCATGACCTCGTTGGGTTCGAGGTAGGCGCCCCCAGCACCGGGTGGTTTGGCGAAGGTGCAGTAGGTACACACGTCCCGGCACAGCGTCGTGAGCGGAATGAACACCTTCCGGCTGTACGTGACCACTCGCCCCCTGCCCTCGTCTCGAAGCCTCGTCGCCTCGGCGAACAGCGGTGTGGCTTCGACACGACCGTCGAGGTAGGCGACCGCGAGCTCCGGGTCGGGTGCGGGGTGGGACATGGGCGGCAAGCTACCAGGCCACGCTCGATACCAGACGGCCCTCAGCGCCGGTTGGCCATCTTGCGGTAGCGACGCACCGCCAGCGGAGCGAACACCGCGATGATCGCCACCACCCACAGCAGCGAATACGCCACCGGGTTCTGGAGCGGCCAAACCGTTGGTTCGGGCGTGCCCGGGGGTATGTTACCGAACAGCTCTCGGGCGGCCTGGGTCACCGCCGAGATCGGGTTCCACTCGGCGAACACTCGGAGCGGCGTCGGGAGGTTCTCGGCCGGCACGAACGTGTTGGCGACGAAGGTGAGCGGGAAGATCACCACGAACGAGGCGTTGTTGATCACCTCCGGCGTGGGGACCAGAAGCCCCACGTAGCCCATGACCCACGAGAACGCATAGGCGAAGAGGAGGAGAAGCAAGAACCCCGCTACCGCCGAGACAAACCCGGCGTTCGCCCTCCACCCGACCGCCAACCCGGTGAGCGCCATGATGAGCAGCGACAGCACGTTGTAGACCACGTCGCTGGCCGTACGACCGATCAACACCGCCGCCCGTGACATCGGCAACGCTCGGAAGCGATCGATGATGCCCTTCTGCATGTCCTCAGCCAGCCCGGCGCCGGTGAACGTGGCTCCGAACACCACTGTCTGAGCAAAGATCCCGGCGATCAGGAACTCCCGATAAGACCCTCCCGGGATGTCGATCGAGTTGCCGAACACGTAGGCGAAGAGCAGCACGAACATGATCGGGGAGATCAGCACGAACATCAGGACTTCGGGGACCCTCTTGATCTTGATGACGTTGCGTTTGGCGATGACTGCGCCATCGGCGAGGGCCTGAAGTATCGCCGTCATGCCGAAACCTCCGATTCCTCGGCCGCGTGACCGGTGAGCGAGAGAAAGACGTCGTCGAGAGTGGGCCGTCTGAGCCCGACATCGCTGATCTCGATCCCGGCGCTGTCGAGAGCCCGCAGCGCCCTGGTGAGAACAGGAGCCCCGCCGGTGATGGGAACAACCAGAGTCCCGTGTTTCGGATCCATGCGCATGTCTCCCACCGCGAACTCGGCCAAGACACTCCGGGCGTCGTCGATCTGGGAGTGGTCCGGGGTCGTGACCTCGATCCGTTCGCCACCGATCATCTCTTTGAGTTCGTCGGCGGTGCCATGAGCGATGCCCCGTCCGTGGTCGATGACGACGATGTCGTCGGCGAGACGGTCGGCCTCCTCGAGGTATTGCGTGGTGAGGAGCAGCGTCGCCCCCTCCGCCACCAGTTCTCGAATCACACCCCAGAGATCGATGCGACTTCGTGGGTCGAGACCGGTGGTCGGTTCGTCGAGAAAGAGGATCGGTGGGCGTGCCACCAGGGCACCGGCCAGGTCGAGGCGGCGGCGCATGCCACCCGAGTACGTCTTGACACTGCGGTCGGCGGCCTCGGTGAGATCGAACACCGACAACAGCTCTCTCGCACGTTCACGGGCCCGGCGTTTCCCCAACCGGTACAGGCGCCCGATCATGTCGAGGTTCTCGAAACCGGTCAGGTCCTGGTCGACCGCCGCGTACTGACCGGACAAACCGATCCGTTCGCGGACTCGCCCTGGTTCCGCTGCCACGTCGATGCCGTCCACGAACGCCGACCCCTCGTCGGCTTCGATCAGCGTCGTCAATATCGATACCGCCGTCGTCTTGCCAGCCCCGTTCGGTCCGAGCAGTCCGAGAATCGTCCCCTTGGGGACAGCCAAATCGAGCCCCGCCAGCGCCGTGACGTTCTTGTAGCGCTTGACAAGGCCGCTCACCTCGATGATGTGCACGCCTTCTCCGTCTCTGGTCAGGGCCCAATCTACGGAACCTGTGTGACAAATCCCCATCGCATATCGCGCCGACCCAGCTCGCGAAATCCTTCCTTGGAGCCTTCCACCACTCCACAATCGGTTGCGTAGGTTTGGTCTGGTCGTCGGACCAGGAGGTTCCTGTGGACATGGACCGTAACTCCCTCGTCGAGGCCTACCGAAGGATGAGAACCATCCGGGAGTTCGAGGACCGATTGCACAAGGATTTTGCCGGCGGCGAGATCCCCGGCTTCGTCCATCTCTACGCAGGCGAAGAGGCCGTGGCCGTCGGATTGTGCTCCCACCTCGGGGACGGCGACTTCATCACTTCCACACACCGCGGTCACGGTCATTGCATCGCCAAAGGCGTCGACACCGCGGGCATGATGGCGGAGATCTACGGCAAAGCACCGGGCTCGTGCAATGGAAAAGGCGGGTCGATGCACATCGCAGACGTCGACAAGGGCATGTTGGGCGCCAACGGCATCGTCGGCGGGGGGCCTCCACTCGCCTGCGGCGCCGCCCTCTCGGCCAAGAAGCGTGGCACCGACAACGTTGTGATCTGTTTCTTCGGCGATGGCGCCTCCAATCAGGGCACCACTCTCGAGGGAATGAACCTCGCCGGAGTGTGGAAGCTCCCGGTCGTGTTCGTATGCGAGAACAACGGTTACGCCGAGACGACGTCGTACAAGTACAGCGTCTCAGGGACCGACATCGCGGCGAGAGCTCGGGGATTCGGCATGCCCAGTGTCGCCGTGGACGGTCTCGACTTCTTCGCCGTCGCCGAGGCCGCAGGCGAGGCCATCGCCCGGGCCCGCCGCGGTGAAGGCCCGACGTTCATCGAAGCCCAGACGTATCGCTACTACGGCCACTTCGAAGGCGACTCGATCGCCTACCGAGACCGTGAGGAGGAGGAATCGTTCCGGAGCAGAGACTGTCTGAGTCGGTTTCGGCAGACCGTGACCTCGCAAGGGTTGGTGGAGGCCGCCGACCTCGACGCGATCGATGGAGCCGTGGCCGCCGAGATCGAACAAGCGGTCACCGACGCCCTGTCGGCACCGGATCCCTCGCTCGACTCACTCACAACCGACGTCTACGTGGACTTCCCGGCGTCCCAACTGTGGATGTTCCAGGACGAACCGGTGAGGGTGTGAGGAGGCAGCCATGACCACGATCGAACTGAGTCAACGGACGATCACCTACCGCGAAGCGATCAATGAGGCACTCGACCTCGAAATGGCCCGCGACGACCGCGTGATCCTCTTCGGAGAGGACGTGTCAGGTGCACCTCACTCCGAGGAGGAACGCCACTTCGACGCCTGGGGCGGCGTCCTCGGGGTCACCAAAGGCCTGGCCGGCAAACACGGCAGGGAACGTGTGATCGACACCCCCATCACCGAGTCGGCGTTCATCGGCGCAGGAGTGGGTGCAGCCGCCACCGGCATGCGTCCCGTCGTCGAGTTGATGTTCATCGGATTCATGGGGGTCTGTCTCGACCAGATCATCAATCAGGCAGCCAAGATGAGGTACATGTTCGGAGGCAAGGCAAAGATCCCGCTCGTCATCCGAACGATGACCGGGGCCGGTTTCCGGGCGGCCGCACAGCACTCGGACTCCCCGTACTCGACGTTCTGTCACTTCCCCGGCCTCAAGGTGGTCGCACCGTCGAACCCGGCGGACGCCAAGGGCCTGCTGGCGGCGGCGATTCGGGATGACGACCCGGTGATCTTCTGCGAGAACAAGGTGTTGTACGACACACCAGGACCCGTTCCCGAGGGCGAGTACGTGGTACCGCTCGGTGAGGCTTCGGTGCCCCGTGAGGGCGATGACGTGACCATCGTGGCGATATCACGCATGGTCGGAGTCGCCCATCAGGCGGCCGACAGCTTGGCGTCGTCGGGGGTCAACACCGAGATCGTCGACCTGCGAAGCCTGGCGCCACTCGACACCGACACCGTTCTGGCATCGATCCGGAAGACGGGCCGGTTGGTGGTGGTGGACGAGGACAACCCGCGGTGCAGCGTGGCGACCGACATCGCCGCCCTGGCAGCCACGCAAGCGATGGAGTACCTGGCGGCGCCCGTGAAGCTGGTCACCGCACCGCACACGCCGGTGCCGTTCAGTCCCGTGCTCGAAGACGCATACGTGCCCACACCGGAGCGGGTGATGGAGGCGGTTCGCGCCACGTTGGCGTGATGGCGGTGGTCGGGGTCCGGGGAAGCCCGGACCCCAAGGAGGACTTGTGGCGACGTTAGTCGTGATGCCGAAATGGGGCCTTTCGATGGAGAAGGGCACCATCACCAGATGGCTCAAATTGGAGGGTGACGAGATTCGATCGGGCGAGGAGATCGCCGAGATCGAATCCGACAAGATCTCCAACGTGCTCGAAGCGCCTGCCGATGGCGTGCTCGGAAGGATCGTGGTGCCGGTTGGTGGCCAGGTTCCCATCCGATCGGTGATCGCGGTGATCGTGGCGGTCGGCGAAGAGGTTCCGACCGACATTCCGGGTCCTGAACCGGTCGACACGGATGAGGTGCCGGAAGCGGAGACTGCGAGCCGGAGGCCTGCTGTGAAGGTGAACCCCCGAGCGCGCCGCCTCGCCGACGAGCGTGGCATCGACCTCACCCGAATCGTCGGGTCGGGCCCGGGTGGAATGATCACGGTGGAGGACCTGGAGCCGGGCGCCGCTCCCAGCATCGAACCCAAGCCCGTCCAGAGGGTCCACTTCTACTCCGACGGCCTGGAACTGGCGGGCCTCCTCTACTGCCCGGAAGGATTGGAGACGACGGACACCGCTCCAGGGGTCGTGCTGTGTGTCGGATTCACCTATCTCAAGGAACTGGTGCTCCCGGAGCTCGCCAAGGAACTCGCAGCCGCCGGCTATGTGAGCGTGGTGTTCGACTACCGCGGTTTCGGTGCGAGTGACGGTCCGAAGGGACGATTGATCCCCGACGAGCAGATACGCGACGCCCGCGCTGCCGCCTCATTCCTCGACTCGCTGCCATTCGTGGAAGAACTTGCCATCGTCGGTCTCAGCCTGGGCGGAAGCCACGCCGTCTCGGCCGCTTCGATCGATCCCCGGTTTCGAGCGGCCGTGGCGATGGAGTCGCCCGCGTCAGGCGGTCGATGGCTCAAGAGCCTGCGCCGGCATCACGAATGGATGGCGTTCCTCGCCGACCTCGAGAGAGACCGTTTGACGAGGGTCGAGTCGGGGAGGTCGCGTACGGTCGACCCGACCGAGATCATGGTGCCGGACCCGGCGTCGCTCGACTTCCTCGACGCCGTGTACCGCGAATACCCCCAGATGCGCGTCGCGATCCCACTCGAGTCGGCTGAAGCGATCATCGAGTACGAGCCGGAGCGTCGGGCCGAGACGGGCATGTGCCCGCTCTTGTTGATCCATGGGGCAGATGACACCCTCGTCCCCATTGCGGAGTCCCTGTCCTTGGCGGCGGTGACTGGAGCGCGCCTCGAGATCTTCGAGGGCATGGGGCATTTTGATTGGGTCATGCCCGACGACCCGAGGTTCCGCGACGTGTCGGCGCTGATCATCGAGTTCCTGGGCGAATCGATGATGCGTTGGATTCCGGAGATGATCGACACCTCGATCACCAGCGACGTATGAACCTCGTCGGGGTGATCGCCAATCCGGCGAGCGGCAAGGACATCCGGCGTCTCGTCGCCCACGGCTCGGTGTTCGACAACGACGAGAAGGTGTCGATCGTGAGGCGGGTCCTGGCCGGCATCGATTCCACCCCGGTGGATCGGGTCTTGATCATGCCCGACCGGTTTGGGATAGGCCTGAAGGCAACCGACGGGCTGAACGTGGCCACCGACGTCGACATCCTCGACATGCCGGTCCGGTTCGAAGCCGTCGACAGCGAAGTGGCCACCCGCCACCTGGTCGACTTGGGCGCAGGATGCATCGTGACCCTGGGTGGCGACGGCACCAACCGGCTCGTCGCCAAACATGCCGGGACGACACCGATCTTGCCGATCTCCACCGGTACGAACAACGCATTTCCGGTGATGATGGAGGCCACGACGGCGGGGATCGCCGCCGGGCTCGTGTCGGTCGGCATCACGACCGGCGCCGTCGCCCAGATGCCCATCATCCGGTGTACAGGGCCCGGATTCGAAGACGTCGCCTTGGTCGATGCGGCCGTCTACACGGAACGCTTCATCGGGGCTCGGGCCGTCTGGGATCCCGACCGCCTGCGCGAAGTCGTCCTCACCCGTCTCCGGCCCGGCTCAATCGGGCTGTCATCGATCGGCTCGGCGATCCACGGCGACGATCACCCACGCGGTCACGGCCTCTTCATCGACGTGCATCCGGATGCACCGACGACGGTGCGGGCCCCGATCGCACCGGGGCTCATTCTCGATGTTCACGTGGCAGGGACGAAACCCCTCGCCCCCGGTGATTCGATCGAGGCCACGGTCGCACAGCCGTCGGTCATCGCCTTCGACGGTGAGCGAGAACACGAACTCCCGGAGGAGTCGTCGGTCACGATGCGCTTCGACGCCGACGGCCCGCTGGTCGTGGACGCCGGAGCCGCTATCGCCGAAGCGGCCCGCCACAACTGGTTTCACGCGGACTGACAGGGAGAGTTCATCTCAGCCGAGCGTCCCCGCCGCGCCGATCACGCCACCGTCGACCGGCAGGACGACACCGGTGAGCCACGAGCCCGATTCCGAGCACAGGTAGACGATGGCGCGGGCCACGTCCTCGGGTTCACCCAGCCTGCGGAGCGGATGGATGGACGCCGCCCCGGCCTCGTCCGAGGTCCACAACATCTCGGACAGCTTGGTCTTGACGACCCCGGGTGCGACGGCGTTCACGCGGACGTTCGGCGCCAGTTCGAAGGCGAGCTGATTGGTCATGTGGATGAGGGCTGCCTTCGAGATGTTGTAGGCGCCGAGGACGGGGGCCGGACGGATTCCTCCCACGGACGCGACGTTCACGATTGCACCGCCGTGGTCACGCATCCAATGCCGGTATGCGGCCTGACACCACACGAGCGGTGCACGTTGGTTCACTGCCCACGTCTTGTCCACCGCACCCATGTCCACGTCCATGAGCGGCCCGGGCGCCGGGTTGGTGCCGGCGTTGTTGACGAGGATGTCGCAGGATCCGAATCGCTCGATGGTCTCTCCTACTGCCCGGTCGGCGTCCTCATCGACGTCGGCCCGGGCGGCCACCGCGTGAATACGCGTCATGTCCACGCCGGCCGATTCCAGCTCGGCGAGTGCGTGGTCGAGGTTGTCTGACCGGCGCGAGGTGATGACCACACCGTCGGCACCCGACCCCGCCATCTCCCGGGCGGTCGCCAAGCCGATTCCCCTGCTTGCTCCTGTGACGAGTGCCACCTTGCCGTCCAACCGCGCATCCACCGAATGTGCTCCCGATCGCGTAGTGGAGAGAGTAGGCCGTTCGAGCCCGCCTCCTTCTCAGAGGTGACCCGCCAAGAGCCGAACCGCTTCGACCACCATGAGTCGCGTGTCGTCGATGGCGGCATCGACTCCCATGTCGGGTTTGAAGAGCCATCTGTTTCGAGGGTCGGCCACGCGCGCAGCGACGTGTGGTGACCCGAAATGGAACTTGGCCAGCGTGGCGATCACAAGGTTCACCTCGTCCGACCCGGTCACTGCCAGCACGGTCTCGGCGTTGCGGATCCCGGCAGTTTCGAGGTCGTCCGCTTCCGTCCCGGATCCCATGACCACCGTCACTCCCCGCAGTCGGTTGCGGGCCTCGGTGACGTGTTCCTCACGGGCCTCCACGATCGAGACCGCGTAGCCGTCATCGTGAGCTTTCGAGGCGATCGCAAGCCCTGCCTTACCGGCACCAACGATCAGAACACGTCTCATGTGAATGTCCTCCCCATCATCGCTTCGAGCCGCTCGGCCCCGGCCACCGAAACCACGAATGTGACAATGTCGCCGGCGTGCACGTGGGCGCCCGAATCAGGAATGAACGATCGGCCGGTCCTCGTGACGGCGGCCGCACGGATTTCCCCCGGCATCTCGAGGTCCCCGAGCCGCGCTCCGGCCACCGCTCGGGGAACGACAACCTCCACCAGGTCGAGATTGCCCGAACCGAGGCTGGCGATCGTCCCGACATCGACCAGCAACAAGAGCGCTGCAAGCCGCGACACCGCCCATGCCGCCGGCGAGACGGTGTGCACCCCGAAACGCCGGTAGACATCGGCTTTGACCGGGTCGTACATCCTCGCCACCACCCTGGGAACGCCGAAGCGCTTGGCGGCCAGCCGGCCCACGACGGCATTCACATCGTCGGTTCCGGTCACCGCCGCCAAGCCGTCGCAACGTTCGACGCCCGCCGACTCCCAGGCACTCTCGTCTAGCGCCATTGCCTCGATGCGCGCACCGTCGAAACCAGCGGGAAGTCGGTCGAACGCCGACGCATTCCTGTCGATCACCGCCACCGAATGGCCTGACACCGCCATCTGTCGCACGAGTCCGGCACCGACCCGGCCACAACCCACCACCACGAATCTCATTTCGATCTCCTCTCGGTGAGGCGCCGGCGCAGGGCATCGGCGATTGGAAGAAGCGGGATCCCCAGGACGAGGAAGAGCCAGCCAACGGCGGGGAACGGCCCGGTGCCGACAAATCGACCGAGCCACGGGATCCATACGATCGCTGCGATCACGACGAGCTCGGACGCGATGCCCCACCAGATCAACCGGTTCGCCCCGACCTTCCAACCGCCGCTGCGTTGAGCAAAGAGGTTTCCTATCTGGGTGGCGACGACGGCAGCCAGGGCCATCGCGGCGGCCGCCCGATAGGTGGGACCTTCGCCGGGGAGCGCGCTCAAGTCGGTGATTCCCAACAGCCTGTACGCAACGAAGAACGCGACCATGACGAATGCCGCTTGCGCCGGGCCGAGCCACACGTAGGCCCTGGTGAGGAGGGGTCTATCGATGACGTGCTCGTCCGCTCTGCGGGGCGGCTTCGCCATCACCGTGGTATCCGGTGGCTCGGCTCCGAGTGCGAGCGCAGGTGCGAGGTCGGTCCCAAGGTCGATCGCCAGGATGTGCATCACGTCGAGCGCGAGCGGAATGGAGCCACCCGAGAACACGAAGACGATGAAGGGGATGGCCTCGGGTGTGTTCGAGGTGAGGATGTACGTGGTGAAGCGCTTGATGTTGGCGAAGACCGCCCGGCCTTCCTCGATGGCAGCGACGATTGAGGCGAAGTTGTCGTCGAGCAGGATCATGTCGGCAGCTTCCTTCGCCACGTCGGTACCCGACAGCCCCATGGCGACGCCGATGTCGGCTCGTTTCAGCGCCGGGGCATCGTTCACACCGTCTCCGGTGACTGCCACCACGTGGCCGGCATCCCGGAGAGCGGTCACGACCCTGAGCTTGTGTTCCGGTGTCGACCTGGCGAACAGGACTTCGGTGTCCAGGGCCTCCGCCAGGTCCGAGTCGGTCATGGTGTCGAGTTCTGTGCCGTCGATGACCCTGACCGAATCACCGACCATTCCGATGCGACGCCCGATCACGGACGCGGTCACACCCGAGTCCCCGGTGATCATGATGATGCGGATCCCGGCGCCTTTGCAGGTAGCGACGGCCTCAGCAACCTCGGATCGAGGTGGGTCGTGCATCCCCAGCAGCCCGAGGAATTCGAGGTCGGTCTCGATCTCGTCATCCGCGAGCCCTCCGGGCCCGGTGGGGAGCGTCCGTCTGGCGACGCCCAGCACTCGGAGCCCCGCCGCGGACAGGTGGTCGATTTCGGCGTCGACGAGGACCCTCAGCTCGGGTGTGAGGGCGACTACACCATCTCGCGTGACCACACTCGCCGCGACCCCGAGAATCGCGTCCGGCGCACCCTTGACGTGCACCATGTGTCCCCCGGCGGTCCGATCGACCGTGCTCATGCGCCTGCGAGACGAGTCGAAGGGCAATTCCACCGCTCTGTCCCACGGGCCGCACACTCCCGCTTTCATCGCCGCCGTCACCACAGCCGCCTCGGTCGGATCCCCGACACACACCCATCGACCACGGTCATCGCGAAAGACACGGGCATTGCACGCCGCGGCTGCCGCGTCGAGCATCGCGAGGAGAAGATCGTCCGCAGCGGGCACGATCTCGCCTTCTGGCCGGTAGCCCACTCCGCCGAATCGGTATTCGACATCGCCCGTGACCGCGGCGAGAACGGTCATCTCGTTCTGTGTCAAGGTCCCGGTCTTGTCGGTGCAGATCACGCTCGTCGAGCCAAGCGTTTCGACCGCCGAGAGCTTCTTGACCAGCGCGTTGCGCCTCGCCATCCGCTGGGTGCCCATGGCGAGCGAGAGGGTGACCGTGGGCAGCAATCCCTCGGGCACGAACGCCACGATGATGCCGAGCCCGAAGATGAATCCGCGGCCGGGTTCCAGCCCTCCCAGAGTGATGGCGATGGCCAGGAGCGCGACACCCACACCGACCGCCACGATGCTGACGATGACGCTGAGCCTCCGCATCTCGAGCTGAAGCGGGCTCGGCGCCTCTTCCACCTGTTGAGTCAACGACGCGACCCGACCGAGCTGGGTTCGTCCGGCGGTGGCATAGACGACCGCCCGGCCCTTCCCGGCTGCGACATTCGTCCCCGCTAGAACGAGGTTTGGGATCTCGGCCGGTGGCTTGTCGACGGCTGCCGTCGCCTCCGAGCCGCGACGCACGGGGGCCGATTCACCCGTAAGCGTCGACTGGTCGACCCGGAGGCCTCTCTGGTCGAGAACCCGGGCATCGGCCGAAATGCGGTCTCCTTCCTCCAGGATGAGGACGTCGCCGACAACGAGGTCTCCCGCCGGCACCCTCGCTCGCACGCCGTCACGAAGCACGGTCGAGAAGACCGGAAGCAGCCCTCTCAATGCGGCAGTCGCCTGTTCTGCCCGGTATTCCTGGTAGAAGCTGAAGACGCCGTTCACGACGTTCACCACCCAGATCGCGATGCCGAGCTGCGGCAGCCTGGCCACGAACGCGATTCCCCCCGCCACCCACAACAGCAGCGCCATCAGATGCCCGAAGTTCGCCAGAAAGTGCCGGACAAGCCGGCGAGGGGGAGCGTCCGAGAAGACATTCGCTCCCTGTTCGTCGAGACGGCGGTTCGACTCCGCGCTGGACAGACCGGACTCGTCGGACCCGAGCGACGCCAGCGCATCTGCGCGGGAGAGTCCGGCAATGACGGCTGCGTCGGGCGATTGCGGTGACGACGTGACATCGGCGACCGTTCTCATCATCGATCGTGACTCTCCTTCGTTGATCGTCCCGCCGCGGCTGCGCCGCCAGCAGGGCACAACGACCCAGATCAGTCACGCGGTCCGCGACCGCAAGGACGTCTCGAACGCGGGGCGTAGGCCCGCCCGGGCCTACTCAGTGACCGCCGCGCTTGACGCCGCCGTACTTCATACGGGTGTCGCTCATGGCGGCAGGGCGGGTCTCGTCGTCGTTGATGCCGGCTGCCACCACTTCACCGACGAAGAGGGTGTGGGTGCCGAAGTCGATCGACTGGCGCACTGCGCAATCCATCCATGCGATCGCCTCTTCGAAGACCGGCGCCCCCGAGCTTCCTTCGAGGATCGGACGACCGTTGAGTGCCATCCCCTCCTTGGTGGCCGGCTTGGAGAATTTCACGAACGGGCGGGTGTCCTCCGACGACCACAGGTTGACGGTGAAGGAACCACCCTCAGATATCAGCCGGTGCGTCACCGCCTTGTTGTCCACCCCGACGCCGATCAACACCGGCTCCATGGAGAGCTGCGTGATCCACGATGTCGTCATCGCGTTCCAGTCGTCGCCGGCACGCGACCCGACGAGTGCGAGGGCGTTTGGGATCTTCCAGGTGACCCGGTTGAGCAGTTCGTCGTCGACCATTGCGGCTCCTAGCTGGCTTGTCACCCGTGTTTAGTCACTTCGAGCCAATACCCGTACTTCGGGCCGGTAGACCCTCTCGGCGGCGTATCCTCGCAGAGTGCACATCCTCATCGCCACCACCGGCGTTCTGTCCCCGGCTCCGGTCGCCGACCTGTGCGAGCGGCTGGCCGGATCTGACGGCCGGCTCACGGTCATGACCGTGATCGAGGTCCCCCGCCATTTCCTGGAATCGATGGCAGACGACGAGCGTCGTTCGTTCCTGGACGACACGTCGTGGCAGTCCGACACCGCCGAGATGAAGGCGTTGACCTATCTCGAAGAGCGGGGACGGCGGGCCGTCGAGCCCATCATGTCGGCGTTCCGGGCACGGGGCCAGGAACCGGAGATCCGGTTCGTGGAGGGAACCGATCCCGTGGAAGCGATCGTGTCGACGGCGGCTGCGGTCGAAGCCGAGATCATCATCATGGGCGCGACCCGGCGCCTCTTCACCGAACAGGCGTGGACCAGCGTCTCTGCACGCGTGATGGAACGAACACAGTGCCCGCTTCTCCTGATGCCCGGCCACCGGGCCGAGGACACCGGCGAGATCCCCCGACTGGAGCTGTAACAGCTCAGCCGATCGGAACGGGGTACTCGACCCCGCAGAATCCTTCGACGGAGTCCCGGGCCGCCACCACCACTTCGGTCATACCGGCCGCGATCGTCACCCCCGAAAGAGAGCGCGTGAAGGGCTGTTCGTCGACATGGGGGTGGGCGAGTTCCCGGATGCCGAGCACGGTGCCGTCGGGTGCGCGTACCTCCCATGCGTCGGCGTACTTGTCCCAACCGGTGTCGGCGGAAGCAACGGTGACGTCGAACCGGTAGTCCCCATTCGCCTGCACCTCGACGTCGACATCGATGACGTCGGCGCAAACACCTGGGGCCGGATCGGGGAACGTCGATTGTGATACGGCGGTGGAAGTCGTGACGCTCACTCCGGCGGTGACGGTCGGGGCCTCGTCCTGGCCCGAAAGGGCGGGAGTGACGCCACTCCCACATGCCGCCACCAGGACGCCGAACGCCGCGAGCCGTCTCATGGACCCCTTGATACCAGGCACTCGCCACTACGAACAGAAACTGTCACACCCCTCCGATACGTTCGACTTCATGAGCGTGGTCAACTTCCCCTCGGCGACAGGTCGCACCGCCAATCCCCCCACACGAATCGGCGGAAGAAGGAATTTGCGGGGCGACACCCGTCCGAGCAGGTCGTGCGTACACGACCGGTACCTGGTCGGTCGGTTCGTGGCCGACGTCTGTCCCGACTCCCTCGAGGTCACGTGGCGCGACAGCAACAACGACGAGGTCGACCCGGCGTTGGCGTTGGCCGGCCTGTTCGGCTCGTTCGACCTCGAAGCCGCCCTGGACGGAATCCATGCCCCGAGCGACACGATCCTCGTGTACCGCCCGGACAGCCGCAAGGGACGGGCAGCCATGGAAGCGATCCCGGTCCGTCAGTGGCTGCTGGCCGCCCCCGGACTGTGGCTCACGCAGGACGGGTCCCGCCTGCTGCTCGCACCCACCGACCCACAGCTGGCGGCGAACCTGAGCCGGGACCTCAGCTAGGCGCCGTTGCGCGGGCCGCTCCGTGTGATTGCCGCCGGATCCGTGTTGGCGCCACACACCACCACCACAACCCGCTCTCCCGGACGCGGTCGGTAGCGCCCAGAGAGCACCGCGGCCGTGGCAGCGGCACCACCCGGTTCGGCGATCAACCTGAGCCGATCCCACAGCCATCGCTGCGCACGCACGATCGAGTCGTCATCGACGAGCACCGATTCCGCTCCCGCCTCGCTCAAGGCGGCGAACGGCACGTCGCCGATCCGGCGGGCGCCGAGGGAGTCCGAAGCGATCGACTCGACATCGACGTCGACCGGTCGGCCGGCCGCCTTCGCCGCCCCAAACGCCTGTGATCCCTCCGGTTCCACGCAGACGACGCGTGCCCGATCTGTCAACCACGCTGCGGTGCCTGCCGCGAAACCTCCGCCGCCAACTGCCATCACCACCGTGTCCACATCGGGTACCTGGCGTTCGATCTCGATGCCCATGGTGGCCTGACCCGCCACGGTCAACTCGTGGTCGTAGGCGTGAACCTCGAGCGCCCCGCTGACCGCGGCTCGGCGTTGCGACGCCGCCAGCGCATCTGCGTAGAGGGGTCCGCCGACGACGACCTGTGCGCCCAGCGCGGCGATGCCTTCTCTCTTCAGGGCGGGTGTCACCTCGGTGACGAACACCTCCGCCTGGATTCCGAGTTGAGCTGCGACGTGGGCTACCGCCAATCCGTGATTGCCACCCGAGGCTGCGATGAGCCCCGACTCGGGAACACTTCCGCTGCCCAGCACACGGTTGAACGCCCCCCGGGGTTTGAACGAGCCCGTGTGCTGGAGGAGTTCGAGCTTTGCCACAACCGGGATTCCGTCCATGTCCACGTTCATCACAGGCGTGGTACGCACGTGACTGCGGATCCGCTCCTCTGCAGCGAGGATCTCGTTGCGGCCGGGGATCACACCGGCTCGCGATCCCGGAACTGCGTCTCGTACAACGTCGAGTACAGACCACCCCGGTCCAAGAGCTCGTCGTGGGTCCCGGTCTCGACCAGCCGCCCCTCGTCGAGCACCAGAATGAGGTCCGCCTTCTTCACCGTCGACAGGCGGTGAGCGATCACCAGGGCGGTGCGGTCGACCATGAGGCGCTCGAGGGCATCTTGGATGAGGGCCTCCGACCGGGTATCGAGATGTGACGTGGCTTCGTCGAGAACCAGAATGCGCGGGTCCTTGAGAATCACCCGGGCGATGGCGATTCGCTGCTTCTCGCCTCCGGACAACCGATATCCACGCTCGCCGACCATGGTGTCGTACTTGTCGGGCAACGAGTCGACGAACTCGTGGATGTTGGCGGCCCGGCACGCTTCGATCAGGTCGTCGAGGCCGGCATCAGGCCGGGCATATCGAAGGTTCGCACCGATGGTGTCGTGGAACAGGTACGTCTCCTGGGTCACCACGCCCACCGCCCGGGCCAGCGACGACAACGCAACCGACCGCACATCGTGGCCATCCACGAGCACCCGACCCGCGGTGACGTCGTAGAGACGCGGCAGCAAGTAGCTGATCGTGGTCTTCCCGGCACCGCTGGGTCCGACGAGGGCCACGAGTTGTCCCGGTTCGGCGACGAACGACACATGTTCGAGCGCCCACTCGCGGGAGGACGCGCTCGTCACCGTTCCCGTGTCTCCGGCCGACCCGCCGCCCCATGGGCGGAACCTCTTGACGCCTTCCAGACCCTCGGGGCCATCGGACCGGTACGTGAAGTTCACGTCGTCGAACTCCACCCGCCCCTCCGGCTCGGCCAACTCGACCCCATCATGTGGGTCGGGGAGGTCGGTGGCCAGATCGATCACCTCGAACACCCTCTCGAACGAGACGAGCGACGTCGCAAACTCGACACGACTGTTGGAAATGGCCGAAAGAGGACCGTACAGCTGCACCACCAGCGCACCGAACATCACGACCTCGCCAACGGTGAGACTTCCTTGAATGGCGTAGTAACCACCCAGCCACCACACCACCGCGGTGCCGGCGGCGGACACGAGCCCGAGGCCTGCGAAGAACCATCGGCCGATCATGGCTCGGCGCACCCCGAGGTCTCTCACCGCCGCCGCCTCGACCCCGAACCGCCGCGATTCGTCTCGCCCTCGATCGAACAGCTTGGCCAGCAAGGCACCGGAGACATTGAACGTCTCCTGGAGGATCGCCGACATGGAAGCGTTGTGCTCCATCTGCCGTTCCGTCACGCGACGGAGGACCCGGGCCACTCTCCGAGCCGGCAACACGAAGAGCGGGAGCGCCGCCACCGCCAGCAAGGTCAGGCGCCAGTCGGTTCCCAGCATCACGAACAAGATCGCCACGACCGACACGATGTTGGAGAGGATGGAGACGAAGGTGCCGGTGATCGCCTGTTGGGCGCCGACAACATCGTTGTTGAGGCGCGAGATCAGCTCGCCAGTCTTCGTGGCGGTGAAGAAGCGCAGCGACATCGTCTGGAGGTGGTCGTAGAGCTGCTGCCGGAGGTCGTAGATGATCCCCTCCCCCGCTTTGGACGACCAATACCGCTGCAACACGCCAATCAGGGCGCTGATGACCGGAACGGCGATGATCCCCAATCCCAACAATGCCAGGTGGGAGAGGTCCCTGTCCGGGATGGCAACGTCGACGATTTCCCTGGTGAGAACGGGCGGGATGACGCCAAGAGCAGAAATGACCAGCACGGTGACGAGCACACCGATGAGACTCGCCCGGTAGGGCGCGCCATACGACCACACGCGTTTCAGAAGGGCGCGATCGACCGACGGGCGATCTTGGTCTTCGTCGTACTGGAGGTAGCTGTACCAGCCGCCGCCGTGGATCATCGTCGAACTCTCATGCCGGGGAACGCCGGAGCCTACAGCGGACGGCGTTCAACGACGCGAGGCCTATTCG
>Ga0224505_10000998_pt1 | contig 18713 bp, 15 predicted proteins | sample SF_Jan12_sed_USG_FD_169102 | JGI IMG/M metagenome (GOLD analysis project Ga0224505, IMG submission 169102) | Sediment microbial communities from San Francisco Bay, California, United States - SF_Jan12_sed_USGS_4_1 | ecosystem: Environmental > Aquatic > Marine > Sediment | place: USA: California... | reverse complement strand
CTCGACCGCACGGTGATGTCGGCAGCACTCGCCTGGATTCGGGTCGCTCTCGACCCCGATCAGATCGCCCGCGACGACGTGTTCTCGATCATCCGGCGCCCGTCCCGGGGCCTCGGCCGCCTCGCCTCGGAGTTATTGGGACGGTCCCGGAGCGTATCGCTGGCGTCACTCCGGGACGCTCGCCGGAACCTCGACGGGCGTCAACGGGACCGCTGGGAACGGTTCGTCTCGGACATCGAACGCGCCGTCCGTGTCGCCCGAGACGGAGATGCTGTCGCCCTCATCGACACGCTGTCGCACGACGTGGGGCTCACGAGGGCGGCGATGGCGCTCGATTCGGGCCGAACACGGGCCGACCGTTCCAACCAATCCGACGATCTACGGGCATTGCGGCGGGCCGCCGTTCTCCATCCGAACCTGGACGACTTCGAACCGTGGCTCCGATCGGTGGTGGAGGCACCTCACGATCGGGACGGCGTCCTCCTGACGACGGTGCACAAGGTGAAGGGACTCGAGTGGGACCGGGTGATCGTCTACGGTGCCGACACGGGCACCATGCCCCACGAGCTGGCCACCGATCTCGAGGAGGAACGCCGCGTCTTTCACGTTGCGATCACCCGGGCCCGGCGAGAGGTCGTCGTGATCTCGGATCAGGTGGCGCCATCCCGGTTCGTGGCCGAGGCGGCCGGCGCCGTAGTGCAGGCGGAGAGGCCCGACCGAAAGCCACGAGAGCTTCGAGGCATCGGGGTGGCGGTTGGCGAGCGGGTCGGACTCGCCGGTGGTTACGGCGGGGTGGTGGAACGGATGCTGCCCATCGGAGTGCTGGTCGCTCTCGAGCCGGGTCCCGGCCGCCTGTCGGTTCAATGGGGGGAGACGGTCACCGTCGGCGGTGCGTCGGGCCCGCTCACCCCGACGGCGGTCGAGGCGGACCCCCGATTGCTGGAACGCCTCAAAGAGTGGAGGCGCGGAGTGTCGAAAGCGAACGGCGTGCCCGCCTATGTCGTACTCAACGACGAGAGCCTCTCAGAAGTGGCGCGCCGCCGGCCGAGAACCGAGGACGAGCTGCTGGCCATCAAAGGGATCGGACCTGCCAAGCTCGAGGCTTATGGGGACGACCTGCTCGACCTCGTGGCTGACTGAGGGCCCTCCAGACTTGCATCCAGCGTTCGACGTCGGCTCTCCGGTGGTCTTCCCAGATCCCGCCCTTTCCGATTCCTCTCACGGATACCGACGGTTTGTTGGCCACCATCCACTCCACGTAGGCGCGCTCGTCTCCGATCGCCATGTCCACGACCTCAGACGGATCGAGAACATCCGGTCGCAGGCCTCGCCGAGCGATCATCTCCAGCCGCTGGATGTGTGCCTCGTGGAGGGCTCCCGGGTCGGCCGCCAGGAGATCGGAGGAGAGCACCGTCGGCGGGTTCTCGACGAATCCCGGATTGCGCGTCAATAGTCTTCGGTGCTCGAACCGGTTTGTGACCGAGATGACGGCGTCGGTGACCGCGGCCAATGAGCGGGAATTCGGGTCGACCAGCAGCGCCGCGATGATCCGATGTGCGTGGGTCTCGAACGCGTACGCTCCGGCCCGCTCATATCCGAGGTTGGAGAACGCGGCAATGAACTCGAGAGCGCCTTCCATCGCCTCGCCTGGCTCGGCTACATGAACATCGTCACGGCCATTCAGGCCGCCGCCACCGAGATCAACGCGTGACCACCCGGACGACGCCGGACCACCCCGATTTTCACGCACGAAACGCAGCATATTGCTGCTTTTCGTGCGTGAAAAGCAGCGAGGAGAGGACATGACGACAGTTGAGACGCCGAGGACCAGTGTCGAGGTCGGTGGGATCGGGCACTCGGTCAAGCGAAAGGAAGACGACAGGTTCATCCAGGGGGCGGGTCGCTATCTCGACGATGTGGTGCTACCAGGCATGCTCCACATGGCGATCCTCCGGTCGCCGGTGGCCCACGCCCGTATCGTATCCATCGACACCTCCGAGGCGGCTGCCATGGAAGGGGTCGTGGCGGTCGTGACGGGCGCCATGCTCGCCGAACACAACCTGGCGTGGATGCCCACGTTGTCCGGCGACACCCAGGCGGTCCTCGCCACGGACAAGGTCAGGTTCCAGGGTCAGGAAGTGGCGGCCGTCATCGCCACCGATCCCTACATCGCTCGCGACGCCCTGTCGCTGATCTTCGTGGACTACGACGAGCTTCCGGCGATCACATCGCCCCAGCAGTCACTCGCAGATGGCGCCGTGCTCATCCGCGACGAGAAAGAAGGCCAGACCGACAACGTCGCCTACACGTGGGAGGCCGGTGACGAGAGTGCCACCGACGCCGCCTTCGCCCGGGCCGCCAAGGTCGTGACACTCGACACCCACTACCCGCGGAGCCACCCGTCTCCGTTGGAGACGTGCGGCGCGATCGGTGATGTGAACCCGATCACCGGACAAGTGACCATCTACATGACCAGCCAGGCTCCGCACGCCATCCGGACGGTCTTCGCTCTGGTCACGGGGCTCCCTGAAGAGAACATCCGGATCCTGACCTGTGACATCGGCGGTGGCTTCGGCAACAAGGTCCCGGTGTATCCGGGATATGTGGTGGCGACGGTGGCTTCGCTTCTGATCGGCAAGCCGGTGAAGTGGGTCGAGTCGCGGTCGGAGAACCTCATCTCGACCGGTTTCGCCCGCGACTACCACATGCATGGCGAGCTGGCCATCGACGAGAACAACAGGATCATCGGCATGCGGGCCGGGATCCTGTCCGACCAAGGTGCGTTCTACGCCGATGCCCAACCGACCAAGTTCCGGGCCGGTCTGTTCCACATCTGCACGGGCAGCTACGACTTTGCGGCCGCTCACGTGACGGCAAAAGGTCTGTACACCAACAAGGCCCCCGGAGGAGTCGCCTACCGGTGTTCGTTCCGTGTCACCGAGGCCTCGTACCTGATCGAGCGGCTCGTGGACAAGGCGGCACACGAGTTGGGGGTCGACCCGACCGAGTTCCGAGCCGCCAACTTCATCAAAGCCGAACAGTTCCCCTACCTGTCGGCGACGGGCTTCGTGTACGACTCCGGTGACTATCACACGGCGCTCGACCAGGCCAAGGAGCTCATCGACTACGACGGCTGGCGGAGCCGTCAAGCGGCCCAGAACGGCGACCCGAACGCCACCAAGCTCATTGGTATCGGAGTCGCTTCCTTCACCGAGGTGGTAGGTGCAGGCAACAGCCGCGACTTCGACATCCTCGGGTTGAAGATGTTCGACTCTGCAGAGCTGCGGGCTCATCCCACCGGCAAGGCGATCCTCAAGCTCGGCGTTCAGACGCAAGGCCAGGGCCACGAGACGACGTTCGCCCAGATCGTCGCCGAGGAGTTGGGAATCCCGTATTCGGACATCAAGGTCCAATACGGCGACACCGACAACACTCCCTACGGCCTCGGCACGTACGCGTCACGCTCGACCCCAGTGGGGGGCGCGGCGACTGCGGTCGTGTCCCGAAAGATCCGCGACAAGGCCCGGAAGCTCGCCGCTCACCTCCTGGAGGCGTCCGAGGAGGATCTGGACTGGGAACCAGGCCGGTTCTTCGTGAAGGGGACCGACCAGGGAGTGACGATCCAGGACGTCGCCTTCGCCGCCTACACGAACCATCCGGAGGGCATGGAGGCCGGGTTGGAGGGCGTCCACTACTACGACCCCCCGAACATGACGTACCCATTCGGGAGTTACATCGTGGTGGTGGAGGTCGACACCGGCGACGGGACGTGGAAGGTACTCGACATGGCCGCCGTCGATGACTGCGGGATTCGGATCAATCCGATGATCGTGGAGGGCCAGATCACCGGCGGGCTCACGGAGGGATTTGCCAAGGCGAACATGCAGTGGATCACGTTCGACGACAACGGCAACTGCATCGGCTCGAACTTCCTCGACTACCTCGTCCCGACGGCCTGGGAGACGCCACGGTTCAAGCTGGGAGCCACGACCACGCCATCTCCTCATCACCCGATCGGAGCGAAGGGTGTGGGGGAGTCGGCCACCGTCGGTTCACCGGCCGCATACGTGAACGCCGTCGTCGATGCCCTGGCGGCCCGCGGGGTCGACAACATCGACATGCCGGTGCTTCCGCACCGCGTGTGGGGCGCCCTGTATGGGGTCGAAGTGTCTCCGTGATCGGGCCGGTCGGGTGACAGCGTGAACGTGCTGGCGAAAGCGGCCCGCCTCCAGGCGGACGGCCGCGCCTTCGCTCTGGTCACCGTGACGTGGACGCGCGGGCCCTCGTCGGGAAAACAGGGAAGCAAAGCGATCATCCATCCGGATGGCCGGGTCGAAGGTTGGCTTGGCGGCGCCTGTGCCGAGCCCACGGTGGTCCAGTCTGCGATGGAGGCGCTCTCGGATGGTTCGGCGAGACTCCTGGTGCTGGGCGTGCCCGACGAACGTCCCGGAGTCAGATCGGTTTCGATGGCGTGTTCGAGTGAAGGGGCGATGGAGGTCTTCGTGGAACCTGTACTGGCGCGGCCCCACCTGATCGTGGTCGGAGACTCGCCGATGGTCGACACGCTGCGACGGTTGGCGGCCGTGCTCGGTTGGCGCGCGGAATCGGTGACCGACCCCGACGCGATCCGAGGACTTGCCGGCGAACGGTCGTACGTCGTGGTCGCCACCCAGGGGCACTTCGACGAACCGGCGTTGGAGGCGGTGCTGGCGACCCAGGCGTCGTATGTTGGCCTGGTCGCCTCTGAGAAGCGAGCGTCGGCGGTACGGTCCTGGCTGCGAGACCGGGGGATCACCGAAGAGACGCTGGCTCGGGTGCATGCGCCTGCCGGTGTCGACCTCGGCCACACCGAACATCACGAGATCGCCGTCGCCGTGTTGGCAGAGCTCGTGGCGATGAAGGCGTCGGGGGCCGGGGCGCAGGTAGTCGAGGTCGATATTCCCCAACTGGCCGTCGACCCGGTGTGTGGCATGTCGGTCGTCATCGAAACGGCTGTCTTCAAGACCGAACGTGGCGGTGAAGCGTTCTACTTCTGTGCCGCGGGGTGTCTCGCTGCCTTCGAGCGGGCCACCGGCTGATCAGATCGCGAAAACCAAAAAAGGTCGATCGACCTGTTGTAATTTCACGCGAATGATTCATCATGTGATGGTCTGGATCGGCCTTTGAAGGGAATCTGCAAGCCGAACCCGATAGATGGGTCCCTCAAGGGGAATGAATGGAAGGGAGTCGGGTATCGCTCGAGGCGGCGGGGCGCCGTGTCGCCGAGCGGCTTCCCACTCGAGGTTGGGAGCAAGGGGCATTCATATGCGATACGCAAGGCTGGGAACCGCCCTCGCCACGACGGCGATGTTGTTCATTGGCATGTTGGGAGTACTGCCGGCGGCGGCCGAGGTTCAGGACAATCCCGTCTATCCGTCCGTCGACTGTGGCGGCGAGTGGCACTGGATCCATAACCAGCTGCCGGCCGGTGTCGAGTCGGGGACGCTGACCGTGGTGTTCGCCGGTGGCATCGTCTACGAGGTCGAAGGCGTCTACAACGGCTCGGTCCTTCACTACACGCTGAATCTCACGGAAGGGGCGACGCTCGTTTCGGCCGAGGACGACGTGGTCGGCGGCAAACTCGTTCTGAGCCACTGGCCGGATTGTGAGACGACCACCACCACCGAAGACACGACCACCACCACTCATGCCACGACCACGACCACCGAGAAAGAAACCACGACGTCTAGCGGCTACGGAACAACTTCGACCACGTCGAAGCCCACCACGACGTCCTCGGGGTACGAGGAGCCGACGACCACCTCGACCACGGCTCCAACCACGACCACCTCCACGAAGGGCGAGCAGGAAGTAACCACCACGACCGTGCCCACGTCGTCCTCGAGTGTGCTCGGGATCACCACGACCACGACTGTGAGTGAATCGTCGACCTCGGTCATCGCCGATTCGTCGACCACCACCACCGTGCCCGCCGTCACGGCATCGACGCTTCCATTCACGGGATCCGACTTCGGTCGGATCCTCATGCTGGGGTTGTTCCTCGCGGCCATCGGCGTGTTCACTCTGTCGCTGGCGGCTTCTCGCCGGCACATCGAGGAGTGAGTCGAACCGAGACTGCAACGAATCGGGGGGCGCCGTGGCGGCGCCCCCCGATTCATCTGTGTTGGCAGTACGGATGTGTCAGTCGACGGTCCACGTCCCCAGTGAAGAGATGAGTTTGTCGAGGTCGCCGGGACCTCGTTTCTCCTGGGCTTCTACGAGCTGGTGGCTCATCGCGTCCTCGTACGTGGGACGGGAGACGTCGCGGAAGATGCCGACAGGCGTCGGTCCGTACGGGCCGTGGCTCAACCTGCTGAGGGCGAACGCCGTCGACGGGTCGAGGCGGGATGGGTCGTGCACCATGATGTCCGATGTGGGCACCGACGCCGTGTCGACGACCGTTGCCTTGCCTTCGCGCCACACCACGGCGTGATCACCGTTCGGTCCGAACACGATCGGTTCTCCCGCCCGAAGGTCGATGCGATTGTGGCTCCGCTCCTCCTTGCCGGTGAGCTGAAGGAACGCCTTGTCGTTGAACACGTTGCAGTTCTGGTAGATCTCGACCAGTGCCGCCCCCTGGTGCTGGTGCGCGGCCTCGAGCATGGCCTGGGTGTGAGGCCGATCCATGTCGATGGTGCGGGCCACGAAACCGGCCTCCGCCCCGATCGCCAGGCTCACAGGGTTGAAGGGATAGTCGATGGAGCCGTACGGGGTCGACTTCGTCGATTTGCCGACCTCGGATGTCGGCGAGTACTGGCCCTTGGTGAGCCCGTAGATCTGATTGTTGAACAGCAGGATCTTGATGTTCAGGTTGCGACGAAGGGCGTGGATGAGATGGTTGCCGCCGATCGACAGGGCGTCGCCGTCACCGGTGATCACCCACACGTCGAGGTCGGGGCGGCTGGCCGCAAGCCCGCTGGCGATCGCCGGGGCCCGCCCGTGGATCGAGTGCATCCCGTAGGTGTTCATGTAATACGGGAAGCGGGACGAGCATCCGATTCCGGAGATGAAGACGATCTTCTCCTTGGGGACGCCCATCTGAGCCATGTATCCCTGAACGGCGGCGAGGATCGTGTAGTCCCCACAACCCGGGCACCAGCGGACCTCCTGGTCCGTTTGGAAGTCTGCTCGCGTATAGGTGGGGGTCGTCATGACTCCATCATCTCCATGATCTTGTCGGCGATCTCGCCGATCGTGAACGGAACGCCGGCGACCTTGTTGAGGCCTTCGGCGGGCACGAGATAATCGGCTCGGATCAACATGCGGAGCTGCCCGGTGTTCAACTCGGGAATGAGAACCTTGTCGAACCGGTCGAGCACCTCGCCGAGGTTGGCCGGGAACGGGCTCAGATGGGTGAGATGGGCCGACGCCACCTTCTTTCCGCTGGCCCGGAGCCGATTGATGGCCGCCCTGATGGCACCCTTGGTCGATCCCCAGCCCAGGACGAGGATGTCAGCATCATCGTCTCCGTAGATCTCCACCGGTGGGATGTCGTTGGCGATGTTCTTGACCTTCCAAGCCCTGGTGTCGGTCATGAGCTGATGGTTGGCCGGGTCGTACGAGACGTTACCGGTGATGGCGTCCTTCTCGATGCCGCCGATGCGGTGTTCCAGACCCGGTGTGCCCGGAACGGCCCAGGGGCGGGCGAATGTGTGCACGTCCCGCATGTACGGGAGGAAGGCACCGTCGGGGCCGTTGGGTTCGGTGATCCGAGTCACAGAGATGTCCGGCAACTGGTCGACGTCGGGGAGCCTCCACGGCTCGGAGCCGTTGGCGATCAGGTTGTCGGACAGGAGGATGACCGGTGTCATGTACTTGAGGGCGATGCGGGCCGCCTCGATCGCATTCGCAAAGGCGTCGGAGGGTGAGGAGATGGCAACCACGGGGACTGGTGATTCGCCGTGCCGGCCGAACAAAGAGAACAGGAGGTCGCTCTGCTCCGGCTTGGTGGGAAGCCCAGTGGAGGGTCCACCGCGCTGGACATTGATCACGATGAGCGGGAGCTCCGCCATGAGCGCCAGCGAAATGGCTTCGCTCTTGAGCGCGATGCCCGGACCGGAGGACCCTGTGACGGCGAGCGCGCCACCGAATGCGGCTCCGATGGCGGTGCCGATGCCGGCGATCTCGTCCTCGGCCTGGAATGTGCGAACACCGAAGTTCTTGTGTTTCGAGAGTTCGTGCAGCACGTCGGATGCCGGCGTGATCGGGTAGGTCCCGTAGAAGAGCGGCAGCTTGGCGCACTGAGCGGCCGCCACCAGTCCCCATGCCAGGGCCGTATTCCCGGTGATGTTCGTGTACCGCCCGGATTCGAGCTTGGCGGGCTTGACGGTGTAGGTCGTCTTGGTCGCCTCGGTGGCGAAGCCGAATGTGTAGCCGGCCTTGAAGGCGGCGATGTTGGCCGCGGCCACATCCGCCTTGCGGGCAAACTTCTGTTCCACCCACTCCACCGTGGGTTCTTGCGGCCTGTTGAACAGCCAGGCGAGGAGACCGATGGCAAAGAAGTTCTTGGAACGGAGGACGTCACGCCCCGTGACGCCGGTGTCCTTGACGGCTTCTTTGGTGAGCGAGTCCATCGGAACCTCGATCACCTTGAATCCGGTGAGAGACCCGTCGTCGAGGGGGTTGACCTCGTAGCCCGCCTTGGCAAGGTTCCGTTCATCGAAGGCGTCCCGGTTGACGATCAGCGTTCCGGACGGTCGAAGGTCCTTGAGATTGGCCTTCAGTGCGGCCGGGTTCATGGCCACCAGACAGTCGGGCTGATCGCCCGCCGTCAGAATGTCGAAGTCCGCGATCTGGACCTGGAACGAACTGACCCCCGGCAGGGTGCCGGCGGGGGCTCGGATCTCTGCCGGGAAGCTGGGCAGGGTGGCGAGGTCGTTGCCGAACGCGGCCGAGGCGTCGGTGAACCGTGCTCCCGCGAGCTGCATCCCGTCGCCGGAGTCCCCGGCGAATCGAATCACGACCTTGTCGAGTTCGGTGGAGGATCGGTCGATGGTGGCGGTGTCCCCGTCGGGGACACCCGGAGCGTCGCCGGACACGGCAGTCACATCCTTGGGTAGGTGGTTTTTCGACTTGTCGGAAGCACGTCGAGGCGACGCCCGACCCGAGCCTGGCCACCGCCCCTCATGGCGCTTCCACCGGAAGGTCAGTGTAGACCCCCGAGGCCTTTGTCTTTGCGACCATGTCGCATCGCCTCGTCACTGTTTCGGCACGATTCGTCAGCGGCTGAACACTTCGGCCGACTCGAGCGTCATGGCCACCTCGAGCAAGCGGTGTTCGGCCCACCAGGGGGCGATCAATTGCAGCGATGGAGGCGGTGTGCCCGAGCCGGGGAGGGGGCCGGCGAGGGCGGGACACCCCATCACGTTGACGAGTGCCGAGAACCATGCCAGCGCTGTGCGATAGAAGACCTCGCCCTGGTTCGTGTCGATCGTGTCGACCCCGATTCGTTTGACCGTGGCGCCCACGGTCGGGGTCACGATCAGATCGAACCGGCCGAAGGCCGTGGCGGTTCCCTGGCGGATCAGTGCCCGCCATTCCAGCGCTTCGAGGTACTGGTCGAAGGTGACCGCCATCGCACCGTCGAGGCGCTCGTCGACCTCCGGCCCATACGGCTTGCCGGCTTGTTTCCAGTTCCGGTGCACCCGGGCGATCTCGCCTCCTGCCAGCTCGGTCACCATGCCCGGTGCCGTGAGTTCGGAATCCTCGATGGTTTCGACGGTGGCACCGAGACCACGCATGGCGGCCACCGCTTCGGCGAAGGCGTCGGCCACCGAGTCGGTGATGGGAGCGGTATCCACCCACGCAGCCGGTATGCCAACCCGAAGGCCCCCGAGATCGGGCCTTGCTCCACCCGGGGTCACCACCGGCTGGACTGCAGACCAACGGTCGGACGGGTCGTGGCCGGCCATCGCCTGATAGGCGAGAGCCAGGTCACCAACCGTTGCCGCCAGCGGTCCCACCGTGTCGAGCGAGGCGGCGAGCGGGAAGACCCCTGTGAGAGGGATGCGCCCGTGGGTGACTTTCAGTCCGTAGATACCGCACAGCGCCGCCGGAACCCGCACCGAGCCGCCGGTGTCGGTGCCGATGGCCACCGGTACCTGTTCGGCCGCCACTGCCGCCGCCGAGCCGCCCGACGAGCCGCCGGGGGAGAGCTCCGGGTCGAGAGGGTTGCGCACCGGTCCGAACCAATGATTCTCCGAGCTGAAGCCATATGCGAACTCGTGGAGGCCCGTCCGCGTCACCATGATGGCGCCGGCCCTCTCGAGCCGTTCGATGGCGGGAGCGGTCGTCTCGGCTACCTCGTTGTAGAACTTCGATCCACACGTGGTGACGCGACCGGCGTGATCGATGAGATCCTTGACGGCCACCGGAACGCCGGCGAGCGGTCCCGGGTCCCGACCAGCCTCGACCATCCGGTCGATCTCCTCTGCGCGTTCGATCGCCCGTTCCCGGTCGATGAAGGTGTTGATGTTCAGCCGTTCCTGCTGGGCATCGGCCTGGGTGAGCGCACCCGCCACCGTGTCGCGGGCGCTGCGTTCGCCCCGCCTGACCTCGGCGGCGATGTGAGCTGCGCTGATCATCGCCAGGTCACGTCCCCGCCCGAGGCATCGGGCACGATCGAGATCCATGGGTGGCCCGGCGGGACCAGCATCGGGCTCCCGGCGAGGTCGGTGAGGACGAAGGGGTCCTCCGCGTTTTCCCGAGCCCATGTGCCTTCGACGATCTTGCCTTCGGCTGCCACGAACGCCCGGCCGGTTCCAACGGTGTCCGTCGATGGCACGGGGCTTCCCGACTGGCCGGCACCGGGGCCGTCGGTGAAGAACCGTCCCTCGATCATGACGAGGGTGTCTGCTGTGATCCGCTCCGGCTCTGTCTCGAAGTCCACCTGGAAGTTGGACTCGTCACCGTTGAGGCTTCGCTCCCACTGCGAGCCGTTCCAGCTCCAGGTGACGACAAATCCCCTGGCGAACGAGACGTCGATCTCGGCTGCCGGGGCCGACGACGCCGACAGCTCGCCGAATTCCCACAGAGCGGTCGGTGGAGGCGTGTCTGGGACTTCACGCTCGTCGGCAAACGCTCTCAGCTCGACGGTGTTGGAGTACAGATTGTGGGGCGCCCGCCGCTCCGGGATCCGGAACATCCCCGGAGGTTCGACGAAGAACTCGATGCCGACGTTGCGGATCCCCCGCTGGACCCATCCCTGTGCGCCGGAGATGAACAACGTCGCTTCGAGGGGGCGGATGAGCTTGGCGTCTGTCGGCCGTCCCGACCGGGTGGGGCCGAGGTATTCGGCATCCGAATTGTGGAAGAGGGCCATGAAACGTGTGATCGAGCCCTCGACTCGGATCTCGAAGATCCCGTCGGCGAGCTGAATCCCCGATTGGGGACGGGCGTCCGGGTGGTTGTCGACCTTGAGGGCTACGACACGGCGGTCGAGCGACTCCGCGTCGTCGACGGGGAGGCCGTTGATCGGGGATCTGGGTCTCGTGTCTTCGGTCGTGGTGCTCGTGGCGCGGGTGGTCGTGGTTGTTGCTTTCGTTGTGGTCGTCGACGAGGAGGTCGTCGTCTCGACGACGTCCTCGTTGCCGCAAGCGGCCCCGATGAGACCGAGCACGACAAGCGCGATCAAAGTTCGGCGCATGGGAAACACTCCTGGAGGCAGGGAGAAATCGGAAACTCGATCCGGTCACAATAGCCCGGCACGAAACTCCTGTTGATGCCGACCGATCAGTCGGCAGCGAGGGCGGTCGCGGCTGATTCGGCTTCGTCGACGGCGATGGCCACGTCGAGGCTTTCGCGCCCTCCTCCCATCACGTAGATCGCCTCGATGTTGACGCCGGCCGCCGCCAGCGACTCGGCGACCCCGGCCAGCGAACCAGGGCGATTCGGGAGGTTGAGAACCAGGACTTGTCGTTCGGCGAACCTCAAACCCGACTCGGCGAGGGTACGTCTACAGGTGTCCGGATCGTTGACCACAACCCGGACAACCCCGTCGCCGTTGCCGTTCCATCCGGCGAGAGCGTCGATGTTGACACCCGCCCCGGCGAGCATGCCGGCCAGTCTTGCCAGGGAACCGGGTGCCGACGGGATTTCCACGATGAACTCGGTCATGACTCGAACACTACGCGTCCCGGGACACCGGGCGCGCTTCAGGAGGCAGCGCGCCTGGACGAGAACCGACCGGCGGCATCCGCAACGATTCGCCCGATGTCGGCCGGGCCCTTCTTGCCCGGAAAACGGTACGTCGGGCCGTGGACGTGGATCGCACCCGCCACATGACCATTCGAGTCGAACACGGGCGCCGCCACCGAACTGAGCCCTTCCGCGAACTCCTCGTCGACCGCGGCATATCCCACGCGCCTGATCTCTGCCAGCCGGTCGAGGATGGCCGTCGAGTCGACCACCGTCGCGCTCGTGTACGCCTCCAGTGGTCGAGACAGGTAGCGCTGTACGTCCTCGAGCGGCCAATGAGCCATGACGCAGAGTCCTGAAGGTCCTATGTGCATCGGCACCGCCAACCCGCTGTAATCGCGCACCTGCACCGGCTGGGGGCTTTCGACCTGGACGAGATAGTGCATCGTGTACCCCTGAGGGACGCCGAATCCCGCCGCTTCGCCGCTGCGCGCGGCCAGTTGCAGCAGGTGGGGCCGCACCGCGACGACCATCGAGGCCGAGGCGTCGGTGGAGCCTGTCAGCTCGACGAGTCCGTCCCCGATCTGATAGCGCGACCCTTCTTCGACTCGATCCACCGCGTCCACCCCTTCGAGCGTGGCGAGTAGTCGGGCGACCGTCGATTTGGGCAGCCCCACGAGTTCGGCGATCTCGGACACGCCGGCGGGCGCAACCGACAGGGCACGGAGAATCGCAAACGCCCGTTCCACTGACTGGACCATTGGCACCCCCGGACCTTACACGATCGTTCCGTATCGTGGAACGATTCTGCGATTCGAAACCCGATCAGGGGGCGGCTCTTCTGGCCTCCTCCAGCCATTCCAGCGTGCCCTCGACCTGGTTGAACGTGAAGATGTGAAGACCCACGATGCTCATCTTCGGGTCTTCCGCCATCGGCGCCAGATCGTCGATCAACTCGTCCGGGGTGTAGTGGCCGGGCTTGATCAGCTTGGCCACCGACCGCCGATTCTTGGCCAGGAACTTGAGCGAAGTTCCCACTCCGATCCGGGCGCCGATCGTCATGAGCTTCATCGTGTCGATGGCGCCGGGAATACCGACGATCACCGGCAGTCCGATGCCCTCGGCCCGCCTGCGGGTCAGCCAGTCCCGGATCTTGTCGGTGTCGAAACACATCTGGGTTGCGATGTAGGAGGCGTGCGGTTGTTTCTCGCGCAGGGCCCGGACGAGCAGATCGTCGTCGATGAACGGGTGACCCTCCGGGTAGCCGGTGACCCCGATCTCGGTGAAAGGATGCTCGATCCGACCCAGCCCGGTGATCAGCGCCATGGCGTCGAAGAAATCACCGGGATCCTCGGCATCACCGCCGACGACGAATGCCCGGGTGATCCCGGCGCCGGCGAGTCGGCGGACGTTGTCCTCCAGCTCGGCCTGCGTCTTCGTCAGCCGTGCCGACAGGTGAGGGATGACCCGATAGCCGCGATCGGCGAGTTGCTCGGAGAGTTCGACGGTCGCCTCCATGCCCTTGGCGGGGGAGGCCGTCACCGACACGATTGCGCCTGGTGGCAGGTCGAGGGCCTTCTCGAAGGCATTCTTCATCGGGATGATCTCGAAGACCGCCCCATCGAGGAGGACGTCGGATCCAGAGATGTTCATGGGTTGTCTCCTCAGGTGTTCGAGTCCGGGAACGCAGCCTTGCGGGCGGCAATCCATTCGGTGAGCGCTTCGTCGATGGACGGGTCGAGCGGGGGCGGCTCGTACTCGGCGAGGAGTTGTTTCCACTTGGCGGTTGCCCGGGCCGTGGCATCGAGTGAACCCTCCGCCTCCCATTGCTCGAAGCTGTTGTTGTCGGACATGGACGAACGCCAGAACGCCGTCTCGAAGTTGGCGAGCGTGTGGGCGGTGCCGAGGTAATGCTGGCCCGGCCCCGTCTCGAGCATCGATTCGAGAGCGAGCCCGTTGTCGGTCAGGTCGACGCCTGCGACGTACTGGCCTGCCATGGACGCCTGGTCGGCGTCGAGGATGAACTTCTCGTAGCCCATGGCCAGGCCGCCTTCCAGCCAACCGGCCGTGTGCAGATTGAAGTTCACTCCGGCCTGCATGGTGGCCATGAAGCTGATCGCGCTCTCGTAGGCGGCCTGATAGTCGGGGATCTTCGACGCCGTGAAGTTCCCGCCCGACCGGAATGGGACGCCCAGCCGGCGGGCGAGAGCGGCCACCACGAACAGAACCATCTGAGGTTCGGGAGTGCCGAAGGTCGGGGCGCCCGATTGCATCGACATCGACGACGCAAACGACCCGAAGATCACCGGGGCCCCCGGCCGGACGATCTGGCAGAAGGCCATCCCGGCCATGGCTTCCGCGAGCGTCTGGGTCGCCGCCGCAGCCACCGTCACCGGAGCCATCGCCCCGGCCAGGATGAAGGGCGTGACGAGGACCGCCTGGTTGTTCTCGGCGTATACCTTCGCCGACCCCAGCATTGCGTGGTCCCACGACATGGGTGAGTTGGAGTTGGCGAGGCCGAGAACCACGGTGTTGTCGGCGACAAAATCCTCGCCGAAGGCGATCTTGCACAGCTCCACCGTGTCCTGGGCGCGATCGGGGTGGGTCACGGATCCCATGAACGCCTTGTCGGTGTACTTGAGATGGCTGTACACCATGTCGAGATGGCGTTTGTTGACGGGTAGATCCACCGGTTCGCACACGGTGCCGCCGCCGTGATGGATGGACGGCGTCATGTAGGTGAGCTTCACGAAGTTTCGAAAGTCCTCGATCGTGGCGTATCGGCGACCATTCTCCATGTCGTGAACGAATGGTGACCCGTAGGCGGGGACCAGCACCATGTGCGGATCGCCGATCACCACGCTCTTCGTCGGATTCCGGGCGTGCTGGGTGAACTGGGCAGGAGCGCTCCGGGTGATCAGCTCGCGGCACAAGCCCTTGGGGAACCGGACCCTCGTCCCGTCGACGTCTGCCCCGGCATCCCGGTAGATGTCGATGGCCTCCGGATAGTTGACGATCTCGATCCCCACCTGTTCGAGCAAGACCTCGGCATTGTGCTCGATGATTTCCAGTCCCTCGGCCGAGACGATCTCCACGGGAGCGAGTCGTCGCGTGAGGTATGGCACGGCCTCCATGGCGCGCGCAGTGCGGGCCGCCTGGCGGCTGGTTCGTCCACGGCGTCCTGAGTCGGTCATGCGGGTTCCTTTCTCGATCGCCGACGGACGCGCTCCGATTGGCGGGGCTCCGGGAGGTCGACGGTGGCTGCGAGGTGCGGGTAGGGGTGGGTGGAGTTGGGGAATCCCATGGCCGCGACGAACTCGTCCTGGAACGAGGCCTCGGTGGCAGTTTCGATCTTCTCGATGGTCTCGGCGACGGTCTCGATCTCGTCCCGGGCCGCCCCCGACAGGAGGGCCATCATCGCACCGAGCCCGGCGGCGTTGCCGGCTGCCGTCACTCGGTCGAGTCTGCAGTCGGGAATCATCCCCAACACCGCGGCGTGGACCGGATCGATGTGACTGCCGAAGGCGCCCGCCAGTCGAATCTCGTCGACATCGGTCACTCCGAGATGGGTCATGAGCAGCCGGCAACCGGCCTGAAGCGCCGCCTTGGCGAGTTGAATGGCCCGCACGTCGGTCTGAGTCACTCGGATCGGCGGGTCATCGGTGAGGATGTAGGAGGAGGTCCGTCCGGCGGCTTCGATCCGCGGGTGGTCCCGATCGGCAATCACACCGTCAGTGGTGAGGATCCCCGCCAGATACATCTCGGCCACGACTTCGATGATCCCGGACCCGCAGATGCCCGTGATCGACAATTTCGAAATCGACTGGGCGAACCCGGGTTCATCGGACCACAATTCGGAACCGATGACCTTGAACCGGGGTTCTAGCGTGTTCCGATCGATGCGGACGCGTTCGATGGCTCCTGGCGCCGCCCTCTGCCCGCCCGAGATCTCTGCGCCTTCGAAGGCGGGTCCGGTGGGGGAGGAGGCGGCGAGCAGCCGGTGTCGATTCCCGAGAACGATCTCGGCGTTCGTGCCCACGTCGACGAGCAGCTGCACGGCGTCACTTCGGTGTGGTCCTTCGGCGAGGATCGCACCGGCGGCGTCGGCTCCCACGTGGCCTGCGATGCAGGGGAGGAGGTACACGCGGGCGGCGTCCTTCAGATCCAGGTCGAGATCCCTGGCCCGCCTCGACACCGGCCCGGTGGTGGCGAGCGCAAAGGGCGCCGTCCCCAGTTCGCGGGGATCGATGCCCAGGACGAGGTGATGCATGATCGGGTTCCCGACCAGCGTCACCTCCAAGATCGTGTCTCGGCTCACGTCCGCGGCTTCGCAGAGATCGCCGATCATGATGTCGAGCGCCCGGCGGATCTCAGACGTGAGGCGGTCGGCTCCGCCCTCGTTCATCATCACGTAGGACACGCGCGACATCACGTCCTCGCCGAAAGCGATCTGTGGGTTCATGGCGCCTTCCGAGGCGAGAACGGCGCCGGAAGTCAGCTCGCACAGGTGTCCGGCGACGGTCGTCGACCCCACGTCGAAAGCCACTCCGTAGACCGCATCCCGGAAACCGGGCCAGACGGCGACGAGCTCCGTTCCTCCCCGGACGGCAGCGGTGACCTTCCAAGCCGACTTTCGCAGGGCGGCCTGGAGCTCGGGGAGCACGCCCGGGTCGGCCGACAGCCCAGTGAGGCCCCACTCCGACTCGAGCGCGGACAGGAGTCGTTCCAGATCGCCGGTGGGACTCGACAAGTCTGGTTCGGCAACCTCCACGAAATGGAGGCGGACCACCGGATCGACGGGAAGGGTGCGGACGCCGGCGTCCTTGCGGACAACCTGACGGTGGACCTGGCTCTCCGCCGGGACATCGATGACCACGTCGGCGAGCACAGACGCCGCGCAGCCGAGACGTCGCCCCTCACCGAGAGGTCGCTTCCCCCGGTAGTCGGTCTCAGTGGAGCCGGGTTGACTGAGGCGGGCAGGATCCGCCGGTATGTCCGGGTTGGCTCCGACGGCAACCTGGCACCGGCCGCAGATGCCTCGGCCACCGCAGACCGAGTCGAGGTCGACGCCGAGCGTGCGGGCCGCGTCGAGGACCGTGGTGCCCTCGGCAAACCGCCCGCGGCGGCCCGAGGGCGTGAAGACGACGTCGAAATCGGTCACGGGGCCGCCGCGGGGCCACACATCACGCCGAACCGCCCCGCCGCCGGTTCTCGCGGCGGCGCCCGGACTCGGCGACCGGCGCCCGATAGGTCTTGATCCACGCCGCGCAGTCCCGGTCGTGTCCGAGCAGGACATCCGCGGCCATGATCGATTGGCGGATCTCGGTTTCGAGCGGGTTCGTGATCGCCGAGGTCATCCCCGCCGCCATGGCCATCGACAGGAATGCACCGTTGATCCCGGCGCGGTTGGGGAGCCCGAAGCTGATGTTCGATGCGCCGCACGTAGTGTTCACGCCGAGTTCGTCACGGAGTCGCCGCACGAGAGCGAAGACTTGTTTGCCGGCGGATCGCATCGCTCCGATCGGCATCACGAGCGGGTCCACAACTACGTCGGCAGCGGGAATCCCGTGGTCCTGAGCCCGATTGACGATCTTCCGGGCCACCTCGAAGCGCACGTCGGGGTCCTCCGAGATCCCGGTCTCGTCGTTGGTGATGGCAACCACCGCCGCACCGTGTCTGGCGACGAGGGGGAGCACCGACTCCAAGCGGTCTTCTTCGCCGGTCACCGAGTTCACGAGGGCCTTGCCTTCGTAGACGGCGAGTCCGGCCTCCAGCGCGGCAACGATCGAGGAATCGATGGCGAGGGGCACCTCGACCAGGTTCTGGACGAGTTTGATCGTCTGGGCGAGGATCGCCGGCTCGTCGGCGAGAGGGATCCCGGCATTGACGTCGAGCATCTGGGCGCCGGCTGCCACCTGGGCGAGGGCGTCGGATTCGACCCGGCTGAAGTCCCCAGCCTTCATCTCTTCGGCCAAGAGTTTGCGGCCGGTCGGGTTGATGCGTTCACCGATGGTGACGAACGGACGGTCGAAGCCGATCACCACCTCACGGGTGGCAGAGCTGAGCACGGTATCGGACATGTTGTGGCTCCTCGTGTCAGGGTTTGAGCCCGCCGTTGTCCCAGAGGGCACTCAGCAGGTCCTGGGTGAAGATGGCTTCGAGACGCGCCGCCTCGGCCGCGACTTCGGCTTCGAGATCGGGGCCGCAGGGTCGGGACTCCCTCCGCCATTCGGTGAGGTAGTCATCGGTACCGAAGAGTCCGGCGGCCATGGCTGCCCGGTCGATGGCCACCTGAAATCGGGCCGAGAGTTCCCGGCGCGCGGTGTCGCGGCCGAGTTTGGCCGTCACCTGGGCGGGAATCTCACGCCAGGAGATGACGGTGAGGATCGGGGTGGCGGATGAGCGACTCATGCGACGCGGCGGGTGATCGAGACGATCGTGGACTCGAGATCGCCGAAGCCCACGTGGTGGTGCTCGAATGCGAGGCCCAGCCGTTCGGCGGCCTCCCTCCCGGCCTCCACGAGCGCCGGATCGACCGT
>Ga0224505_10000997_pt1 | contig 18713 bp, 19 predicted proteins | sample SF_Jan12_sed_USG_FD_169102 | JGI IMG/M metagenome (GOLD analysis project Ga0224505, IMG submission 169102) | Sediment microbial communities from San Francisco Bay, California, United States - SF_Jan12_sed_USGS_4_1 | ecosystem: Environmental > Aquatic > Marine > Sediment | place: USA: California... | reverse complement strand
GTCGTACACGGTGATGGGCTGACCGAAGCCCGGAGCCTCCGAGAGCCGCACCGTTCTGGGGATGATGACGTCGTAGACCAGCTCGCCGAAGTACCGCCTCACTTCGTCCACGACCTGCTCGGACAGCTTCGTCCGTGGATCGAACATGGTCATCACGATGCCGGAGAGCCGAAGGCCGGGGTTGATGTTCTGCTGCACCAGCGAGACGTTGCGCAGCAGTTGCCCGAGGCCTTCGAGTGCGTAGTACTCGCACTGGATCGGCACGATCAGCTCCTCGGCCGCCGTCAAGGCGTTGATCGTGAGGAGGCCGAGCGACGGCGGGCAGTCGAGCAGGATGAAGTCATACACACCCTCGCGCACAGCGACCAGCGCCTTCTTCAGCCTCGTTTCACGCGAGAACTGGCTGACGAGCTCGATCTCGGCGCCGGCCAGGTCGATCGTCGAAGGGATCGCCGACAGCCGTGCCACGGGCGTCTCGACGATCGCGTCATCGACGGAGGCCTCCGACACGATGACGTCGTACACCGTAATCTCGCGGGCCTCGTGGCGGATGCCCATGCCGGTAGAGGCGTTCCCCTGCGGGTCGAGGTCGACCACGAGGACTCGATAGCCCAGATCGGCGAGCGCAGCGGCGAGGCTGACCGCGGTCGTGCTCTTGCCGACCCCCCCCTTCTGGTTCGCGATCGCGATGACGCGGGCGATGCCAGGGGTGTCGGGAGGCACCGGGACAGGCTTCTTCCGCGCTCGTGGCCCGCGCGTGGAGGAGGATGCACTCGTTGAGCCGCCCCTGGAAGTCGAGCGAGTGGACGTGCCTGGGGCGGCGCCGGCGCCGGCGGAAGCCTTGATCACTGCTGAGCCATGATAACCAGCGGACCCGACCGTGCAAGCGCAGGGGTGAGGAAAAGCTCCCCGGAGACGCCCGGCGGCACATCGACGGCGCCATCGAAGGTGGTCCCACCCCAGTAGACCAGCGAGCCACCGACGCGCAGGATCGCCGTAGCCGCACCCCAGGACTTCGACGCCGAGGCGAAGGCCCTAGCGGTACACATGTCGACTCGATCACGAAACGTCTCGAGGCGGCGACCATGGATGTGAACGTTGTCCAGGTCGGCGCTGGCCTGCTCGAGGAACCGGGCGCGGTTCCGCCTGACCTCCACGAGCACGAACCGCAGATCGGGCCTCGCGATGGCGAGCACGAGACCGGGGAATCCAGCACCCGACCCGAGGTCGCAGACGGTTCCTCGCTCAGGAAGGTGCGGCGCAGCGCGCAGGCTGTCCATGAGATGGCGTTCCCGCAGCCGTCCGGCATCGGACGGGCCCACCATGCCCATGGGCAAGGCGCGCTCGCGCACGAGCCCCTCGAACCGCTCCAGGCGCACGATGGCCGTGTCGTCGAGTTCGACACCGAGGCTGCGGGCCAGTTCCCAACCCTCATGTTTCACGTGAAACATCGCCTTTCGGTCTTCGACCTTCGGGAACAGGCTCGCGGCGAGCCCAGCGACGCCTCAGGCGGGGAGGATCACGACGTAGCGGCTCGGGTCGACGCCGCGAGACTCGGTCTGGATGCCGTCGATCTCGGCGACGGCATCATGCACGAGCTTGCGTTCGTAGGAGTTCATCGGCTCGAGTTCTTCCTCGCGACCGCTCTCGCGGACGCGCTCAGCGAGCTCACGAGCATGCTCCCCGAGGCGAGCCTCCCGCCGTTTCCGGTAGTCCTCGACGTCCACGATCACGCGGACTCGCTGATCGAGCCGCCTGCCCACGGCCATGCGGGTGAGCTCCTGGATCGCTTCGAGCGTCTGTCCGTGGCGCCCGATCAGCAGAGACATGTCGTCTTCGGGGCCGTCGACGATGTCGACGTACATGTGACCCCCGTGAGGATTGGGCTCGGCGATGGCATCGATATCCATGCGTGCGAGCAGCTCTTCGAGGAAGTCGGCCGCCGCATCCGCCTGCTCCTCGAGCTCTGGTTGCGTCGGTGCATCGTCGCGGTCACGTGCCACGCTTTCCCCCCGACCCGGGCTTCTTCTTCCGCCGCTGCGTGGACGACCCACGGCTCCCCGGCGCGGGCTTCTTCTTCGCTTCTGCTTCGCGTCGCTTCTGCTCCTCCTCGGCCCGCTCCATCATGCCGGCGATGAGGCCCTTCTTCTTGGGCTTGTCGGCTTCGGCGGCCATCTTCGCCTTCTGCTCGGCCATACGCCGGTCCAGGGCATCCGGACCGATGTGGCCCGCCCTGAGCAGCAACGTCTGCTGGCCGATCATGAACAGGTTGGAGACGGTCCAGTACAGCACCAGGCCGGCGGGGAAACTGAACCCGATGAATCCGAAGAACAGCGGCATGACCCGCAGGATCATCTGTTGCTGGGACGAGGCTGCCCCCTGGGGGCTCGCCCGCTGGGTCTGAAGGGTCTGGTAGAAGGACGTTCCGATCATCAACCCCAACAGGAGCACGTAGCCGATCTTCGACGTCAGCCCGTCGGTACCACAGGGGATCACAGGCTTCGACTCGAAGGAGTCGAGGGCTTGCCGATTGCTGCCGACCAGCTGCACGCCGGGCTTGACAGCCTCCCCCTCGGAGTCCTTGATCGTGCTGTTCTGCACGCTGCCCGCCTGAGAGGCCGAGCACTGCAGGTTGAGACCAACGAATCCGGTGCCCTGATGCGTCACCACGCTGGCGAACAGCGCGCTGTCGGTCGGAAGATGGTTGTTGGTGATCATGTAGGCGGGCTGGTTGTCGATCGTGACCGGCTCGTACCCGGGTGCGCGGATCACGGCGTACATCGCGATCAGCAGGGGGAACTGCGCGAGCACCGGCAGACAGCCGCCGAGGGGATTGACCCCGGCCTCCTTGTAGAGGCGCATCGTCTCTTCCTGCGCCTTCGCCTTGTTGCCCTTGTACTTCTTCTGGATCTCCTTGATTTTGGGCTGGAGCGCCTGCATCGCCTGCATCGACTTGATCTGTTTCATGCCAAGGGGAAACAACAGGAACCGAAGCAGCAAGGTCAGGACGATGATGGCGACGCCGTAGTTGGGGATGACGTCATACAGCCAAGCCAGGATCCATCCGATCGAGTCGAGGAGGACCTGGAAGATCGGGGAGATGACGGGGATCTCGGCCAGCATCTAGGAGCGGGCCTCCTGGTCATGTACGACAACATCATACATCTCCCCGGGCCGCGGGATCATTGGAGGAGCATGGTGGCGGCCCGCAGGCACGGGGTCGATGCCGCCCTTGCCGTATGGATTGCAGCGGCCGATCCGCCACATGGCCATCGCCGAGCCCTTGAGGGCCCCGTGCTCACGGATCGAGGCGACGGCGTACTCCGAGCACGTCGGCGCGAACCGACACTGGCCGCCGAGCCAGCCCGACAGCGTCGCCTGGTAGACGTGGACCATGCCCACCAACACCGCCCGCGCGGGCGCGCCCGCGCGCCAGGCGAGGTGGCGCGCGTTCATCGCACGCTCTCCCGAGGAAGCAGCTCGATCATCTCGCTCACCAGATCCTGCGTCGTGGCGCCCCGGATCGCCTCGCGGGCCACCAGGACTGCGTCGAAACCTTCGGTGACCTGCGGCGATACCTGTCTCCAAGCCTCCCGCAGGATCCGTTTGGCCCGGTTCCGTTCGACGGCCCCGCCCACACGGCGCGTGGCCACGACCGCCCAGCTGCCCGGGCCGGGCGTGAGGAACAGTACCACCCGTTTTCCGTATCGGGGGCGTGCCCGATCGAGCACCGAGCGCACCTCGCGGGAGCGCATCCTCGGGTGCCCTCAGGCGGAGAGTCGGACGCGGCCCTTGCGGCGTCTCGATGCGATGATCGCGCGGCCGGCGCGGGTGCGCATGCGCAGACGGAAGCCGTGGCGACGCGCGCGTCGGCGGTTGTTCGGCTGGTACGTACGCTTGCCCTTGGCCATGGAAGTCTGATCCTCGTGTTCGGCTCGGAGTGACGGATCGTGCGGAGGCCGATGACGGTCGGCCGCCGGGCAGTATACGGCGCGCCATCGTCGCTGGACAAAGGGCTTGACACGAGAAAGAGTGCCAAGACCCCCCGGGCGGACCGTGGTGGCTGAGACCAGTGTGCTAACGTGCGCCCCGCCTTCCCCCCGGCGATCCGCGCCTTCGAACGGCTCGGCGTCACGACGAACCTTCCCGGGTTTTCCACCGGTGTGGAAAGGTGTTGTGGAATCCGACATGGCGCTCGCGACCCCTGAACACGAAGCCCGAGAGGCGTGGGCTCACGTGCTGGAGCGCGCGAGAGAGGAACTCCCCGAAACGACGGTCGTGATGTGGTTCGCCGACGTGCGGCCACTCGACCTGTCGGGGGACTCGATCTCCCTCGCCGTGCCGAGCCCGCTCGTCCGTGAGCGGTTGCAGCACAACCATCTTGCGCTCATCGAGCGGGCCTCTCAGGAAGCCGCCGGTCGCCCGTTGAAGGTCGAGTTCTCGATCGATGGAGCCTTGCGTGGGTCCTCCGCGACAGACGACGCCTTCGATCCCCGCGCGTCCGAGTCCGAGGCCCAACCGCCCCCGGCCTCGTACGCGTCGATCGGTGCCCCTTCGTCGCCGTCCCCATCGGCTGCGCCGGCCTCGCTCGGAGCGCCGGGGCTCCCGTTTCCCGGATACACGTTCGACGCCTTCGTTCCGGGCCCGAGTAACCGGTTCGCCCACGCGGCGGCGATGGCCGTCGCTGAGGCCCCTCCCTCGACCGCGTACAACCCGCTGTTCATCTACGGGGGAGTCGGCCTCGGCAAGACCCACCTGTTGATCGCCGTGGGTCACCACATGTATCGCCTCGCTCCGGTTCTGCGTGTGAAGTACGTCACGTCCGAGCAGTTCGTGACGGAGTTCATCAAGGCGGTGCGCGAGCGCCAGGGTGGCGACGCGTTCCGTCAACGCTATCGGGAGGTCGACGTGCTCTTGGTCGACGACATCCAGTTCCTCGCCAAGCGTGAGGAAACGCAGACGGAGTTCTTCCACACCTTCAACCACTTGCACGGTGCCGGAAAACAGATCGTGATCGCGTCGGATCGCCCTCCACACGAACTGTCCGGGCTCGAGGAACGACTGGTGAACCGCTTCAGGTGGGGGCTGTGCGTCGACGTGCAGCCGCCCGACCTCGAAACGCGTATCGCGATCCTCCAGTTGAAGGCTGAGCGGGAACACATCACCGTCCCACCCGACGTGATCGAGTTCGCGGCGTCCAAGTTCGACCAGTCCGTTCGAGAGCTCGAGGGTGCGTTGGTGCGTGTGGTCGCGTGGAGCGAGCTGACCGGCCAGCCGATCGATGTCTCCCTCGCCGAGCGGGCGCTCGAAGATCTCATCCCCCAGACCCAGAACGAGATCCCGCCGCCGCTGATCCTCGACGAGACGGCGAAGTACTTCTCGCTCTCGCCGTCGGATCTGATGTCGAAGTCGAGATCGCGACCGCTCACCCAAGCCCGGCACATCGCGATGTACCTCACACGCGAGTGCACCGGGCTCTCGCTGCTGAAGATCGGTGAGATCTTCGGGGGGCGCGACCACACGACGGTGCTGCACGGCATCCGCAAGGTCGAAGATGAGATGCGGGCCCGAGACGCCACCTTCCGGCAGGTCCAAGACCTCACCCGCATCATCCGCGGCCGGGTACGCGCGGCATGAGAGCACCTCGAAGCGTGGGCGGGCCCGCCGTACGCGGCCTGTGGACAACCTCGGTACAGTCGGTGGGTATCGTGCGGCGATCTCGAGCGGAGCGCAGAGCGCCACGTTTTCCCCACGTGTTTCCCACATGTCGGACGGCCCCGTTACGCTGCAAGAACGGGCTCTCCATGCAGGTTTCCACAGCGCCTACTACTACCGGTTCTCTTATCTCTTCAAAGCAGTGATGGCCAGGAGGTGGAGTGAGTGAAGTTCCGATGCGATCGTGATGCACTGTCCGATGCGCTGCAGACCGTGCAGCGCGGCGTGTCGTCCAGACCCGGCATCCCGGCGCTCACGGGCGTGCTGATCGACGCGAGTGACGACGGGCGACTCACGCTCACCACGACCGACCTCGAGGTATCGGCCCGGCTGGCGACCGCCGCCCAGGTGTCCGAGGCGGGTGTGGCGCTCGTTCCCGCCCGCTTGCTTGCCGACACGGTGAAATCGCTGTCCGACGCGCCCGTCGATGTCGAGACCGACCAGTCGCAGGCGCATATCCGCTGCGCAGCGTACGAGGGCACACTCCGGCTGCTGCCCGCCGAGGACTTCCCGGGGCTCCAGGAGCCGAGCGGCACGAAGATCACGGCCGATGCCGGCGCCTTCGCCGAGGCGGTCCATCAGGCCGCACGCGGCGCTTCACACGATGAGGCGCGCCCGGTGCTGACCGGTGTGCTGATCGAGGTGAGCCGTGAGGGCGTCGTCATGGTCGCGACCGATTCCTACCGGCTCGCGGTGCGCGAGCTCGTCGCAACGGCCGACGGTGAAGGCAAAGCGATCGTGCCCGAACGAGCGCTGAGCGAGGCCGGGCGAGCCGCTGCAGCCGACGAGAAGGCATCGCTCGAGATCTTCGTCGATGAGTCGCAGGTGGCGTTCCGTATCGGGGAGCTGACGCTCACGTCTCGGTTGATCGAGGGCGAGTTCCCCAATTACCGCCAACTGCTGCCCGATCAGCACGAGAGTCGCCTCACGATCAGCCGCCAGCAGCTGCTCGACGCCGTCAGCCGCGTCGGGCTGCTCGCTCGCGACACGACCCCTGTCCGCCTCGAGTTCAACGCGCTGGGCGTGAAGCTTTCGTCCTCGAGCCCCGATCTCGGCCAGGCGGTCGAAACGGTCGAGGCGCGCTACGAAGGTGAGGACCTCACGGTCGCATTCAACCCGCAGTACCTCGCCGACGGCCTGCGAGCTGCGAACGGCGAGAGTGTTCGACTCGACGTGCGAGACGGTCTCAAGCCGGGAGTGGTTCGGGGGGATGGCGACGAGTTCACATATCTCGTGATGCCCGTGCGCCTTCCGGCCGCGGTCTCCTGACGGCGTCGCCGCGGGCGCCTCTCGCGATGCATCTGGCATGGGTCGAGCTCCGCGGGTTCCGCAATCATGAGCACACGGATCTGCGACCGCTCGTCGAGGGCTTGACCGTCGTGGTCGGACCGAACGGCGAAGGCAAGACGAATCTGCTCGAGGGCATGTACGTGCTGTATGCGCTCGGTTCGCCGCGGGCCTCGAGCAACGCCGCGTTGGTGCGTGAGGGTGACGAGGCGGCCTACGCACGGGGAGAGTTCCGAACCGCGAACGGCAACGTGCTCGTGGAGGTCGAGATCCCGGTCAAAGGGGCCAGCCGGGTCAAGGTCGACCGGTCGCCGGTTCGCCGCAAGCGGGACCTCCGGCGCCAGGTCCGCGCCGTCTTGTTCGGCCCGTTCGACCTTCCGATCGTGATCGGCGATCCGTCGAAACGTCGGGCGTTCCTCGACGAGGCCGTGAGTGCCTTGTGGCCGTTGAAGGAGGGACTGTTCACCGCGTACGACCGGGTACTCCGACAGCGGAACCGCCTGCTGAAGGAGTGGGATCGACCGGGCATGCCTGCGGGCATCGAAGCCTGGGACGAGGAACTGGTGCAGGCCGGATCGGCGTTGGCGCGCGCTCGCCACGAGGCCGTCGAGTGTTTGGGGCCGCACGCGGCCGCGGAGTTCGCTCATCTCGCCGGGTACGGCGTGGAGGTGCGCTACCGTCCCAACGTGTGGGACGGCGACGATCTCGAGACGGCGTTCAGCGCGCGCATCGATGAACGTCGCGCCGACGAGCTCGCTCGCCGCACGTCGCTCGTCGGCCCTCACCGTGACGACCTGTCGCTGGAGGTCCGGGAGCTCGGCGCGCGTTCAGCCGGGTCGCACGGGGAAACGTGGGCGACGGCGCTGTGCTTGCGGGTGGGCCTCGCCGCGGCCGTCGAGCACGAGCTCGGCGAGCCCCCCGTCCTGCTCGTGGACGATCCGCTCAGTGCCCTCGACCCGGGCCGGCGCGACCGGTTCCTCGAACGACTCTCCGGGCGCGCCGGCCAGGTCTTCGTCTCGGTGGCCGACGAGGCCGACGTGCCCGGGCAAGCCCAGGCCGTGTGGGACGTGCGAGCCGGCACCGTGACGCCGCGGCGGGGCGCGGCCTGATGCCCGACGCGAAGGGGTTCGGGGGCCGCACGCGTCCCCGTTCCGACGACGTGTTCTCGCTCGCCGACATCGTCGACGGGCTCATGCGGGAGGAAGTGTTCAGCCGCGGCATGCCCGTCGCCCAGCTCGCCGCGCGATGGCCCGAGATCGTGGGCGAACGGCTCGCTCGGGAGACCGCGCCGGCGGCCGTCGAGCACGGAGTGCTGACCGTCGAAGTGTCGACGGGGCCCTGGGGCGCACAGGCGACGTTCCTGCACGAGGAGATCCGACGCAAGGCCGACGAAGCACTCGACGGTGTCACGGTCACGAAGGTCCGTGTCGTGGTGCGAAATCGCAGGTAGATGGGGGTTTTTCGGGGGTGGAAACCCGGTCGGGCGTCGGCGCTCTGCGGTAAGATAAGGAGGTTCGTGCGACCCTCCCCGCGCACGCTCCCCGCTCGTGGCGACGGGGGTTCCGCGTGGGCTCTTCACGAGTGTCGTCAGCAACGCCGATCGGAGGCCCGTTGGCAACGAAGACCAAGAAGAGCGCCAAGAGCGCCGGCGCATACGACTCCAGCAATATCCAGGTTCTCGAGGGGCTCGAACCCGTCCGCAAGCGCCCCGGCATGTATATCGGCACCACGAGCTCCCGTGGCCTGCATCACCTGGTCTACGAGGTCGTCGACAACGCTGTCGACGAGGCGATGGCCGGGTTCGCCGACCGCATCGTCGTGACGATCCACGCCGACGGGTCGGTGAGCGTTCTCGACAACGGCCGTGGCATCCCTGTCAAGCCGATCCCAGGAGCCAAGGACCGCCGACCCGCCGTCGAGGTGGTGCTGACCGTGCTGCATGCCGGTGGCAAGTTCGGTGGGGGCGGCTATGCCATCTCGGGTGGGTTGCACGGCGTCGGCGTGTCGGTCGTGAACGCGCTCAGCGAGAAGCTCGAGGTCGAGGTCCTGCGCGAGGGCCACTCGTGGACACAGACCTATGAGCGCGGCAAGCGACTCGCGGCGCTGAAGAAGGGCAAGACCAGCACGAAGACCGGCACCCGCGTGCGCTTCTGGCCCGACCCCGAGGTCTTCACCGAGACCCTGGAGTTCAAGCGCGAGACGCTCGCCGAACGGCTGCACGAGCTGGCCTTCCTGAACAAGGGGGTGGAGATCAGGCTCGTCGACGAACGCGAGACGCCCAAGGTCGAGGAGTCCTTCAAGGCCAACGGGGGGCTCGTCGACTTCGTGAAGTACCTGGCTCAGGGCAAGGACACGGTCAACAAGATCATCGCGATCGACACCGGTACGACCGACGAAGGCGAGGTCGAGATCGCGATGCAGTGGAACACGAGCTACACGGAATCCCTCTACTCGTTCGCGAACACGATCAACACCCACGAAGGCGGCATGCACGAAGAAGGGCTCAAGAAGTCGTTGACGAACGTGCTGAACCGATATGCGCGCTCCAAGGGGCTGCTCAAGGAGAAGGACGAGAACCTGATCGGCGAGGACGTGCGCGAGGGCCTGGTCGCGATCATCTCGGTCAAGCTCCGCGATCCGCAGTTCGAGGGACAGACGAAGACGAAGCTCGGCAACACGTCGATGCGATCGCTGGTCGAGACCACGGTCAACGCCGCATTCGCCACATGGCTCGAGGAGCATCCCGGTGACGCCAAGCGCATCTTCACCAAGGCTTCGAGCGCCGCCAAGGCGCGCCTGGCCGCCCGACAAGCCAGAGACCTCACACGCCGCAAATCGTTCCTAGAGAGCGGGTCGCTGCCGGGGAAGCTCGCCGACTGCCAGCTGAGCGATCCGGCCTCCTGCGAGCTCTACATCGTCGAGGGCGACTCGGCAGGCGGATCGGCCAAGAGCGCTCGCGACCGTGCCACTCAAGCGATCCTTCCGATCCGCGGCAAGATCTTGAACGTCGAGAAGGCCCGGCTCCACAAGATCCTCGAGAACAATGAGATCCAGGCGCTGATCACCGCGATCGGCACCGGCATCGGCGACGAATTCGATCTCGAGAAGGCGCGGTACCACCGCGTCGTGCTCATGGCCGACGCCGATGTTGACGGCGCCCACATCCGCACGCTGCTGTTGACGTACTTCTTCCGATACATGCCGATGCTCATCGACGCCGGGTACGTGTACCTGGCGCAGCCCCCCCTCTACCTGTTGAAGCAGGGCAAGGAGGAGCATTACTTCTACACCGAGCGCGAGTGGGACGAGTTCCGCGAGAACGCGAACGGACGGAAGAACGGCGGCAAGAAGCTGGGTGACCCGCAGAGGTTCAAGGGTCTCGGCGAGATGGACGCCATCCAGCTGTGGGACACGACGATGGACCCCGAACATCGCACCCTGCTGCAGGTGACGCTCGACGACGCCGTGGCTGCCGACCGCCTCTTCAGTGTGCTGATGGGCGACGATGTGCCCTCACGCAAGCACTTCATCGAATCGAACGCGAAGTACGTCCAGAACCTCGACGTCTAGGGAGCTGATCAGTCACCGTGGCCCAGGAAGGTCTCTTCGCCGGCAACGTCGAGCAAGTGCAGCTCGAAGACGAGATCCAGCGTTCCTACCTCGACTACGCGATGTCGGTCATCGTCGGACGAGCGCTGCCCGATGTGCGCGACGGCCTGAAGCCGGTGCACAAGCGCATCCTCTGGGCGATGCTCGAGGCGGGCTATCGACCCGACCGTCCGCACCGCAAGTGCGCTGCCGTGATCGGCGACGTGCTGAAGAAGTACCACCCCCACGGCGACCAGTCGGTCTACGACGCGCTCGTGCGCATGGCTCAGGAGTGGTCGCTGCGCTATCCGCTCGTCGACGGGCACGGCAACTTCGGTTCGGTCGACGGCGACCCGGCCGCCGCGTACAGGTACACCGAGGCGCGGCTGGCCCCGATGGCGATGGAGCTCCTGCGCGACATCGAGAGCGAGACCGTCGACTTCGTGCCGAACTTCGACGGCTACGAGCAGCAACCCACCGTGTTGCCGGCACGGTTCCCGAACCTCTTGGTCAACGGGGCGGGAGGAATCGCCGTCGGCATGGCCACGAACATCCCTCCGCACAACCTGAACGAGGTCATCGACGGCGTCGTGCACTACCTCGAGAACCCCGAGGCGACACCCTCGGAGCTCATGAAGTTCATCAAGGCTCCCGACTTCCCGACTGGCGCCACGATCATGGGGCGCCAGGGCATACGCGATGCGTACGAGACCGGGCGCGGCTCGCTCAAGGTGCGTGCCGTCACCGAGATCGAGGAAAGCTCCAACGGCAAGAACAAGATCGTCGTGAGCGAGCTGCCCTATCAGGTCAACAAGGCGCGCCTGGCCGAGAAGATCGCCGAGCTCGTGAAGCTGCAGAAGATCAAGGACATCGCCGACCTCAAGGACGAGTCCAACCGGGAGGGCATGCGTCTCGTGATCGAGACGAAGCGGGGCGCGAACCCCCACGTGGTGCTCAACCAGCTGTACAAGCACACCCAACTGCAGGAGAACTTCGGCATCATCATGCTCGCGCTCGTCGACGGCGTGCCACGCACGCTGACCCTCGCCGAGATGGTGGGCTACTACGTCGATCACCAGGTCGACGTCGTCACCAGGCGCACGAGGTTCGATCTGCGCAAGGCCGAAGAGCGCGACCACATCGTGCTCGGCCTGCTGATCGCCCTCGACCACCTCGACGAGGTGATCAAGATCATCCGGGCGTCGGCCGACGCCGATGTCGCCCGCAAGAGGTTGATGAGCTCGTTCACCCTCAGCGAGATCCAGGCCAACCACATCCTCGACATGCCGCTGCGCAGGCTCACGAAGCTCGCGCGAACCGAACTCGAGAAGGAACACGAGGCGCTGCTCGAGAAGATCGCCTACCTCACCTCGCTGCTCGAGGACCCGGTGAAGCTGCGGGCAGTCATCAAAGACGAGCTCGTCGAGATCAAGAAGAAGCACGGAGACTCCCGCCGAACCGCGGTCAAAGCCGATGACGGTGATTTCGACGTCGAGGACCTGATCGCCGAGGAAGACGTGATCATCACGGTGAGTCGGGCCGGCTACGTCAAGCGCCTGCCCGTTGATGCGTTCAGGAAGCAGAATCGAGGCGGCAAGGGCGTCCGTGGTCAGAACCTGAAAGAAGAAGACGTCGTGAAGCACGTGTTCACGACCACCACCCACCACTGGATGCTGTTCTTCACCACGAAGGGCCGCGTCTACCGCGTGAAGGCTCACGAGATCCCGGAGTCGGGGCGCACGGCGCGTGGCATGTACGCAGCGAATCTGCCGGGGGTCGCGCTCGACGGTGACGAGAAGGTCAGCGCCGTGATCGACCTGAAGGACTACTCCGAAGGCCGATTGCTGCTGTTCGCGACCCGCAAAGGCATCGTGAAGAAGACGAAGCTGCCCGAGTACGACTCACCGCGCAGCGGATTGATCGCGGTGAAACTTCGGGGCGACGACGAGCTGATCGACGTGCGGTTGACCGACGGTTCCGACGAGGTGTTCCTCGTATCCCGCCACGGCCAAGCGATCAGGTTCAAGGAGTCGCTCGTGCGGCCGATGGGCCGCGACGCCGGTGGCGTGATCGGCATGCGTCTGGCCGACGACGACCGCGTGCTCGCGGTGGGCCTCACCTCCGACGGCGAGGAGATGATCAGCGTCACCGAGCAGGGCTACGGGAAGCGTTCGAAGCTCGGCGACTATCCGCTCAAGGGCCGGGGTGGCAAGGGCGTCATCGGCCACCAACTCACGGGCAAGACCGGATTGCTGGCCGGCGCCTACATCGGAGACAAGAGCATCGACATGTTCGTGATCTCCTCCAGCGGCCAGGTCGTGCGAGTCGGCGCCGGTGATATCAGACGCGTCGGGCGCTCCAGCCAGGGGGTCCGCACGATGCGGGTCGAAGAAGATGCGACGGTCGTGGCCCTCGCCCCCGTGATCACCCAGATGGACGAGGAATAGCTGAGGGGCCGACTCGAACCTTTCCCCTGAGGCGTGGCGTGGCTTCCGTGCTCAACACACGGCGGCAAGGAAGAGGAACGGATCCACCGCCGCGCCGTCGCCTGGGTGCCACTCGAAGTGGTCGTGGGGCGCCGTGGCGTTGCCAGTCATGCCCACGTAGCCGATCACGTCGCCGGCCTTCACTGCACCGAGCTTGCCGTAGGCCGACAGATGCGCGTTGTACACGTAACCGCCCGCCCCGAAGACCTTCACCTGCATGCCCCCGAGATGGCTCGACGACGCGGCGGCGTTCCCGTCGAACGGCGCAACGATGGGTGTGCCGGTCGGAGCGGTGATGTCGTTGCCCTGATGCACGTGCCGCGGAGTCCCCGGCATCTCCCGGATTACACCGAAGTTGTCGGCCACCGCCACAGAGCCGGCCACCGGGCACCGCTTCAACGGGAGCGAGTCGATCCAGTTCGCGAGCTGCTTGCGCTGCGCACGCAGTTCCCGAGCCTTTGCCCGGGTCGTGCGGAACAACTCCCGCTCCTCGGCTCGGAGCTCGGCGAGTCGCTCGATCTGCTCCTTGCGGAACTGGCGGTACTTCGCGAGGTTGCCGACCTCGGCAGCGCTGGGTGCGTTGTGCAGCCGGGCTTGGGTGAACCGGATGCGCTTGTGCAGGACGTGGCGACGCTGTCGCCTGGTCTCCTGGATCTCGACGATCCGCTTCTGCAGGTCGTGGCGCTTATGTAGGGCGACCTGCACCGAGGACTCGGCGCTGGCCGCGACGACGAGGCCCGCCACCAGCAAGCTCCCCGTCACGGCGATCGCCGCCACCCGACCTTTGCGCCCGCGCATCTGCTCCCGTCCCCCGTATCCGCTCGGTTTCCTACGGCGGTATCGGCACGGAACCCGCTGTCCCTTGAGTGGCCGAGGCGGGAGCTACGTAGTCATCCCGAAGTGGTGTCGATCGGGCCGACGTACGCCATGATTCGGGTGTGGGATCGAGCATGACCGCAGGCGTGGTCCTCATCGTGGTGTCGACGGTCGCGTTCGTGGCAGGAACGGCGGGCGTGCGAACCGGCCGCGCCCCGGCCCGATGGTCCGCCGTGTTGGCACTCTCGGGGGTCGGCATCGCGACCGGAGCTCTGTTGGTGCAGGATCGTCCCGACACGGCATCCTGGGTGATCGCGCCGGTCGTCGGCGCCGTGCTGTCCCTCGTGCACGCACGCACGCTGTTCGCTCCCGGGGGTCCTTTCCGCACCTGAGCCTTGCGGGTACTTCCCCCGGTCAGGGCGTACCCTTAGGGCTCCCGTTCCGAGGAGATGGTGCAGACGTCCGACCAACCCGAGACTGCGGAACCCCGCGCGCCCCGGCGTGCCCCCGGTTCCCGGGCGGCCGACCCGCAGCCGCGGGTGGTAACGACCGCGGTCGACGAGCCGGCTCCCGCCTCTTCACCCCCCTCGGCGCCTCCTCCGGCGTCACACCGGTCGGCGGCGCCCCCTGACGGGACACAATCGTCGTCGAGTGGGCCGGCGCGTGCGACCCGTCCACCGGGGGCGTCCCGTCGGTCGCGGGTCAGGGCAGCTCCCCGCCGAACCAGAGTGATCGTTCGGAAGGTCTCGCCGCTCTCGGTGCTGAAGTTCTCCCTGTTGTTCTACCTCTGCTTGATGCTGATCGTGCTCTTCGCGATGGTGATCGTGTACGGGGTGTTGTCGGCTGCCGGCGCCATCGACTCATTCGAGACGGTGCTCGGCTACGTGTTCGGGACCGGGACGACATCGACCGGAGGCGCCGAGCCGCTCGAGATCGACGGGGGGGCGGTCTTCCTCTGGGGATTGGTCGGGGGGCTCGTGTTCGTCGCCGTGTGGTCCCTGATCAACGTGTTCCTCTCGATGCTCTACAACCTGATCAGCGACATCATCGGGGGCGTCGAGATCACCTTGGCCGAGAAGCCATCTCACTGATCCGGCGCGGTCGGGTCGTTTGACAGCCGTTTCAGGGCGTGGCTACGCTGCCGAAGGGCGCGTTCGGGCCCCGTGCGGGCCTTCGGCAGCGGAGCGAGGGGGCCCAGGGCGATCGTGGGGCCTGTAGCTCAGCCCGGTTAGAGCGCTTCCCTGATAAGGAAGAGGTCGATGGTTCAAGTCCATCCAGGCCCACTCCCGGAAGGAGGGCTCGCCCATGGCAGATGACACCACCACGGCGGCTGTCGAGGCCGCCGAAGAGACCAAGAAGGGCGGATTCATGAAGAAGCTCATGAAGATCGCCGTGATCGGCGCCGCGATCGCCGGGATCGTGGCGTTCGTGAAGCGTCGTCGTGGCGACGACCTGGACGACGTCGAATGGCAGGAACTGCCGCCGCCTGCAGGCGGCTGATCGGACAGCGCCGTCGCTCGACGGCGACACAGCATCATCGGAGGGCTCGCCCCAAGGCGGGCCCTCCGTCGTTGGAAGCCGCCGATAGACTCCGCCGCATGAGTGGCGCTGCCTGGGCACTCGCGCACGAGGCGGGCTCGAGGGCCGGTGTGCAGCTCCGTCCGCTGACCTCACTCGAGGACGCAGATTCCGTCAGGAACGTGATGGCCGCGACGTGGGGCGAGGAGCTCCCGCGAGAAACGATCCGCGCGCTCGCGGGTTCCGGCAACGTGCCGTGGGGTGCGTTCGACGGCGACGAGCTGATCGCTTTCGTGCTCGGGTGGGCCGCTGTGGCGCCCGACGAAGGTCTGCTGGAGCACTCCCACATGCTCGCCGCCCTTCCCGATCGGCGCCACCGGGGCGTCGGCTACGCCCTCAAGCTCGCGCAGCGTGCCTCGTGCCTTGACCGCGACATCCACCTGGTGCGATGGACCTTCGATCCGCTCGTGGCACGCAACGCCCACCTGAACATCAACAAGCTGGGCGCGGATTGCGACCGGTTCCATCGCGACTACTACGGGCAGATGCCCGACTCGATCAACGCAGGCGATCGGAGCGACCGACTCGTCGTGCGCTGGCGCCTCGATCGCGATCCGCAGGCGCCCGCGATCCCCGAGGGCGCCCAGCCGCTCGTTCGGAGCGACGGTCCTGCGGCGGCGCCGACCCCGGTCGTGGCCGACAACGCGGCGGAAAGCGAGGCCGTTGCGATCCAAATCCCGACCGATCACGCCGCAGTTCGGGCTGCCGACCCGGGTCTCGGCGCCGCCTGGCGGGAAGCCGTCGGCTCGACCCTCGAGCGCTGCGCCGAGATGGGCCTCGTGGTGACCGCCTTCGACCCCGACCGTGGTGCCGGCCGGCCGACGTACTTCCTCACTCGGGAGGGGTCGTCGTGAGCACCGTTCGAGCGATCGAGCTCCGATCGATTCGGTTGCCGCTGGTGCGCCCGTTCCGAACGAGCTTCGGCACGTCGACGGACAAGGTCTGCGTGCTCGTGCGGGTCGAGACAGATGAAGCCGAGGGATGGGGGGAGTGCGTCGCCGACGTCGAGCCCGGGTTCAGCGAGGAATTCAACGACTCGGCGTGGCTGGTGCTTCGCGATCATCTGGCTCCGCGCGTTCTGAGGGAAGACGACATCGGCATCGACGATCTCGCCCGGGTGCTCTCGCCAGTGCGCGGCAACCCCATGGCCAAGGCGGCATTGATCGACGCGTTCGTCGACGCCGAGCTGAGGGCTCGAGGGGTGCCGCTGGCGACGTGGCTCGGTGCCGACCGCCGGCGGGTTGCGTGCGGTGTGTCGATCGGCATCACCGAGACGACCGAAGAGCTGGTGGAGCAGGTCGACGGGTATCTCGCCGAAGGGTATCGGCGCATCAAGCTCAAGATCGAGCCGGGCATCGATCTCGAGCGCGTCGCCGCCGTTCGCGCGGCTCACCCCGACATCGCGCTCAGCGTCGACGCCAACGCCGCGTATTCGATCGACGACCTCGCCGTGTTCCGGGCGCTCGACGAGCACGCCCTACTCATGATCGAGCAGCCGCTGCACCACGGCGACCTCGTGCGTCACGCGGAACTGCAGCGTGCGATCGACACCGACATCTGTCTGGACGAGTCGATCAGATCGGCGGCCGACGCCATGGCCGCGTTGCAGCTGGGCAGCTGCCGCGTCGTGAACATCAAGCAGGGCCGTGTGGGCGGCATCGTCGAGGCGCGCCGGGTGCACGACGTTTGTCTGGCTGGGGGCGTGCCGGTGTGGTGTGGGGGCATGCTCGAAACCGGACTGGGCCGCGCTCAGAACCTCGCGTTGGCGGCGATGCCGGGGTTCACGCTTCCCGGCGACACGAGCGCCAGCGCCCGCTACTTCCGAGAGGACCTGACCGAGCCGTTCGTGATGGCCGCCGACGGCACGATGGCGGTGCCGACGGGTCCGGGCATCGGGGTCTCGCCCCGGGCCGAGCGCCTGTCTGAGACGACGATCCGAACCGAGGTCGCCACACGCGAGGGATACGCCGGGAAAGTGTGACAAGAATCGTCGCTCCGTTTGACGCGAACCGAATCGCGGCCGTATCGTTCGAGGTGAGAGACCGCTGGGGCCCCCGGGTTCCGGCGGTTTCTCATTTTCCGTCCCGGATGCATCCTTCGACGTGCTTGAGCCGGTAGCCTCACAGGGGCGACCATACGCAGTGCGCGCCAGCGTGCGCTCACGGTCGCCGACGCCGCCAGTGGCCGCGTCCTCTTCGATCGGGCATGGAGAGACATGAAGAAGCGAGTCGTCCAGGCTGGAGAGTTCGAGGTCGTCGATGACGATGGGCGGGTCCGGGTCCGTATCGGGCTCTCGAACGACGACGATCCGTTCTTCTCGTTGCTCAGCCCCGACGGCCAGGTGCGCATGCGCTTCGGGCTGTCCGCCGACGGTGCCGCGGGACTCGCGGTCGGTGACGAGAACGGCAAGGTGCGCGCGACGGTGGGCCTGTCCAGCGACGGCAGCGCGAGCCTCGCGTTCGGTGACAAGAACGGCCGTATCCGGGCCAAGTTCGGCCTGGCCCCGGAAGCCTCGCCCACGATGGGCATGCAGGTGAACGAGGGCGAGCTCTCACAGGTCTATGCGCTCGCCGAACAGGGGTCTCCGACGCTCGGTCTGTACGACCATGCCGGCAAGGTGCGTGTCCGCCTCGGCCTCGCCGCAGAGGGATCGCCCGTGCTCCGGCTGCTCGATCGCGACGGCGAGCTCCGGGCCGTCGTGGGGTTGGCCGGCGACGGATCGCCGTTCGTGCAGTTCCTCGACGAGGCGAAGGCGCCGACCTGGACCATGCGATGACGGGCCGCCGATGACCGGGTGGTGGGCCCTGGCGTTCGTCGTGTTGTGGCTGCTCGTCGTCGTGCTCTGTATCGTCGTGATCGCCCTCGCTCGACAGGTTGGAACCCTGCATCTGCGCCTCGGTCCTCGCGGTGCGCTCGAGATCGACGACGAGGGGCCGGCGCTCGGCGAGCCGCTGCCGACGGTGCCCGCGGTGACTGCCGATGGCTCGCAGGTGTCCATCGGTGGGACGGGCCGCCCCCGCCTGGTCTTGTTCGCATCGGAGACCTGCGTCGTCTGCCGCGAGGTGTCCCCGGGCGTCCCGGCCGCCGCGGCCGCGGGCCGCTTGGATGCGATCGTCGTCCACGATCCCGAGGCCGAACGAACCCTGGGGGTGCCGGGCACGCCGTTCGTCGTGGTGCTCGACGAGGACGGTATCGTGCGCGCCAAGGGAACCGTGAACAACCTCGAACAGGTCGAGGGCTTGG
>Ga0224505_10000996_pt1 | contig 18716 bp, 14 predicted proteins | sample SF_Jan12_sed_USG_FD_169102 | JGI IMG/M metagenome (GOLD analysis project Ga0224505, IMG submission 169102) | Sediment microbial communities from San Francisco Bay, California, United States - SF_Jan12_sed_USGS_4_1 | ecosystem: Environmental > Aquatic > Marine > Sediment | place: USA: California... | reverse complement strand
CGAACGTGGAATACCTCAGCGTCGCCGATCGTGCCGCCACCGAGGCCACGCTGCTCGAGGTGTTGAACCGGTGATGCCCAACACAAGGCTCGCTCCAGGCAGGAGGCTGCTCCTCGGACTGATGGCTGTGGCGCTCGCCTGGGGCTGCGCTCCGGGCGCAGCCTCTCCATCATCGCCGTCATCGCCGCCGCCCGGCAGCCCCGCCGCGTTGGACCGGTCCGCAGAACGTCAACGTCGACGGCCCCGATGTCGATCCGGACGGCAGATGACTTGAGGGCCGGCCGATCGATCGATCGGAGCAAGCCGAACGGGAGGTCGCCGGCCAGTCCGAGCCGGGGCGTTCCGCCGACCTTCGCACGCAGGCGCCTGGACGAACGCGGTCCATCGGTCCGGCGGACGCGGCGCGAAAGGGAACGCCCCCGGGGCGCGGTCCGGGGGCGTCAGGGGAAGCGATTGGTACCGCATACCGGATTCGAACCGGTGATCTCCGCCTTGAGAGGGCGGTGTCCTGGGCCTCTAGACGAATGCGGCGCAGTGACCGGAAGCGCGCGAGCGCCCCGTGCCGGCGGTCAGGATACCAGCGACCGGGCGAAGCCTTCAACCGACCCGCGTCGTATCGGATGGTCAGAGGCGGTGTGTCTCAAGGAAGGCGCGAACGCCCTCGGCGACCTGCTGGTGACTGTGCTCCCCCGCCACCAGGCCGAAATGGGAATGGGCCCCGAAGGGCTCGTACTCGGCTCCGAGCCAATCCGCCAGCTGTTCCGTGGATGCAAGGCTGACCAGTCGGTCCAGTCCACCGCCGATGACGAGCCGTGGGATCTCCGAGAGCACCCGACGATCCACCGGGACACCGGCCAGCATCTGGCGTCGCGCGGCGCCCGCCTCATGGGGCTTCTGGCCCAGCAGGTGCTGGATGCGGAGGACGTCATCCAGGGTCAGATCGCGGTCGTCGCGCAACAGCTTCTCCGGGAGTGTCTCCCAGCCGATCACGTTCCGCCCGTACACCTCGGGGATCTCGCGTAGCTCGAACGAGCGGGCCGGCGGTCGAAGGTCGCGCGGCAGCTCGGAGGCGATCAGGATGATCGCCGAGATCGCGATCCGCTCCGCCGCCTTGAGGGCAAGGAGGCCTCCCATCCCGTGACCGACCGCGACCGTGGTCGGTCCCAGCCGGTCCATGGCCGCGACCACATCCTCGGTGTAGGTTTCGAACGACAGCGTCGCCGGGTCCGCTGTCTGGGACCAGTGGTGATTGCGGAGGTTGAGGGCGTGGCCTTCCCAGCCGCGACCGGCGAAGTAGCCGAGGTATCGCTCCCAGACCCAGGACCCGGCCAGCTCGCCGTGGACGAACAGGAGCGGCTTTCGGCGGGAGCGGCGCTCGGGCAGCCACGACTCGATGTAGATCCCGCGTTCGTGGATCTCGATCTCATCCTTGCGCACCGGTCGCCCGTTGAGCGGCGGCACCTGCGAACGGGAGAGGATCGGTTCGGGCGTCGGATCCGGGATGCGATTCACCTGTGCGTCACCACTCGTGCGGATTGATCAGGAGCCCCGTCAGGGCTTTCGGGTAGAAGTACGTCGACTTCTGGGGCATGACGTCGCCATCGCGCGCGACCGCCTCGATGGACGACACGGGCGTCGGCTCGAGCAGGAACGCGGCATCGATCCCGTCCCCACGCTCGACGGCGGCGATCGCTTCCGTCGCGGACTTCGTGTAGGCGACGCGACCCGAGGCCACGGCCGCCGCATCGATCCCTGCCAGTCGGTCCAGCGCGACGCCCAGGAGCGTCACGTCGAGGCTCTGGACCGCGGCACCGCCGGGCGGCAGCCAGGGGCCGAACGCCGCCCGGCGCGCCGTCAACCATGCACCGCCGGCCCGCGTCCACAGGCCGAATCGGCCATCACCGCCCTGGGTCAGTCCGGCTGCGTCGAAGTGTCGGACGAGGGCATCGGCGTCCGCCACCGGCTCGACGTCGAACAGCTCCGAGGCACCGTCGCGCAGATTCCCGGCGCCGCCCTCCCCGAGGTCACGCACGAGGCGGTGGGTGGGAAGGACGGTCAGGGGTTCGCCGCTGGCCTCCAGGAAGAGCATCAGGATGTAGTCGAACGCCGGGTCCTCCTCGCACGAGCGAGTCATCCGCCGTTCGTCCCGGTAGCGGAGGGCCGTTTCGTAGCGATGGTGCCCATCCGCGATCGAGACCGGACCGGACGAGGCCGCGCTGATGAGTTCCGAGGCCACATCGGCGGATGCACCCTCGCCATCCGCGAGAACGGCCCACAGACGATGCCGGACACCGTCGTCGTCCGTGACATCCATGTCGGGCGGGTCGGCCGCGACGGCGGCCAGCCGGGTTCCGGTCCCGCCGGAAACATCGTCGAACAGCCCGATCACCGGGCTGGTGTTGACGCCGGTCGCGCGCAGCAGCTTGTACCGGTCCTCGCGCGGCCCCACGAGGGTTCGCTCGTGCGGCAGGACGCCGCTTCCGGGCCCGAAGGGCTCCAGGCGCAGACGAGCGAAGAAGCCGCGCTGCGTGCGCTCCACGTCCGTGCCGGGCACGCGGTAGGTCTGTTCGTAGACATAGATGGACGGATGCGGGTCCTTGCGGAGCGTCCCGTCCGACCGCCACCCCGCCAGCGTCCTGGCCGCCCGCCGGTAGCGGTCGTCCGGCTCGTCGCCCGATTCTTCCGCGGGAAGGTCCAGCCGCACGACATTCGCCGGATGGCGCCCGATCAGTCGCGAGCGTTCGTCAGGATCGATGATGTCGTACGGCGGCGCGACCACGAGGCCCAGGTCCCCGACCTTGGAGGCGTCGTACCGCAGGGCACGGAAGGCGCGGATGTGGGGCACGGTCTCCTCGGGGTCACGGCGCGGCGGCCGATGGCTCATGGGGCGCTCCAATCGTACGACAGGTCGCGCCTCGGGCGCGCAGGTCCGCTCGGTGACCACGCCGAGCGCAGGCGAGAGTCCCGTCAGGATCTCAGGACCTGGGGCCGAGACCGTCATCCGGACCCAGGTCCTCCATCACCGGGCCTCCGCCATCGTCACCGGCCCCGTGTCGGGCAGCCGCACCACTCGGATCGCGCCGGCGTCGCGACCCGAGGGCGCCGCTGACGATCGCCGCGGAGATCACGGTCACGGCGACGATGGCGGGCCACGGGTAGTCGCGATAATCCACGCCGCCGACCGCCGTGAGCGGCAGGACGGTCATGTTGCCCTGCGGATCCGTGGCGACGATCCGGAGCGTCTGCGGCCACGGCGCCAGTGCGGTCTCGAAGGTGAAGGATCCTTGCGGATCCACCTCCGCCGGCCCGACGCCGTCGACCACCACCTGAGCTCCCGGCTCGACGGTGCCGCCGATGCTCGTCGTGAACGGCCACGGTGGCGAGATCGCTGGCGCGACGGCGGAAACGGCCGGGCCCTCTCGATCCAGCCCGACCGTCGTCCCCAGCGGCAGCCCTGTCTCGCCCCGGTCGTCGAACGGGATCGCGGTCACCGCCCATCGCTCGGCGGCGCCGCCTCTCCCGTCGTCGGGGAGCGGCACCTGGATCGACGCGCGTCCGTCGCCCGGGGGCTCTCCTGGTGGGCCCGAGATGCGAACGATCACGCTGGACCCAGGCGTCAGCGCGGACGGGTCCAGCGCCAGGGTCGAACCCGGGGGCGACGAAGGATCGGCGGCATCGGGGTCGATCGCCGACATGTCGACGAGCAGGCGCGTGCCGGTCGGGGCGCTCAGGACCAGGGCGGGCCCGAGGGCGGCGTATGGGTCCACGGACGGCCGCGCGACCGCGCCCGGCGACGTGGCGTCCGCTGTCGTGACTTCAGCGAGCGAGAACGGGGCGCTCGGTCCATGGCGCCATCGGCCCGCAGGGCTGCCGGCCCACGGAGTCGGCGTCACGGCCACGCCCGGTCCGCGTGATCGGGCGAGCCCGACGGCGACAAGGAGTCGGCGGCCCTCCGGGGCGTCCAGCGGCAGCAGTGGCTGCGTCCCGACCCATGCGGGCCCGGCCAGGAGTGCCCCCGTCGCGCAGTCGAGCACCGCGGTCGGGACGAGCGCATCCGGGCATCCGGGGTCATCACCGAGGTTCCCGACCCAGCCCGCCGGACCGGCCTGGTCGGCCGCTCCGGCCTGCGCCGCCCTCACCGCCAGTCGCCAACGGACGGTCGGCGGGTCCGAGTCCCACATGACCGTTGCCGGGCCCGAGTCCAGCGAGCCGTCCGGGGCTCGCTCGACCATCTCGACGCCGATCGAACCGCGTCCCTCGATCGACGGCTCCATCCACGACACGCGCATCCGGGGCGTACCGTCGGCCCCGGTGACGGGGGCGGCCAACAGCGGGAAGGCGGCACCGGTCGCGATCCTGATGTCCGACCAGGCGCGTGTCGGATCGATGATCGCCAGGCCACGTGGCACGTGGCCCAGCAACTCGTGGTGAGTGTCCCCGTCCACGTCGAAACGAATCGGCGGACCGAGCTGCGGCAAGGCGTCCGCCCCCGCCGCAGGGCGATCGACGATCGTCGTACCGTCGGCGAGGCGGACGGCCATGAGCCTCACGGTCGTCGGCCGGTCGGGCCCTGCCGGACAGTTCGGGTAGGCGTACACGGCGAGATCGTCGCCGGGCACGTCGTCGAACGACCCGATGACCCCGGCGGCCAGCCGGGTCTCGGGCACCTCGAGTCGGCGGAGGAACCGCAGGTCGCCGTCGCGGAAGACGGTGATCGTCGAGCCCTGGCACGTTCCGCCCGTCCGGACCGTCCGGGCGGTCGCCACCACGAGATCGGGCCGGCCGTCGCCTGTGACATCGGCGACCCCCGCGTCATCCACGGGGTCGTCCAGCCAACGGCGATCCAGCTCCGTCACGGTCGAACCGCGCGCCGCCGATCCGACCCCGATCGTCGCGATGAGGCTACCGTCGCCCGACTCGGACGAGACGATCAGGGCGAAGCGCTCATCGCCCAGGCCCACGATCCAGGGCTGGCCGACAGCGCCTTCGACGGACCGTCCGATATCGACGGTCATCTCGGCGGCGACCGACCATGTCGGACCGCGGTGGAGCACCGTGAGGTGCACGCCCGCCGCCTCGGATCCCAGCGGGTCCACCACCAGGACCCGGGATCCGCCGCCCGGCCCTGCGCCGGACAACTCCGCGACATCCACGCGAGGACGGTCCAGGAGTGCGATTGGATCCGTCGGCGCTGCACCGGTCACGGCCGGCATGGCCAAGAGCATCACCAGGACGGCGGACAGGGCGCGGACGGTCGACCGGCGAGACCGCGCCACGGCGATCGGGCCGGTGTGGCGCAGAACGGAGACGACCACGTCGAGCACAGGGACGTCATCCTAGCGCGACCGGCAGGTTCGCCCTCCCGGTGATAGCCTCCGGCCCGATGCGTGATCTCCGAGCCGGCGTGGCCATCGCCAGCCTGATCCTCATGGCCGCCCTCTTGGCGGCCGGCTGCGGCACGATCTCCACCACGCCACCTGCGCCCACACCGGCCGACTTCCAGGGCATCGCCACCGAACTCACCAAGCGGGGAATCGCCATCGAGGAGCTCGTATCCGGGGACGCCGGATGCGCCGACGCCATCCTGGTCCCGACCGCCATCGGGATCACCGCGAAGGGCCTGGATCAGTCCGACCCGGTGAGGATCCACGTGTACATCTTCCGCAACCGCGGGTCGTTCGAGCGGCTGCGCGCCACGGTGGACACGTGCGCTCGGGAATTCGTGACCGACCCACAGACCTTCGAGACGGTGGAGCAATCGCCCTATGTCCTGGCCGGCCAGGGTCCCTGGGCACCCGGGTTCGAGGCGGCCATCCGTGACGCACTGGAGGTCGCGGCCGGCACCGGCGACTGAGTTGGTGCCCGCCGGCAGGTGCGGTCCGGTGTCGTCCGCTCCGCTCCGTGGTGGAGCGGTGACCTCCACCTTCCCATGCCTGCCGGGACTCCCGGGTCACGGTCTGCGCAGTTCCGGGGCGGGAGAGTGCGGTCATGCCCGCATCCTCCCGCACGAACCGGTCCCTCATCGGCCTCGCCCTGCTCGCAGCCGCTGCAGGCGTCGCGATGACCGGGGCGGCGGGTCAACTCCACGGAGCCCCGACGCGCGCCCACCCGGCGTTGGCAGGATTCGGGACGGGAGCCGTCCGGACGATCGTCTCGGAGTCGCGCGGCTCGGCCGCCGACATCGCCATCCAGACCCAGGCCGATCTGCGCCGCGAGCATCTCGCTCCACGTGCCCCGGTCCGATCGTCAGCCGAGTGGATCACCCGGGCGAACACGGACCCGCCAGCGCCGTCGCCTCGATCCGAGCCCCGGGTCGCGGCGTCGGCGGACGCCAGCGCTTCCGCCGCGCTTTCCGGGCGCAACAGGGTTTCCATGCCCGCACTCGGGATCCGGGGATCGGTCGCCTCGTTCGCCTGCTCCTCGACAGCCTATCCCGGAGACCGGATCTACCGGTGGGGCTGCGCCGGCAGGAACAACGTCTACCTCTTCGGTCACGCGCACAGCGTGTTCAAGCCACTCCACGACGCCTACGTGCGCGGCAGCCTGCGCAAGGGGATGACCGTGCTGTACGCGGATGGCGGCGGCCGCGTACACGCCTACAAGGTCGCGTGGTGGAAGGTCACCACGCCCGACAAGGGCGCGTTCGCCTACGCGGCGCAGTCCCGTCCGAGCATGACCCTGCAGACATGCGTCGGATCCAGGAGCCAGTACCGGCTGATCGTCCGACTCACCCGGTCGAGCTAGCGTTCCGTCCCCGGGGTGCCCGCCGAGGGGGCGATCACATCACCCGGAGGTCGAGAACCTTGCGTCCGATGACCAAGCGCTGCACCTGGCTGGTGCCCTCACCGATCTCGGTGAGCTTCGCATCGCGCAGATAGCGCTCCACCGGGTAGTCCGCGACATACCCGTAGCCGCCGTGGACCTGGACTGCGTGGTTCGTGACCCGGCTGCTCACCTCCGAGGCGAAGAGCTTGCCCTGCGCGGCCGCCAACCCGTAGTCGCGGCCCTGGTCCTTCAGCCAGGCGGCACGCCACACCATGGCGCGGGCAGCCTCGATCTCGGTGGCCATGTCGGCGATCATGAAGGCGACGCCCTGGAATGAGCCGATCGGCCGCCCGAACTGCTCGCGGGTCTGGGCGTACGGGATGCTGGCGTCGAGGGCGGCCTGTGCCAGCCCGACCGCCATCGCGCCGATGGCGATGCGGCCCCCGTCGAGGATCCTGAGGAACGTCCGGAAGCCGGCCCCCTGCTGACCGAGGAGATTGCCGGACGGGAGCCGAACGCCGTCAAACCGAAGCTCACCTGTCGCCGAGGCGTGCAGCCCGAGCTTCTCTTCCAGCCGCCCGACACTGAACCCGGGCGCGTCGGCCGAGACGATGAAGGCCGAGATCTCGCTGTCGCCCCGACCGGTGGTGCCGGTCCTGGCGGTCACGATGTAGGTGCCCGCCTGCCCTGCGTTGGTGATGAACCGCTTGGAGCCGTCGAGGACCCACGTACCGCCATCCGGACCGGGCTCGTGGCGCGCGGTGGTCCTGGTGCCGCCTGCATCCGATCCGGCACCCGATTCGGTCAGGCCGTATGCGCCCAGGACGCGGCCTTCCGCCATCGGAACGAGGAACGTCCGGCGCTGGTCGGGCGTCCCCGCCAGGTGAAGCGGCCCGCAACCCAGCGAGGTGTGCGCTGCGACGATGAGCCCGAGCGATCCCCAGACGCGTGAAATCTCCTCCACGGCCACGGCATAGGCCAGCGTGTCCATGCCGGCCCCGCCCTCGTCCTCCGGGATCGGGATGCCGAGCCACCCCATCTCGCCGATCCGACGGACGATCTCAGTGGGGAATCGGCGCTCGCGTTCATGCTCATCGATGACCGGCGCGACCTCGGCCAGCATGAACTCGCGGATCGTGTCCCGAAGCAGCGCATGTTCGGCGGGAAGGTCAAGATCCATCCGGTTCGAGCCTACCACCCGCCCACCCGGCATGTCCCGGATCCAGCGCATCTGCGGGCTCGGTGCTAGCCTTCGCGGGACCATGGACGACCTGAGCGCCCGCCCGCCCGAGCCGCCCCATCACGCGCCTGAGGTGGCGCGACCGGAGCGCGAGTCCGCCACGAGTGGGGGGAACGGTCTCCGCCGATCGATCCTGCTGGGCCTGCGCCACGACGGCCCCCGGTCGCCCGAACGACTGGCCACGGACCTGGGTGTCAGCCGCACCGGCGTGCTGCAGCAGCTGCACTCGCTGGAGGCGGCGGGACTGGTCAAGCGTCAGGCGGTCCGTCACGGGGTCGGGCGACCTCGCCACGTCTACGACGTCACCGCGGCGGCGCAGGACCTCTTCCCCGCCAACTACGACGGCCTGGCCACCGGCCTGCTGGCGGCGATCCGCTCGATCGGCGGCGACGAACTCGTCGACGGCGTCTTCGAGGAGCGGCGACGGCTCACTCGCGACCGGATTCGCCAGCGGCTGGCCGATCGCCTGGAGGCCGACGCGCCCCTCGCTGACCGAGCCCGCGAGCTTGCGGTGATCCAGGACGAGCAGGGCTACCTGGCGGAGGCGGTCGTCGGGGATGACGGCGTGATCCGCATCGTGCAGCACAACTGCGCGATCCACCGGGTGTCATCCGAGCATGCGGCCGCGTGCCAGGCCGAGCTCGACCTGTTCCGGGAGCTGTTGGGTGAGGACGTCGAGCGCGAAACGCACATCGCGACCGGTGACCGCTGCTGTTCCTACCGGCTCGGCGGCGCCGAGGACTGAGGGCCGCGCCCGTCAGCACCGGCGAGACGGCGGACGGCCGCGTCCGGACCCTAGGCCTCTTCGCGCTCCACGGCCTGTCGGCGCGGCGGCTCCAGGCTGGGCGGCGGGACATCCGAGACATTCGGCACGAAGGACGCCACCAGCGACGTTGCCGCAACGTGCTCCACGTCGCCGCCGGACAGGATGCCGAGGCGGGCCAAGGTGGCCATCTCGTCCCGGATGTAGGTCTTGAGCATCTCCGGTCCGTCCGTATTGATCGTGAACTGCACTTCGTTGCGGCGGAACGTGTCGAAGATCCAGCGGAACTCGTCCCAACCGGAGACGACCCTGGTATTGAGGTTGGAGGTGGGACAGATCTCGAGCACGATCCCACGATCACGGATCATGGCCATCGCTCGAGGATCGTAGGCGGCCTTGATACCGTGGCCGATCCGGTCTGGCTCGAGCTGCTCGACGACCCTGGCGACCTCGTCTACCGGCCCGGATTCGCCGGTGTGGACGGTGAGTCCGAGACCGAACTGGCGCGCCCGTCGGTAGAGTCGGCGGTAGTCGGCGACGCGGAAGGTCGCGGCCTCGGGTCCGGCGATGTCGATACCGACGACCCCGCGATCGCGCCATGCGATCGCCTTCTCAGCGATGATCTCGTTGAGCTCGAACGGGAAGGCGCGGTCAAGACAGAAGATCAGGCCGGGCTTGACCGGGTACTCCAACGTGGCCCGGTCCATCCCGCGGACCGCGGCCGCGATGATGTGGTCCAGATCCTGCTCGCCGCCGCGGTTGCGCTTCATCGGGTTGAAGCGCAGCTCCATCGTCGTGACGTTGTTCTTGCGATAGGCACCGCCGACGACCTCGTAGACCGCGCGCTCGACGGCGATCGGCGAACTCTGGATGAGTTCGGTCCAGTGGAAGAGCTGGAGGTAGCCGTCGAAGCTCCGCGACCGGCGCGACACCGTGATCATGTCACGGAATTCCCAGTAGTCCTTCGTTGGGAGCTTGATTCCCTGGGCATGGGCGATGCCCCACATGATCGCCGGGGTCACGGCCCCGCCCAGGTGACAGTGCAGCTCGGCGAGCGGGACCTTGCGGGCGAGGTGACGAGGCATCGTCTTCGAGGATACCCGAGGCCGTGATGGCCCGGGTACCGGTCCGGCGCCGCCGCCACGCCGGGCGGTGATGGCGCCTTCAGCTGCTCGACGGCGTCTCGTCGAGCGGTGCCCCCAGACAGAGCGTGAACTCGACCGCCCCTTCGCCCCGCTGCACGCTGAAGCGGTAGGTGCCGGCAACGAAGAGCCGCTCGTCCTCCGGCGCGATCAGGGTCAGACCGGGGGCGCCTCCATCGGCGATCCGCAGATCCACCGTCCGGCTTCGCCCGAGCGGACGGGCGATCGTCGCCGAGATCCGGTCGGGCGGGTCCTCCGGGCTGTGCGTCAGGCCGAGCACGGCAGGTGTCTGGAGCATCACCGGCACGTCGCACCCGATCGATGCAGCCAGCGGGACCAATCGGGCGGGCACGGTCGCCGGGTCGGCCCCGGGGCGTCCCGCGCCGCTGACGACGAGGCCGTCAACACCGGCGAACGGCGCGTAGCGTCGAGCGGCCTGCAGCAACAGCGGGACATCGGGCGATGGTCCCGGCAGGAGCTCGATGTGCCAGGTCGCTCGCCGAGGTCCCTGGAGGCCGGACCAGGCGAGGTCGATGGCGTAGACGCCCGGCTCGAAGCGGCCGCCGCCGGGACCCTCGAACACCACGTACGGCGTCCGTTCACCGGTCCGATCGTTGCGACCGCCGACGATCGCCGTCGTCCCGGCGAAGACCGATTCGGGCGCCAGCCGGCGGATGACGCCACCGGCATCGCTGGCCCCCGACGGCAGCAGCACCCCGAGGCCGACGGCGTTGTGCAAGTAGGCGCGGGCCACGGGATCGCCCGCGACCCATGCCTCAGCCACTCCCAGGGAGTCGCCGCCTCCACCGGCAAGCGGTATGACCACGCCCCCGGCGACCGCGTAGGGGCCCGGCTGGATGTCAGCCGGCCAAGACACCGGCCCGCGATCGACGGCGTAGCCGAATGAGGAAACCGGGGCGTCGGCGATGGACGCATCCGCCCCGATCGAGAGATCCATCCGAGCGACATAGCCACCCATCAGCAGGTCGAAGCGATAGCGACCGGAGGGCCAGACCGGGAGCGTCGCCCCGTCGACGACGGGCGGCGCGAACAGAAGATCTGCCGCCGGTCGGTCCGAGGCGAACCGGCGAACGTCGAGCCGATGCCACTGTCCGTCGTGGCCACGCGCCCAGGCGCGCACGTCCAGCGGCGTCGTGCCGGACGGTGACGTGATCCCGATGGCCGCGATGGAGGGCACCAGACTCACGACCAACGGGGCCACCTGCGCCTCGTCGGTCGGCTCTGCGCTGTGCCAGCGCTCCACGAAGTCGAGAGTACCGGACCCCTGCGTCAAGACGCGGATCCCCCAGGCGTGGTGCACCTCAAGTGCCTCGAGGATGGCGTTGGCGACCCGCGGACTCGACGGATCCCGGGATGGAACGGTTGGTCCCGGCGAAGCGACCGCGACTGAAGGACGAGGGCTACGCTCTGACGCCACCGGTCCAGCGTCCCAGGGCTTGATGATGGCGACGAGCACCGCGACCGCGACGACGAGAGCGCCGACGAGCGCGGGGTCCGGGCGTCGGCGGCGATCCGGCGGACGGATGGGGGCCGTCTCGAGATCGAACGAGGTCCGCGACGCGTCGGTCATGGCGTCTCACCGTGGACGGTGCGGAGCCTCCATGCCGATCGGCTCACGGATCCGCGACGTCAGCCCGCCAGCGGGATGACCCGACCCTCGGCATCGATCGTGGCCTGCCGGCGCAGGCGCCGCAACTCGGCGCCCGGAACCTGATCGCGGGCGTGGTAGCTGGACCGGACGAGTGGCGCGGATTCGACGTGCTTGAAGCCGAGCGCCAGTGCCGCCGCCTTCATCTCGGCGAACTCGTCCGGGTGGTAGTAGCGCTCGAGCGGCAGATGCTGAAGCGAGGGCCGAAGGTACTGGCCGATGGTGAGGATGTCCACGCCGTTGGCGAACAGCGCCTCGAACGCTTCCTGGAGTTCCACCCGTGTCTCGCCCAGACCGACCATCAGGCTCGACTTGGTGTGGACTGCATAGCCGATCTCGGCCGCCATCTCCCCCGCTCGCCGCAGCACGTACAGGCTCCGGTCCCAGCGCGCCCGCCTGCGTACCGGCTTCTGGAGCCGACGTACCGTCTCGAGGTTGTGATTGAGGATGTCCGGCCTGGCGTCCATGACCGTTCGCAGGCGATCATCCGAACCGTCGAAGTCCGGGATCAGCACCTCGATGCCCATACCCGGCGAGCGATCACGCATCAGACGGATGGTCTCGGCAAAGATGCCCGACCCTCCATCCGGGAGATCGTCGCGGGCAACGCTGGTAACGACGACGTGCTCCAGGCCGAGCTGGGCCACCGCCTCGGCGACGCGACGGGGCTCGTCATCGTCGAACCAGGTCGGGCGACCGGTCCTGACCGCGCAGAACCCGCAGGCACGCGTGCACGTGTCGCCCAGGATCATGATCGTCGCGGTTCGCTGGTCCCAGCACTCGCCGATGTTCGGGCAATGCGCTTCCTCGCAGACGGTGTTGAGATCGAGTCCGCGAAGCAGGCCCTTGAGGTCGTGGAAGCTGTCGCCGGACGGCATCCGCGCCCGGATCCAGTCGGGATGGCGACGCCGGCCCGATGAACCGTCGCCGGCCGGCAGCCCGCCGTGGCCGCCTCCGATCGAGATAGGCAGGTCCGGCCGGGGGTGGTGGGGATTCTCGCCGCCGGACGGCGACGGGAGAACCGGGAGCTCGCGAGCCATGGCCTGAGTGTAGCCCGTCATGGCCTCGGGGGCGGATGCATCACCTGCGGCGACGACGCGTCCCCGATCGTGGCCACCGCGCGCATCCGGAGACCGGGCGTGGGCGACGCGGACCGCCGCCGGGTCGCAACGAGGCCTTTCGCGGTCACCCTTCGTCGAAGGCCGCTCTGAGCCCGCTCGCCAGATCCCGCGGCACGTAGCCCAGCTCCGTCGCCGCCTTCGCCGACGAGGCCCAGTGGGTGACGCCGAGGCGGGTGCGGACGACTTCGCCGGGGGCCTCGGGGAGATCGAGGGTCCGCGCCAGGGCGGCGGGCATGCGGGCCCCGAGGCGCATGAGGCCCGTCGGTATCGCAAGGCGCGGCAACGGGCGCCCGCTGAGCCTGGCTGCGACACGCAGGGCTTCCAGCAGGCGGATGTTCTCGCCCCCCAGGATGTAGGCCTCGCGCGGTCGGCCCCGGTCCAGCGCCGCAAGGATCCCGGACGCCACGTCATCCGCATGGACCGCCGAGATGCCGGTATCGGTCATGGAGAGGTAGCGCAGCGTCCCGTCGAAGGCGCCCCGCAACAGTCGACCGACGGCCGAATGGTCGTCCGACCCGTAGATGTCGCCCGGCAGGACGACGACGATCGGGTCTCCCGCCGCCTGACGCTCCTCGACCGCCCGGTGCGCGAGGAACCTGGTCTCGTCGGCGTGACTCAGGAACCCGTAGGCGAGGTCGCGGCGGTGACGTTCGTCCACGATCCGACCGAGGGTGTCACCGAAGATCCCGACCGTCGACACGTAGACCAGCCGCTCGAGCCGGGCGACCGACACCGCATCCAACACCCGGTGCGTGACGCCGACGTTCGCCTCCAGCATGGCGGGCCGATCGCTCGCGGCGACCCCGACGCGATCGTCGGCGGCGAGGTGTACCGCACCCTCGCATCCTCGAAGGACATCCACGATGGCCGCCGTCCTCGACAGGTCGCCCACGCGCAGTTCGACCCCCAGGTCGATGAGTTCGACGGCGCTGTCCGGGTCCCGCACGACAGCGACCACGCGGTCGCCGCCACGAACGAGGCGGCGGGCGACGGCGAGGGCGATCGGCCCGGTCCCCGAGGTCAGGAGGACGCGCATCGGGCGAGCCCTATGCCGATCCGGGCACGAGCGTCACCGCTCGTTTCCCGCCGCACGCGGTCGAGCGGTGGGCAAACCGAGCCTCGGCCTTGCCGGAGCCGGATCAGTAGACAGGCGTGTCCGGCCCGACGGCCTCGAGCCAGGCCTTCACCGCCCGGAGGAACGCCGCTGCCTGGGCGCCATCGTTGGCCCGATGGTCGATCGCGAGAACCATGTTCATCATCGGGCGGATGGCGATGACGTCACCGTCCGGCGTCTCAAGGACGACCGGCCGCTTCGTGATCGCCTCCATGGTCAGGATCGCGACCTCGGGCACGTTGATGATCGGCATCGTCAGGTTGGATCCGAACCAGCCCGTGTTGTCGATCGTGAAGGTGCTGCCGCCGAAGTCGTCGAGCTTCAGCTTCCCGGCGCGAGCTCGGGCCGCGACCTCCCCGATGGCGCGGTTGAGGCCGGAGATGCTGAGCTGATCCACGTCACGAACGACCGGCACGAGAAGGCCGTCGTCGACGGCGACGGCAACTCCCATGTCCACGCGACGCTTCGCCAACAGGCCACCCTCGGTCCAGTGGGCGTTGAAGGTCGGATACCGACGCAGGGCATCCACGGCAGCCTTGATGACGTACGGGACGTAGCTGAGCGAGATCCCTTCCCGGGCCTGGTAGTCGCTCTTGGCGAGCCCGCGAGCGCGGACGAGGTTCGTCGCGTCCACTTCCATGTGGACGTACGCGTGCGGGACCTGCAGCGCACGAGTCATCTGAGCCGCGATCCCCTTGCGCATCTGGGTCATCGGCAGCAGGACTTCGTCCGCCCCCGGTGGGAATGCGATCACGGCGCCCGCCGGCGCCGCCGCCGGGCCGCCGCGCCCATCCGGCGGGGTCGCTACGGGTGCCTCGGAGGGGGCGCCCGATGTCCGCGCGGCAGGCGCTGCCGCAGCCCCGCCCGTACGGATCGCCTCCACCACGGCCAGGACATCATCCTTGGTGATCCGGCCGCCGCCGCCGGTCCCAGCGATCTGCGCGGGACTCAATCCGTGCTCGCGAAGAAGGCGCCGGACGGCGGGGGTCATCCGGGCGTCGGGATCGCCGCCTGCCGCGACGGCCACCGGCATCCGGGCGATCGGAGTCGCTCCGGCAGCGGGGGCCGCCGAGCCAGCCGGCGCCTCGGCGACGGGAGCAGACTCGCTCGGGCCGGCCGGGCCGCCCGCCGCGGCGGCCTCGGTCGCCGTTGCGACCGCCTCGGTCGCCGCCGCAGTCCCGGCCTCGGCATCCCCGTCCGCCACGATGATGGCGATGTCGGCGTCGTTGGGAACGGTCTCGCCCTCCCCGACGAGGATCTCCTTGAGAACGCCCTCGAACGGCGACGGGACTTCGGCATTGACCTTGTCCGTGATGACCTCGAGGAGCGGCTCGTACTTGGCGACGTGGTCGCCGGGCTGCTTCAGCCACTTCCCGATCGTCCCCTCCGCGACGCTCTCGCCGAGTTGGGGCATCGTCACCTTCGCCACGTTCGCTGCTCCTTCAGATCGCCCATCGGTCGGGACAGGGGTGTAGTGTGGCCCATCTCGCGTCACAAGGTCGAGCGCCGGCTGGTGGCAGGGTCCTCGTCACGCGTGCGGTACCGTGCCGCGTCGCCTGCCCGATCAGTACGCCGCGAGCTGGCGGATGCCGTCAGCGATCTTGTCCGGGCTGACCATGAACCAGTCCTCGAGAGCGTGGTTGTAGGGAACGCCCGGCACCTCTGGTCCGGCGATCCGCGTGACCGGGCCGTCGAGGTAGTCGAATGCCTCCTCGGCGACGATCGCGGCGATCTCCGCCCCGTACCCACCGAACTTGTTGTCCTCGTAGACGATCAGACACTTGCCGGTCTTTCGGACCGATTCGAGCACCGTCTCGCGGTCGAGAGGACGGAGGGTTCGGACATCCACGACCTCCACGCTGATCCCCTCGTCGGCGACGCGATCGGCGGCTTCCAGGGCGTAGTGCGCCATCAGGCCATAGGCGATGACCGTGACCTGCGATCCCGGGTGTGTCACGGCCGCCTGGCCGAGCGGGATCGTGTAGTCCGTGTCCGGAACCTCGCCGCGGACGCTGCGATACATCTTCTTGTGCTCGAAGAACAGGACGGGGTCGTCGTCACGGATGGACGAACGCAGCAGCCCGCGGGCGTCATGAGGCGTGGACGGCACCACCACCTTCAGACCGGGGACGTGGGTAAAGAAGGCCTCGACGCTCTGCGAGTGATAGAGCGCCCCGTGCACGCCGCCGCCGTACGGAGCCCGGATGACCATCGGCACGCTGTAGCCGTTGTTGGAGCGGTAGCGCATCCGAGCCGCCTCGGAGACGATCTGGTTGAACGCCGGGAAGATGAAGTCGGCGAACTGGATCTCGCACACCGGGCGCAGGCCATTGATCGCCGCCCCGATCGAGGCCCCGACGATCATCGATTCCGTGAGCGGCGTGTCGATGACGCGCTCGTCCCCGAACTCGGCCCAGAGCCCGTCCGTGGCGAGGAAGACGCCGCCCTTCTTGCCGACGTCTTCGCCGAGCACGATGATCGACGGGTCGCGCCGCATCTCCCCGGCCAGCGTCTCGCGGATCGCGTCGATGAAGGTCCTGGCAGTCATCGGCCGTCGTCCTCCGCATAGACGAAGCGCATGGCGGTGGCGGGGTCCGGGTCGACCTGCGCCTCGGCGACATCGGTCGCATCGTCCACCGCGAGCTTGATCTCGGCCGCGAGACGTGTGGCGATCTCCTCGGTGAGGACGCCGGCCTCCTCGAGCTGGGATCGGAAGAGCGGGAGCGGGTCCCGCTCGCGCTCGGCAGCCAGCTCCTCCGCGGAGCGGTACTTCGTCTGCTGATCGTCCGACGAGTGCGCCGTGAGCCTGGTCACCTTGGCCTCGATCAGCGTCGGGCCATCGCCGGAGCGGGCCCGCTCGATCGCCTCACGCGAGGCGGCGTAGCACGCCAGGACGTCGGACCCATCGACGATCACCCCCGGGATCCCGTACCCGGCCGCCCTGTCCGCCACGTCGGCGACGGCCAGCTGGCGAGCGGCCGGGACGCTGATCGCGTAGCCGTTGTTCTCGACGACGAACACGAACGGCAGCTTGTGGATCGCGGCGAAGTTGAGGCCCTCGTGGACGTCGCCCTGGTTGCTGCTTCCCTCCCCCATGGTCGTCAACGCCACCTGGCCCGTTCCCCGGATCTTGGCCGCAAGCGCGATCCCGACGGCGTGGAGGAGCTGGGTCGCCACCGGCGACGACACCGACACGATGTTGTGTTCGTGCGACCCGTAATGGCCCGGCATCTGACGTCCGCCAGATGACGGATCGAGCGCGGTGGCGTACTGCGCCGTCAGGATGTCGCGGGCTTCCATGCCGAACGTCAGGCATGTGGCGATGGACCGATAGAACGGCGCGATCCAGTCCTGGTGCCGCTCCAGCGGCCACGTGATCCCGACCTGCGCTCCCTCGTGGCCCTGCCCGGAGATCACGAACGGGATCCGGCCCGCCCGGTTGAGGATCCACATCCGCTCGTCCAAAGCCCGCGCCAGGGCGACGTAGCGGTACATCTGCACCAGGTCGTCGTCGTACAGCCCCACGGAGGCGGCCAGGCTGCCCTGTTTCCCCGTCCTGTCGGTCATCGCCGGTTCGGCCTCCGCGTGATCATCGCGTCGTCGATCGTCCGTTTCGGATCAACGGCTCAGAAGTTGATCGAGCGTCCGTCGACCGCCATGGCGGCCTCGCCGACCACCTCCGACAGCGTCGGGTGCGGGTGCGTGGCGGCCCCGATCTCCCATGCAGCCGCCTCGAGCGTGAACCCGAGCGACGCCTCGGCGATGAGGTCGGTGGCGTGTGGACCGACCAGGTGGACGCCGAGGGTGTCATCTGTCTCCTTGTCCGCGATGACCTTTGCGAACCCCTCGTACTCGCCGCCGATGAGCGCCTTGGCGATCGCCTGGAATGGGACCTTGCCGACCTTGTAGGCCACGCCGCTGGTCTTGACCTGCTCTTCCGTCAGGCCGATCGAGGCGATCTCGGGCCGACAGTACGTCGCCCGCGGCTGGGCCGCGTAGTCCATCGGGTGGACGTCAGCCTCACCGGCGATGACATGGGCGGCGATGATCCCCTCGTGCGCCGCCGTGTGGGCCAGCCAGAGGCCGCCGACGACGTCGCCGATGGCGAAGACGTGTGGCTCCCTGGTACGCATGTGGCCGTCCACCTTGATGATCCCGCGGTCCGTCTCGACCCGGGTCGTCTCGAGTCCGATCTCCTCGATGTTGGCGGCACGACCGATGGCCACGAGCATCTGCTCGGCCCGCAGCTCGCCGGCGTCCTTGCCCTCCGGCCCGACCATGACGGTGACCCCCGCCTTGCTCGCCTTGACGCGCGCCGCATCGAAACGGGCGCTGGTCATGACGTCGATACCGCGCTTGGTGAAGCTGCGCTCGACGACCCTGCTGACCTCGACATCCTCGAGCGGAACGATCTGCGGCAGGTACTCGAGCACGGTCACCTTGACGCCGACGTCGTGGAACATGCTGGCGAACTCGACGCCGACCGCGCCCGCGCCGACGACGATGATGTCCTTCGGCAGGGTCGTCGCCCGCAGGACGTCGTCACTCGTCACGATCCGCCGGCCGTCCGGATCGAGCCCGGGCAGACTCTTCACGCGCGATCCGGTGGCGACGATGATGTCGGTGGCCTGGAGGACGCGCTCCCCACCTCCGCCCGGGCTGCCATCCTCGCCGGGCTGCAGCACGCGCACCTTGTTGGGGCCGTCCAGCCGGCCGCGTCCCTCGACCCACGTCACCTTGTTCTTGGTGACGAGCGACTTGAGGCCGGTCCACATCCGCTTGACGACCGCGTCCTTGCTGGCGGCCATCGCCTCGTAGTCGATCGTCGGTTCGCCGGGGAGGATGATCCCGAGCGACTTGGCGCGGCGGATCCGATCGACCAGGTGGGCTGATTCCAGGAGG
>Ga0224505_10000994_pt1 | contig 18745 bp, 11 predicted proteins | sample SF_Jan12_sed_USG_FD_169102 | JGI IMG/M metagenome (GOLD analysis project Ga0224505, IMG submission 169102) | Sediment microbial communities from San Francisco Bay, California, United States - SF_Jan12_sed_USGS_4_1 | ecosystem: Environmental > Aquatic > Marine > Sediment | place: USA: California... | reverse complement strand
CTCCACCTCAGGCATCATCGCTTGCGTCAGTCCGTCACGGATCAGGTGCGCGGCTTCGCGGACAGCAGCGACATTGCCATTGGAAGTCGCGTAATCACCGACCCCGCCGTAGCCTGTCCACGGATCATTGAAAATACCTGGAGGCGCCTGCCTGGCCGCGTATCCAGGCAGCGGGGCGCCCAGCAGTGCTGCGCCGACGCCAACCAGGGTTCCGTTAACAAAGTCTCTGCGCGAAATGTCAGGCTTCAGGGTGGACTTGTCTGTCTTTGCCATTTGTTCGCACACCTCAATTTACGAATGCACGGAGGCATTATCACTACGATGCCTGGATCGGCAAAACTAGTTGCCGTCCATACGGAGCAAAAAAAAACGCGCCGACGAGAGTCGACGCGTTTTGTTTTGTATTGCCGGGTCGCCTGTTTCTACCCTATTCAAAATCCATCGTTACATTGAGGAAGAGCCGACGACCTAACCAGTCATATTGCGAATAGAACGCCGTTTTTCCAAGAACATTGACCTCATTTGAGGTGCCGCGTGAGGTAACTCGTGGCGGTTCCTCGTCTGTGACGTTGGCCATACCCAGTCGAGCCGTCAAACCATTATCGAACGCGTAACTTGCTGACAGGCTGTGATAAACGACCGAATCGGCAACGAGGTTAATTCCGACCTGAACGCCCGTAGAGTCAGTGACAGTGGTTCGACCGAAGTGTGCCGTATTATCGGTTTCACCGATGTAGTTCACGCCCCAAAAGAATGACCATGCTTCCCAATCGAGGACTACATTCAAATTACCAACGGTCTCGGGATGTCCCGCCAATCCGGAGAGATCTTCCTCTGTTTCGTCAAACAGTGCGACGGTGTCTTCCAGATTGTAGGTCCAGCTGGTATCAATCGATAAGGTGCTGCTACGACCGACTTCCTGAGACCAGGTAGCTGCAAGATCGATACCGCGAACCTGTTGTTTGGCAACGTTAATGTAGCTGTCCCTGATCTCCAGAATCGCAAATGGCAACGGCGCCGTTGCCGAACTTCGATCAAACTGGTCACAGAGTGGCTCGTTCGGGAAAAACACCGAGTTGTAACAACCGGCAACAATTGACTGACCGCCAATCCTGTCGACCTCGTCATTAACTAAAATGTCGAAGTAGTCTACCGATACACTCAGATCCGTAAACTCTGGTCGCCAAACCAAACCGAACGTAAAGGCCTCAGACGTTTCAGCGGCCAGAACTCCGGCGCCTCCGCCTGTCAGGACGCTCGGTCCAACACTCGCAACATGATCCGGTGGAATCCCGTCTGCCTGGCAGTTTGTTGCTGTCCGGTCAGAGATATTACCCAGAGCCAGATTGGCCGCCCACTGGAAACACGGGTCCGCCTGACGTGCCGACAGAGAGCTGGATTGATCGGCCAGATAGAGCTCGTAGAGCGACGGCGCGCGGAATGATGTGCCAAAAGTACTTCGCGCCCTGAATGTATCTGTCAGAGCCCAATTCAGACCGACTTTGTAAGTCAAGTCGTCCCCGAACGAATCAACATCCGTATAACGCACTGACGCATTGAAATCGACGTATTCGGCGAGCGGCTTACCAGCCAGCAATGGGATGTCAAACTCGGCGAATACAGCGACTGTGCTGTCCTCGCCAGCGGTAATCCCGGCTGACCCGCTTAAGTGATTGTTGCCTGAGAGTCGCAACGGTCCCGGTGTATCCAGAATCTCGTCATCCCGATACTGGAAGCCAACGGCCATGGCAGCCGATCCGGCCGGCATTTCGAATATATCTCCCGTAATGGATCCGTCAATCGACCACTGCGTGTACTTGGTATTGCCAACGTCTACGGCATACCAGTAGTCCTGAATTTCCTGGGGGATGTCGCCCGCCAGAAAGTTCGGATCCAGCCACGGAATATCGACGCATGCCCGGTTGGATATCGGCGTAAATTCTCCGACACATGATCCAGCCGTCCGAAACCAATCGTAGGTGATCGCATCGTCGTAAAGCTCGTCGTTCGCGTATTCACCGTCTGAATTACTGTACTGATACGACAAATCCCAGTTCCAGCCAGCCAAAAACGACTCATTCTCACCCTCAAGACCGAGGACAAGACGCTGATAATCAACAGTGACGGTCTGGTCAGCGTGCGGAGAGATAGTCAGTGGGCTCAGCCATTGAGCGCCTGTCCAGCCTACCCTTAACGGATCACTGCCGAAGCCCAAATCAGCCGAGTCGTAGTTGTAGATATACGACCAGATCTGACGGTATCCGATGTCAACCGTTTCTCGTCGATTCAGAAGGACTTCGGAGTAAACGTTGATCCTGTCATTGATCGCGTAATTGCCCTCAAGAAACACGGTCGTGGACTCAGACTCCGGAATCAGCGTTTGTGTGCCGTGCAGAGGATGTTGAGAATCAATCAGCGAGTTCGTTAAGGCATCGCCCTGCGCGATCGGGTACCAGCCCGGTGGGGCAGTCATATGATTGGGGTTGGTCGCTGCCGGGATACCAGGCACGCCGTTTGCGGCCAGTGCGCCGGTAAAATCGTATTGCAGAAGATTCGTTGGTGGCTGCACATTGGTTGTGCCGTCACCGGCACCGCCGACGTAGGCGGCATAGTCGTAGACCCAGACGTGTCCCCATGGGAGGTCGTCACACAAGGGTTTGCCTGTGCGGGGATCGATCAGGTCCGCACGTTCGCCGGTGTTGACATCAAATGTGTAATCCTCCTCGCAATTGAAGAAATCACGATCGCTGCGCTGGAGAATCTCAGTCTTGTTGTAATCGACTGTGGCGCGGAAGTATCCACGATCAAACTGCTTGCCCCAGGAACCACTGATTTGGGTGCTTTCACCACCGGATTCATCGGGTTGTGAAATAAACGCGCTAAACGTTGCACCATCCGTTTTCTTGGTAATGATGTTGACCACACCGGCAACGGCGTCGGAACCGTAAATCGATGATGCGCCGTCCTTCAAAACCTCAACGCGTTCGACCGCTGCCAACGGAATCGCACCCAGGTCGAACGATGAAACACTTCCCTCTACGCCGGAAGGACCCGCGCGACGGCCATTCAACAATACGAGGGTACGTTGAGCGCCAAGGCCACGCAGGGAAATAGTTTCGCTACCGAGCCCGCCATTTGAAACAAAAACACTCGTCGAGGCGGCGGTTACCTGTGGCGCGCCCTGTGCGACGGTTGTGGTCTGCAGCATGGTTGCGACATCGTTGATGCCTTTTGCGGCGGCGGCTTCGGCGAGAACCACATCCATCGGTGCGGCGCTGGAGAACGAGTCCCTGCGAATTCGCGATCCGGTGGTAACAATTTCTTCGATTGGTGCCTTATCGGCCTCGCCGTCAGTACTCTGAGCCATGACTGCCGAAGCTGGCCATAGTGCCGCCACGACGGCGGCAGCCAGCGGAGACATAACCGGAATCACGTCTTTATTCGCGAAATTGATACAACGACGATTGGTCTTTTTCATACTAGAGCTCCCCGGCCACCATTTAAAACGACTTAAATCAATCACGATCCGTTAATACTCTGAGATCCAGCTTATTCAGATCGGTGCTTGGTCTCGCGAAATTTCGCTAGGTCAATACGTAATTGGACGTACTATTATCGGTATTCTTATTTATATTCCGACACTAATATAAGTCGCCAGCATTTTCCAATACCATTTTGCCCTCCACTGAATGGTCAAACGGAGAATAATCTGCAAGGATGCCGACCCTGGTCCCTGCAAGCACCTGATCCTGGTTCACATTATGAACTTTGCCGGAAACTTCTTCCTGATTGGCAGTATCGATATCGCTGAACTCAAGCGACTCGTCCTGAGCCTGTCGGACGAACAATGGGACAAGTTTTCGACTCGCCAGAACATCTACGAAGTGCATCAACACACGAAAACGATCGGTCTCGTTTATGACCTCGATTTTCGCCACAGCCATCCGACGCGATTGCCGACACTGCAGATCTTCGAGGAAGCGCTTCGCCCAGTCCTTTGGATGATTGCGGATCATTTCGAGAAGACCGAGTCCGCCCAGCGACTTATGAAGGAAAACAGTCTCGGCTATTTCATTCGTGCATCCCTGGTACAACTTGCGGCCGGTCACGGCATTGCCGAGCACCGTGACATGAATTTTTCGCTCACGCATTCACATCGCATCCATCTGCCTATCATTACGAACGACGATGTCTGGTTTACGGTAGGTAATGAGTCGATCAATATGCGGGAGGGGCAGTTGTATGAGATCAACAACAGGCGACTGCACTCGGTGCACAACAAGGGCAGCGAAGATCGCGTCCACCTGATCCTGGATTACGTATTGCCCGGTGAACAATGCTGCTGCGCCGCGAAGCACCATCCGGATACACGGTGTAGTCCACAGGCATGCTTTGACACGGTACTTCTGAAAATTCCCTGCACCTGCCACCCGGAAACCTGAGACCGGATAGCCCATGTTTACCGCTGACCTCAACGGGTCGTGGGAAAATTCTGCATTCCGACAACCTGTTTTAGCCACTCGTCGTGAGCGGGCAATTTCATGGGCGCGATTTGCAAGCGCCTCGCGATGCCAGGTTGCACACGAGTCGGTGGTCTCTCAGGCCCAAACCACCGGTCGCACTCTGCCCGGAGAAAGTCCATGCCGTACAAAATGGCTTCGTAGCTGGACAGCGTGAATATGCCTGCGGTGTCCACAGGACTTCGGTGATCGCCCGGCAGGCCGCCGGATTGCAGCGGAATATCAGGCTGGCCCGGGAAAAACTGATCCTCGAAATCGGCGAGCGAGGGAGGCTTGATGCGCCAGAATTCCAGCTTCGCTTTTAGCCTGTCGTTGATTCGCTCAGGTCGCTGAACCTCTCGCCAGAACTCCGTATCGGTTCGACGAGTCAGGCAATAGTGCAGATTGATAAAGTCCAGAACCTCGTAAAACCGGTTCGCCATAATTCGGTTGAAACGAAACGCCAGAGGTTCCATGTCGTCACGATAGGGGAAGTGCTCGGTTGCCATGACCGCCGCAAGGTCGCTCAGGTACAGACCGGTAGATTCCAGGGGCTCTATGAATCCTGCGGAGAGGCCGATGGCAATGCAGTTTCTGACCCAGGACTTGGCCCGATGGCCTACCTTGAAGGGCACCCGTCGCGCCGGAAAGCCATCAGCGGGAGTCCCGATAAAAGCGCGCAGCTCCTTTTCGGCGTCGTCATCGCTGATGTAATCGCTGCTGTGCACGTAACCCCACGCACGTCGGGTCTGCAGTGGAATTTCCCAGATCCAGCCCGACGATACCGCCGTTGCCAGCGTATTCGGCCGAACGTAACCGGGGTAGTTGTGCTCGTACGGCATCTGGATAGTCAGTGCGCGGTCGCACAACAACCACTGTGAGCAATCCACCCAGGGCACGCCCAGCTTTTTTTCGATCAGCAGCCCGGCGAAGCCCGTGCAATCGATAAACAAGTCAGCCTCAATGCGCGTGCCCTGCCTGGTGTGCACAGCACCGATATCGCCATTTTCGGCCATCTCGATATCAGTGACGTGATCGAGGTAATGGTGCACGCCACGTGAGGTCGCGATTTCGCAAAGATAGTCCGCGAATTTTAGTGCGTTCATGTGAAATGCATAAGTGAAGCGGGCACCGATGTCTTGCCGGTCGAGCGTTTTGGGAGCCAGGCACGCATCGCATACCACAGGCTGCGCCGAAACGGTTTCTGAAAACGGGATCGACCGATCGCTCATCAACCAATCGAGCGCCGACGTATCGACGGGCTCTGGTCGATACCGACCAAATGCGTGGTAATAAGAGTCACCCTGGCCGTCCAGCCAGTTGACGTATTTGATTGCCTGTTTGTAGGTGCCGTCGACGCGCTTCAGAAATTCGATTTCGTCAATGCCGATCGCCGAGAGGATGTGATTGATACTCGGAATGGTCGCCTCACCAACACCGATCCGCGGTACATCGGGGGACTCAATTAAACTGATGTCTACAGGGTCTCGCCCATCGGCGTTCAAGATTGCATCCAGATAGGCGGCTGTCATCCATCCGGAGGAGCCACCACCTACGATCAGAACCCGTCTTGGCAACATTCAGGTCTTCATCCGCGCTGAACTCGTGTAATCAGGCATCCCGCAAAACTGCTGCAGCCAAACCTCGTGCGGCGGCAACTTTTGTTCCGCCAGTCTCAAGCGCTCAAAAACATGCTGTGCGACGACTGCGTCCGGACGCCCTGTTCCGTACCACTCGTCGCATTCACTTTTGAGGAAATCCATGCCGTAGAGGATGCATTCATAGTCCTGGTAATTCCACAGGCCAGCCGTGTCAACCGGACTCCGGTAGTCACCGGGAATATCCTGCGACGGCAGCCGTTCATCAGGTTGACCCGGAAAACACTGGTCTTCGAAGTCTGACGGCGTTGGTTGTTTGAGACGCCAGAAGTTGAGCTTGGCCTGCAACCTGTCGTTAATGTGCTCGGGCCGCTGCACTGCACGCCAGAATTCCGTATCGGTGCGGCGCGTCAGGCAATAGTGCAGGTTGTTGAAGTCCAGAAGCTCGTAAAATCGATTCACCATGATGCGGTTGTACCGATACGCCAGGGGCGCGATTTCGTCCCCAAGTGGGAAGTGATCAGCCAGCGTCGCTGCCGCAAGATCAATCATGTAGAGGGTGGTAGGCTCCAAAGGCTCGATGATGCTGCTCGCATTACCAATTGCGATGCAATTGCGTACCCAGGCATTCTGCCGATGCCCGGTCTTGAACCGAACCAGGTTGCTGGCAAGCGTCCCGGCATGCGGCCCCTCGATGGCGCGTAGTTCCTGTTCCGCTTCGTCATCGCCGAGGAATTCACTGGAATACACATAGCGTAGCGTACGAGAGTCCTGCAACGGAATTTCGCCGATCCAGCCTGTCGACGCAGCGGTTACGGTGGTGCAGGGGTGCACGCGGCCCGGAAAGTATTGCTCGTAGGGGACGGTGATAGACAGCGCCCGGTCACAGATGAGCGATTGCGTGCAATCCACCCAGGCGACGCCCAGCTTCTCGTCACTCAGCAATGCCCGGGAACCGGTGCAGTCGATGAACAGGTGCGCCTCAATACGCCGGCCACCGTCCGTCTTCACGGCGGCAATGTCGCCGGACTCTGCCATTACGATATCGACCATGTGATCAGCGTGATGCACAACGCCAGCCGCTGTCGACAATTCACGTAAATAGCTTGCGAAGCGTGATACGTCCAGGTGGAATGCGTAGCAGAGTGGCGGACCGAAATCCCAGCGGCTTAACATGAGTGGCGCCAGGTTCAACTCGCATAACTGAGGTTGTGCGGATACGGTCTCGGCGAACGCAACAGAGCGATTACTTTTCAACCACTGCTCTGCAGACCTGTCTGCCGAGCCCGGGCGCTGTCCACTGAACGTGTGATAGAAATACTCGCCCGAATTGCTTAGCCAGTTGACGAATTTGCTCGACTGTCGGAACGTGGCGCCAACGCGACGCATGAAGTCCAGCTGATTGACGCCCAGTGTTGCAAGGAATCGAATGATGTCAGGAGTGCTGGCCTCGCCAGAAACAGTACCGGGAGCTTCGGACGACTCTATCAGGCTGATGTCGGCGAAATGTCGGCCGTCCCTGTTCAGCACGGCATTAAGATATGCCGCCGTCATCCAGCCGGCTACACCACCACCTACAATCAATATTTTTCGAGTCACCATATAAGCACTAGCCTATCACGTACGGATTTTCCGGCGCCTCCCAAAAAGTCGCCAATACCTTGGCGGATCAGTCTTATACTAAGCTCGAAAGGCCGACCCGTATTATTGCTACAGGAGTTATTTTATGCCGAGGATTGTTGTGAAAGAAGACAACCTCGACGAACTGAACGAAAACTTCGTCCAGAATCGTTTGCTTGAGCCGATTTTTTTGAACAGTGTGCCGAAATGCGGCACGCACCTGGTTCGCAATGTGATGCGCATGTTTGTGCCGGTCGACCAGCAATACCATCCGGCGTTTATTCAACATGCGGTTTTGCGAAAACACCAGGTCGCGTTTTCACAAATGATGCCGCACCTAAGCTGGGGCCACTTACTTTTCTCGGACGACGCCTCGGTACTACTTCGTCATACTCATCACATTGTGCAGATCAGGGACCCTTACGACTGGGTTCTGGCGAGGGCACGATTTTTCTTGTCGGATACGTTTCAAGGTTCATTGGAGCACTTGAAAGGCGGCAACGCCTCGATTGACGAAGTCATTAACATGATGATTTTCGGTATTCATGGCAAAGCACCATCGCTCAACGAGATTTTCACGCATAACGCAGTTGCGTGGTTGTATACAAAAACAAGAATTCTACGGTTCGAGGAGCTGCTTCGGAATGTCAGAAACCTGGACAGCGACGAGGCCGAAACATTCTTTGCACAGTTATTGGCGGATTGCGGTATCAACAAGTTGCCGGACGATTGGCGCGAGCGTGTCCGTGTGGGTTCCGACCGCAATCAAAGCGGTACCGCCCGCGAGAATCTCGTCGGTGGCGGTAATTTGGACGTGCCGGACGAATTGAGCGATGCGCAAAAGGATCTGGTCAACTACGCAGCGCCGGGACTGAGGCGAATTCTCGGCTACGAATGATTATCACGGATCGCTTTGTTTTCATTCACCTGCACAAGACGGGCGGGCAGTCTCTTAATGACGCGATTACGCGGTGCGTGCCAAATCATGAGGTAGTTGGATATCACCTTCCACGCAGCGAAGTGCCGCCCGGGTCGCGCGAGCTACCCATCGTCGGCGTTGTTCGAAACCCATGGGACTGGTACGTCTCCTGGTACGCCTTCAACAAGAAACCGCAAATCAGGAATCCGCTTTTCAACATCGTCTCTGACGGCGGCGACGCCAGTTTCAAAGCGACGGTCACGAACCTGATCAATCTCGGCGACGAGCACAGCGAGCAGCGACGAAATAAGCTGATTTCTTTGCTGCCGGAGTCACTGGACGGCAATCGCGGTGTTGGTCTGACCAAGGCCAGCGTTCATGAGTTAGCGACCAGTAGCGACGGCTATTACTCCTGGCTATTTGGGAGAATGCTTGGGCGTGAGGTGGATGATCAGACCTTGATCGGTCGCTTCGAGAACCTGCAAGAGGATTTTCTCGCCATTATGCGACAGCTCAATGTTGGTGAAGCAGCGGCCTTGCAAGAGACGCTGCAGCAACGGCAACGCAAGAACGTCTCGAGGCACAGTCATTACTCACATTACTACGATGATGAACTTCGTGATTTGGTAGGAAGACAGGACGGGAGTCTGATTGAAAGGTTCGATTACCATTTTGCGAACGTCAAACCCTCCGGTGTGTCATACGAGTTTCCCGCTGACACGTATACGAACGCGCAACACAGCTTTCGAAAGCTGCTGGGCAGAGAAGACAATTTCCTGCAGTTACACAGTGATTTCGACGTCACCGCTATCAGGGAGAAGGTCGAGCAGATACCCGCCGAAGAATGGCTGAAATCAGAACGAGAGCGGCTATTCGCCGTGCACAAAGACACGCAGTCATTGAAATTGGTGCATTTCGAGGACTTCAAGTTCCAGAAACCAGAATATCAAGCGCTCTATTCCGAATTACAGGATGAGGTACGGCCGGTCGTTGATTACATTGCCGACTACTATCGAAACAACGGATTCATCGTGCGAATGATTCTGGCCAAGCTGCTCGCGGGCGGCAACATACCAAAGCATACAGATGCTGGTTTCTCTCTCCTGAATTGCCACCGGATACATGTGCCGATTATCACCAGCGACAATGTTGTGTTTTCCGTAGGAGGTGAAGAGATCAACATGCAAACGGGTGATTTCTGGGAGATCAACAACGCAACAGTACATGGCGTGGAAAACCACAGCGGGGAAGATCGCATCCATCTAATCGTGGACTGGATGCCCAACTATGAGCACAAGACAGAGGAAGAAGTGCTAATGCCGGACCAGCTCGAGGGCGCCGACAGAATCGCAGCCACCGAGGAAATGCTCACTACGATGATCCAGCGAGCCTATCAACTCGGTCGTTCCGGCGACGTTGTTAAAGCTGAGTCTTTATACCGACAGGTGCTTAATTTCGATGAAAATCATGTGGTTGCGAATAACCTGCTGGGATTGTTGTGTATTCAGACGCAGCGGTCGGGCGAAGCTGTTGCCCTGATCGAAAAGGCCCTGACCGTCTCGCCGAAAGACGCGCAAGCTCACGCCAATCTTGGCATTGCCTATCGAAACCTCAACCAGTTGGATGCCGCCGCCAGGCATTTTCAGGCCTCATTGAAACTGGCGCCCGGCAATGCCGTGCCCTGTAATAATCTCGGCGGCGTGTATATGGCACTTGGCCATTTCCACGAGGCTGCTACGTGTTTCAAACAGGCGCTGGCCATCCAGCCCGGTCTGGCCGACGTGCATTTCAACCTTGGCAATGCACTGATCCAATTGCAGCAATACGACGAAGCTATTCAAAACTTGCAGCATTGTCTTCGGCTCAGGCCTGGTTTTGCAGAGGCCCAGGCCAGACTTGCTGAGGCACAACAGAGAGTCGTGGGTAGTTAGAGTGCCGTTCCGCCGGCTACCGGAACTTAGCTATCCGCAACGTATAGCACTACGATGCGCACTAAATATCACGCACAGGGGATCATGATGATGGGGAAGATTCAGGCCGCGATGGCAGCGTTTACCCTCGTATGCGCAGTGGCCGGCCCGGCTGCTGCAGATAACGACACCAGCAAGCGCGTATTAACGACGGATGACTTGCTCGCAATCAAATCGTTGTCCGATCCAGAGTTCAGTCCGGACGGAGAGTGGGTCGCTTATAGCGTTGATAGTATCGATGTCGATGCCGATGAGACATCGACCCAGATTTTCATGGTGTCCAAAGATGGCCGCGAAGTCGTGCAACTTACTGCGGACGACTATTCGGCATCGACGCCGCGCTGGAGCCCCGACGGCCGTTATCTCGGCTTCCTGGCGGCCAAGGGCGACCCGGAGGAAGCGAAAACCCAGGTCTGGACGCTTGACCGTCGAGGCGGGGAAGCAAAACAATATTCGGCCGTCGATCAGGGCGTCAATGATTTTGCGTGGTCACCGGACAGCAAGACAATGCTGCTCATGATCACTGACAAATCTGCGGCTCAAATTGCAGAGGACGCGGCAACGGAAGCCGGTGAGGAGGCAAAGCCCCTGCCTTTTGTAATTGATCGTTTGCAGTTCAAACAGGACGGAGTTCCCTACCTCGATCGAAGCCGTACTCATATTTACCTTGTCGACGAACGCGAAGCGGAACCGCTGCAACTTACCTTTGGCGATTTCGATGATTCGCAGCCGGCGTGGAGCCCGGACAGCAGCAATATTGCGTTTGTCAGCAACCGCACGGCAGAGCCCGACAGCAATGAAAATTCGGATATCTGGGTCGTGTCGGCGGCAGGCGATGCTAAAACTCGTGACGCAAGGAAAGTCACGAATAATGAGGGTAGCGACCATTCTCCCGCGTGGAGCCACGACGGCAAATTCATTACCTATGTGACAGTGACTGAGCCCGATTTGATCTGGTACGCGACCAATCATCTCGCGCTCGTCGCTGCATCAGGCGGCAAGCCGCGGATTTTGACCAACGACCTGGATCGCAATGTCGGTACGCCTGTGTTCGCACCGGATGATAAGTCCATTCTGTTCAGCCTCGAGGACAGCGCCGAGCAGCACTTGGCGCAATTTGATTTGTCGTCCGGCGAGGTCAATCGACCGATCGAGGGGAATCTTGCCCTGCAGGGCTTTTCGCAACACGAATCCGGAGATATCGCCGTACAGTTGAGTACGCCGCATTTGCCCCCTGAGTTGTTCTTGCTGACCGCAAATCAGCTCAGCCAGCTAACCCGGACGAATGAGGCGCTTTTGAGCGAGTTGCAGCTTGCGGACGTGAAGAACGTGCAGTTTGCGAGCAAAGACGGCACAGAGATCGAGGGGTTCATCTTTACGCCACCCGACTATCGAGCCGGTCGGCGCTACCCGACGATACTCAGGATTCACGGCGGGCCGGTGTCGCAGTACGATTTTTCCTTCAATGCCGACGCACAATTACTGGCTGCAAATGGATACGTCGTCGTGACAAGCAACCCGCGTGGATCGAGTGGCTATGGCCAGGCGTTCTCAGCCGCGTTGTTTGCGAATTGGGGCGTACCCGATTTTGAAGATGTCATGGCTGCAGTTGATTACGCTATCGCGGAAGGCTATTCGGATCCTGACAGGCTTGGCGTGGGTGGCTGGTCTTATGGCGGAATACTGACCAACTATGTCATAACAAAATCGGATCGATTTGAGGGCGCGATCTCGGGCGCCAGCGAAGTGAATTACATCGCCAACTACGGTCACGATCACTACCAGGTCGCATGGGAAAAGGAACTTGGACTTCCCTGGGAAAACAAGGAGCTCTGGGAGAAGATCTCACCGTGGGAGAACGTCGACAAGATCGTTACGCCGACACTCGTAATGGGTGGCAAAGAAGACTGGAACGTGCCGATTCAAAATTCGGAGCAACTGTACCAAGCCTTAAAGCGACGCGGGGTGGACACACAACTGGTTGTCTATCCGGATGAGGCACACGGAATTTCTCGACCGAGTTTTCAAAAGGATCGCTGGGAGCGTTATCTTGCCTGGTACAACGACTACGTACGCGGACAATAAAGCCACGGACTTTACTGGATAGGCCGTATTACCGGGATTCGCCAACCATGTAATCGACCGCGGCCTCGATCTCGGCGTCGGAAAGATCCAGGCGACCGCCTTTTTCAGGCATGTAACCGGTCGAACCGGCAAAACCCTTCAGGGCGTGCTGTTTGACGACCTCGATTCCCTGGGCGATACGTGGCGCCCACTGCGCCGCATCACCCACGACAGGCGCACCACCGATACCTGTTCCATGACAGGCCAGGCACGCCGAGTTGTATACCTGGGGCCCGGACATTGCTGTTGCAACGGGTGCTGGTTCAGCAGGCGTTACAACGGTCGGAGACGTGGACTCCTGCTCGTCACCCGGCAGATACACCTGGCCAAGTGGACGAATGCGCTCGATGATGGCGGCCTGGTATTCGGCGCCGTCGCGCACGTAAAGCCCTTGCGTCAAATTTGACATCTTCATCGAAAGCACGAAAAAAACAAGACCGACAAACGCGAGGGCGCCGATCACGATGGAATACATATCGAAAAACTTCTGGTCCCGACTCAACTGACTGCTCCGGAGGGTGTGATAAAGACAAAGGCCTGGCTTATGCGCCCGGCCGTGGCCGGCGATTATATAACATCAGCCGCCGAATAATCTCATTGCTGGTTCGTTTGAGCACCCGCCGCATCGGCGCTGCTCCCGACGTCGCTTGTTCCGCTAAAGGCCCTTGTGGCAGAGTGGGCCGCGGGGGGACGTCGTTATCATTGCATCCGGGCAAAGTACGCCAAAGATCGTCAGGGAAACCGAGACCTATCAACGCGTAGGCCGAATTCTTGGCCCCGTGGTATTCGCGCTGATGCTCGTGACCGAGAATTCGCAATCAACCATGTCGCCCGAGGCCTGGCGCGTCGCGGCCATCGGAGTGTGGATGGCAATCTGGTGGGCGACAGAGGCAATTCCGGTATTCGTTACGGCTTTCCTGCCGATTATTGCTTTCGATCCGCTCGGGGTCGCAACCATCAGCGAGGCCGCGGCACGCTATGCCGACCCGATCATCTTTTTGTATCTCGGCGGGTTCATACTCGCTCTCGCGCTGGAGAAGTGGAACCTGCACAAGCGCATTGCGCTCGCGATACTTGATCGAACCGGCACCGATGGCCGTCGCCTGGTGGGCGGTTTCATGCTGGTGTGTGCGCTCCTCAGCATGTGGATGACCAATACCTCGACGACGATGATGTTGCTGCCAATCGTGCTCTCGGTCTCGACGGTGATCGTTGAAAATGCTGGCGACCTGTCCGACAGGGACCAGTCTCATTTCAAAATCGCAATGTTGTTGGGTCTCGCGTACGCCGCGAGTATCGGTGGCCTGGCTACTTTGATCGGCACACCACCGAACGGGTTGCTGGTTGGCTTCATGGCAGAAAATTACGGCATCGAGATCAGCTTCGCTCGCTGGATGATTGTCGGAATCCCGATTACGGCCATCATGTTGCCGCTCGCGTGGCTGGTGCTCACACGCCTGGTATTCAAGGTGAATATTCCTGCCAGTGACGCGGTGGAAAAGCACCTGCACGACATGCGAGTGGCACTGGGGTCGATAAGCACGCCGGAGAGGCGGGTGGCGTTTGTTTTTGCGGCAGTAATCTTTAGCTGGATGCTGTTGGGGCCGCTTCTGAAATGGGCTGGCCTGAATGGCTTGTCCGACGCCGGGATCGCCATGACGGCCGCCGTGGTTTTGTTCATGCTCCCCAGTGGCGATCTTGAGAAACCCCAATTAATGACCTGGGACGACACCTTACGGCTGCCGTGGGGCGTATTGATCCTCTTTGGCGGCGGCTTGAGTCTTGCTGCAGCGGTCAAAGATTCCGGCCTTGCGCTCTGGCTTGGCCAGGGACTGGCGCCGTTAAATGTCTTCGGTACTGTAGCGCTCGTTGTGGCGGCAGTGGCGCTCGTTATATTCCTGACCGAACTGACCAGTAATCTCGCTACAGCGGCGACCTTGCTCCCGGTCGTCGGAGCGATTGCCTATCAGGCCGGGGTGCCGCCTATCGTGCTGACGGTCCCGATTACGATCGCTGCCAGCTGTGCTTTCATGCTGCCGGTCGCGACGCCGCCAAACGCGATTGTGTTTGCAACAGGTGCCATCAGTATTCCACAAATGGTCCGCGCAGGATTCGTGCTCAATATTCTGGGCATCATCATGGTGACCCTGATTTCACTCTTTGTCGCGCCCTGGTTGTTGGCCTAGTTTCGCGGAATCAGGATCCGTCCGGCGTTACGGCAGCGGGAAGCTTGTACCAGCCTTCGCTGAGCCCGCCCCGGTATTGCCAGCCTTCTTCCTGCATCCAGTCGCAGTTGAGTACCCGCGTCCACATCCTGTCATCGTCCGGATCCCAAAAGCAGGAGCCGTCGTCTTTCTCAAAAGAATAGCGCACGCGAGTTGCACGATTAATTACAGTAGTTTCGCCGCGCCGGCGTTCCTTTTTCGAAGCCGCGCGGCCCAGGGAAATTTCAACGACGTCGCCAACAGCAACGCGAAAATCAGTCGGAACATAGAAGCCGAACGCTGTGTCCCTGCTTATTTTTCCGTTGCAACAATAGACTATGCCGAAAGCGATGCTGCCGTCCGACACCTCATCGTCGGTGATGCCGTTGGCGTGCGTCACGCTAGCATAAATGTGGGGAATACGGCACGCAAAAGCGCCCTGTGACCGGTAGAATCTGTTCGGATGAATATCCTGAGAGCAATTCTCGTCGCGTGCCTGCTGGGTGCGGTGACTACGTCACCTGCCACTGCGGCAGGCGAAGACTCCTACCTCAAGAAAATCGGTGAACGCGTAACCGTATTCGAGAGCGCTGCAAACAATTACCGGCTCGAGCTTGGCGATGAGGCTTACACCTACGTCGACTTCTCCAGCCAGGTGCCGGAGGCAAGTTTCGCGGCCGTGCGTTTCAAGCCGAATGCGTTTTCTCTGGTTGTGGCGGAGAAGCTCGGTGCGGGTCCCGATACTGAGCAATACGCCGAAATGGTGCAGCTTGCGATGATCGAGCAGATCGGAAACCGGGAAGGCGCTGAATACAAGGGGCATAAGGACCTCGGATATGTCGAGGTACGCGGACACCGCTACTTCCAGAAGGCTATCTATGCCGAAGTGGCCGATTTGCCGATTACCTATATTGTCTCGGCGTTTGTGGATGGCGAGCGCGCGTACCAGCTTTTGACCTTCGCCACGAACGAAACAGAAGATGCTGTCAGGGGTGAGGCCGCGAAACTGATGGCGGCATTTTCCATTCCGGACCGTGCGGCGAATATTGGTATTGAGGCTGACCCCAGATCGATCCGGGACTACCGTTCGGAGGTGTTTGGATATCGATTCAGGGCGCGGGCGAATACCTGGTTTGAGTGGTCTGACCTCCGCAAGAACAATGATACCGCCGACATCGGCGTGCTGTCGTCTCGTGGATATGGCGCGGTGGTCATGCCGGTGTGCTGGCAGGGCGATCGGCCCACGGACGTCGCTGTTTACCGGATCATGATGCAACAGTTTGGCGAAGACTATCCGTCCGCGTTCATCAGCGAAGAGAAGGAAATAAAAAAAGATGGTGCGACCGGAAAGCTGTTCATCGGCAACGAAGAATCAGAGGGCCAGGACTTTTTGTATCATCACTGGATAGTCGTGAATGATCGCTGTGCCTACACGCTGGCAGCCTGGGGCCCGTCGAAAGACAGCAAAACGAAATCCAGTATTGCGAAGCTCTGGTCTGACTTTGAGGTTCTCGCACAGTCCACGGCGAGCAAGCATGAATACGACAGCGCTGACGAACGGCTGATCAACGCGAATCTGTTAAATGCAATCGGCCTGCATTACTACGAAGCGCGTAGTTTTCGCGACGCGCATCGATATTTCGCCAATGCCAGTGATCTGGTGCCCTCGGATGAGGCCTTTGTTACTAACACGCTACGATCGTTAGTCGAGGTCGACGCATATCATGAGGCTCGGGACTGGCTGCTACCGCGACTCGGACCGTTCACAGAGAACCACAACGTGCGCAGCTGGGATGCCTGGCTCGCCTACCAGACGGACGATCGTGAAAAGGCGATTCGTATTTATCGTGATCTGTTTGCTGCGGGTTACCGCGAAGACGACGATTTTTCGGCCTTTGCCGGCATGCTGGCCGACGCGGAGCTTTGGGACGAATTGGATCGCACCTATTCTGCTTATACGGCTGGCGGCGTTAATGACAAAACCCGACTACTGCAGGTGCAGTTACTGAGTCGCCGCGAACGTCATGATGAGGCGTTGTCGCTCCTCGACGAAATGACAAAAGGGCGGCCATATAACGCGGATCTCGTGTACGAGCGCATGTCGATACTTGACGACATGGGTCATCCGGCAGAAGTGCTCGAACTTGCAGAGTCACTCATTGAAAATGGCTACCGCTCATTGCAGAGCTATTACTACAAGGGTGACGCTGAATATCAGATGCGCTCCTATCGCGCGGCAAAAGAGTCGTTCGAACAGGCACTGAAGTTCTCGCCCGGCAATGCGAAACTTCGGGAATATCTCGAAGTCATCGATCAGATGCTGGGTCAGGGCGATATTTCGGCAATCAGCGCGTCTATAGACGCCGTACCTTTGCCAAAGGACATGCGGAAAATATTCGCTGCTGACGATACCGTGTCCCCGGAACGCGAATACGGCGCCGAGTATCTCAGCCGCATCAATGGCTACGACTTTGCGGGCGGCGGCATACTAAGAGAAACCCAGTACCGAAAAATTCGAGTCGTCGACGACAACGGCATTTCGCAGTTCAGTACGCTGGAATTCGCCTTCAACCCAGCCTATGAGCAACTGTTTGTCAATTCCCTCATCGTGCGCAATGCGGCGGGCGAAATAGTTGGTGAAGGCGATATCAACAGCTATTACATCACCAATGACGAAGACAGTTACGAAGCGAGTAACGACAAGACCGTGCACCTGCCCGTTCCCAGTCTCGCACCCGGCGTCATCATAGAGGCCGTCGTTACCAAAAAGACCTCGGTTGAGGACGGCACGTTTCCGTTGGAAACCATCTACATGGCTACCGACAGGCCCATTGCTTACAGCGCATTGTTCGTCACGGGCAAGACCGGAGGCATTCGTTACAAGGCGAAGAGTGTTCCTGATCCTGTCAGGCGAGGCGGCGCGCTGGTATGGGAGATGCAATCGCCGCTGCCTTTTCGCTGGGAACCCCTGCAGCCGTACTTTGACCAGATCCTTCCGTGGGTGCAGGTGGGGACTGTGGGCGAGGACTGGCAATCTGTCGGCACGGAATACCTCGCGAAGATCAAGGACAAGCTGGATATCACCTCGGTGAGTGACCGCGCCAGCCGTCTCGTCGAAGGTGTCGACAGTGACGCGCGAAAGATCGAGATCCTGAGCGCTTATGTCCAGGACGAAATTCACTATGAGGCGATCGAGTTCGGGCGTCGTGCCTATATACCGAAGTCCGCGCGCGAAACGATGCGTGACCGTTACGGCGATTGCAAAGATCATGCCGTGCTTCTGTATACGATGATGAAGGCCGCGGGCATTGATGCATCGCTCGCGTTGGTCAACCTGCAGCAGACTGTCGTTCCCGAGTTGCCCAACACAGACCAGTTCAACCATGTCATCGTTGCAGTGCTGACGGGGAGTGGCCGCCTGTTTATCGATACCACGGACAAGGACCTGCGCCTGGGTTTGCTGCCGCCAAGATCAATGGCGGGCAACAGAGCCCTGGTGCTGGGCGATACATCGGAACTTGTTGAGATTCCCGACTACGAGTCGGAGCTGACGGGTCTCTACATCGACCGCGTGGTTGAGCCCGCCGGAAACGAACACATCCATGTTACGGAAACGGGCCGTTTTAGCGGTTACCAGGCAGCAGAGATGCGTGGCCAGCTGCGTTCGATCGAAACATCCGAGATGCAGGCGTCACTGCAACGCTGGGTTGCGAGCCGTTACTCGGACGCAGAGCTCACAGACCATTTCGTAGAAAACGTGTTTGACGCGAGCTACGACCTGATTGTTGAAATCAAGTACACATTGCCGCTC
>Ga0224505_10000993_pt1 | contig 18747 bp, 16 predicted proteins | sample SF_Jan12_sed_USG_FD_169102 | JGI IMG/M metagenome (GOLD analysis project Ga0224505, IMG submission 169102) | Sediment microbial communities from San Francisco Bay, California, United States - SF_Jan12_sed_USGS_4_1 | ecosystem: Environmental > Aquatic > Marine > Sediment | place: USA: California... | reverse complement strand
TAGGCACCGGTGGAGATGGAGGGGAAGGCGATGCTGCGGATACCCTTCCCGGACGCCAGTTCCAGGCTGCTCCGATAGGCCGAGGCCAGCAGCTCCGGCTCGCCGTGGGCGCCGTCCCGGTATATGGGGCCCACCGTATGGATCACGAAGTGGGCGGGCAGCCTTCCGCCGCCGGTTATGCGCGCTTCGCCCGTGGGGCATCCCCCGATCTTCCTGCATTCTTCCAGTATCTGTGGCCCACCCGCCCGATGGATCGCCCCGTCGACGCCTCCTCCACCCAGGAGGCTCGAATTGGCGGCGTTGACGATGGCCTCCGTATCCTGCCGGGTAATGTCTCCCTCTACCAGCTCAACTGTCGCATTCCCCACCTGTATGCGCATGACGACCCCTCCTTTCGACCCTCTCTCGCATATGTTCCAGAATTGTGACGGATGGTTGCACTATAACAAGATGGTAACATAACCGGTCAGGGTATCGGGCGACTTCCGCTACCGGACCGGCAATGAGGGCGAACAAGTGGGGTGTAAAAAGCACACCCACTTTCATTATTGTCTTTTTGACAACAGAGCCGAAGGGATGAGACCAGGCAACTGCGTGACTTTTGTCACATTTTGTTTGCTCTAACCCCCTGAATTTGCAACATGTTTCAAGGGGATGCGAAATTTGTTTCCAGAAAGCCTGAAAAATGGCATCCGGTTTGCTTGTTAGGCATCCGGACTATTTGGCCATTTTCTTATTCAGGAATGCATAACTTGAGATTTCAGAGAACCATAAAAGATCAGATCAGCTGCACCGGCATCGGGCTCCACTCCGGTGAAAAGGTGACCATGACGCTTCGTCCTGCCCCCGAGGATACGGGAGTGGTCTTTGTCCGCAAAGACCGTGGCGCAGACGTCTTCATCAAGGCCGATATCAGCAATGTCGTCGATACGAGGTTTGCCACCACCCTGGGGCGAAACGGTGTCATCGTGCAGACGGTGGAACACCTCCTCGCCGCCCTCAGCGGCCTGGCCATCGACAATATATTCGTCGATCTCGATACTTCAGAAGTCCCGGTCATGGACGGCAGCGCAACGCCGTTCATCTTCCTCCTGAACAAGGCGGGGATCGTGAGCCAGCGGAAGTTCCAGCCCTACCTGAAGATCGTCAAGAAGGTGGCGGTGTCCGAAGAGGGGAAGAGCATCTTCATCGAACCCTCCGGTCAGCCGGTTATCACCTACTCCATCGATTTTCATCACCCGGTACTCGGTGAGCAGTGCCTCTCCTATTACATGAGCGAGGACAATTTCACCAGGGAGATCGCCCGGGCGAGGACCTTCGGTTTCCTCAAGGAAGTGGAACTGCTCCGCGAGCACGGCCTCGCCAAGGGCGGTTCCCTCGACAACGCCATCGTGATCGCCGACTACCGGATACTCAACGACGGTGGTCTGCGCTACAAGGACGAGTTCGTCCGGCACAAGATCCTCGACTCCATCGGCGACCTTTCGCTGATCGGCATGCCCTTCGTCGGCCACCTGGTGGCGTCAAAGTCGGGCCATGCCCTCAACACGAAGCTGGTCACGAAGATACTGGAAGACAGGGAAAGCTGGGTGGTTATTTCGGACCCCTCGCAGGAAGAGGAATACACCGAGAAGCCCCACGCAACGCATCACCTCGTCCCCGAAATAGCCGCCTAGATAGACCCTCCGGCCAGGCTCTCAAAAAGACTTCAGCGATACCCGCGACGTCGCAGTGCGTCCAGCGCACCTTTCATGTCGTCGGGTACCTCAGCCTCAAAATTCATTACCCTTCCGTCGGGATGAGTGAACGACAGCCGCGCCGCATGCAGCATGAGGCGCGGTATTTTCGTCTTGCCCACCGTCATTGTCCGACCGCCGCCATAGGTGTCATCCCCCGCAACGGGATAGCCCAGATGGGCCATGTGCACACGAATCTGGTGCGTCCTGCCCGTGGCGATAATTACCGTTACCAGGGCCGCATCGCCGAATCGCTCCAATACCTTGAATTCACTCACCGCCTCCTTGCCGTGCCTTGTCCGGGCCGACATCTTCTTCCTGTCGCGGTGGTGACGGCCGATAGCCAGCTCGATCTTTCCCTCCTCCGGCGGGTCGCCCATCACCAGCGCCCGGTACTCCTTCTTTACCGTCCGCTGCCTGAACTGGGTAGTAAGCTCCCGATGGGCCTCGTCGTTTTTCGCCACCACCATTACACCCGAGGTACCCTTGTCGAGCCGGTGCACGATACCCGGCCGAAGCTCTCCGCCGATCCCCGCCAGGTCGGTGCAGTGGGCCAGAAGGGCGTTGACCAGCGTCCCTTCATAGTTTCCCGCCGCCGGATGGACCACCATCCCCGCCGGCTTGTTTACCACGATGATGTCGCGGTCTTCATAGAGGATATCCAGCGGGATCGCCTGGGGAGCGACCGCCACCGGTACGGCCTCAGGAACATGCACGTAGATGTTTTCATCCGCCTTCACCTTGTGGCTCGGCTTAACTTGTTTGTCGTCAATGGTGATATGGCCGTCTTCTACCAGTTTCTGGACGCGGCTGCGGGAGAGGTCAGGGCAGAGGATGGCAACCAGATGATCGAGGCGCGTGCCCTCGTGTTCGTGGGCGACCGACAGGCGGCGGGTCTGCGTCATTTTGCTTTTGAAGCCCTGCTGATGAGGTAGTAGCTGATAGAGAGGATCAGTACTATCGCCGTTGAAACACCCAGTTCCAGCATCTGGTGATCGAAGTTGGCCGCCGCCGCGTCGCCGCCCATCGATACCTGGGCCTCGATAAGGAGCATGCGGCGGATACTGGAGATGATGCCGATGAAGATGAACGAGGCGATGGGGAATTCCTGTCGCTTCAGGTAGGTGATCATGGTCCAGAGCAGCTCAAGGATGATCACCACGAAGAGGATGTCGTTGACCAGGCTAAGGATCGATGCAGTACTGATGGAGGTGAAGTGGCTGAGGCTGGACCATATCGTGGCACCCGCCGCCAGCAGGAGCACCAGCGCCACCAGGCCGTGAAGGATGTCGTTGACCTTGAAGATAAACCGGCGGAACAGGCCCAGAATGCGATGGTATGCATCGCTTTTTTGTGACGGGTTCTCGCTCTCTGCTGCCGGGTTCAACGTGGCCTCCTCGTTAATGACGCGTCCAGTGTATGCCAGGGCGGCAGTTTTGTAAAGTTATGGCAACAGACAGTTCTTTATTGGCTCGCTATTCACCCTTTCTGCAGAATGAGCGATAAATTTGTTGCATATGCCAAATTATTATTGTTATTGTCACTGACGTTGAGTTGTGCTAGTTCCAAAGGTGCTCGTTCAGGCAGTCACTTCCGAACCGACTATATACTAAGAATTGAAGTAAATCATGTTATCAGTCACTTTTCTATGCCGGTTAGGCATACTAGTTGGCTTATCTCTTCTATTGGGGGGATGCTTCTTCTGGAGCAGTAGCAACTTTGAGAATAAAGCACTCCTGCATTCTGAGCGGCCGATATATTCCATTGAGATTCGCGAAAATTCGTGGTACACCGGCAATATGCATATTCCATTTGACTTCACTGTCTATGAACAAGCTAGAACCTTTGAGCTAAGAGTCACCAAGCTTGATGGATTACAGACTGCAAATGAAATTGCACTTTGGTACTGTGGACGCAAGTTATCGGAGGTCACGGGCACTGTTCAATTCTCCCCCAACCGTGTATTCATCGATCTTGAATTTGGCCTGTTGGAGAGAAGAAAAAAACTTCAAGGTGATTTTTCGATCATATCCGCCACAGAGGCATTTCGGCCCTGCAAGGACAGTCAGCATTAAGATTCTATGCTGAGTTCTGCTGTGCTGTAACAAATCAGTTCCGCTACGCTCCGATGCTGACTGATTCCAATGTCACCACCCTTCCCCCGGAACCTTCTATCAGCTGCTCAGGGTTTTTTAAAGCCGTGTGGGGAGAGATCCGGGCTAGATGTTCAGCAACCTATGCGGTCTTCCTGTACCGATCCCCCGGCTTCGCTCGACCCGCCCATTCCAGAAACGCCGCCACCTCGTCACTTCCCTCCTCCGGCGCCCAGTGGGCAAAGCTGTCCGGCGATACCGGCGCGTACGGCCCTTCCTTGGCCTCGATGATCACCGAGCCGTCTTCCAGCGGAAATACGGTGTGCCATGTATTGTTGCGAATTTCTACGCCTCTCTCCGGGCCGTCCGATGACAGGTGCAGACGCGAGAGCACCTCTCCGGACCGGCTGAATATCAGCAGCTCCACCGCGCCTCTTAGCACCAGCATGAGCTCCCACTTGTTAGCCTCCGGGTGCTTGTGCGGCCGCACATAGGTCCCTCTGTCCAGCGCGATGCACAGCCGCTGTACCGGCTCGCCGTGCTGCTTGTGGAAGTTGTGATGACTTCTCTTCCGCGGGGACTGGGAGGCCTTTTGTGCGAGTTCATCAAAGAAGGCATCGTTAATTCTTCTGATCATCCTTGACCTCCCACCCGCCGCCCAGGGCTTTATAGAGCGCGACAAGATTCGACGAAACGGCACTCTCACTTCGGGCCAGCTGACTCTCCGCTTCCACCAGTGACTTTTCTACCTCGATGACGTCGAGGAAATTGATGAGCCCTTTCGTAAAGAGTTCGCTGGACATGGCCAGTGACTGGCGACCGGCATCGACGGCCTGCGTCAGCGACTCGCGGCGCGCCTGCTCCCGCTGCCACGCGACGAGGCTGTTCTCCACATCTTCCAGCGCCCTTAGCACGGTCTGCTCGTAAAGGGTCAGCGCCTGTTCCTGCCGTTCGTTCTGTACCTTTATGTTGGCCCGTATGCGCCCGGCGTCAAACACCGGCCAGCGCACGGTGGGCCCCACGGACCAGAACCGGCTGCTGGAGAAGCCCAGGTCACGGGCCTCTCCGCCTTGCAGGCCGAAGGATCCGGTAAGGGAGAAACGGGGGAAGAGGTCGGCGGTGGCAACGCCCGTGCGGGCGGTGGCAGCGGCCAGTTCACGTTCGGCCTGGCGGATATCGGGACGGCGGAGCAGCAGCTCCGACGGCAGGCCCACGGGCACGCTGTTAGTGGTTGCGGGGATCGGTTTTGCCTCTTCCAGTTCGGCCATGAGGGCACCCGGTTCCTGCCCTAAAAGGACGCCCAGCCGGTGGATGGTCTGCTTGAGGGTGATCTCCTGCGTCGGGAGTTGCGATGTCGTATTTGCCACCAGCTGCTCGGCCCGGGTGACGTCGAGATAGCTGTTGAGCCCCGCCGTGTAGCGGGCGCGGACCAGTTCGAGCGTCTCCTGCTGAAGCCGGATATTCTCGCGGGTAATGGCTATCTCTTTCTGCAGGCCGCGGACCTCTATGTAGTTGCGCGCCACGTCGCCGAGAAGGGCTACAAGCACGGCCCGGCGGGCTTCCATCCGGGTTTCGATGTCGGCGTCGGCGGCCTCCACCGCCCGCTTCACGGCGCCAAAGAGGTCGATCTCCCACGAGGCGTCGAACCCTGCCTGGTAAATGTCGTATTCCTTCCCTGTTCCACCCCGGTTCGCGCTGCGCGGCTGCTTTTCACTGGTTCGGCTGCGGGTCTGGGAGGCCGATGCGTCGATGGAGGGCCAGCGGTCGGCATCAGTAATGCCCCGCGCGGCCCTGGCTTCCCGTATGCGGGCCTCCGCCAGCCGCAGGTCGAGGTTCGACTTCACCGCCCTTGCAACGAGACCATCGAGCACCGGGTCGTCAAAGGTGGTCCACCAGCGGGCAAGCTCCTCGGCCTTTGCGGCCTCGGCTTGTTTTTGCGCCGTTGTCCACTGGTCGGGTACTTTTGTTTCCGGCTTTTTGTAGGTCGGCCCCACGGCGCACGCACTGAGGCATGCGGCACAGAGGCCTGCGGAGAGGAGACGGGCGAGCCCTTTCATTTCCCGGCCCCCTCCGGTTTGCCGCCCTTTGCATCCTTATCGTTCCCGGGTGTCGCGACAGAGGCCGTCACCGGCGGGGCCTCGATAAAGACATCCATCTGCTGCCCCACGAACACCTGGAGCTGCGACCGGTCAAAGCTGTAGATCGCCTGCATTACGCGGGTGTCGACCCGCTCGGTGCTGTCGCCGGTGAGGGATTTCTTGGGAACGACATAGGGCTCTACCCGCTCGAACTTGATCGGCGTCTTGAGTTCCCGATTGCCGCGGACAAAGGCGATGGCCGGTGCATCCTTCTTGAAACGCCACGCCTCGTTTTCGTCCACGTCGACCCGCACATGGAGCCGGTCGAGGTTCCCCAGCAGGATCAGCGGCTTGGCGAGGACGCCCGCCTGGGCATATTCACCGGGGCGGACGTTGAGCTGGAGTATCTCGCCGCTGATGGGGGAGCGCACGGTGAGCCGCTCGATGTCGGTCTCCGTCGCCTTCACCTGGGCCCCGGCAGCGGCGATGTCGGCCTTGGCGATCTCTATATCGGGTTTCCACGAACCGGCCTTCAGCAGGGCCAGATTCGACTTCACCTCGGCCACCCGCGCCTCGGCCACCTGCACCGCGTAGCGGCGACGGTTGAGGTCATCGGCGCTGATAGCCCGCTTGTCGGTAATGCTCTCCGCCAGGGCAAGCTGATGCTTCACGTCGGCCAAAGCCGATTCGGCCTCGCGCACCTTCGCTTCGGCGGGCGGGATATCCTCGGGCCTCGGCATGCTGAGGAGCCGCGCCAGCTTCTCCTTCGCGGTTTGCAGCGCCGTCTGTCGCACGGCGAGGTTGGCCTTCAGTTCCCGATCGTCCAGCCTGAAGAGCGGTTCGCCCTTTTTCACCTTGCTCCCCACCTTGACGAATACCTCCGTCACGATGCCCGACAGGTTGGTGCCGACAGCGATGTTCTCGGTGCTGGCCTCTATGATTCCCGCACCGGCAATATACGACTTGAACGGCGCCTGCGAGGGCTGCACCACCGGCTGGGCCGGAGGGACTGGTTTGTTATTCGCCCTGACGGAGTAGACGGCGAAGATGACGCCGAGGACCGCGATTGCGGGCAGGATGTATTTTCGAAACATAGTGGTTTCTCCGTTAAAAAATGCAGGGAACTTGAACGTCATTCCGGCGAAAGCCGGAATCCATTCTTTTCAGAAAAATATCAGAACCTCTGGACACCGGTTTTCACCGGTGTGACGACTTTTTTACAAACCTTCACATATCAATCTGCGACCGCACCACATCCACAATCCGCCCGTCGTCCATGTGGGCAATGCGGTGGGCAAACTCGAATATCCGCGCGTCGTGGGTCACGATTACCATCGACCGGTTCTCGGCCATCGCGACTTCCTGAAGAAGCTCCATAACCTTGTGGCCGGTATGGTGGTCGAGGGCGCTGGTCGGCTCGTCGCAGACGATAAGCCTGGGGTCGTGCACCATCGACCGTGCAATGGCGACCCGCTGCTGCTGTCCGCCCGAGAGCTGGGACGGCAGCGACTTCGACCGGTCACCCAGGCCGACCCGGTCGAGGAGCTCTCCCGCCTTTTGCAGAGCCTCTTTCCGCTTTATCCCCTTGATGAGGAGCGGCACCGCCACATTCTCCGCCGCGCTCAGGGTGGGGATCAGGTTGAACGCCTGAAAGACGAAGCCGACGGTGTCTCCCCTGAAGCGGGTCTTTTCCGCCGGGTGCATGCGGCTGAAATCCTCGCCGAAAATCATGCACTCACCCTGGTCCTGGTCGAGGATGCCCGCGATGACCGAAATAAGGGTCGTCTTGCCGCACCCCGACGGCCCCACCAGCATCATCAGCTCGCCCTTGCAGACCTCAAGGTCGATGCCGCGAAGGGCCGTGACGGTGGTATTGCCGGTGGTGTAACTCTTGGTTACCCCCTTGCAGTGGATGGCGATGTCGGGACAACTATTAGACATTTGGTAAACCTTGTGACGGATCAAAATTCTGAACTATAGTTTTCTTGTCATTCCGGCGAAAGCCGGAATCCAGCGCTTTTGCCGCAATATGAAAAGAATGGATTCCGGCTTTCGCCGGAATGACACCCTTTTTCGAGAGCATCCTCTACGATTTAAATACAATTGCCGGCTCCAGCTTCATCACCTTTCGAATGCTGATAAGCGCGGCAAAGATACAGATAACGGTAATGGCGCAGGCCGTAATGGCCAGAATCTGCCACGGCATCCTAAACGCCAGCTCGCTGCCCTTTGTGATGAAGCCGAACCCTGTGGCGGCGCCGACCCCGAGGCCGTAGCCGACCCCTCCGACAACTATGGCTTGCAGGATAATCATTCCCAGAAGCTGCCGGTTCGTGGCGCCCATGGCCTTAAGCGTCCCGAAGTGGCGGAGGTTGTCGAGGGTGAAGTTGTAGAAGATCATGCCGGCGATGGCCGTACCGATGACAAACCCCATGATAACCGCCATGCCGAAGTTGATGGGGATTCCGGTGTACTTGAGGAAATAGTTCACCGTCATCATCTTGAAGTCCTCGCGGGAATAGGCCGCCAGCCCGGTGACCTTCTTTATCCGTTCACACAACACTTTCTGGTCTTCACCCTCCCGGGCCTTCACCAGCACAAAGGAGAGAAGTTTTCGTTCTCTCGGCGCAAAGGTCACCGCGCGGGTGTAGGTAGTGTAGATAACCGGCTGCGACTGGAAGGTACGCGAGACCTGGCACAGCCCCACCACAATGGCCCGGTGGTCGTTGAGCTCCAGCGTGTCGCCCACCTTCAGCGGTATGCGCACGCCGCCGGGGCCGAATTTCGCCAGCTTGCCCCGGGCGCCGACCGCATCGACGATTACCGCGTCTGCGCGGCGAAGGTCCTCGAGGTTCCCCTCAAGCATCTTCGGCGGTCCGCCAATGAGCGTCGCGTCGTCAAGCCCCACCACGTTGGTCGACTGGTAGTTGCCGTTTTCCAGCCGCACCTTCAGCATCCCCTTATAGAGCGGCACCGCCCACTCCACGCCGTCAACCCCGCGAACCCGGTAGAGCTGGGTGTCCTGCAGCGGCTTGACGTCATCGATAAATTGCACCTTGGGGTCCATCACCCAGATGTCCGCCAGTCCGGCATCGGTAATAAACCCGTAGGTGCGGGTCATGAGGCCGGTGAAGATCGACATCTGCTGGGTAATGAGGAACGAGGCGAAGGTAAGCCCCATGACAATGCCCAGGTATTTCGCCCGGTCGCCCACCAGCATCTTGATAGCCACGGAGATCATGACCGCTCCCTCCGTCGCTCCTCCGCCCGGTGGCGCAATCCGCCGAGGGAGAAGCGGGTTATATGGTCCGCCAGCCGGTCGATTGCGGCCGGATCATACGACTGCTGCGGGTTGAGCCGGGTTATCACCGGTCGGCACTGGTAGTAAAAGAGGCACTGGGCAACAATGCTCGATGCACTGGCGCGGACATCGTCGTCCGTCGCCGCATCACCCAGCAGGTCGGTGACAATGCTTCGGAGAAGGTCAAGGTTCGGCCGGATCGACTCTTCCACCAGCCTATCCAGTGCGGCAGTAGGCTCGGCCATCTCCCGGAGCATCAGTTTACCATGCCACGCGGGGCGGCCGTTGTCGAGGACCCGGAGCAGAAACGAGCGGACAAAGGCCGTAAGCCGCTCCTCGGCCGTGGCTGTTTCGGCAAGACCCAAATGGGGAGGATATTTTTCCAGGGCGCAGCGGTGGGCATAGCCGAGCACCTCGGCATAAAACCGCTCCTTGTCGCCGAAATGGTAATTCACCGCCGCCACATTCGCCTTCGCCCGCTTGCATATCTCGCGGATGGTGGCCGAGCGGAACCCCTTTTCGGCAAACACCTTGCCCGCGGCATCCAGCAGGCGCTGACGGGTGTCGGTGGTATCGACTGTTGCAGATGGCATGGTTACCTCAGTGGTCAGGATCAAACAGTTGTATCAAACAATTGTTTAAATGGCAAGGGTCAGTTCTTTGTGGACTTGGTAGACGAAGGGGACTTTGTGGACTGAATGGACGCTGGTTGTGATGACCTTTTTCCTGAACGAACGCGGTAGAGTCGCTCGGTGAAACCTCCTTCAGTTTCGAAGACTTTTGCCTGGGCAGCAAGCTGGCGATCGAGCAGGCTGCAGGCGACCGCCAGAAGCACCAGGGCGGCGTTGGCGGCAAGTTCGGGGAAGGCTGGGTGTGTGGACGAGGTGGATTTTGTGGACGAAGTGGACTTTGATTCTGGTCCACTCAGTCCGCCTTGTCCACCAAGTCCACGCTTGTGCACTTTATTCACCCAGGCAGCTACCTCATCCGCAGTGGTACACCTTCGATCAATCAGCTCCTGGCGTCGCCAATCATCACGCTTCCACACCGGCAGTCCGCGCTGGCGCAGAAAATCTTCGTAGTCGAGCTTCAGCTCTTCCAGGCTTGCCCTTGCGACGTTGGTGAGCTTGAGTTCCGTCTTCTTCGAAGTCCCTGAAGCCTGGCTTCCTTCAGCGATGTTTTGGACCCCGGACCGAGCCGCCTGCACCATCTGGTCATGGGTGCGGCTGCGCTTGTCAACATAGCGGTCACAAAAACGAACCGTGATGTCATAAACCAGTTGGGCCACCTGAAAGCTCTTGAGCCGTCGATAGCCGCCATGCTTCGGTATCAGTTCTTCATTGGTATTCATAGCCTGCTCCGTCAGGATTCGCTGTGAAGAAATATGTCTTTTCTGTTACGTCAGAACGCTGGTAATGCATTGTTTCATTCACCGCTGATGATGTTGGGCTTCATGTTCTTCAGCCCAACCTACCGGGCTATGGCAATAAACTTGTTAATTGCATTGGTGTTGCCCGCGTGAAGCAGGGCAATGAAGTGCTCAATTCGAGCTAAACAATCAGAAACAAGCTTTGTACCAGGATATTGCTGCATATAGAGCTCCCGGCACTGTTCGGCCAGTGTAGTTGCTTCTTTGTAATTTCCTAACCTTGCGTGGGCGCGAGCGAGACACTCTAGCGTTACTGGGCTCAGGCCAGAGCCATCCTTTTCGGACCGCTTCTCGTATTCCACGGCAAGTTCATAATGTCGCAACGCTTTTTCGAGCTCTCCTTGTCGAGTTGCCTTGTGGCCTCTGCCCGCATGCCAACCGGCTTTTATGCTGCTGATAAGTTCTTGAAGAAATCTCATTTCCTCTCCCTATTTCTTCAGTGGAATCCCGCCAGCCGCTCTCTCCGCAAACTCCCCTGCATCAATCCGCCGCGACTTTGAAGCATCTCCAGCATCCTTCAAGAGCGTAAAAGTAATCTGACTCGACTGCACATTATTACCCTGCACGGCCTCGCTCAGTTCCAGCGGTTCGGACTTGAAGATGGCGCCGGTGTCGAGGTTCTGGTATCGAACGTCGTAGCGGCCCGGTCGGATGTTCTTGAGGGTGAACCGGTCTCCCGCTTTTACGAGGCAGACGCGCACCGGCGTGGCGCCAGCGCTGCCGAGGGCATAGAGCTTGACGAACATGTCGGTCACGAGGTGTGAGTTGTCGATGGTGACCTCTGAATAGCCGTCGATCGCGAGGGGTGCGTACCCTTCGACATACCCCGATTTTTCGGGCCACGGCCGACCATTGGGCGCGGTTGCGGGGCGAACGGTGGCCGGAGTCGACGATTGCTCGACCGGGGGCGGCGTTATGTTCAGTGGCGGTTCTGCGGGAGTGGTGAACAGCTTCTGCAGGGTGAGCTTTCCTACGATGAGGATAACGAAGATGGCGGCGATAAAATAGATTACCCGGTAACGCTGAAAATGCGACGGGCCTTCGCTCCGCTCTTTTGCTTTAGCGGGTTTAGGCTGGGGCTTCGGCCGGGGCGGTTCTTCACGAAAGACTTCCTCCGGTACCGCTTCCACACCAGCCTGCGGCGTTGCCTCCCGCTCCATCTGCTCGATCCACTCGTCGTGCTCCCGCCGCTTTACGGGGTCGGACAGCACCTCGTTGGCGGTGTTGATGATCGACATGATTCGCGCGGCTTGGGGATTGTCGGGATTGACGTCGGGGTGGTATTTCTGGGCAAGGACCCGGTAGGCGGCGCGGATGACCTCGGGTGGTGCGTTGCGGGCTACCTTGAGGTTGTCGTAATGGGTGCGGATGGTCGGCATGATCCCTAAAGGTCAGGGCTGTGTCGGAACCGGCCCTTACGGTTAACGTACTACCAGCGGTTTGAACTCCTGCGAGACGATCTCGGTGCCGTCGATGTTGAAGCCCATATAGTAGCGGCCGGGCCAGGTCGCCGGGATATCGATCCGGTAGAGCTTTGTACCGTCGGCCAGTATTTCCTCGAGGCGCATGTGGACGAGGTGCCTGCCGCCTTCCTCCTTGGTGCTCTCGGGCGCATCGGTAATGAGCGACACATGCCGCGTTTCCCCCTGCACCGCAACCCAGACGTTGAACTTGTCGCCGGGGCGGCGTATCTCTTCCATGAGCGTTCCCATCACGGGGAGAGTGCCGCAGAGCTTGAATAGACCGCCGGGTTCACCGGCCTGCGCAAGGTTCCGGTCCGATGCATTTACCATGTCACGCACCATTTTGTTGGCGTCGTCTATCTCCGGCCGGTTTCCCGCCAGCATCTCCTCCAGCGTAAAGGGGGTGCGCCAGCTCCAGTTGTGCTCGGAGAAGGTCCCCGGCAGGTTGACGCGGTGCTCTCTGCCCAGGCCGAAGATATCCTGTAGCGGCAGGACGAGATAGCGCGCCGGGCTCTGGAAGAGCCTCTCCAGTACCGCGCTTTGTACCTGGTCGAAAAGACCGCCAAGGTCCCACTGCCCTTCGGGGAACGGTATGCCGAGGTAGTGCAGCAGCGCCTCTCGCTCGTAGTGGGGCAGGTCTTCCCACCACTGGCGCAGGGTGCCGGTATCGTGGGTGCCGGTGGTGGCGAGGAAGTCTTCGGTGTACTTCTCGGGGTAGCGGAAGCCGGAGGCGATACCCGAGGCCTCTCCGTCTCCCCAGCCGAAGATGAAGGTCTTGTAGCCCGCGAGGCCCAGCCGGTGCCGCAGGGCATGGACCGATTCGGTGATGTAGCCCAGGTCTTCCACCACGGGGACGATGAGCCGCTCGTAGAGCGAGACTTCCAGGACTCGCTGCAGCAGCTTGTCGCCGGGGCCTTCCATCCATTCGCCCTCGGAGCCTTTCTTCCCGGAGGGGATGCGCCAGTACTCATCGAAGCCGCGGAAATGGTCGAGCCGGTACATGTCGAAATAGTGGCCCAGCTGGCGGACCCTCTGCCGCCACCACTCGTAGCCGTCGGCCTCCATGGCCTCCCAGTTGTAGAGCGGGGTCCCCCAGTCCTGCCCGTCGGCGCTGAAGGCATCGGGCGGGGCGCCGGAGGTGGCGGCGGGGCGCAGGTCTTCGTCGAGCCCGAACAGGTGCCGCGAAGCCCATACATCGACGCTGTCGGTGCATACGTAAAACGCCACGTCCCCCATGAGGTAGACCGACCGTTCGTGGGCGTAGTTTCGCGCCTTTCGCCACTGCACTGCCAGGGTCCACTGAAGGTATTTGAAAAAGAGGATGCGCTCCGCCGACGCCTGCAGCAGTTCGTCCATGACCTCGGGCTCGCGGTTTCGCAGCCCCTCGGGCCACTCGCGCCAGTCCTGCCAGTGGAAGTGCTCCTTGAGCGTCATGAAGATGGCGTAGTCGTCGAGCCACCAGTGGTTTGCGGCCATATAGGCCTCGAACCTGTTTCGGCGGAGCGACGACGATTCCCACTCGTGCTTCATGAACCATTTAAAACCGCGCCCCAGCAGGCCGAGCTTCACCGCACGGACGGCGGTGTAGTCCACCGACCTGCTGTGCCGGAGCGAGTCGAGGGTGCCGTCGTCTTCCCACTCCTTCAAAAGGGCTTGCGCCTCTTCGCTTTGGGCGACGTCGTCGACACTGAGTACGTCGATGTAGAGTATGTTGGCGGCATAGGCGCTGAGGGCGCTGTAGGGGCTTACATCATGCGGGCTGGTATCGTTGATAGGCAGGAGCTGAATGACCCCCTGGTGTGTTGCCGCGGCCCAGTCGACCAGGCGGTAGAGGTCGCCCGTATCGCCGATCCCCAGGCTCCGCTCCGACCGGATGGAGAAGAGCGGTACCAGCACACCGGCCGAGCGCCGGGCCCAGAGGGCATTGTAGACGGGGTTGTCGGCCGGGCTGGTCTTTGAGGCTTTGGCATCACGCGCCTTGGTCATAGATGCTCCTGAGGGGTTAGGATATTTCTGGATACTACACCATATCCATCCTCCGGTCTAGACTCCTGTATTGCACCGCCTCGGACATGTGGGTAGATTCGATCCGTTCATCCCCCGCCAGGTCGGCAATGGTGCGCGCTACCTTGAGGACGCGGTTATAGGCCCGGGCAGAAAGCCCCAGCCGGGTGATGGCTGTTTCGAGCAGCGACTCGGCGTCGGCGCTCATGGCGCAGTATTTTCGTATGTGGCGCGGCTTCATCCGTGCGTTGCAGTGGATGCCTTCCTTTTCGAACCGCTTTACCTGAATCTCCCGTGCCCGCTCCACCCGTTCGCGGATCGCCGCCGAACTCTCGGCATCGGCCGTGCTGCGCATCTCCTGATATTTGACCGCCGGGACCTCGAGGTGGATGTCGATCCGGTCGAGCAGCGGGCCCGATATCTTCGAACGGTAGCGCCGGATCTGCAGTGGTGTGCAGGTGCACTGGTGCACCGGGTCGGTGTAGTAGCCGCACTGGCAGGGGTTCATGGCCGCCACCAGCATGAACGAGGCGGGGTAGGTGAGCGACATGATCGCCCGCGAGATGGTGACATGGCCGTCCTCCAGCGGCTGCCGGAGCACTTCGAGGACGTTGCGCTTGAACTCGGGCAGCTCGTCGAGGAAGAGGACGCCGTTGTGGGCCAGGCTCACCTCCCCCGGCATGGGGACCTGCCCGCCGCCGATGAGCCCCGCGTCGGAAATGGTGTGGTGCGGCGCACGGAAGGGGCGGATGGCGACCATCGACCGGCCGTTATCCAGCAGTCCCGAGATGCTGTGAATCCGGGTGGTTTCTATGGCCTCATCGAATGAGAGGTGCGGCAGAATCGTCGGGATGCGCCGCGACAGCATGGTCTTGCCCGAGCCGGGCGGACCGATCATCAGGATATTGTGACCACCGGCCGCCGCCACCTCGAGGGAGCGCTTGGCATGCTCTTGCCCCTTCACCTCCGAGAAGTCGTCGTGGCAGATCGAGCCCTCGTCAAACAGACGACTCAGGTCGATGCAGGTCGCCGCGATCTCCTGCGCTCCGCCTAGAAACTCCACCACCTGCGGCAGCGTCGATGCCGGATAGACGGCGACGCCCTCGACCACCGCGGCCTCCCGGGCGTTGGCCTCCGGCAGCACAATGCCGCCGATGCCCGCCTTCTTCGCCGCAATGGCCATGGAGAGCGCTCCGCGGACCGGCTTGAGCCGACCATCGAGAGAAAGCTCGCCCACGAGGAGCAGCTCGCCGATGCGGTCTTTCTTCACCAGCCCCGATGCGGTCAGTATCCCTACCGCCATCGGCAGGTCGAAGGCCGAGCCCTCCTTTTTGATGTCGGCCGGGGCGAGGTTGATGGTGATTCTATGATCGGGGAACAAAAATCCCGTGTTTTTAATAGCCGCCTTGATACGGTCGCGACTCTCCTTCACCGCCGCATCGGGTAGGCCAACGGTAGAGAAGTTGGGCAGCCCCTGGGCGATGTCGACCTCCACATCGACCATGAAGGCGTCGATTCCGTTTACCGCACAACTGAGAATTTTGGCGAGCATGTTCGTCTCTCGAAGAGTTAATTGTTTGGAAAAAGTCGTCACACCGGTGAAAACCGGTGTCCAGAGTTTTGAAGTTTACTCATAGGATTGGATTCCGGCTTTCGCCGGAATGACAACCAATTGGCACGGCACACTTTGCTACTTGTTTATTTCCAGCGACTCTCTCATCTCCGGCGGCAGCTTCACCGGCCGCCCTGCGTTGTTAACGCAGACCAGCACCGCCTTCCCTTTCACCACCGGCCGTCCCGTTGTCTTTTCGCAAATCTCGTGAGCGAATTCGAGGCTCGCCCGCCCCAGCGTCAACGTGGTGGAGATCACCAGCACCTCGTTATAGCGGCCGGGGGAGAGGTAGTCCAGCTCGGCATGCGCCACCACGAACAGGGTGCCCTGCTCCATGTAGTCGGAGACCGAAACGCCCCGCTCGCGCAGGTACTCGGTGCGCGCCCGCTCGAAGTAGCGGAGGTAATTAGCGTAGTACACCACCCCGCCGCAGTCGGTGTCTTCGTAGTAGATGCGGATTTCCATGGCGACTACTTTAGCGGGATTGAGGCGGGGAGACAAGAAGTAAGTTAATTGGAGGTAGGATTAGCAAGTTCAATGGCAATCAAACCATGTTCTTCTTCTGAAAATGTATGTTCCCTGCATCTGACTAACGTATTAGGTGCAAATTGCCATACCTCATCTTTCGGCATTGTACCGGTGAGTTGGTAAATATCATCAGCTACCAGAGTTGCGTTGACGGGACGCCATACTTGCGTTCCTTCGTCCAGTAGAGCAACATATACAATTGTAGAGGTAGAGTCCATGAGCAGTTGTTAAATGTTAACTATCGGCCGTCTTGCTGGAGCACACAAAAGCTATATACACACGAGTTCCGAAAGTCAATTGTAACCTTCTGTATTCCTACCCCTTCACGCACACCAACGGCTCCAGCCGCGCCACGGTCCGCGCAAGCCCTGCCCTGTCAGTCGACTCCACCACGGCGCTTACATCCTTGTACGCCCCCGGCGCCTCTTCGGCGACACCCCGGTACGACGGGCTGCGGATGATAATGCCGCGTCCGGCGAGATCGTCGATCACCTCGCGGCCGCGCCATTGTTTTGTTGCGGCGTGGCGACTCATGCTCCGGCCCGCGCCGTGGCAGGCGGAGCCGAAGGAGCGCTCCATGCTCTCTTTTGTGCCGGCGAGGATGAACGACGCCGTTCCCATGGTGCCGCCGATGAGGACCGGCTGGCCGACATCCCGATAAGCAGTGGGCACGTCGGGGTGACCGGGGCCGAAGGAGCGGGTGGCGCCTTTGCGGTGGACGAAGAGTCGGTACGACTTTCCGCCGATGGTATGCTCCTCGACCTTGCAGGTGTTGTGGGAGACGTCGTACAAAAGCGGCAGCCGCGCCCGGGGGAAGACCTCGCTGAAGGCCTCGCGCACGAGGTGGGTGATGATCTGCCGGTTGGCCAGGGCGCAGTTGATGGCGGCGCGCATGGCCCCGAGGTATTCCTGCCCTACGTCGGAATTGATGGGGGCGCAGGCCAGCTCGCGGTCGGGGAGGTCGATGCCGTGGCGGCCGGCGGCAAGGGCCATTCTTTTCATGAACTCGGTGCCGATCTGGTGCCCGAGCCCCCGCGATCCGCAGTGGATGCTCACCACGACGTCGCCCTCGTGAAGCCCGTAGGCGGCGGCGATGTCGGCGTCGTAGATCGCCGTGACCTGCTGAACCTCCAGATAGTGGTTGCCCGAGCCGAGGGTGCCCATCTCGTCGCGCTGCCGCTTCTTGGCCTGGTCGGAGACGCAGTCGGGCCGGGCCTCCCGCATTCTGCCGCGCTCCTCGATATGCTCCAGGTCGTTCCCCGAACCGTAGCCCTGCTCCACGGCCCACTGGGCGCCCCGGGAGAGCATGGCGTCCATCTCCGTCGCGTCGAGCCGCAGGTGGCCGGTGCTGCCGACGCCTGCAGGAACCTTGTGGTAGAGCATCTCCGCCAGCTGCTGGCGGACCGCCGAGACATCTTCCACCCGCAGGCCGGTAAGCAGCGTGCGTACCCCGCAGGAGATGTCGAAACCGACGCCTCCGGCCGACACAACCCCCTCTTCCGGGTCGAAGGCCGCCACACCGCCGATGGGGAAGCCGTACCCCCAGTGGGCGTCGGGCATGGCGTAGGAGGCCTTCACGATCCCCGGCAGAGTGGCTACGTTGGTTACCTGCTCGTAGACCTTGGGGTCCATATCTTCGATGAGCGCCTTGCTGGCATAAATAATGGCGGGGACGCGCATCCGGCCATGAGCCTTGATCCACCATTCGTGTTCCGATTTGCGATTGAGCTGGGAAGTGTCCATGGTTTGGGCCTTTCTAGTAATATGTCCCATAGGTCCTATAGGACTTATGGGACGTATTACACATCGACGACTGTTTGGGCGACCCAGGAACCGTCACTGTTTTGCCCGACGGAAAGGGTGGTGTACGTTGCCCCTTTCACTTCCACTGCCGGCTGGTGGCGCGCCTGATCGGCCCGCTCTCCCTGAAGTCGGGCCGTGAGCGTGTGGTTTTCAATATGCACTTCGAACCGGGAGAAAAGCATGTTCCGGGTGGCTATTTCGTAGATGATGGAGTTGAGCCAGTCGACCAGAAGATACTCGTTGTCGGGGGCCTCGCAGATAATATTTACCGCCTCCCGCGGAATCACGAGGCGCGGCTCGGTGATTACGGCGGTAAGGGCAAGGGCGGCCTGCTCGAAGGCTTCTTCCCGCGATGCGCCGATTCCCCGCACGCCGATGTCGGCCTGGTGGTGGTAGTGTTCCCAGTGTGGCTCCATCTGCTCCTCCGATAGATGAGAACATGGTATGGGCTCAAGGGAGATTACGGTTTTTCGTTACGCATTGAAGAAGGAGCAGGTCTTGTCTCCGGGGCGTAGGGGATAGAGAAGATGCCTGCATGCGAAACCAGGGGCTATTTCTTGTCCTTGTAATTCCCCAGCACGCAATGCTTGGCATAATCGGCGGCCTCGTTGGCCGTCCATTCGCCCTTGGGCTTCTCCTTCATCTTGTTGCACCAGGCCTCGGTCCCGGGCGCCGGCGCACAGGCGACACCTAGATCGGA
>Ga0224505_10000991_pt1 | contig 18751 bp, 18 predicted proteins | sample SF_Jan12_sed_USG_FD_169102 | JGI IMG/M metagenome (GOLD analysis project Ga0224505, IMG submission 169102) | Sediment microbial communities from San Francisco Bay, California, United States - SF_Jan12_sed_USGS_4_1 | ecosystem: Environmental > Aquatic > Marine > Sediment | place: USA: California... | reverse complement strand
TCCGGTCTTCTTCTCGGCTGAGACGTCGACCAGCTTCTGGGTGCCGGTGAGGTGGTCACCGGGACGGAGATAGCGTCGGTAGACGTGTTCGCTGTTGGTGGCGACGACACTGACGAATCCGGCGGCGTCGAGCTTGCCGTACACGCCGGCGTTGGGGTCGCGGGGGTCGCGACCGGGGCGCCGGCCCGCCCGGAGGCCGGGCATCGTCCAGGCATTGAGCATGGCCGGGGGAGCCACCAGACCGCCGTGGGGGCCGGCCGCTGCCGCGTCGGGGTCGGTGAAGTAGGCGTTGGTCTCCGACATGGCGTCGCACCAGTTGCGGATGGTCGCCCCGTTGACCGGGTCTCGGGCCACCTGCGGGGTACCGGTGGCCCCGACGTTCCTCCGGAGATCGGCCAAGAACTCGTCGGCGGCTGACTTGCTGGCGTCGTCGCTCACGCTGATGCCTCTTGAATGGGGTGGACCCACGGGAACCTATGCGCACCGGTGGCGGACGAGAAAATCCGGGTCGGGTTCAGGCGTCCTCGGCCTCGACAACCACGACGACCATCCCCGAGCCGGCTCGCTCGGCCGTCAGCCGGACGATTCCCCGGTCGACACCGGCGTCGACCAACACGCGGCGCAGCTGTCGGCCGCGGGCCCGTTCCTCGGAGCGGATGACGACCGCGGCGTCGGGTGGCTGGGCCAACGCCTGGACGGCCCCCACCCAACGGTCCACGATCGCGCCGTCGTCGAGCGCGTCCACCGCCAGGACGATACGCGTCTGGTTCCAGGGGACTGCGGCGGGATCGACGAGCAGCCCATCGTCGATCGGGCTGTCCCCGGCCAGTGCGCTCGCCGCCGCCAGCACTCGCGCCGCGGTGGCTTCTGATCTCACGGCACCGGTGATGGTCAGGTCGCCATCGATCGTGATGGTGGGGGCGGCCAGGAGGCGGGGATCGCCAAGGTCGGGTCCGCCGCCAGCGGTGGCCGGCGGCTCGGTCGTCGGCGGGGGGATCGTGCTGGGAGGGGTGGTGGCGGTGGCCGGTGGGGGAGTCGTGGACGCCACGGACCCCTCAATCGAGCCCGGCGGTGTGGTGGTGGTCGATTCGCCGTCGTCGGCGACGGCTCGATAGATCAGCCAGCTGCCGACACCGACCAGAACGGCGAGCAGCAACGCCAGCAGGGCCCATCGCATTTCCGGTCCGGCCCCGCCCGACGTGGGCTCTTCGACCGTCCCGCCGACGAGGACCGCGTCAACCGGCAGGCTGTGGTCGGCGAACGCCCGGGCGAAGCCGTCGTTGGTCACACCGCTGTCGTCTCGTGTGATCACGGCGTCGGTGAGGGCCGCGAGGCGGGTCTGTCGAGCGTCGATACCGCTTCCCGTACCGGTGACGATGACGCGGTCGACCTTGTCGCGCAGCTGTTCGAGCGCCTCCACCAACGAGGCCTTCTCGACGGCCCCGGTGGTGACCGCGAGGTATTCCTGGCCGTCGTCGGTCCCGACCTGTCGACCGACATCATCGATCGCCGGTCCACCGTCGGCCAGCGTGACCTCGTCCTCGATCGACGGGCCGACGTGCAGGTGCGCCACCGTGATCTGGCGTCGGACCAGTTCCGACGCGAGATCATGCGCCCCCCGGATGGCCAATTCGGGGTCGTGGACGTCGGTCAGCAAGTAGCACCGATGATCGACACTGGAGATGATCTCGTCGGCGACCACCTCGGCGTCGCCGCGGGCGACCGCCGTCATCGCTTCGGCCGGCGGTGCGAGCCGTGGGTCGGCCGCGTCGAACCGGTCCTCGTCGGTCCCGTCTTCGTGGCGATCAGCACCCACAGGCAGGAACTGGCTCTCTGCAGTGTCGTCGGACCGTGCGCCTTCGCGACCGCTGTCGGTCACCCGCGCCGTTGTCCCCGTGGTGTCGGCCGCGATCGGGGTGCCCGAACGGGCCACATCGGAGCCGGTGGGCTCGCCGGCGTGCCACGCGGGGCGGTCCTGGGCCACGTCGGGGGCGGGGCGCTGGCCGGTCCAGCCTGCGGCCGGATCGAGAACGAGATCGGCGTCGCGAGGGATGTCCAGTCGTTCGCGCAGCGTGCGGGTGTCGCTTGACGCGCCGTCCTGGCGGGGCCAGACCCGTTCGCCTGTGCGCGCCCAGATCACCTCTATTTCACCCGGCTCATCGCCGGGGGGTCGTGTCCACCGGCCGGCGCGCCAGCTCAGTGAGTGCCTGGTTTCCATCGTTCCACCGCGCCTTGGAATCACGAAACAGATGCTCAGGCTACTCGCGGCACGAGGGGCGAGCCAGCCGGACTCACCGCTGGCATCGGGAGCACCATGTCGTTCGGCGAGCGTCCAGCAGCCGAGCAGACAACGCGGTTCCGCACCTCGCACACGGCTCGCCGCCGCGGCCGTAGCAGTGGAGCTGGTGTTGGTTGGAGCCGAGATCTCCCGACGCGGTCCGGTAGTCACGCAGGGTGGTTCCGCCGTTGGCGATCCCCTGGGCCAGCACGGCGCGAACGGCGTGATGCAGCGAGCGTGCCCGGTCGCGACCCAACCGCCGGCGAAGCGGCGAGATCCGTGCCTCCCACAGCGCCTCGTCGGCGTAGATGTTCCCCAGGCCCGCAACGGGGCGCTGGCTCAGCAACTGCGTCTTCACCGGCCGGCTGCTGCGGTGCAGTTCGGCCCACAGCTGATTCGGCGTGAAGTCCTCACCGAAGGGCTCGGGTCCCATGTGATGCAGCGTGGCGATGCTGCGGTGGTCGCCGGCCGGCACCACCCGTAGGCGTCCGAATCGGCGAATGTCGCGAAAGCCGAGCACCGTGTCGTCGTCGAGTCGCCACCACGCCCGTAGGTGCGGCAGAGCCGGATCGGGGTCCCGCAGGAACGATCCGGTCATGCCGAGGTGGGCCACCATCTCGACGTTCCCGTCCGTCTCGAACAGGAGGTACTTGCCGCGCCGCCGGAGGTCGGTGAGGGTCTCGCCCACGAGGTCGAGGGCCGGGCTGAACTTCTCCGACGGGTGGCTGCCCGCATCGACCACCTGGCGGTCGGCGATCCACCCGACGAGAACCCGGCGAATGGTCTCCACCTCGGGAAGTTCGGGCATGTGCGAACGGTACCGGTGCGGTCATACGCTTCGGACCTCATGGGTGCCCCCGACGACGACCCGTTCGATGCCGCCGTCGACCTCGTCGAGTTGCTCCCGCCGGACTCGCTCGACGCCGCCCAGATCGAGGCGTGGGCCTCGGCCGTCCTCGCGATCGTCGACGACATCGCCGGGCTCATCGATGCGGTGATTCCGCTCCCCGCGCCCGGCGCGGATGCGCTGCTCGCCGGGATCGAGGCGGTCGCTGGGCCCGAGTTCGCCGGGCGGGCCCACATGGCGCGTCGAGCTCGACCGGCCGTGATCGCACCGTCTCCACTGCTTGCCGTGGGTACGGCGCAACCGGTCGACGCCACGCGCGTGCGAACGGCCGACGGCGCGGTCATCGCCGTGCGATGGACCCATGCTGACGACACCGGTCACACCATGCTCCTCGACATCGACGGCGCGGAGGTCACCGCCATCCGTCTCGCCGACGGGGGCGTTCTGGCCGCACTGGCCGAAGAGGAACAGGTCGGGTTGATCGAGGTCGAACCGGTTGCCTTGAGCTCGGTTCGTTCCGAGCTCTCCGCTGCCCTGAGGCGGCCGGTTCATGCGGACGAGGAGACGTGGGCCAATGCGCACCTGGCGCGTGCCCGCCTCCTGGCGCTGGGGGTCGATGTGGTGCCGGACTTCCTCGAGCCGCGGCGGGTCTTTCCCGGTGTCGATCCCGACCCCGATGCCGCGTCGTTCTGCGTCGCGGTTCTTCGTTCAGCGGTCGGCCCGCCGGCGGAGCTGCCGGCCGGCGAGCAGCAGATCGCCTCTCGAGCCGCTGCTCGCGTCCGCCCGGCGGAGGTGTCGGACGCCACGCAGGAGGAGGCCGACGCCCTGTTGCATCTGGAGTGGGCCGACTGGCTCGGCGCCGTCATCGGTCTCGTGCGGGCCGGGCCCGGGGCGTTCGCTCGCCCAATCGACCTGGTCGGCTACGTCAATCGGTGCCCCGAGGTGACCACCACCATTCCGAAGAAGGAGGCCGATCACGTAGCTGGATGCTTCGCCGTCGCCACGGCCGAATGGTCCGACCTGGCAATCGTTGCGGACGGGCGACTGACCGACCTTGGTCGACGAGTCCTGCCGGCGATGCTGGTCGATGTGGCGCACCGCGAGCGCGCCAGTAGCGTCGGGGACGACTGACTGGAGTCCGGCGCGGTGGCCACCACACGAGAACGGATGGAGTTCACCGAGGGAGAACCCGAGCCGGTGCTGGAGCGAATCGGATCGATGCTCGGCCGAGCCCGCGGGGACTGGGTGAACTTCGAGCCGATGGTCGACGACACCGTTATCGGTGAGCTGGCGGTTCGGCGTGGTGTGGCCGGATGGTTCAGCGCCAGGGGCTCAGACCTGCCCTACGCCACCCTGCTGGCGCCCGTCGATGGCGCGCGGCCGGCGGTCGGTTCGCTCGGGCTCCAGCACGGAGGGGGACCCAAAGCAGTCCGGGCTCTGACGGCGGCCGGGATCACCGCACCCGATGGTTGGATCCTCCGCCAGGACCACCCCAAGCGGGGACTGGTCTTCCAGCAGCAAGGCGTCGTGGACGCGGGGCAAACGCTCGAGTTCGTGTTCGCGGCCGCCCGCCGGTTGTGTCCCGTCGAACTCGATGGACGGTGGTCGGCGGTCATCCATCTGGTGGGCTGACGATCGATCTGAACTTGGGCCGTCGGGCCCATTTCAACCGCGTCGGGAATCTGGCACACTGGGCGACATCAGTCAACGACGATTGGTGACCAACCGATGAATCCCATCCAGACAACGACGTCTGGCGGAATGACCCTCATCACCGGCATCGGCCGATCAGTGATGAGTCGACAGACCGTCGAACGCCAGCAGGAGCTCCGGCGAACCGGGGCCCAGGAACCATCGGGAGCGGTGTCCACGGCGGCCTAGACGCCGAGCGGCTGGCCGAGCGCCAGCGAGACGGTTCGCGCCCGCCGGGCCCGAGCGGCCCGTGAGCGAAGCGAACGTGAGCGGAAGTTGCCGGGCCCGAACGAGCACCGAAGATGACGGGGGGTCGAACCATACGACCGCCCTTACGCGCGGCGGGTGGTCATTCTTCGTCGACGCCCGATTCCAGCTCTGGTGGAGCTTGCTGATCGGTCGGTTCGGCACCGCCGTTGCTCGACTGGACGGCACCCGCACTCAACCATGAGGGCCGCGGGCGAGCTGCGGTGCGGATCTGACGAGCCTTGGAGAGTGACGTCGTGGGTCGACCTCTGGCCGATTCGAGCGTCTGGCGTATCTCTTCGTCGCGGAGCTGGCGAATCGCACGCGTGACCTCGCGTCGGCGTCGGGGACCCATCGGGATCCGGTAACCCCGGGGTCGGAATCGCCGCTTGGGCCAGTTGTTCCCCAGGAAGTCGAGCAGGATCCACACAGCCACGGCGGCCATCCAGAAGAGGGCGAAGTACAGGAGGAGCTCTCGCTCGGTCAGGTCATCGAACACGTCAGTCAGAACCCCGGCCGTGGATCCGGCGGCGCTCTCAGGGTATGGGGACCACGGCCGCTTCGATGATGAGGTCGATCACACGTGCCGCTTCTGCGTGCCGGGCGACCTGCACCTGGTCGTTGAACGGCCCGTCGGCGCGGTCACTGGACGACCTCGGCACGCGGGAATCGACCACGGTCATCCCGCGGGTGTAGCGCCCGCGGGTCTCGACCGCCACCGGGAGTCGAATCGACTCGAACAGCTCGGGATGGGTGACCTGTAGCACGGCACAAGGGTCGTGCATGGCCGCGGCGCCGGCGGCTCGTGCTCCCGGCGTGCTCGCGGCGTAGAAGTCGAGGATGTCCGCCACCATCCGGGCGGTGGCGGTGTCGGCCTCGCGGAGGCGAACGGCTTCTTGGTGGCCCATCCGCACCTGATGGGTGAGATCGAGGCCGATCATCGTGAGCGGGTTTCCTGTGGCGAACACCTCGGCCGCCGCCTCGGGATCGGCCCAGATGTTGAACTCGGCCACCGGAGTCGCATTCCCGCCGGTGACACTGCCGCCCATCAGGGTGATGCCGGCGAAGCGGGTCAGCAACGCCGGGTCACGGCGCAGGGCGAGCGCGATGTTGGTGAGTGGGCCGGTGGGTACCAGCCAGACATCGTCGGCCGCGCGGTCCAACAGGAACTCGACGGCGTCACGAGAAGCGACGGCCCGCTGGAGTGGCGGCAACTCGGGCCCGTCGAGGCCCGACGGGCCGTGGACGTGATGGGCGTGAACCGGGTCGGCCATCAAGGGCCGCTCGGAGCCGGAGTGGACCTCCACGTCGATCTCGGCGATCTGGCTGACCAGCAGTGCGTTGGTGGTGGTGCGATCGAGCGGGGCGTTGCCGCTGACCGTGGTGATGCCCACGAGATCGCCGTACCGGGCGGCGCACAGCATGGCGATGGCGTCGTCGTGGCCGGGGTCGCAGTCGAGCAACAGCTTGGGTCTGGTCACGGCCGCAACCCAGCCAGCCGGTGTTCGACCTCGTCACGCGTGGGCAAGGAGGGAGCCGCTCCCCGACGCAGTGTGGTCGCCGCGCCGACCCGGACCGCCCACTCGACGGCGCCGGGGAGATCGCCCGGATCTTCGACCAGGTGGTCGGCCAACGCGGCGCAGAACGAGTCGCCGGCCGCGGTCGTGTCGACGGGCTCGATCACCGGTGCGGGGAACCGCTGCTGGTGGTCCGGGGTTACCAGCAATGCTCCCAGGGCACCGAGGGTGACGACGACGGCGGGCATCCCGAGTGTGGCAGCGGCTGCGGCGAGGTCGTCCAAGGAGGACGTCGGGTCGCTGCGCGTGAGGGCGGTCAGCTCCGTTTCGTTGGGCACGAGAACGTCGACCGCCTCGAGGAGAGAAGCGGGGAGCGGCCGCGGCGGCGCGGGTGCCGGGTTGCACACGACCATGCCTGTTGCTGCCTCGGCCGCGGCGGTGACGGCCTCGCCCGGGATCTCCAGTTGGAGGAGCAGCACCGGGGTGGCGGAGATGAGTGGCTGCGCGGTCGCGATCAGATCGCGGTCGACCGTTCGGTTGGCTCCGGGGCTCACCACGATGGTGTTGTCGCCGTCGTCGGCCACCGCGATCAGCGCGGTGCCGGTCGGGACATCCGGCGCCACGACCAGGTGGCTGGTGTCGACGCCGGCCGACGTCAGGGACTGCTGCAGCGCGTGGCCGGCGTCGTCAGCCCCGACCGCGCCCACGAATGCGGTTCGGCGACCGAGACGGCTGGCTGCCGTGGCCTGGTTGGCGCCCTTGCCGCCCGGGATTCGTTGCAGATCGCCCCCCAGCACGGTCTCGCCCGGCGCGGGATGGTGTCGGACCGACACCACCAGGTCGAGGTTGGCGCTGCCGACCACGACGATCTCGGGGCCCCGATCTCTCACACCACGCCCCGAGCCAGCTCGAGGGCCTGTTCGGCCAGGAGGTCGGCCTTGACGGCGATCTCTGCCGGGTCGGCGGTGATCCCGCCGCCTCGGCTTCCGAGCAATCGTCGGCCGTACACGCCTTCGACGATGCAGGCCTGCTTCCACCACGAGAAGGCGGTGTAGTAGTCGAGGTGATCCAGCTCGATGCCCATGCGTCCGGCGTATCGCCGGGCCACCTCCTCGCGACGCGGGAAGGTGTCGTGGATCGTCGGAGGGTCGGCGAGGAACGTGACCGGGTCATCGGGATCAGCCCAGTACTGGAGCGACCACGCGAAGTCGGCGATCGGGTCACCGGTGGTGCACAGTTCCCAGTCGAGCACGGCCGCCACGCGGTGGTCCTGGCCCAGGATGGTGTTGTCGAACCGATAGTCGCCGTGCGCCAGTCCGACGGGCAGGCGCGGCATCGGTCTGGCGACAGCCAGCCGATCGTGCAGCTCGAAGAGCAGGGGTGTGGGACGGGTATCCGCCCGCTCCACCTGGGTGCGCCATCGCTTGAGTTGGCGGCCGACGTAGTCGTCGTGCCGGCCGAGGTCGTCGAGGCCGACGGCGGCGAGATCGACCGTGTGGAACAGGATCTGCGTGTCGATGAGTGAATCCGTGGCCACGTCGGCCTCGGCATCGGTGAGGTCAGCACTGTCGGCAGCCGAACGCAGCACGCGGCCGTCCACGAACTCCATCACCAGGAACGGTGCGCCGGTGATGTCCGGGTCGGCGCAGTACCAGACCGGTCGAGGCGCCGGGACCGCCGAGTCGGCCAGCGCGGACAGGATGCGCCACTCCCGCTCCACGTCGTGCGCAGTGGGCAGCCGCGGGCCGGCCGGGGGTCGTCGCAGGGCCAGGCGGCGTCCGGTGTCGTCGGTGACCCGATAGGTCAGGTTGGAGCCCCCGGCGGCGATCAGCTCGAAGGCATAGGGCGGCCGCACATCCTCGAGGTGGTGGGTCAGCGCGTCGCTGACGGCATCGGCGTCGAGGCCCGGGTTGGCGGTGCTCATCGCTCGCAGTCTGTCACTGCCGCACGCGAGACTGCCGACCATGCCCGACCACGCGCCCCCGTCTCGTCACAGCCGTTCGATAGGAGACCGGGTGGCCGTCGTCACGGGCGCAGCCTCGGGAATGGGTCGGGCCACGGCCCAGTTGTTCGCAGCCGAAGGAGCCCGGGTCGCGGCCTGTGACTGGGACCGTGACCGGCTGGCCGCGGTCGTGTCCGAGATCGAAGCGGCCGGCGGTCGAGTCAGCGCCCACACGTTGGACGTGTCCGACGCGCGCGCTGTGGTCGAGATGGTCGATCAGGCACGAGCGGCGCACGGTCCGATCGACATCCTGGTCAACAACGCCGGGATCGCCCGAGGCGGAGCCATCGAGGGTGAGGACTACCTCGAGAACTGGGAGGCGGTGCTGGCCGTGAATCTCTCGGCACACGTGCACCTGATCCGAGCCTGCCTGGATGACCTGGCCAGGGACGGCGAGGGTCGCATCGTCAACATCTCTTCGACGGAGGGGCTCGGTGGCATGGCCTACAACTCGCCCTACAGCACGGCCAAGCACGGGGTGATCGGACTCACCCGGTCGCTGGCGGTGGAGCTCGGTCCGCGCGGGGTCACCGTCAATGCCATCTGCCCGGGCCCCATCAACACGGGCATGACCGCATTGATCGACGACGATCACAAAGCCGTGTTCGCCCGCCGTCGTACCGCGCTACGCCGCTACGGCGAGCCGGAGGAGGTGGCGCACATGACGCTGTCCCTGGTGTTGCCGGCAGCATCGTTCGTGACCGGCGTGGCGCTGCCGGTCGACGGCGGTCAGCTGGCCCGAACGCAGTGACCGCCACCTCGCCGCAACTGGTCGTGCGATGACGAGCCACCGGTCCTGCGGCATCAACGGTGCGGGTGTGGTGGCGCTCAGTGATGCGACTCGCGGGTCAGGATCGACCACGTGTGGCGGTAGTCCAGGAATGCGACCACGTCGGCCCGGACGATGGCTGGACTCTGATCGCTGGCGTAGTACTGCTGGGCGAAATCGTCGTCGGTGGCAAACCAGAGCTGGGACACGGCGACCGTGGCCGTCAGCTCCGGCGCCGCCGCGGTCACGTCGGTGATCCGGTCCTGGCGATAGTGTTCCACCCCCGGGTGCTCGGTTCGGACGATGTCGAGATGGCCGGCGTACCGAGCGGCGAAGGTTGCTTCGTCGATGTCGGCTGCCGCAGCCACGAACGAGATCTGCGTACAGCCGCGGCGCGGGCCGACGAGCGGCGAGGCGGACCCCGACCGCCGGAACTGGCGTCGTTCGGTGCACAGCACGCCGGCCACGGCGAGATCGTGGGATCGGGTCACCTCCACGAGGGTGTCCGGGCGGTGGCCGTCGATCTGGAGCACGCCGGCCGCCCCTGGCGGTGACGGCCAGCTTCGGCGCGGGTCCAGCTCGCCCACCGGATCGATCGAGAGGTCCAGCTCGACCCGGTGCCCGGGTGCTCGGAGCTCGGCGATGGCCGCGTCGATGGCCGTGTCCGTCGCTCCCGACGCCAGAACCGCGAGCGTGTGCCGGGTGAGATCGCTCATCCTGGCGGTTCGATGAGCTCGAGGACGTTGCCGTCCGGGCCGCGGAAGAGCAACGCCCGCAGCGGGGGGAGTCCGGGACCCATCCTCAGCGTGGCCGGCGGCGACAGGCAGTGCACACCTCGCTCCACGAGGCGTCGGTACCGGCCGTCGAGATCATCGGTCAGCATGGCCATGCGGAAGATGCCGACGCGGTTGGCCGGCGCAGGGGGAGTGGCACCGCTGACCTCGTCGGCCCGGTCGAAGGCGATCGTGAACCCGTTGTCGTCGACCACGCAGCCAGGGTCGTCGGCCCGCCGCATGCCCATCACCTCGCAGTGGAAGGCGACAGCCCGGTCGGGGTCGACGCTTCGAACCCGCGCGCCGACCAGTGCCGTGGCTGGGCCCCGTGCGATCATGATGGGAACGCCGTCGGGGTCCGCCGTCGCCTCGTTGATCGACGGATGGGTGAGCTCGAGCGACCGCCACCCCATACCGGTCAGTGCGGCTGGCACCGGTGGCGGGAGTTGCCACTGGAGCAGGTCGACGAGCGGGCCGGGCTGGCCGCCCTCCAGCAACCAGGCCTCCCATTGGGCCCGATCGAGACCAAAGGCGTGGCCCGGTTGCGGCTCGGTGGGCGCGGTGTGGATCACCGGGGTGAAGCCGAGCCGGTCGACGTAGAAGGCGGAGCTGGCGGTCAGGTCCGAGCAGTTGACGTTGAGGTGGTAGACCGCGGTCATGTGGTCATCGGCCCCGACGGGCGCCCGGTCGCGGATGAGGCCGGGGCGAATGGGTCGCCCATCCACCCCGGCCGTCTCCAACGCTGATGCCGATGGCCGTAGCGGCCATCGGCGCCGTGTCCTGCTCCAGCGGGAAGAGTGGGACCGGCAGAGGACGTATCGACCTGGTCCGTCCGGGAGTTGAGCGATTCAACCCGTTGGGGACACTCAGCCGGTGAGGCTCTCTTCGAGCTCGTGCAGCCGCTTGACCGCACCGACCAGGATCTTCTTGGCCAATGTGGGGCTCTCGTCGAGCAGGCTGGCGAACTCACGGCGGTCGAGCGCTTCGAGCACCATGTCGGTGTCGGCGGTCACGGTGGCCGTCCGGGGAACGCCGGCCACCACGGCCAGCTCGCCGAAGAAGTCGCCCGGACCCAGCCGGGCGATCACCTTGCCCTTGCGGCGGACGGTTGCCTGGCCTTCGACGATGATGAGGAACTCCCGGCCGGGCTGACCCTCGACGGTCAGGTCGGAGCCGGCCCGCTTGCGGACCTGCGTGATGAGTCGGCTGATGGCCTTGAGCTCGCGCCCCGAGCACTCCGAGAAGATGTTGATGTTCTTGAGCGTGTCGTGCGACGGCATCGTTCGTCCCCCTCTGTCGGTCCGCTATTGCTACTACACGAGCACCCGGTGCGCCCGTTCCCGCGGCGGTCGTCGAGGTTGTTCCGCCCGGCGCTTTCCGGTCTCCGAGGTTGATGACGTACGCTCGGGCGCCGTTCTTGCCGAGCAGATTCGGAGCACAGTAGATGAGTGACAGCGGCGACTTCTGGAGCCAGATTCCCGGCGGTGACCTGATCGGCTTCTGGCGGATCGCCGAGGCCGATCCGGACCGGTTGGCCGTGGTCGATCCCGATCACCGTCAGATGACCTTCGGAGACCTGGCCGGTCTCACCAACCAGATCGTGCACGGATTACGGGCCCTGGGGCTCGAGGTCGGGGACCAGGTCACCACCGTCCTGCCCAACAGCTTCGAGCAGGTGGCTGTCTGTCTGGCCGCCTTTCAGGCCGGCTTCTACGTCACCACCGTCAACTGGCATCTCGTCGGGCCCGAGATCGCCTACATCGTCAACGACAGCGAGACCAAGGCCTTCATCGTGTCCGACGAGTTCGCCGATGAGGCGGTGCGGGTGCTCGGCGAGACCGACGTACCCGAGGCGAACCGATTCGCCGTGGGCACCGTGCCCGGCTTCCGGCCCTTCGCCGACCTGATCGCGGGGCAGGCCGATACTCGCCCCGATGACCTCACCACCGGCTCGTACATGTTCTACACGTCGGGCACCACCGGCCGGCCCAAGGGTGTGCGTCGTGCCCTCACCGGCGGGCATCCCGACGAGAACGCGTCCACCGGGGGTGGCCTGTTCCTGCTGTTCGGGATCATGCCCCACGCCGACAACGTCCACCTGACCCAGGCGCCGCTCTACCACACCGCGGTCAACAACTGGACCACGACCTCGCTGCAGCTGGGCCACACCGTCGTGCTGTGTGGGCGGTGGTCGGCCGAAGATGCGCTCGACCGCATCGATCGCTACCGGGTCACGCAGAGCCACATGGTTCCCACCATGTTCAACCGACTCCTGCAGCTCCCCGAGGAGGTACGGGCCAAGTACGACGTGTCGTCGCTGCGCCGCATGATCCACGCCGCGGCGCCGTGTCCGATCGAGACCAAGAAGCGCATGATCGAGTGGTGGGGCGACTCCATCTGGGAGTACTACGCCGCCACCGAAGGGGGCGGGACGCTGGTCGGACCCGAGGACTGGCTGAAGCACCCCGGCACCGTGGGGACGCCGTGGCCCACATCGGAAGTCATCGTGGTCGACGACGAAGGCAACCAGCTGCCGCCGGGCGAGAGCGGCACCATCTACATGCGCATGGCCGGCAGCAGCTTCGAGTACTACAAGGACGAGGAGAAGACGGCCAAGGCCCGCCTGGGGGGAGAAGGCTTCTTCACCGTGGGAGATGTGGGCTACTTCGACGAGGACGGCTACCTGTACCTCAACGACCGCTCCAACGACATGATCATCGTGGGCGGTGTCAACATCTATCCGGCCGAGATCGAGGGTGCCCTCCACCAGCACGAGGCGGTGGCCGACGTCGCGGTGTTCGGCGTCCCCAACGAGGATGTGGGCGAGGAGATCAAAGCGGTCATCGAGCTGCGTGAGGGCTGGGAGCCCGTCGACGGGACCACCGAGTCGATCATGGTCTTCGTTCGAGACCAGATGGCCAAGCAGAAATGGCCTCGGTCGATCGACTACACCACCGAGATGCCGCGCGACCCCAACGGCAAGCTGTACAAGCGAAAGCTGCGCGACCCCTACTGGGAGGGCCGGGAGCGCTCGATCTGACTGCGAGCGTTCAGACCGTCACTTGACGGCCACCGGATTGACCGGTGATCCGCAGCCACCCACGAAAGGCTGAGGCGACGCCTCCAGGAAGAAGCTGTAGCGACCGTCGGCCGCGCAATCGGCGGCCAGGCCCTCGAGGTTCCAGTTCTGACCCTGCGTGAGCCCCATGTCGACGATGTCGAGCATGTGCACCCCCAGCATCGCCCCGTCGAGCTCGCTCGGGAAGCATTCGAAGATGTAGGTGTCCGTAGCCACTGCAGCTACCTCGTTGCGGTGGAACCAGCGGGCCGCCGACAGGCCGGGACCGGGGCTGCCGCTCCAGCCGCCGTAGGTCTCCTTGTCGCCGTCGAGGTACTTCTGGATGAGCCCGGTGCGCAACAGCACGATGTCGCCGGTACGGATCTCGACGCCCTGTGCCTGCGCCACGGCATCGAGCTCGACATCGGTGATGGCGTGGCCGAGCTCGACGATGTCGGTGTCGAAGTGGCGGGCCACGTCCAGCAGCACCCCCCGTCCCGTCAGGCTGGCCACGTTCTCGATGCCCAGCTCGAGGGCGCCCTGCTCGGTGACGCCGCGGTCGGGTCGGCCGCCGTAGAGCACGTTGTCGTAGCTGACGTGGGCCAGTCCGTCCCAGTGGGTGCCGGCCTGCAGACCCATGACCACCACGTCGTCACTGGAGTGGAACGTGTCGGCGTCGGGCAGCAATCCGGCATTGATGGCCACCATGGTGCGCAGTGGGTTGACCCGACCGGGCACCGCGCCGATTTGGATGCCGTCGGTCTGGAGCGGCACCGCCAGGCTGATCCGGCGACCGGTGCGGATCTCGGATGCGGCCGCCGCCACCACCTCGTCGGTGAGGAAGTTCAGCGTCCCCAGGCGGTCGTCATCGCTCCAGCGTCCCCAGTTTCGGACGGTGTTGCGAATGTCGAGAAACTCGTTGGGCAACATGGTGGCGGACCCTAGCGGAACGCTCCCCGCCGATTGGTCTGCCGTTGATCTGGAGAATGGCGCCATTGGTGCGCCAGCACAGGATCGACCCCGCGGAGAAGGCCGACAGGATCGACCCGGCGCTGAAGACGGACAGGATGGACCCGGCCGAGAAGGCGGACAGGGTCGAACCCGCGGAGAACAGCGACCGAGCCGACAGCATCGAGAAGGCCGACCGGAGGCTGAGAACGGAAAGGGCCGAGTCCAGCGAAAGGGCGGAGTGGATGGCTTCGGCCCACCGCGCGGACAACGTGGGGTGACCGTCGAGGCTCGGGATGGCCATGGACACGACCGTAGCCGGTACGGTCTCGTCCGTCGCCGGCCGAGACCAGGTCGACCCGGTCGCCATGGCGATCACACCGAGAGACGGAGAGTGCCCCATGCAGAAACCAGTGATCGTCGACGCCGTGCGGACGCCCATCGGCAAGCGTGGGGGCCACCTCGCCGGAGTCATCGCGCCCCGTTTGCTGGCCACGGCCACCCGCGGCGTGCTCGAACGCAACGGGGTCGAGCCCTCCGAGGTCGACCAGCTGGTGGCCGGCTGCGTCACCCAGGCCGGTCAGCAGGCATCCAACATCGGCCGCACGTCCTGGCTGAGCGTCGGCGATGACTACACCACCGCCGCCACCACGGTCGACTGCCAGTGCGGCTCGGGTCAACAGGCCAACAACTTCGTGATGGGGCTCATCGCCACCGGCGGGGCCCAGATCGGGATCGGGTGCGGCGTGGAACAGATGTCCCAGGTCCCCCTCGGAACGGCCGCCCGGGGTGGTGGCGGCTACTACAAGGACGACAGCTGGCCGTGGGACGAGGCCGACAACGGCCAGTTCGGTGCCGCCCAGCGGGTCGCCGATCGCCGGGGCATCACCCGTGAGCACACCGATGCCTTCGGCGCCCGATCACAGCAGAAGGCGGCGACCGCGTGGGCCGAGGGCCGTTTCGATCGCGAGATCGTACCTGTGCCCGATGCCCCCCAGATCGACAAGGAGGGCCAGCCCACGGGTGAGACGGTCACCGTCGAGCGCGATCAGGGCCTGCGGGACACCACCGTCGAGGCCCTGGCCAAGCTGGCGCCGGTCATCCCCGACACGGTGCACACGGCGGGCACGTCCTCACAGATCTCCGACGGCGCGGCAGCCGTGTTGTGGATGGACGAGGACGTCGCCCGCGATCGCGGGGTCAAGCCCCGGGCTCGAGTGCTGTACCACACCATGGTCGGTGCCGACCCCTACTACCTGCTCGACGGTCCGGTGGACGCCACCGCCAAGATGCTGGACCAGACCGACTTCTCCATGGACGACTTCGACATCATGGAGTGCAACGAGGCGTTCGCTGCCGTCGTGTTGAGCTGGGCCCAGGTCTACGACATCGACATGGACAAGGTGAACGTCAACGGTGGCGCCATCGCCTTGGGTCATCCCGTCGGCTGCACGGGCAGCCGCCTCGTCGCCACCGCCTTGCACGAGTTGGAGCGGCGCGACCAGGAACTGGCCCTGATCACCATGTGTCAGGGCGGCGCACTCGGGATCGCCACCGTGCTCCAGCGCATCGACTGATCCCGCTCACCAATCGGCTCATCACAGCTGGTCTGGTCGAGGCAGTGTGCGCCGTCGCCGTGTCGGCTCGCGGCCCTGCTCGGACGGAGGACGGGTCCGTTGTCCGTGCGGAGCGAGCGCGAATGGGCCCGACCGATGGCGGCGGCCCTTGACCGCCGAGCTCCTCAGGGGTCGAAGATCAAGAAGACGGTCGGCACCCAGCCGGTGCGCACGCCGTCCAGGTCGATCTCGGTCCAGCCGGTCGGTGTGCTGACGCCGGTGGTCATCACCTGTTCGCGGTCCGCCAGCTCGTGCACGATGGGATCGATGCCCGACGGACCGAGATGCACGGTCACCGGCCCGCCGGCGCCATCGATGGTCGCAGCGGCCGGCTCGAGTGGGCCGGCCGAAGGTTGCGCGACATGGAGCTGGACCGTGCGGGCCCAACCGCTCGTCGCCCGATGGGTGGCCTCGGTCCAATCACCATGGGACCGACCAGTGGCCAGCGCCACCTCGTTGCGGGGGATGCGGCCGATGATCTCGCCGCCGGGAGTCAGCCGCAGGTTCACGCCGCCGAGGCCGTCGGTCGCCATCACGGGTGTGGCTGCGGCGAAGGGCGAGTCGGACTCCTCGGTCAGCTCGGCCAGGAGAGGGGTGTAGATCCATCCCCGCAGGTTGGAGGTGCGGATCTCCGTCCAGTCATCGACGGCTCGACCGGTGACCGTCACCGCGGTACCGGTCGGCAGCTCCACGATCGTGTCGCCACCCGGGCCCTCGCGCAGATTCGCACCTGGCTGTCCGGCGACCACCAGCTCGGTGTCGGCCGGCCATGCCGCGTCGACGATGGACAGCGCGGCAGTGGGTTCCGGGGCCGTGTCCGCCTCCTCGTCGCTCTCGACCGGCGCCAGGTAGCCGCTGTGCACCCATCCCGATCGGCGATCGACGTCGACGTAGAACCAGGACACGTCGTCCACCACGCTGACATTGCCGCTGGCGGTGACGATGGTGTCGGCGGCCAGGCGCGTGATCGACGCACTGTCCCGACCGGGAGCGACCCGCAGGTGCAGCCCGTCGTCGGTGTTGTACACCAGCCAACGTGACGTCTGGAGGCCCTCGACACTGAAGGCGAGCGGGCCATTCGGCCCTTCGGTGGTCGACGTGACCGGCCGGGCCTTTCCATCCCCTCCCGCCAGACCGTCGCCCGATTCGTAGCTGCAGCCGGCGATCGCCACGGCGAGGGTAACCATGAGCGTGAGCGTGAGCGGGACCGAGCCGGCCCGGGCGGGGCCGCGGCGGCGACGAAGGTGCGAGGTCACCCTCGTCTATCGGACGGGCTCCTGGTGAGCTGAGCGGTCAGGCCTCGGCGACGAGGTACCAGACGAAGGCCGCGTAGGCGATGCCGATGAGCCACCAGGGCACACCGAGCGCCCGCAGGAGCACGGCGATGACGGCCATGGGAACACCGATCACCATCACCCGGATGGTGATCTCCCACACCGCGTCCCGCTGGTTCTTGCGATCCTCGGGGCTGGTTGGCTCCATGTCACCAGTGTGGCCCCTCGCCGGTGATGCGGTGCGCATCCGCCCTCCACCGGCCAGGCCGCCGCCGCGATGTGGGCCACGATCGATCCACGAGGACGCGGCTCGCATTTGCGGTGGCCGGCGAGCCCGACCAACCTCGATTCCGTGAGTGAGACGAGCCCCCGGGCACAGAAGCAGCGCGAACGCGAGCGACGCGTGATCGAAGCCGCCATGCGGCTCGCGGCCCAGGGCGGGTACGACGCGGTGCAGATGCGCGAGGTGGCCGCGAACTCCGACGTCGCGCTGGGCACCATCTATCGCTACTTCAACAGCAAGGATGCGGTGTTGGTCGCCGGACTGGCCGGCTGGTTGGGCCTGGCCCGAAAGCGCATCGCCGCGCAGGGAATCGTGGCCGACACCGCCGCCGACCAACTCGTGGCAGTGCTGGACTCGGCCATGTCCGGTGGCATTCGGCAGCCTCGCCTGATGGGAGCGCTCATCACCGCGCTGGCGTCGACCGATCCCGAGGTCGCGCAGTACAAACTGGTCGTCGAACAAGAGATGGCCGCCATGATCTCCGACGCGCTCGGAGGATTCGACGGCGTCGATGTCGACGGTGTGCGCCGGGTCATCGGCCATGTCTGGTTCTCGTCGATCGTCAGCTGGGTCGGTGGCATCCGCGAGTCGCACAGCATCAATGACGAGCTGCACCTGGCCGCCCACCTGCTACTGGACTGACGGTCCTCGCTTGCCGGCCGGATCGTGGCGCTCGAGGAGTGGCAGGCAGTCGACCGCCGTGAGCGGCCGGTTGAAGTAGAACCCGACCGCCTGGTGGCAACCCAACTGCTGGAGCTCGTCCAGCTGGAGTCGGGTCTCCACTCCTTCGGCAATGGTGGTGATGCCCAGGCGGTGGGCCATGTCGATGACCGCCGCGACGATGGCGTGGCTCTGCGCGTCGTGACCCAATCCCGAGACGAACGACCGGTCGATCTTCAGGACGTCGATCGGGAAGGTGGCGAGGTGAGTGAGTGACGAGAACCCGGTGCCGAAGTCGTCGAGGCCGATGCGGATGCCCAGCTCGCTGAGCTGTTGTAGCTGGATGTCGGCGCCGACGGAGTCGGTGAGCACGGCCGACTCCGTGAGCTCGACGCACAGCGATTGGGGTGACAGATGGTGCTCGGCCAGCGCGGCGGTGATGGTGGGCACCAGGTCGGGCTCGGCGAACTGGCGGGCCGAGAGGTTGATCCACACCGGTGGCACCGGCCTCTGGATCAGGTTCTCCCAGAGTTTGATCTGGCGACAGGTCTCACCGATGACCCAACGGCCGAGGGGCACGATCAGGCCAGATCGCTCGGCCGCGCCGATGAAGTCGCCGGGCATGACCAGTTGGTCGTCACGTTGCCAGCGCACGAGCGCTTCGAAGCCCTGGAGAGTGCCGGCCTGCAGGTCGTGCTCGGGCTGGTAGTGCAGCACGAACTCGTGGCGCTCGAGGGCCCGGCGCAGCGCCGTCTCCATGCTGTCGACCCCGGCGAAGGCACCGTCGG